>OBEQ011405837.1_pt1 | contig 12394 bp, 8 predicted proteins | sample 1670901 | NCBI WGS metagenome assembly OBEQ01 (sample SAMEA104232315, study PRJEB22302) | groundwater metagenome | biome: forest; feature: aquifer; material: groundwater | place: USA | collected 2011-08-07 | depth 5.4 m | reverse complement strand
TGGATATACAGATGAGTCAGGTTCCAAAAAATGACCGAGGCATTTGGCGCAAGCTCAAGGGCTTTGAGATAGTTTTTCTCGGCATTTGTGTAATCCTGGATGCCATACTGGCCTGAGCCGAGATCAACATAGTTTTGGGCGTCTTTGGGATTAGCGTGAATCGCCTGGTACGCATCCTTAAGATAGGCTTTTTTGGAATCAAAGCCGGGTAAGGATTTATGGTCCTTTTCGTAGAGATAATACGCAATATCCCCTCCATAGGTGCGATAGGCGAAAAATGCGCCCACACCAGCAACAAGCAAGATGCACACCACTACAATAACCGGGAGTAATTGTTGTTGTTTGACATTCATAGGTTGGTATGCTATACTCATTGGACAAACGCTGATTGATTCATCACGAGTCAACATCAGGTGCTAGAAAGAGTTTCTTGAAAGAGAAACTCTTTTGTTTTAGAATAAAAATGTGGATCCGGGCCCGTGATGTATACAGTAACATATCAGCGTTAGCACCTGATCAAGCGGGTGCAAGTCCCGCCGGGTCCACACTGGAATATCCATAGCTTCGAAAAATATAGCCGTTTATTCAACAATAAGCAAGACCCCTCCCCAAAGACTCCCCTCGAAGAAGTTATCTGCCTAATCTTTGTACAACTCTTCGAAAGTGATATCAAATTCTTTGAGAATTCTTTTTAATAAGGGAATGCCAATATCGACACCATGAGGGTTTGGTATAAATATTTTTTGACTGCCTCTTGTCATATACTCATGCCGCGTACCAGAAAAAGGGCCGCTAAAGCCTATTCTTTGAAGTTGCCTGATGAGCACTCTCCTACTAAGAGGCTTGAGTATCATAGGGCAATGGCTTAGCAAAACGTTCCAAGCCGGTCACAAGCTCATGGTTATAGAAACTTACAAGAATGAAATCTTCTAGTACTTCCGCAAGTTGATTGCGGACATCTTCTAAGTTTTTTGATTGTGCATATACGCCAGGAATATTTTCAATCCATGCACACCAACTCTGAGTCTGATCATCATATTCGTATGACGCTTCTCTAAGATGCGTTTCGATATATTGCTGTATATAGAGCTTCATAATCACTTTTAATAATAGCAATCAACACTACCATCATAGCGTTTAAAGCCTCAAAAAGCAAGGCCCTCCCCGATGGCCATCGGGGAGGGCTTGTTGCTTGTGGCTCTTTAGAGAACCAATCCTAGGTCAGCTTTTCGAGAAAGCTTAGTAGGTGACGGTGTTGCCGTAGACTGGATAGTTGTCTGCGACATCCATCAATGTGCTTATGGTCGTAGTACCAGCTGCTGCATTGTTTGCAGAAGCAACCGTCATGGTAGCTGCTGCACTTGTGGTTGCTGGACCAGAAACATAAGAGGTGACTGATGGAGCAAAGGCGTTCGCACCAGTCGCTGAAATGATCGTTACGACACCAGCTGCTGCCGATGCTGTAACGGTTGCATTTCCTGCAGTGATAGCTGCTGCAAGAGCTGTTGCTGTTGTAGCAAGATCAACTGCCGCTGTCACTGTTGTTGCAGTGCCATTGGCTATGACCGTAAGTCTATCACCTGCAGCAAAACCTGCGTACGTCAGAACAACAGAACCAGGAGTTGTTGCGTTTGAAGAACCAAATAGATTGTTTACATCAATATAGTCCCATCGCACGCCACCCAATGTGTTAGCTGTGTTCTGTGCTGCGCCACGACCAAGTAATTGTCCCGCACCTGCCGCACCATCAAGGAACACACCCGCTGTGACAGTACCGGATGTAACACCGGACTTAACATTAGATGTATCAGCCTTAATCACAAATTGTGAAGGTGAACCAGGAGAAACAATAATTGGTGTTGCGAGCGTGAACTGAATGTAATTACCACTGTTCACGCGCATTGTCTGGCTTGCACCAGCAAGCTGTACTTGACCCGCGGCGTTTACCACCGAAAGTGTAGCAGCGCGATTGCTGTTGTTCTGCCAGAGTTGCCATCCTGAAATACCACCACCAGTAGCGGTGTCGTTTGTACCAAATGCAAGAGCTGCTCCTGCAAGTGTGAGGTTACAATTCGCCGCTACGGTTGTTGCTCCTACTAGAGTATACGCATCCGCAAAGCCAAGACTTGTTGTCGCAAGAGTGATAACCGCTCCTGCGCGTGTTGCCACGACAATTTTGTTTACAAGTGGGTTGGCATTAATGGCAGTTGTCAGATCGGTAGCTGTTGTAGCTGCGTCAGTATTGGCAGCAACACCAACGGCAACGCCATTGATAGTTGCCGTAACAACACCACCACCACCCGTTGTACAAGCTGTCGCCGTACCAGCAACAACAGTAATTGCATTTGCGAGTGTAGCTCGTGCTGCAGAGTACGAACCGGAGGTCTTAAGCATGAGTGAAGTCACGCGGACATCTCTCGTACCATCTGATTTGACATCAAGAGTTGCGATTGCCTGGCCTGATTGTGGCGACTGAGTACCACTCAATGAACTTGCGTTCAATGTGACCGATGCTTCAGTGTTGTGATTGATCATGGCGTTTGAGCGGAAGTTGACATTACTGCCAACCGATGCGCCCGTTGCGCCATTATCGAGAGCGATAATGCGGCCACCAGTGACTGTTGGGGTCACAGCTGCGCCAAGCGTGATAATATTTGTCGCTGTGGTAACAGTCGTAATGGTATAACCGGCATTGGTGTTGGTTTCCGCATCACCAGTGATCGTACCATTGTTGTTGAGATCGATAGCTACGCGATCCGTGGTCGAGAATTGTGATGCATCATTAACCGTAACGGTTGCTGCAGCATCCAATGTCTCGGCAGATGAAACGACACCACCAGATACACGAACGGTTGTGCCAGACGATTTGCCACTGTACTCATAGTACGTTGGGGCAAGGAGTGTCTGTTGACCGAGCGACTGAACTCCGGAACTCGTTGAAGTTCCTTTGAGCCAGAGAACGGTCGGGGATGCGCCTTTTGTAACTTTGAGAGCCAAGTTCGTAAACTTAACCTCATTGTTGACCACTTGCGCATTCTGACCAACTTGCACACCACCGGCAAAAAGCTTGAGGTCTGAATAGTTACCAGAACCGTTTGTGGCGGCAAAGTAGACCTTATTGAGTTGAAGATCTTCCGCATTGGTGTTCTCAGACACCTTGAACGCGAGAAGAGGAACATCAACCATTGCTGCGTGGACTACTTGTTGGATTGGAGTATCCGATGGGCTTGATGTAAGCGTCATCGTACCATTTCCAGTCATGGTAACACTTTGACCTGCTTGAGCCGCAGGAAGAGTTGGGGTTGTCTGTGATTGAGCACCAATTGCAGCAGTAATACCCAGCTGCATTTGAAGAACATCCGCACCTCCTACAAGGGGATCAAAGGCATTGGAGACATCTGCATAGACGTCAACCATGACGGTGCCCGATGCAGGGACTTTCAAGCTTCCGGTGAATGTTGAAGCCGTACCTGCCGTTGGACTCGAAACAGGGGTGCCAAATGAAGCATCACCCACTTTGAGAGTCAGGTTGCTGATACCTGCGACAACTGCTGTCGCACCAAATACAACTGCGCCTCCTGCTGCCGGAGTCGTACCGGTTGTAAGCGCCATTGTTGTAAGCATTACATCTTCAGCGGGACCTGCCTGGACGTTGAATGATCCAACCTTCAAATTCGCGCCACCCTTTACCATATTGGTCGGGTTATATGCGGTGTTTGAAGAAATTGAAAGACTCGTAACGTCAACCTGGCGTTGATTGCCTGTTACAACCGTCGATGTGTTCACATTATTATTCGACGATGTGCGTCGAGCCTGAACGTCAGTTATGGTTATACAATACGCATCAGCGCTCGTTGCTGCCTGAGCGATATCCGAGGTAAACATAAGCTTACCCGTTGTACCAGCCTTAACGGTATAGAACGTGTTCAAGGTGAATTGGGTTCCAGTAACGCCGAAAACACTCTGTGCACCATTCGTAATGACGCTTCCCGTAAATGAAATGCCCGTACCTTCACCCGCATACAGACCCGCTGTCAATGATGATGCGCTATATACAGTTGTACCGGCATCATTATTAACTTTCAGGGTTCCTGAGAGGGCGAGTCGAGCTGATGCTATTTCATTATTTGCGCCATCACATGTTGTAACACCGAATCTAATCTTTTGCAGTTCCATGTCTTCACCAAATGCCTTCACGTCAAAGGATGCGAGTGCAACATTTGTCGCACCGGGAGCAAGCTTGCTTGAAGACGAATCTGATGATTTCGAGACGGTGATGCTACCCGATTTAAATCGGACAACATTGCCAGGATCTCCTGCACTGCCATCTCCGACAGGAAATGAACTTGCGGGGCTCGAGATCGGCAAAATACCTGCATTGGTACTTGAGCCATACAGTTCGACATCATAGTCGTTCTGTACGGTAAAGTTGATGGTACGTGATGCACTATTTGAGGCACCAGGAACATCAATTGAAACCGTGAGATCGCGCTGCTGGCCCTTTGGAACCACATACGGCGCCGCAGAAAGATCAAAAAGAAGTTTGCTTGCTGATGCATTCGCAAGAGTAGCAACTACTTTACCTGTCTGATCTTTGAGGGTGATATTTGAATAGTCACCATCCGCGGCTGAACCATTGTTGTATAAGGTCAACCGTGCAAGCTTCATGTCTTCCTGACCGCTTGTTTCCTGCAATCGGAACTTAGCGATATTATAATCTTTTAGACCAAGATCAATTTCGGTTGGAGCCGCTGTGCTACCGCCCGCAACAGTCTGCGAGCTTAATGTTGCTCCGGCAATAGTTCCTGCGCCGGAAACAACGCCAAAGGTATTGCCCATGAGTGGGAATGTACCCGTGGCCTTTGCTCCATCAGTGGTGATATCTCCTGCGGCCATAGAATTGATTGCAACCGTACCGCTAGTCACGGCTGATCCGATATTCACCTTGGCATAGAGTGTTGTTGAAGTACCCTTTGTCACAACGATTGGATCTGCTGAAAATCCAAGAGAAGATTTCTGTGATCCAAATGTTGCAACACTGCCATGACGGCGACCCTTACTATCATAGATACCAACTCCGCTCAAATTTGAATCCTGCAAAATGCCGGATTTTGTGAGCGTAACGCCGGTAACTTTCACATCGCCATCTGCGCTTGCGGTCAATTTGAGAGCAAGCATGGCAACATATGCACTGCCTCCTGCAACGGTCAAGCCGTTCGGATTTGCAGCTGCAAAGCCTGCTGTGTCAAGTTCGACTGTCAACCCGGTGCCCTTTGGCGCTTCTGGCGTTTTAGGGGTTGTCGGAGTTGTTGGGGTTGTCGGAGTTGTTGGGGTAGTTGTGGCCGGGAATGCCATTGCAAGACCTGCTTCTTTTGCTGCAATATCTGTGCCTTTTGCAAGGGCAGATACATCAGCTGCAGCAGGAGCTTGTAAACTTGCTTCCATGTAGCCGTTTGCTGCAAGTGCGCCATTTGCAAACATGCGCGATGCAGTGCCGTCCCAGAGCATTGCTGACGTCGATCCTGCCGGCTTATAGAGGTATCCTGCCGCAGGCGTTGCGCCGAGAGCATCGCCCATCATGTAATTGGGGAAGAATGCGTCAGGAACATCATGAATCTTCTTGTTCCAGTCGCTGCCCCACCACTTCTTGGCGACATCTTCTGAGGGGACATAGCGAAGCTTGCCTCCCGGTTCGACGGCATAGACCTTCGGATCGGTGGTGATCTTCACTAAGTAGGTTCCGGATCGGTAGGTCATGTTGCCCTTGAGCGGTAAATCCGCAAGAGCTCCATCGGTCAGGGTTTTGACGCCGCTGAAATCCTTGAACCATGTTTTATAGGTTTTTTCGTTTGGGAATGTGTACCGACCGCCGTTCATGTAGTAGTACACCGAATTTCCTGAAGCTTTGACGAGATCACCATCCATCGGCGCTGCTGCTGCAGGCAAGACGGAGGCAAAACCGACGCTCCACAAAATCGTGGTGGTTGCTATTGAACCAGTCAGAACGCGTTTTCCCGTTGAGAGAATTTTGTTCATAGGTTAGGTTTTGAACCTTTTATAATTAAAGTCGGAACTTACCTGGGCAACTTGCGGTTTCTCGCCACAATCGACCTTTGCTGCTTCAGGCGCCTTTCTGCCATAGCCGTTAAGAGTGTATCAACAGAAAAGCACTGTTATTAATGTTGGTTATGCTGTTAATCGCTTTTTTTCTTTGCGCCGTCGGCAGGGGCATTGTCTGCCGTATCCCGCAATGCGCGTTCAATATGGATAATAATATCTTTTGATTGGACTATTTTTTCCAAAGCAAGCTTGAATTCCTTCTTTTCAATGTCTTTTTGGGCTTTTTCAAGTAAATCTGCCGCTTCACTTCTTTGTTTCAAAAGATCATCGCGGTTCTGAGTCTCTCCAATTGTCGCTAGTGTAACTTTTGTTTCGAGGTTTTCGAGCTTTGCATCCATCATTCTCATTTCGTCTGAAAGCTGGGAAGCGATTGCCGCATCAGTGAGACCTGCGCTACTACCTCTGTCAACAATGACCTCCAGCGCCTTCCTGTCGGCTTGCTGAACACTCGACTGCATATCGGCAATTTTACCCTGTGCGCTTGACGGCATTTTCAACGCGCCAAGCTCTTGCCGCGTTGATGCCCCTTGTTGTTTAACCGTATTTGCCAACGACACAGCCTTTGCAGGCTCATCGATGACGTCAAAGCTTTCTTGCACTGTTGAGAGGTTTTGTGAAAGGGTATGTGCGACTGTTCCCACTTGTTGTTCTTTCTGCTCATCCGAAAGTGGCGCATTAGAAAGAGCCCGCAATTCCGCCAATCGGCGGCTTACGCGCTCAAGCTCCGCCTCTCCCCTGTCCTGGGGCGAGACAAATGCCATGCGCATCTCTTCGTTGGTCTGCTTCACGGCGTAGAGCGGATCGCCCGGCAAACTCTTCTCGGCTACAAACACAATGCCACTTCCGAGTGCAATAAGGACCGAGAGGGCTGCCGCAAGATGGAATGGCCTGGCAAACACCATGCCAAACGTCACGTGGTATGCGCTTCGCATCCCTTCTGCAACAAACACATACGTTTTTTGAGCAAAAGGAACAGCCACATCCTTGGCGCCCTGCGAGCGCATCTGGGACAGCAAAATATCCCGCGTCTTGCTTTTCCATTCAGGCGAGGGTTTGATGGACTGCAGCTGCTGTATTCGTTTTGTAAAGGCTCTGTTCATAGGGAATTAAAAAACTCAAATGGAATACTCCTCCTTTGAGTTTTTGTTTTTATAGTGACGTTTTTTTGTTTTTTACTACCTCTGCCTGCTTTTTGTTCTTTTTGGTCTTTTTGTTTGGCTTTACTCTATAAGACGATTCAAAACGCAAAACGTTACACTTAAATGGGGTCAGCCCCCATTTTTTCCTCGAGATTGATAAAAGCAGATACGGACATCACTTATTAGGGGATAATGGGGGCTGACCCCATTTATCCAAAAATCTGAAAGCGTCAATTTCTTTGTTGTATGTACCGAAGGACAACAAAGAGGATCGTCGTCACCGTGCACGATACTCTCTACAGCGATAACACCGTTACGTATCGATAGATGTTGAACAACATCTCGATCTTCAAATGCGTAGTCACCTCCGTGCCAATACGTACCGTCGGCCCTGAAAAGCATTGCAGCGAGATGAACGTACTGTCCTGTTCCGCCGTAATTCACACCGAGAACAACAACTGCGTCTTTTACGCCATCCTTATTGAGGTCGCCAAAAACGCCCCTCTCATAGCGAACATAATAAGGGCCATCGTATGAATCGTAGGGATTTATCATGTTTCGCTTGTCAGGAGTAAGTGCTGAATAAAATGAATGAAAACCATCAATGATTCGTATTGTCTTCTGATCAATGATAAATGTGTCATTTTTAAGTGTCGCCATTATGGCCTGTGAGTTATTGTCGTTCGCGCGATTCGCAAAAGACATACTATATACTCCCAGTACTCCGCTCGTAAGGATACTTGTGATCAATAAGGGGAGTAACAATTTCCTGCCTTTTTTATCAATCCCATTACGATAGACTTTCTTGACGGCATCGCGGTACTTCGTATCTCTTTTCTTGTGGTATGCCTCTACCGCTTCATCCCATGTTTTCCAATTGCGCCGATTGTTTTGTGCGTATTGAGCCTTGTGAAATAACCATCGTACACCCCAATATAGACTGTCTTTCGGTTCTTTTATTTCAACGGATTGGTCGAACTTCATGACCGTAGATTTTCCATATTTATCATTCCATTCATACTCCTCAAATCCTTTTTCTGATCGCAATACATGGATCGCAGGATTGCGAACATCGCCAACTTGCATAATATCGGGATATGCCGGATAATTCACGGCATTTGCTCCATATCCAAGTCGGGACTCCTGATATGCTATGGCCTTTACAAGAGATGGATCAAGAGGTTCTGGGAGCGGCTGTTTATTTATTAAAAACTCGTTATTCCAATACTTGGTTATCTCGGAGATTATATCGTCGTATATGTTATAGTCCTCACCACGCGATCCTGGCACATAGAGACGTGGCTTTCTTGGAGATTGGTCAACTGCCTGAAATATAAAAGATAATTCGTCAATTCTTGGGCTTCCATCCGCGCGTACATCAATCCGTGATGGAGCGTCACTTACGGTGAACTTTCTAGAGAATGTCTTCGTCGATCCCTTAAGGATTTTGCCACACCAATGCCAATCCCTGTGCGCTTTCTTATCTTCATTCTGCATCACTCTTCCATTAATACTCACTCCGAGATCGTCGTCATCTTTTCTCATTTGCTTACTAGCACTTGCTGCAATCGAAAGAGTTGCGAGAAAAAGAGGCTGATCAATGAAAAATATAAGCCATGGGATGCGGTCCCTTTCTTTAGAAATCTGTTGTTCTAATTTAAATTTATGATCGTTAAGTACCGCAATTCTCACTGATGTCAGAAAGGGCTTCCCATGAACAACAAATGAAAGTGAATGCTCTCCGGACTCAAGATAAGAAAATACATGCACGGTTAGCTCGCTTCCTTTGAGAATGTTTCCATTCCACGGATCGTCAGCAAACAATTTCCTCTTCTGCGTAGAAGGAAGACTGCGTTTATCCAAAAGAATGGTGAGACTGTCCTTTTGTAATAATAATCTCCGGCCTATTATATTTTGCCACCAGCTCTTTGCCGATGCAATAACTTCGATAGCATATATACCTGATTGATTAATGTGAAAAGTATCATCAAATGAGCTGGAAACAATTTTATTATACCGCATAAGAGGAAATGGGGAAATGGGGTCAGCCCCCATTTTTACTCCAATTTCTTTGTTGAAAATCTTTTTTATTTCTTTAGCTATATGCGTCTTTTCTGTCTCGAATTGCATATACGAGGACCTTACGTTGTTCAATCGTATAGAGAACGCGGTAGTTACCGATGCGAAGACGAAATGCGTATGCTCCTTTAAGCCGTTTCGGATTATTGCCAATCGGAAATGGATTGAATGAAAGAATTGCGGATATTTTTCGTAAAATATTCTCCTGTTCTTCACTCGCAATCTTCTCAAGCTCTTTTACTGCCCGCCGCTCGATATGCACTTCATACATATCCTATGTGCGTAAAAGACTATTGAGTGGGATGAAAGAAGCGTCCTTTTTTCTTCTTTGAATGAAAACTGCATCGGGATCCGTTGGTGATACGGCCTCTATATCACACTCTTCCTCATCAGTAACATAGCGCTGACGAACAAGGTCCCGAAAAAACTCCCTCGTGCTTGAAAATTTTCGCCTTTTTATTTCAGTATCGACGACCAATGCGAGGTCGTCGTTAAGAGAAATAGTATAATTTGGCATAAATTATATATTTTTTAGTAATTTATACATCTATTATAATATCTTTTACTCTTTTATGTCAATAATAGGGCTACGCACTCGCTTTATATCTTCCTTGATAAAGATGTCCGTCTATTTGAAAATGGGGTCGGTCCCCATTTATTTGCAGATGTTTTTGAGCGCCTTGACTCCCCTATGAAGCAACACGCGCACGGCTCCTGGAGAACTTTCCAGAATAGCGGCAATTTCCTTGATAGAAAGCTCATTGAGGAAATGAAGAATGATCACTTCCCGATAGGCATCTTTAAGTTGGCGTAATGATTCTTCGATTTTATTCAGATCAATCCTAAGATCCATTTTTTCCTCTAACGTCAGGTCGGTGCGGTCGGCCACAACAATCTCCGCCTCTTCGATACTTGCCGCGCCAAGCCCCTTGCGACGGTAAAAATCGACCACGAGATTTCGCGCGGTCCTATAGAGCAGTGCTTGGAAATACTGAACCTTCTTGCCATCCCGAACATATTGCCACACTTTCAAAAATGTTTCGGCGGTGATGTCTTCGGCATCGTGCGATGTGGCAACTTTCAAATACACAAATCGGTAAATCTTATCGATATATTCGTCGTACAACGGGGAAAACGCCTCCGCGTCTCCGCGGCGGACTCTATACAGCAATATGCGTTCGTTAAAACGATTACTCATGGAAAGCCAATTCTATCACACAATACGACTTTTGACCAGTGTCGCGGGGGTATCCCTATCTTATTCCTCTTCTTTCTTTCGGGCGCCCAAGAGCTCCGACCCGATCGTGGTGATCATCGTTGCTACCGGAATGGCAAGCAATATGCCGAATAATCCACCAATTTTAGCCCCAATAAGAAGAGCGATGATACTCCCAAGCGGATTGAGTCCGACCGCTTTTTGCATGACGCGCGGTACCAGAAAGTGATTTTCGAGATATTGGATGATACAATACAAAAGCAATACCCAGAGCGCTAATGTTGGCGACTGGTTGAATGCCACAAATATCGCGGGCACCGCAGCGATAATCGGGCCGATCACGGGCATAAACTCCGTTAGGCCGGCAACAATGGCAAGAAGAAGGGCATAGTCAACGCCGAGTATCAAGAGACACACAAAACTAACGGAAAAAATAATCAGACTGAGCGCCACCTGGCCGCGCAACCACATACCCACTCTGTTCTGCACTTTGGTAATGAGGCTATCGACGTACTCGCGGTACGATCGAGGGGTAAAAAAATGAATCGCATTGCGCAACGCTTTTTCTTCCACAATCATGTAGAATACGATCACGAAAATCAAAAAGATCGCGAAGATACCGCTGATAATATCAAAAAATTTCACGACGACGCCGCCGGCAAACTGAAGGGCGGTTGATTGGATGGATTCAAATGCGCCCTTGGCTTTTTCCAAGATATTCACATCCGGACTGATGCCCTGCAGCATCTCGATTGCCCAATCGATATAGAAGGGAAGTTTTTGGGAAAAATGCGCGTATTCTGATGTAAGTGGAGGGATCAGCAGTACGACTGCGAGCGTGAGAGCAGCGAGAAAGCTCATGAAAATAAGCGCGACTCCGATGATGCGATGCACATGGTAGCGCTCCATTGTTTTGACAAACGGCGTAAGCGCCGATGAAAAAATGAGCGCCACAAATACTATGGCAACCACATCCTGAATAATATACAAAAATCCCAAAACCCCGGCGAGTATGAGGACCTTGGCAATGGTGATGGAGGAGATATTGACAGTAAAAACAGTATCGCGTGAAGATGGCATATAATAAAGACTATCATGCTATAGTACATGATTATGCCACTCATCGCAACAAACAATTAAAGGTGTCAAATTAAAGGTGTCAGGTACCTTTTTTCTTGGTATGCTCCAATCATATAGTTTAGCTTTGAACCGGATGATTTTTTTTTATTACCTAAAAGGTCTGAAGAATAAAGTTAGAACGCATTTTCCAAAGCTTCTCTATGTGCCACAACCCACTTAATTTCCGATCGAATTTTTATCGCCCTAGATTCTGAAAATTCTTTAGCATCTGAGTTTTGAGCAATTTTTGCCAACATTTCTCGTTTGCTCAAGATTTTCTTTTGTTGCTCTAAAATTGCGTCTATCAAATTAATTCTTGAGATAAATCCATAGGCGTCACAAAGCGTTTTCATTTTTTTAGCCTGACTATCTGCAGATATATCGCTGCCGATTTTCAGAAATGTCCAAAAGAAATATGCAAGGTCGTCGACTCGATTGCCAGGAGCAGCCTCATCAAAATCTATGAATGCTTTAGGGGTATTATTTTCAAGCACTGTATTCCATGGAGCGATGTCATTATGGCAAACAACCTCCTTGTCTTCTGCAAGTTTACTTCCTGCGGTTGCGTCATGAAAATTTCTCATCATACGAATAATCTTAACCAGCTGGTCATTTGTCCAATTCATTTCTTCATGTGGCACAGTACCCTCGATGAAACTCAATATCTCGCGTCCCTTTTCATCAATACCCAAGAAACGAGGTGCCGTATCAAATTCTTTTT
>OBEQ013075037.1_pt1 | contig 12400 bp, 12 predicted proteins | sample 1670901 | NCBI WGS metagenome assembly OBEQ01 (sample SAMEA104232315, study PRJEB22302) | groundwater metagenome | biome: forest; feature: aquifer; material: groundwater | place: USA | collected 2011-08-07 | depth 5.4 m | reverse complement strand
GCCGAAAGTGCTGCTGCTCGACGAACCGTTCGCCGGCCTGTCGATCGACGAGCGGCGCGACGTTCACCGCTGCCTGATGGCCATTCCGCGCGACGTTACGATTATAATGATCGAGCACAACATTGACGCCGCGCTGGAATTCGCCGAACGCATTACGCTTCTGCATTTCGGCCAAGTGATCGTCGAGGGCAACCGCGCCGAGGTGGTGGCCGATCCCCGTACGCGGGAGGTCTATCTTGGCCACTAGCGCGCTCAGCCTCGAGCATGTCGACGCCTTCTACGGCGACAGCCACGTGCTGCAAGACGTCTCGTTCGACCTGGGCGAAGCGTGCATGCTTGGCCTGCTCGGCCGCAACGGCGCCGGCAAATCCACCTGCATGAGCGTCAGCATGGGCCTGCTCGGGGCCCGCGCCGGCGAGGTGAAGGTGTTCGGCCAGCCCGTCACCAAACTGCCGCCCGAGTTGATCGCCGCGCGCGGCGTCGCACTGGTGCCGCAGGGCCGACGCATCTTCAAAAGCCTGAGCGTGCGCGAGAACTTGATTGTCGCAGCCCGCAAGCCGACCGACGGCAAACATGCGCCGTGGACCATCGATACCGTGTTTGGCATGTTTCCACGCCTGATGGAGCGCAGCAGCCAAATGGCGGCGCACTTGTCCGGCGGCGAACAGCAAATGCTGGCGATCGGCCGCGCGTTGATGGGCAATCCGCGCGTGCTGCTGATGGACGAGCCGTCCGAAGGTCTGGCGCCGCAGATTGTCGGCGAGGTGATGGCCACCATCCGCAAGCTCAAGGAAAGCGGGCTGTCGATCGTGCTGGTCGAGCAGAATCCAAAGCTGGTTTTCGATATCGCCGACGACATCGTCATCCTCAACACCGGCCGGGTCGCGGTCGTCTCGACGCCGGCCGCGCTGAACAAAGACGACGTCGATCTCCGTCAGCATCTGGGCGTTTTCTAACGCGTTCCACGTAGCAGCAAGGCAAGCACCATGGCTTCAATCTGGAATAAATACGCCAACACCGCGGCCCGCAAACACGGCAAACCGGGCCGCGAGCAGCGGCCGAAATCCGTGACCATCGACGCCCACAGCCACATCGCCATTCCGCAAGCCGGCGCCTACATCAAACCCTATCTCGACGTCGCCACCATTCCACTGGGGCATTTTTCCGGCGCCGAGACCAAGGAAATCAACGCCAAGCAAGAACTCGACATTCGTGAATGCATGGTGAGCTACGACCAGCGCTTCGCCATCATGGAATCGATGGGCGTCGATATGCAGCTGGTGATGCCGCCGCCGCCGCAGCTATATCACACGGTCGCGCTCGAATACGCGGTGCCGGCCGCGCGCATGATCAATGATGGCGTCGCTGAATTTGTCGCCAAGCATCCCGACCGTTTCATTCCATGCGGCACCGTACCGATGCAAGACGGTAATGAGGCGGCCAAGGAACTTGAGCGCTGCATGAAGACGCTCAAGTTCAGGGGCGTCGAAATCCTCACCAATGTCGCCGGCCGGGAATTATCGGACCCCGCCTTCGCGCCATTCTGGAACAAGGCCGAGGAATTGGGTGCGCTGGTCATCATTCACCCCAACGGTTTTACCGAAGGCAAGCGGTTATCGCGGTTCTATTTCAACAACATCATCGGCAACCCGTTCGAAACCACGCTGGCTTTGCACTATCTGATTTTCGACGGCATACTCGAACGCCATCCCAATCTGAAAATTTTCGCCATGCATGGCGGCGGCTATCTCGGCGCCTATTCCGGCCGCATTGACCATGCCTGGGGCGCGCGCTCCGATTGCAACGCCGGGCTGCCGAAGCCGCCGACCGAATACCTGAAAAGGATTTATTTCGACACCGTGGTGTTCACGCCGGGCCAGCTCGAAGCGCTGGTAAAAACTTTCGGCGCCGACCACATCATCATGGGCACCGACTATCCGTTCGACATGCTGGAATACGATCCAATCGGCCACATCAATTCGGTCGACAGCTTCGACGACGCGACGCGCGCGGCGATCTGCGGCGGCAATTTGAAGAAGCTGGTGGGGATGTAATATTCACTCGTCAAGAGTATAGAAAATCCAATGTCGCGGTTTCCTTGATGACCGCGGCGTCGGTTGAGTGCTCGCCGGCGCGCGCTTGCTCTTCCCGCGTCTGCGTCGCCTGCAGGTAGGCGCCGAGATGGCGGGCCCACTCGATGATGCGATAGTTCTCGGCGACCCGCGCCGCCTCGTAGGCTTTAAGCGCGCTTGCGACATTGTCATACCGTTGCAGCGCGCCGACCAGCGCCGCGGCGTCATCGGCCGCCTTTGACACACCGGCGCCGACATGCGGCCGCGCCACGAAAGCCGCGTCGCCGACGATGGCTACGCGCCCGAACGCCATGCGCGGCGATTCAAGATCGTAGATCGGTTGCAGGATCGGCTCGTCGATCAGCCGGACGATTTGGCGAAATTGCGGCGCCAGCAACCGCTCGGCGGCGGTATGCATTTCGGCAACCGCATCGCGCCGGATCAATGGCGGCGGAATCGAAATCGCGTGGGTCTTACCCTGCTCGTCGGTGAGCAGCCATTGCAGTTTCGTTTGCTCTTCCGCCGGACGGTACCACACCACATTGAAGCGGCGGTGGCCCACCCGCAGATCGTTATCCGGCCCGGCGACCGGATAACCGAGAAACTGTTCGCCTGGCGGCAAACCGAACGACATGTATTCGAAAATGCCGCGGCGGGTATCGGCCGGAATAACGTCTTCCCTGAGTAGCGCGCGCCACGCGGTATAGCCGGCATAAAGCGGCACGGCCTCAGGCAGGCATTGCTGGCGCACGCTTGAGCGAATGCCATCGGCGCCGACTAGCAAGTCGGCGCGAACCGTTTCACCATCGGAAAAATACGCGGTTACTGCATCGGCATCTTGCGTGAACTTCGCAACACCTCTGCCGCGATGATAGCGTTCCGGCGGAAACGCATCGCGCAGCAAGCGATATAGGCGTTCCCAGGCGGTCGCCACCTGCGGGCACTCAATTTCATGAGTTACGCGGCCTTGCCGGTCGATGATCTTACGGTTGGCGATGCGGACGCCGAGCGCGTCGGTCGCGAGCCCTAGCCCGCGCAACCGTGCGATCAATTCCTGCTGGGCGACGATCCCGGCGCCACGGCCGGACAATTCGCCTTCCACGCGCTCGTAAATATCGACGTTCCACCCGGCCCGGCGCAGCATTAGCGCGCTGAGCAGGCCGCTCATCGAACCGCCAATAACCACCGCGCGCCCGGCCGGCGAACCCGTCAAATGATCTGCCTCAATCTTTCCGTTTCCGCAGAATTGTTATATATGACATCTAAATCGCATTGGAGGAATTGCCATGGCTCTGACCATGCTCGACAAAGCGCCCGAGACTAAGGATATGTCGCAGTGGCCGGCCGACATCGCCGCCGAGTTCGCGCGGGAAGCAAACAATCCGAACCCTTGCGTTGGTTCCACTTTGCTGTCGGAAAACGAGCGTTCGCGCGTGTGGATCATCCGCCTTGCCCCCGGCGAGCGCATCGGTTTCCACCGCCATGTACTGGATTATTTCTGGACCTCGGTGTCGGGCGGCCGCGGCCGCCAACATGTGCATGACGGCGCCACGGTCGAATACACCTATCAGCCGGGCGAGACGCGTCACGAGACTTATGGCAAGGACCAGTTCAAGGTGCACGACCTGGAAAATCTCGGCGATCGTGAACTGGTATTCATGACCGTCGAATTCAAAGACAGCGCCAACAAGCCGATGTCGTTGCCGGCGGGCGTGCGCCCACAAGCCGCCGCCTGATCTACCCTTTTTGCAAAAGCGCCCGCCATCCGGGGCAGTCCTGGTGGGGGGCGTTTTATTTCGCTAAGCGGGAAAGGTTCGAGAGGCCGATCAATAGGCTAGCCAAGCCGATGGGCTTCCTGCAAACTGCGGTACAATTTCCTGACACTATACCCGAACAAGGGGCGGTAACGGGATGTCCGGCAGGTGCGCGAACACCCGCAGCGCCGGGCAAAATAAAAATAAGGTTTGGAGGGGAAATGCCGGCCATCCGTGTCCGTCCATTGCATCGCATTGCCGCTGCGGCAGGCGACCCGCGCGCGTGACGATCTTGCAGGTCCAATCGCGCTACGCACGGTCCGGTTGAGGCCTTTATGGAATTCGATCTCCTGATCAATGCCATCATCGCCGGGTTGATGCTCGGTGGATTCTACGCCGCGGTAACGGCCGGCGTATCGATTTCATTCGGCATGCTCGACATCGTCAACATTGCGCATCCCGGCTTCATCATTATCGGCTCCTACATCGCCTATATCGTCAATATCAATCTGAGCGTCGACCCGATCGTCGTCGCCATCATAGCTTTGCCGGCGTTCTACGCGCTCGGCGCCATCACCTATCAGATCTATTATCAATCGTTCGAAAAGCACGGTCAGGATTCGCTGCGCGGCCTCGCCTTCTTCTTCGGCCTGCTGTTTGTCACCGAAGTGGCGCTCAACCTTGTGTTCGGCGTCGACTATCGCACGGTCAACGCGCCATATATCGGCGGCAGCGTCAGCCTGGGCGCCATGGAATTTCCATTGCGCATGCTGGTGCCCTGTCTGGTATCGCTGGCAATGTTCCTGGGCCTGCAAGTCTACCTGTCGCGCACCTTCATCGGCCGCGCGGTGATGGCGGTATCGCAGGACCCGCAGGCGTTGCAATTGATGGCGGTCAACCCGATCCGCATCAAACGTATCGCCTTTAGTATTTCGATCGCCACTGCATCGATGGCCGGCGCCTTCCTGATTATCATTCAACCGGTCATTCCGTCGGCCGGCCGCGACTATATCGGCCGTGTCTTCGCCATCTGCGTGCTCGGCGGCCTTGGCAGCTTGCCGGGCACGTTGATCGCCGCCTTGCTACTCGGCGTGATCGAGAGCATCACCGCGACATTTTACGGCCCGTCCTGGGCGCCGGCGGTCGCGTTCGGCATTTTGCTACTCACCCTGGCCGTGCGGCCCGCTGGATTGCTGGGACGCTAGATGCGCACACCCGCCTTCATTGTTGTGATGTCGCTGATCGGCGCGGCGCTGTATTTAGCGTTCCGCTATGTCGGCAACGACTATCTGTTCTTTGCCGGCTATACGGTGCTGCAATATATCGTGCTGGCGACCGCTTGGAATATTCTCGGCGGCTATTGCGGTTATGTGAACTTCGGCTCCGCCGGGTTTTTCGCCATCGGCGTTTACTCTTCGGTCTTCCTCCATACTGTTGGGCAAACGCTCGACGACATCGTGCCGGATTTTCTGCTGGCGCCGATGCAGCTGATTTTCCCGATGCCGCTGCCGATCCTCGTCGTCATCGGTGGTGCCGCCGCCGGCTTGGTCGGCCTCGGCATGGGTTACCTGACGCTGCGGCTGCGCGGCGTATTTTTCGCCATTGCGACGCTGGCGCTGGCGGTGGTGCTGGAGACTTTGATCGTCAATTGGGATTTCGTCGGCGGCTCGCGCGGCGCCTATGTCATTCCACCGAACGAAATTCCGATTTTCGGTCCCTATATCCAGTTTCTGTTCGTACTGATGCTGATCCTGGTCGTAGTAGCGTTGGCGACCGCGCGGCTGATCGAACGTTCCCGTCTGGGCGTCGGCTTCGCCACCATTCGCGACGACGAACTAGCGGCGGAAGCTTCCGGTGTGCCGACCTTGAAGTTGAAACTGATTGCTACGGTCGTGTCCGGAGCGCTTTTTGGCATGGCCGGCGCGCCGTTTCCCTACTACATCGGTTACGTCGAGCCAGGCTCGGCCTTTAACCTGTCTTATGCCGTCAACTCGATCGCCATGCCGATGATCGGCGGCACCACCTTCTGGGTCGGCCCGATGATCGGCGCGCTGCTGCTCAGCACACTGCAGCAGGTCGTCACCGTCACCATTTCCTCGGCGGTTAATCTGCTCATCACCGGCCTGCTGCTGATCGGCTTCGTCATCGTCGCGCCGCGCGGCATTGTTGGGCTGTGGCAAGACTGGACGCGCAAAAAGCCGAAGGGAGCAGCGCCATGACCGCGCCGCTGCTACATGTCGATCAACTGGGCAAGCGCTTTGGCGGCTTCATCGCGCTTGACACCGTCGAGCTCTCCGTCGCGCCGGGCGAGCGCGTCGGCCTGATCGGCCCGAACGGTTCCGGCAAGAGTACGCTGGTCAACTGCATTTGCGGCACGCTGCAAAACGAGACCGGCAGCGTCACCTTCGACGGCGTGATAATCGACGGCATGGTTGCGCACGAGCGCACGCGGCGCGGACTGGCGCGCAGCTTCCAGCTACCGCGCCCGTTCAGGAGCATGACTGTCGCTGAAAATATCCGCGTGCCGCTGCTCTACACGGTGAACGCGCGCCCAGGCACGCATCTGTCGCATGCGGAACTTAACGACCGCTGCATGGAGTTACTGACGCTGGTGGCGTTGCACGACAAGGCTTCGAAGAGCCCGAGCGACCTCACCCAGGTCGAGATGCGCAAACTCGAACTTGCGCGCGCCATGGCGGCGGAGCCGAAGCTGCTGATCGCCGACGAATCGATGGCCGGCCTGTCGCATTCCGAAGTCGAGGACATCGTCGCGCTGCTAATCCGCATGAACGAACGCGGCGTCACCATCATCATGATCGAGCACATTATGCGCGCGGTGATGATTTTTTCCCAACGCCTGGTGGTGCTGGTCTCAGGCAAGAAGATTGCCGACGGCAAGCCGGAAGACGTGATCAAGGATAAGGACGTCGTAGGAGCCTACCTTGGCCAATAGCACCAACAGCATCAGCGTCGAGGGCATCGACGCCGCCTACGGCGCGGTGCGAGTGCTGGAAAATGTGTCGTTGCGCGTCGGCAGCGGCGAGACGGTCGTACTGCTCGGCACCAATGGCAACGGCAAGAGCACCTTGATGAAGTGCATCATGGGCTGGGTGCGGCCGAATAAAGGTAGAATCGTCGCCGAGATCGACGGCGCGAGCCATGATCTCGTAGGTCTCAGCACCGAGCAGATCGTCGATCTCGGCATTGCGCTGGTGCCGGAGGGCCGCCGGCTATTTCCACGCCAGACCGTGGAGGAAAACTTGCTGCTGGGTGCCAGCCGCAAAAAGGCTCGCGCCCACATCAAGACCAATCTCGACTTCTGCTTTGAAATCTTCCCGCGTCTGGCCGAGCGCAGGGGCCAGTTGGCGGGCTCGATGAGCGGTGGCGAGCAGCAGATGCTGGCGCTGGCGCGCGCGCTGATGCTCAACCCGCGCATTCTGCTGGTCGATGAGCCGTCGGTTGGCCTGGCGCCGCTGCTGGTCAGCCGCACCATCGACGCCATCAAGCAACTCAAGGATCATTACAATCTGACGGTACTGATGGCCGAACAGAACTTCACGCAGGCGCTACGCATCGCCGATCGCGGCTATGTCATCGTGCACGGCAAGATCGAATTCGAAGGCGGCTCGGCCGATGAGCTCAACAACAACGATCTGATTCGCCAGTTTTATTTGGGGATGTGAGCCGCGTGCGCGGTTATTCAATGACGCCAATAAAAACGGCGCCGCGGAAAACCGCGGCGCCGCATGGTTTCGCATGTGCGCGGACGCTTACTGGTGCGCCTTCTCGTATGGATAGACGACTTTGCCGGTTTCGAGGTTCTTCGGCTCAAGCACCGTCTGGTAGCTCATGCCGCGCCAGGTCTCGAGGTTGGCGTCATCCTTGATGTCGTGATACTGCACGGTCATCATCCGGCTTTCGGCCCACTCGCCCTTCTTGCCGAACTTGATCGGGCCCATCACGGTTTTGAAGGTGCCCTTCTTCAGATAGGCGGCAATCTTATCGTCGTCGATGCTCTTGGCGCCTTTGATGGCATCGCCAAGGACCTGAAATTGGGCGTAACCCCAACCGCCGAGGTAGTAACCGAGCGGATCGACGCCGGCCGCCTTAGCCCGCGCCTGATATTCTTTGAAGAAGGCTTCGGTGCCGTCATACATTTGCTTCTTGTCGGGCACCCAGGTTTCATAGTTGACGATGCCGTTGAGCTTGGATTTGAGCTTGTCCTTGAAGAAAGTGGCTTGCAGACCGACCAGCGCACCGCCGAACATTTTCGGCTTCAAGCCGACTTCGTTGGCCGCTTGCACCATGCCGACCGAATCGAGCGGATAGGCGCACACGATCACTAGATCTGCATCCACGGCCTTGATCGCGCGCACGATCGGCGCGAAGTCGGTGGTCTTCGGCGGCGGCGGATAGCTCTTGTCGTAGACGATATTGATGCCGTGCTTCTTAGCGTTGGTGCGGGCGCCGTCGCAGGCATTCTGCGAGAACTCGGCGTCGGCAAAGCTGAGCGCAACCGTCTTCGGTTTCGGCTTTTGCGCCGCCGCAATCTCGAAGAAACCTTCGGTGAACGAAGTCTTGGTGTCTGGTCCGGTTGGTAGAATCGAGAAATACTTCGGGTATTTGAACTTGTCGTTCACGTCGAGTGAGAACAGGCTGATATAGGTCTTGCCCTTGCGGATAACGATCGGCATGGCCGGCGCATTCTGGTTGGTTGCGTAAGCCCCAACCACGAGGGCGACTTTGTCGACGTCAAGCAGCTTGGTGTAGATGCCCGGCACTTCCGACGGCGAACTCTTGTCATCGTAATAAACCAGTTCGACCGGACGCCCATCGAGCAAGCCGCCGGACTTATTGATCTGGTCGCGCCAGATTTCCGCGCCGAGCAGCGCCTGTTTGCCGTTTGGCGAAAGAAAGCCGGTGAGCGACTGGCCAAAGCCGATCTTGATCGGTGCCTTGCTCTGGGCAAAGGCGGCTGGTGTGGCGAACATGCTACCGGCCGCAAGAGTAAGGCTTACCCCCGCAGTCCAGGCAAGTGCCCGCAATTTGAGGCTATGAGTCATCATTACTCCTCCCATTGGTATTTTATTTTGTCGCATCTTATGCGCTTTTTATCGGCCGAAGCTAGAGGGTTCCTGTATTGCAAAGTGGGCTATATCCCCTCTTTCACGGCGATTTTGACCTCGCCCACGCCGCCGCAACGCCATGCGCTCGTTCACTGGACAGGGTCTGCGCGCTGCCCGAAGCTAAAAAAGCCGCATGGTGAGACGCGAAGCCTGATGAGGAAGCTGTATGCCGCGCAAAGTCATCGACATATCTGTACCGCTCGAAAACGATGTGGCGGCCGATCCACCTGGCTACGGCCCGAAGATCGAATATTTCGATCATCAGGCGACTGCCGCGGACATTCTCAAATTCTTTCCAGGACTGAAAAAGGAAGAGTTGCCCGATGGCGAAGGCTGGGGCTTCGAATGGGTGCGGCTATCGACGCATTGCACCACACATCTCGACGCACCTTATCACTTCGCTTCGACGATGGACGGTGGCAAGCGCGCGCTAACGATTGACGAGGTACCGCTGGATTGGTGCTTGCAGCCGGGCGTCAAGCTCGACTTCCGTCATTTCGCCGATGGCTATGTCGCGACCGCCGCGGACGTCGAAACCGAACTCAAACGCATTGGCCATACGCTTTCACCACTTGAAATCGTGGTGGTGAACACCAGCGCGGGCAGCGCCTACGGCCAGCCTGATTACGTCGCCAAAGGCTGCGGCATGGGGCGCGAAGCGACGATGTATTTGCTTGAACGTGGCGTGCGCGTGACCGGCACCGACGGCTGGAGCTGGGATGCGCCGTTCATCTACACCATGCAAAAATATGCCGAAACGCGCGATGCTTCGCTGATCTGGGAAGGACACCGGGCCGGCCGTGAGATCGGTTATTGCCACATCGAAAAGCTGCACAATCTTGAAAGCCTGCCGGCGAGCGGCTTCATGGTGAGCTGCTTTCCGGTGAAAGTGCGCGGCGGTTCCGCCGGCTGGACGCGGGCGGTGGCAATCATCGACAGTTGATCGCGCTTGTTGCGCCCTGCACTCGGCGATAGCATCCTGTCATAAGCGACACGGTGAAAAGGCCGGTCTGCCACCGGTAACAAACCGTGCGTGAGGGGGAGACACCATGGACAGACGCCAATTTATGGGCGGGACTGCGGCCTCGGCTGCGGCTCTCACCATCGGGCCGGCTTTCGCCGCCAGCGAGTATCCATCGCACTCCATTACCTTGATCAATCCCTTCCCGCCCGGCGGCGTCGCCGACATAGTCGGCCGGCCGTTTGCGGCGGCGCTTGAGCCTATCGTCAAGCAGCCGGTGGTGATCGAAACCAAGTCCGGCGCCGCCGGTGCAGTCGGCGCGCAAGTTGCCGCCAACGCCAAGCCCGATGGCTATACGTTGCTCATCCACATCACTTCGATCTCGGGCTTTGCCGAAGTCGATAAATTGTTCGGACGCGCACCGAAATTTACTCGCGCTGACTTCATCCCGATCGCGCGCTTCGTCGCCGACCCGTGCGTGCTGCTGGTCAACGACAAGCAACCCTACCAGACGCTCAAGGACTTGACCGACGACGCCAAGAAGCGGCCGGACGCGATCATCTTCTCTTCGTCCGGGCTCTACGGCGCGCTGCACATTCCGACCGCGCTGTACATGAAGGCGGCCGGCGGACTGAAGCTGCGCCACCTGCCGACCAACGGCGGCGGCCCGGCGCTTACCGCCTTCCTCGGCAATAATTCGCAGGTGCTGGTGTCGTCGATCTCGGCTTCGCTTAACCAGATTAAGGCCGGCAAGGCCAAACCGCTCGCCATGTTCGGCGCCACGCGCTCGTTGGCGTTGCCCCACGTGCCGACCATGAAAGAGCTCGGCTACGACATCGACTATTATCTGTGGGTCGGCCTGTTCTCGCCCAAGGGCACGCCGGTCGATGTGGTGAGCTATCTGCGCATCAATGCCGACAAGGCCGTGCACACCGATCTGTTCAAGACCGCGATCACCAATCTCGGTCAGGAGCTCGGCTATCAGGATCAGCCGGAATTCGCCAAGTTCTGGGATACGGACGCTACCCGCATCGAAGACGCGGTCAGGGAGATCGGACGCGTGCAAGGTTAGTAAACAAGGCTAATAGCGGAACAAACACGCCGCACGATTGAATGCCGTGCGCGTCGCCATCCGGTGAGGCGCGCGGCTTTCAATTATAAGAAAACGGGAGGACCACATGGACCGGCGCACATTCGTCATCGGCACGAGCGCATCGGCTGCCGCGCTCGCGGCCGGGCCGGCCTTTGCACAAGATGTTTTTCCCTCGCAAGCCATCACAATCCTGGTCGCGTTTCCGCCTGGCGGCGCCAACGACATCATTACGCGGCCGATCGCTTCGGCGCTGGAACAGATCCTCAAGCAGCCGGTCGTGGTGGAAACTAAAGCGGGTGCCGGCGGTCAGGTCGGCGCCCAGGTCGCCGCCACCGCCAAGCCGGATGGCTATACGCTGCTGTCGCATAACAACGGCATTTCCGGTTATGCCGAAGTCGACAAGCTGTTCGACCGCGCGCCGAAGACCACGCGTGCCGATTTTATCCCGCTGGCGCGCCTCACTGCCGATCCGATCTTGCTGGTGGTCAATGACAAGCAACCCTACAAGACGCTGAAGGACTTTGTTGACGACGCCAAGAAACGGCCCGAGGCGATCGTCTACAGTTCCGGCGGCCTCTATGGCGCGACCCATCTGCCGGTGGCGCTAATGGAGAAAGCGACCGGCATTCCGAAGTTGCGCCACCTGCCGACCAATGGCGGCGGTCCGGCCATTACCGCGTTGCTCGGCAATAACGCGCAGCTCAGCGCGCAATCCGTGTCGGCGACGCTCCAGCATATCAAGAGCGGCAAACTGCGGGCGCTGGCGTCGTTTGGCGGCAGTCGTTCGAACGTGCTGCCGGATATCCCGACCCTGAAAGAGCTCGGCTACAACGTTGAGTATTACTTGTGGGTCGGGCTGTTTGCGCCGAAGGCGACGCCGGTAGCCGCGATCGCCACACTCAGCACCGCGCTCGATAAAGCCGCGGGCTCCGAGAAATTCAATTCGGTGCTTGGCAACCTTGGCCTCGAATACGCCTATCTCAACGCCAAGGATTTCGCCGCATTCTGGGACGCCGACGCCAAGCGTGCCGACGCGGCGGTGCAATTGATCGGCCGTCAGGGATAACCGATATGAACCTCCGAGCCGATCACGTGGCCGGCGCCGTATTCGTTGTGTTCGGCGCCGCCATCATCGCGCTCAGCGGCGACTTGCCGGTTGGACGCTTGTCGATGCCTGGCTCCGGCTTTCTGCCGATGATCGTCGCCGGCCTGACTATCGTCTTCGGGCTGGCGCTGATGCTACGTGCCCGCGAAAGTGGACCATTTGCCAAACTGGACTGGGCGGACGGCAAGCACGCCATCATGGTGACCGCTATCACCGCCGCCGCCGCCGCGCTCTATGAACATCTCGGCTTTTTTATCACCATGCTGTTGATGATGGTCGCGCTGCTGCT
>OBEQ010303401.1_pt1 | contig 12400 bp, 13 predicted proteins | sample 1670901 | NCBI WGS metagenome assembly OBEQ01 (sample SAMEA104232315, study PRJEB22302) | groundwater metagenome | biome: forest; feature: aquifer; material: groundwater | place: USA | collected 2011-08-07 | depth 5.4 m | reverse complement strand
TTAAGCCTTTTATAAATCCTTTAATAAACATAATACCATATACGATGTGGGTTAAAAACAGCACGAACACAGATCCAAAAGCAATCCTAATACTCCAGGTACGAAGAAGCGCAAGAAAAAAAATATAAGAGACGGCAAAGAGATAAATAAAAGCAGGAAAATAGTAGATAATAGATATTAGATGATAGATATTAGCATTGAATAACGAATACAAAATAAAGAAAAATAAGGAAACAACATATAGTACAAAAATAGTTGGGATTAAGTAAGATAATCTTCTTGAGTTTTTGTCTCCATGGGCGAAGAAAGCGCCCCGATGAAAACCATAATTGGCATGTTGCTTTAAGTAACCTTTAAGGTCCTTTCGCCTGTGATGGTGCGTTACAATATTTGGACTATAGAAAATCTTTTCATGCTCTTTATAAACAATATCTTCGCATAACTTACTGTCCTCGCCTGGCCAATAATCTCTGTTGAAACCTCCCAGTTTAAGAAATAAATCCTTTTTGACCAAAAAATTCATCGATGGGTAATCATCAACGTATCTCGCTTTTTGTTTGGCGAATCTATAAAGATAATTACCACTTCCAAACCATGTTCTTAACACTTGATCAAATATTTTTTCCCAGTGATTTGTTTGTGTTGGCAAAACTCCCGGTCCACACGCCGCTGAAAGTTTATTTGTCAATAATGTGTTTGCCTTTTCAAGCCAATCTTTTGCGGGGTATGCGTCATCATCGATAAAGGCGAGAATTTCGCCGTGAGCGTTTTTAGCTCCCATATTCCTTTTTTCAGCTGGTCGGGTAATGCTACCGGTAGGAATAATTTTAAGCCAAGGATACTGTCTTAATAACGTAAGGTCGTACTGACTATGGATGTTGGGCAAAACTAACACTTCGAATTTTTTATATGTTTGTTTGGCTAAGGCGGGTAAACTTTCAAAAATTAACGTGTAGCTTAACTGAGTAAGCGGTATGATCACTGAAAAACGAGGAGATGTCATGAATATTTTTCGCTCAATTTGTAGCGAGCCCTTGAATAATTTTTCAAAAACGTTTTGCGGTAGTAAATTGCTAGTGTGTCAATAAAGATTCCAACAATGGATTTAAGTGTAGCCGCAGACGTCAGAGCGCCTAGTCTATAATCAAGTTTTATCGGCGCTTCATATATGCGTTTGAAGCCAAGGGCATCTGCAGCGACTATCATTTCAAGATCGCCTGCAAACTGTTTCTCGACGAGTCTAGGCAAAATTTCCTGCAGCACTTCTTTTTTGAAAATTTTTATTCCTGCTTGAGTATCGTGTACCTTAATGCCAAATAATAACTTCACAAATGCATAGTAGCCAAAGCTCAACATTTTGCGAAAAAAAGAATACATGACAAATGAGGCAGGATGCCTTTTTGATCCGACTATAATGTCGGCCTCATACCATTCCATATGCTCAAGGAGCATTGATATTCCGTTTGGATCAATTTCCATGCCTGAGTCTATAAACATGACGTAATCCCCTTTCGCTTTTGTCATCCCAAGTCGTATTGCATAACTTTTCCCTTGATTTTTTATGTAGCCTAAAGTTTTAAGTCCTGAGATTTTAGCTTTTTTGATTTTCTTAAGAGAGTTGTCAACTATCCCATCCACTACTGCAATTATTTCATGAGGATAACGAATTTTATCGACGATATTTTTGATCTGAATGAGGTTGGTAACGATAGTTTTTTCTTGTTTGTAGACAGGTACGATGATGCTAAGGAAGTGTTGCAGATTTTTCTTTTTCATCGCATATATTATATAGTCTGCAATCCATTATTCAACGACTTCTTCTCCCTCTAAGATAACATCATCACTTGAACTGTCACCGCCAGATGCATTAGAAGCTGCGGTGGGTTGTATAAATTCAAAAGAAGCAATAATTTTATTATTGACGTCAGTCCAAAAGTTCTTATCATCTTGGTAATCAGTTGTGAGCAAAAAAAGAGTCCCGGAATCCACAGCAACAGTCGTTATTGTGCCTTTGTCTTCAAATTGTCTTGCGTCAAGATCTGCAAGTTTTAATTTTGTAGTTTGTTCCTTAGAATTAATTTTATTCTCAGTCAACCATGCATCGACATTTTTTACATTGTTTGACAATACCTGAATTTCGATTCCGCCTTTTTTCTCAGGAGAACTGATTGTGAGTTCTGAGTAGACCGATTGATCTTTGATATTTGCAGCTGGAGATGCAAGGAGATCCTCAGGATAATTAAAACTAAATCCTGAAGGGTCATGGTATTGTTTTGTTCCAGCAGTAATTTCTGTTTGAACATCTTTAATTTTCTCCGCAATGGGAGTTGTTATCTTTTGCGTTTTTTGTTGTGAAAGAATCATTACTGCCGCAGTTCCAATTGCAAGAACGATGACTATTATAATTACTGCAGTTGCCATTTTCATAATTTATTATTACATCATAGTTTATCCTTGTCAATGAAGTATTATATTTCGCAAATTTTTGTTACAATTATTAGTAATGAAAAAGATTATTGTTTTTTTTATTTTAGCTCTCTTTTTAGTCCAGCCCGCTCAGGCTAAATTATTACCACGTTTTCAAAATACGAAAAGTATTTCGAAAAAAACTGCATCGTCTGGTATAGCAATCAGTCCAAAATTAAGATCTGATCGAAAGGCATTGTCGATCTATTTTAACAATCTTAAGGGCGCGCGAAATCTCACCTATACTCTTATCTATCAAACAAATGGAAAGGATGAAGGCGTCAGTGGTTCAATAGATTCTTCCTCGGGCAACTCAGCTTCACGAGAACTTTTGTTTGGTACCTGTTCATCAGGAGTCTGCAGATATCATCCGCGCATAGCTAATATGAGGTTGGAAGTGGTAACAGAATTGCTCTCAGGCAAAAAAACTCTCAGACGTTTTAGAATAAAGGTCTAATGCTTGCAGAAATATTATTCCAGATTCGTAGATGAAGTTAGAACCATTTATACAGGCGCTTTATCTTTTCATCTTCGTATATTAATTCCAGCTACAAATCGATCATTCACAACTCTTTCATGAGTTTGTGTATCAACTAAAACATCTCCATGAGGCCAGATATCTTCGATGGCAGAAAGTCCAACAATTTTTAGACCTCCAGAGATTGGTATCATTTCGGCTTTACGAAAAGTTGTTATTAACAGTTGGCCTGAAGTTTTATGTATCGCTTGTCCCCAATTGGCAAGAACTGTAATCCAATGAGGGTTTGAGATAACATTGGGATGACGACACAGTACAACTTAAGGCATTTCTCCGAGCTGATAAGTTAATTCTTCTGGTGATACCTGATTAAGATCTAAAGGATAAAATTCTGCTTTTGCTCTAAATTCATTAATAACAGTTGAACCTGTTACTTCAGGATGGGAACTATTATCTATGCCAATAATTCTTCCTTTCGGAACCAATTTTCTTATTTGTACAAATTCAATGCCGGTCCCCGAACCAAGACAAAGCACTGTTGCATATGGATTTATAGAACCCAAATATCGTTGCAAAAGCTTAGGTATATTTTTTGACATTTCATCCTTTTCTTTTAATGTTGCGCTTAAGAAATAAATAAGTAAATTGCCGATATCTGGAGATTTTTTTAGTATTTCACGAGCCACATTCGGTTCTTTTTCAAGAATATCAAGAAATATTCCGAGTTGTTTTTTAACCTCCTCAATGTTGTTAAGAGCCATATTAAGCTCTATTATATCAAAACCTATAGTATAATATACGGATGGGAGATAGATTAACACCAGGCATGATCGAGCAATTCAAACAGCTACATGTTTCACATTTTTGGATAGACAAAGTTTTAGATGCAAATATTTATAAGAGCCGTATTCCCCAAAATCCACTTGTTTTGCATTTGAATGTTGGAGATTGTGATGAACTTTTGCATACCAAGTTTATGTTTCACAAGCAAAATCCACGTTTAGTTGCCGTTGATCTTGAAGAACCAAGACAACCTCCTAATTGGAAAATAACTCCTCGAGATATCGTAATGTATACAGGAACGCAATTTGAAGTAGCTGATATTAGAGATGTAGATCTAATTATGAGTATGTGTGGAAGGGTTCCTGATGTAGTCATTTCCAGACATCCCAGAGTTCTTGACCAAGCGGTTGATGACCCAAGTTATAAAGTATTTAATGAGTGGTGGGGAGATACTTTGGCTGAATATGGTAGATTGGTTTCAGCAAAAAGAGGACAAATGTTAGTTACCACAATGCACATAGAAGAGAGAGATTTAATCGCGCGAGCATTTCAAAATTATAATGTTCCTGTGTCGATAAGACAAAATAATTTTGCTCCGAAAGAACTCAACTTTCGAATTAGTAATGGTCCTCTTGTTGTTCCTGATGGATACACGCTTAAAGTTGGTTGATCTCTTTTAATAAAAAGTTCTAACCTCCAGTCCCCTCCAAATATCTGATCGTCTAAGGATTCTAAAAATTGTGTCCATACTCGTGGAGTATATTAAAACTTTTTATTTGAGGGATCAATGAATCATTTATTGCTTTTTAGCCAGAGATCTTAGATATACCGCTACATAAAAAATAGTGACAACTGCAGAGAAAAAAATGTCTAGATTCATCACATATAAGAGTTTTTTTTCACCAAACCACAAAAATATAAAATAAACTGGTAAAAGCAATGGCAAAATGAGAGATGTTTTATCATTTTTAGCTAAAAAATATCCATTTAAAAAAGCGATGGCTGCATAAAGAGATCCAAAAATGCTGGCAAGTGAGAGGTAAGGAGCGACTGCAAAAAATTTGTTTCCAAACAGCGCAGAGATTACTAATCCTGCAAAATTTTTATAGACAATAAAACTCCCGATTGCTACAAATATAAGAAATAAAAGCGCTATATTTAAAGCCACATTTTGCGATTTTTTATTTTTTGTTCCAGAGAAAAATATAAAGCTAATTGATATAAGTGGTCCTAAAGCATAAAAAATAATTTTCGCAAAAATTGACCAGGAACTGTAAATGCCCGCATCAGTAGATATAAAGAATTTTTTTACAAAAATAATATCGATGTTATTAAATAATGTTAATGCAAGTGTCGAAAATAAAATAAGTAAAAATTGAACATTAAATAGCAACGAGACTATTCGTCTATCAATTTTTAGTGTTTTTGCTCCCACCTTTTTTCGCAGAGTGGATCGCAATATGAAAAAAACAATAATAAGTGGAATTACGACCGATAAGAAAATAAAAAACATAATCACATTGAATTTGTAAAAAATCCTAGTACTTAAAATCGCGCCTAATAATTTAAGAAATGTTGCTATAAAACTGATAAAGCTGTACAAAAAAAATAATTTCAATCCCTGCATGGTAGCTCCATAAAAAGTTGCAATAAAAGATAATAAAATCAGTGGGATGAGAACTGTACCGGCAGAGACTGATAAGTTTGTTATTTTTGGGATAAAAGGAATAATGCTTAAACTTAGTAAAGGAACAAACCACCATCTTCTTATTTTTTGCCAAAGTAACTGCTCCATCGAGTGAGCTAACACAAACCTATTATCTTCTGAAGAACTAATTTTTTGAATAAGAAACGTGGAAAAAACTGCTGTAGGAACTGCAGTTATAGACATATAAGAAAAGAGAGTCGTGATCTCGCTGTATCCTTGTGGTCCTAGACTGCGACCAGCGATGAAGTTGAAAAAATAATTGAGAATGTTGGTTAAAAAAGAAGCTAGCGTAAAGAAGAGGCTGCCACGAAAGAATTCATTTTGCCATATTTTTTTTGCTTTTTTCAGCATTGGTTCAGTATAGCATAGAGCTACATGATAGAATAGTTATAGCATTATGAAAAAATTAACTAAAATAATTGCAACTTTAGGTCCTGCAACCGATTCTGAAGAAAAAATTTCTAATTTAATAAAAGCTGGAGTTGATGTATTTCGATTTAATTTCAAACATAATACTATTGAATGGCATGATGAGAATGTGAAACGCATCAATAGAGTTGCAGATAAAACAGGATTTACGGTAGGTACATTGATTGACATTCCTAATACAGCTGAAAGAAACTTAGAGGGTCTTAAAATCGCCTCAAGAAATGAAGTAGATTTTGTTGCACTTTCTTATATAAAAACTTCTGATTCAATCGAAAAATTAAGAAAACAAATGACCAGTCTTAAAGTAAAGGCCAAAATTATTGCTAAGATTGAGACAAAAGAAGCTATTGAAAATCTAAAAAGTATTATTAGAGCTGCTGACGGAATCATGGTCGCTCGAGGTGATCTAGGAAAGGCTTTGCCTATGGAAGAGGTACCCTATTATCAGAAACTTATTATCAAGGAAAGTATCAAGCATACAAAGCCTGTGGTTACCGCTACTGAGATGCTGCAAAGTATGGTGGAAAGTCCAATTCCTACCAGAGCAGAGATATCAGATGTAGCAAACGCGACATATGATCTTACTGATGCCGTAATGCTTTCAGCAGAAACTGCATTAGGGCAATATTCGGTCGAAGCAGTCAAATTCATGTACAGAACAGCTGCTTTTAACGAAAAAAAAAATCTGGTTGACAGTAGACTTCGCTTCAATTTTGAACTCAATGATTATCAAGAATTACTTGCTGACTCTGCATATAGCTTGTATCTTCAATCGAGAAAATTGCATATCGGGATTGCTGGCTTTCTCGTTTTTACGCAAACTGGTCGTACTGCAAGACTCATCTCAAGATATCGACCGCTCATTCCTATTTTCGCATCCGTGGGGACTAAAGCAGCGAGTGATGGTTTATCAGTAAGTTATGGAGTATTCCCTTTTTTACAAAATGAACAAAAAATGTCTGGAGAGTTGACAAAAAGAAATATTCATCAAGCCACAGATTTTCTTGTAAAAAAGGGCATAGTGTCTTCAGGTCAACTGCTCATCGCTCTTTTGGGAGACTATTGGGGAAAGGCTGGAGAAATCTCTACGGTTAAAGTTGTAAAGGCTTAAATCTATGAAAGACATTTCGCGAATTCGAAATTTCGCCATCATTGCTCATATTGATCATGGAAAATCTACCCTTGCTGATCGTTTTTTGGAATTAACAGGAGTTGTTACTCAAGGAAGTCATGAGGAACAGTATCTTGACAGAAATCCTATATCCAGAGAGAGAGGAATAACTATTAAATTAGCACCCGTGAGAATGATGTATAGACCTAAGATTTTAGACCTTAGCTTATTAGACAAAAAACAAGTGAACGATTCATCTAACGTCTACGGTCTAAAATCTAATAATCTAGAGTATATTCTAAATTTGATCGACACTCCTGGTCATGTTGATTTTTCTTATGAGGTGGATCGAACGCTTGCTTCGGTCGAAGGCGTGATCTTGTTGGTTGATGCAACTCAAGGCATTCAAGCCCAAACGATTTCCAATGCCTATAAAGCAGTCGAGAAAAATTTAGTCATAATTCCGGTCATCAATAAAATAGATCTTCCTTCGGCTGAAGTTGAAAAAACAAAACAGCAGTTGATGGATTTTTTGGGAATTTCAAAGGAAGAAATTTTTGAAATTTCGGCAAATACTGGATAAACTGTAAAGAAGTTATTAGAAACAGATATCGAAAAAATTCCAGCACCACTTTCGTCGAACCCTCAGGGTTCGAGAAATGAGCCTGCGAACCCTGAGGGTTCGGCAACGCTTCAGGCTCTTATCTTTGATTCCTACTATGATTCTCACAGGGGTGTGATTGCATTTGTCAGAGTTTTCGAGGGTGAGCTAAAAAAAGGATCAAAAGTAAAGTTGTCAGCTTCAAAGCAGGTATTTGAGGTCTTAGAAGTAGGCAATTTTTTACCTGATTTAAAACCGAGTGAGTCTTTATCTTTGGGAGAAATTGGCTACGTCGCTACGAATCTTAAAGACATTCATGACGTGCAAGTCGGCGATACGATAGCAAATGTCGGAGAAGATCGGAATCTTTTAATGCGCGGATACAAAAAAATAAAACCCATGGTATACGCATCGATTTTTCCTACTGATACAAATGATTATCTAAACTTAAAAAAAGCCCTAGAAAAATTATATTTAAACGATTCTTCTCTGGAATTTTCAGCAGTTCATAGCAAAGCCTTGGGAACTGGATTCCGTGTAGGATTCTTAGGTTTGCTGCATGCAGACGTGGTAAGAGAACGTTTAGAGCGCGAATTCAACCTAAATTTGGTCTTAACTCCGCCACAGGTAGAATATAAGATGAGGGGTGATGATCTATTTGAAGAGCCTTGGGTAAGGATATTTATTATCGTCTCACAAAATTATGTTGGGCCAGTGATGCAGCTCTGCGAACATTATCGGGCGCGATTTATAACCATGGATAATAAAAATCAAATGATGATTCGCTATGAAATGCCCATGAGTGAAATGATCTCCGATTTTTACGACAATTTAAAAAGTGTGAGTTCTGGATATGCTTCGCTTGATTGGGAATTTTTGGAACACCGCAAAGTTGAGGCCGCTAAATTGACATTGCTATTGAATGGTGATCCGATAGAAGAGTTTTCCGAGATAGTTGTAAAGGAGAGAGTATTCGAAAAAGCCCAGATGATAGTCAAAAAATTGCGAGAACTTATCCCACGTCAACAATATGATGTCAAAATCCAAGCGCTCTATAAAGGAAAAATAATCGCATCGGAAAGAATTTCTCCATTCCGCAAAAATGTTTTGGTTAAAAACAGTAAAATGGTTGGAGGAGGAGATTTCAGCAGAAAACGAAAACTTCTAGAAAAACAAAAAGAAGGAAAAAAGAAAATGAAGATGATCGGTCGCGTCGAAATCCCAAAAGAGGCGTTTTTGAAATTATTTAAGAAAGGCTAAATTAAGGTGGCATTTGTTCAAATGTTCTATTCGCTAGAATAGCATCAACACGATCTCTGCGTACTTTTAATTTGTTAAGTTCTTCCTGGGTTCGTGCTCTTGATGATAACTCTTGTAAATAGAAGTTATATACAGATAAAACGAAATTCGGCATTTTATTTAGTATTCTTTCACTTAGACTCATTTGAGGACGATTTTCCATCGTCTAACATTATAGAAGATAAAAATACATAGTCAAGTTATTTGGTAACCCATTTTATATTTTTATCTTTTTTCATAAAAGTGTACTGTCTTTTGGCGTACTGAATTTCTTTGTTTATCCATTGCGTAATCGCTTCATCTTTAGTAAGTGAACCTTTGAGATGTGCTAGTATCTGTTGATAACCGATGGTTTTGAGGCCAGGATCGGTTTCTTTGTAACCCATCTTTAATAGACTTTGCACTTCCTCAATTGCTCCATGTTTAAGCCGCTCCTCTACTCTTGTTTCGATTGCTTTTCGCAGTTTATCTTTTTCTTTAAATTTAAGACCGACGAATTCGATTTGAAAAGATTTTAAACGTAATTTACGATTTAATGTCATTCTGGGGAGCGAAGTCAGATACCGTACGGTATCTGACGAAGCGACTCCAGAATCGATTCTGGATGCGTCCCGCCCATGGCGGGACTTACCAGAATGACGATAATAAGTTTCGATCTCAATTTTTCTAATCAGGCGTTGACGATTGTTCCAGTCGCTTCTATTCAATGGCTTTAATTTGTTAACATATTGAAGCGAAAGTCTTTTGTAGATTTTTTGCAAATCAGTAACTGGCTTATAGTTTAGTTCTTCTCGCAATTTCCAATTGGGAGGAATGTTTTCTGTCTCAATGTCGTAGAGAAGATGTTTAAGATAGAAATATGTCCCACCGACAATGATGGGAGTTTTACCTTCAGAAAGAATTTTTTTTATTACCCAAAGTGCACATTGTTGGTAATCAAAGGAAGAAAAGTATTCTTTAGGATCAACAATATTATACAACCAGATCTTTGTTTGTTTTTGTTCGTCATGCTGGAGCGAAGCGATAGCATCTTTTAAGATCCTATCGTCCCGCGAATGTCGGGACTCCAGGATGACAGGAAGAAGATAATATCCAATTGAAAAATTGGCATTTTTTTTTACTACGTGAAATTTTTTATTGGTTAAATCCTTTCCGGTTATAATATCTAAATGTTTGTAAATCTGACGTGAGTCGCAGTTGATAAGTTCTCCATCATATTTTTGTGCGTATTCTAGAGCGAGTTTGGTTTTACCGGTAGCTGTTTGGCCGGTAATGGTGACTATTTTCATAGGGTAAAGGGTTAAGGAGTGCTGCTTTACTCTTTACGCTTGATCCTAAACGCTATCTCTGCATTTTAAATGCATCGATCAAGTTTTTGAAGAGGTACAACACATCAATTGGTCCAGCTCCTCCAAGTGTAGGTGTATAAAAACCGGCAATATTTTTGATTTCTTTTTCCTCATAATCACCCTTTAGCTTTCCTTTTTCTCTTCGTAGTCCTACATTAATAAGAACGACTCCCGGTTGAAGCATTTCAGGCGAAATAATTTTTTTACCTACAGCAGTGATAATGACATCGGTTTCCTTATAGTAAGATTGTGGATCAGGAGTTTGAGAATTAACATTGATAAAATTTATCCGTGCTTCAGTCAAAGTTTTTCCAATGGGTTGTCCGCCAGTTACCCCTCTACCGACCAAAACAATTTTTTTGTTTCTAAATAATTTTTTAAAAAGACTTCTTTCTTTAGCTATATTAACGAGTATCTCTGCTTCTCGTCTTGGTTTGGCATAAATATATTTTAATATTGTTAAAACAGAGAGACCAAGAGGTGGTAAAAAAGGTGTTTTTCTTTTATGTCCTTCTATTTCTTTGCTGGTTGGAATATATTCGTATAAGCTATCGGTTGAGAGCTGGGCAGGTAGGGGTTGCTGGATGATAATGCCAGTTGTTTTTTCATCTTGTGACTTTTCCTTAATTTTATGCATAAACTGTTCAAAAGAAGGAGTGGTTCTTAAATGGACGAATTCGAATCCAATGCCCAATTTTTTTGCTGTTTTTGCTTTTATTTTTACGTAAGATAGTTGATCTGCGGAGCTCCCAACAAGAAATGTAGTCAATTTGATTGCTTTTTTTTTGCTGAGCTTTTTTACTTCTTTTTTAAGAATTTTTTCAAGGATTAAGGCTATTTTTTTTCCAGGAATTTCCATGTAGAATGCAACATTATATCACACAAGAGTAGCGCTTACAACCTTATCATCCTTTGAGGAAAAGCGCATCAGGATGACCCCTTTAGCGGTTCTTGAACGTGAAGGTATCGATTGGAGAGGAATTTTTACTACCTGTCCTTTTGAGCTTGTTATAATTGCCGTTGTTTTTTCCGAATTAATTATCTGTACAAAACATATCTTACCTATTTTTTGGTCAACAGATGCTATTTTTACGCCCTTTCCTCCTCTGTGTTGGCCTTTAAAAAAGGCAAGTTTTGTTTTTTTACCGACGCCTTTTTCACCCAGAACCAATATATTTTTTTTAAACTCCTCATTCGAAAAAACGTCTGCTGCAGTAACAAAGTCGCCAGTCACAAGTTCGATGCCTTTCACCCCTATTGAAGATCTGCCGGTTGAGCGTATTTCTTCTTCTTTAAATACAATTGCTTTGCCTGCAGTTGTAGTAAGAATCACATTTTTTTTCGAGTCAGTGAGATTAACCCACAAAAGTTCGTCTCCGGCCTCCAATTTAATTGCAATAATTCCGTTTGTTCTAATGTTCGCAAAATCGCTGAAGCGTGTTTTTTTTACCGTACCTAATTTTGTTGCCATCAAGACATATAGATTATCACCAGCCTCAATTGTTGATTGATCATAGGTAAGAACTGAGGTAATTTTTTCATCAGGTCGCAATGTCAAAAGATTGATTATAGCTTTACCTTTGGAGGTTCGTGAGCCTTGAGGAATATCCCAGACTCTGGTCTGAAAAATTCTTCCTTGATTCGTGAAGTAAAGAACATAATCGTGCGCCATCGCTGTTGTTATATAATATACATTGTCTGTTTCTTTGGTCTCGATCCCTGTCACACCTTTACCTCCGCGATTCTGTACTCTAAATGTTTCTCTGGGAATCTGCTTAATATACCCTTCTTTGGTCAAAACCACGATGACTTCTTTATTTTCTATCAGTTGTTCATCAGTAATTTCTCCAGGTCGACTTTTTATGATCTGAGTTCTTCTCTCGTCACCGTATTTCTTTTTTAGATATAGAAGCTCGTCTTTAATTACTTTTAAAATTTTAAATATATCTTTAATCAGCGCTTCAAGATAAGCAATTGTCTCACGTAACATCGCCAACTCATCTTCTATTTTGTCTCGTTCCAATCCGGTGAGCCGCTTGAGCTGCATATCAAGTATCGCCTGAGCTTGAATTGCTGAAAGACCAAATTTTTTGCTTAATTTAGCTTTCGCTTCCGGTTCATCTTTTGATTTTCTTATTATTGCGATGACTTCATCAATGTGGTCAAGCGCGATCAG
>OBEQ012733842.1_pt1 | contig 12401 bp, 9 predicted proteins | sample 1670901 | NCBI WGS metagenome assembly OBEQ01 (sample SAMEA104232315, study PRJEB22302) | groundwater metagenome | biome: forest; feature: aquifer; material: groundwater | place: USA | collected 2011-08-07 | depth 5.4 m | reverse complement strand
TGCTGATTTCGAACGCACCGAGTGGGTGACGGGATTCAATTCCCCGCTCTCCATGCACCTCGCCCCCGATGGCCGCCTGTTCGTCCTGGAGCAAGCGGGCAAGATCCGCATCATCAAAAACGGAGCCCTGCTCCCGACGCCGTTCGCCACCCTCACCACCTGGGCCCATCGCGAGTCCATGCTGGGCGTGGCCTTCGACCCCAAATTCGCCGACAACGGCTTCGTGTACATCTATTACCAGACGCCCAAGCAAAAGAACCGCATCTCGCGCCTTACGGCGAGCAAGGACAATCCCGATCTGGCGGTGGCGGGCAGCGAAACCGTGCTGCTGGACGATATCGGCGACGCGGGCTACCAGGGCGGCGCCTTCTTCTTCGGCAAGGACGGCATGCTCTACGCCGGTTCCGCCCATACCGGCTCGCAGCTCATCAACAGCCTTTCCGGCAAGGCCCTGCGCATCAATCCCGCCGGCTATCCCAACGTCATTCCCGCGGACAACCCTTTCGTAGGCAAGGCCGGATACCGCGAAGAAATCTACGCCCTAGGCTTCCGCGAACCCTTCACCGGGGCCGTGGATCCCGTGACCGGGGACATGGTGTTCCTGGACGTGGGCGAAGGCGGCCCGGAAGAAATCGATCTGCTCAAGCCCGGCGCCAACTACGGATACGAAAACGGCTGCGAAGGTACCTGTACCAAGGCGGGCATGGAAAACCCCATCTTGTCCTATGCGCACAGCATCGGCAACTGCATCACCGGCGCCGCTTTCTACCAGGCCAACGCCTTCCCCGCCGAATACAAGGGCAGCCTGTTCTATGCCGATTGGGGCGCCTCTTGGATCAAGCGCCGCACCTCCGACGGAAAGACCGTGGACTTCGACGCCTCCAGCGGACAGGTCATCCAATTGGACGTGGGCCCGGACGGAAGCCTATACATGCTCAAGATCATCGGCCAAAACATTCCCTGGACCGGATCGGTTTTGAAAGTGCGTTATACCGGGACCCTCCCCATCCATCCCTCCGCGCGCTCCCAGCTGCAAGGCCGCATAGGACCGGAGGCCGCCGTGGCGCGAAAGGGCATGCCCGCCCGCTTCCTGCTCGGCTCGACGCCTTTGCGGTCCGCGGAGTTGGACCTGTTCGATGCCCGGGGAAACCGGTTCCGCTCCTTGCATGCCACCGCGGGAGACAAGGTGCTGACGTGGGATCCCGGTCGCGACGCGGCCAAATCGGGAGTGTGCGCCTACGTACTCCGCCTGTTACCTGCCGCCGGAGCGGCGGAAACCCATCGCGGCAGCTTGCTGCTGCTCGACTGATCGGCGCGACCTCCTCCTCAATGCCGCAGGCCCAGGAGGAGGGCGAAGGTCACGAACGGCGCGGCGAGACCTCCTCCTCCTCGACGGCCTACAACAGCCACGATTGCCGATTTCGCGCCTTTTCCGCCTTTGCAGGACGGTATTTAGAGGCCACGGGGAAATAGCGATCTGCCGCCGCCAGGCCCACCAAACCGGGGCACTTGCCCGATCCATTACCTATTCGGTACAATAAGAGGGCGACTCCGGAAAATTCCCCCGGGAGGTTGTTTGATCACGATCCGCCAATACGGCCCCCAGGAAACCATCATCAGGGAGCATGAATCCGGGGAAACGGCCTTCGTCATCGAAAAAGGCCGGGTGGAGGTGACCAAGGAAAAGGACGGCAAAGCCGTCCACATCGCCTACCTGGAAACCGGCGCCACCTTCGGCGAGATGAGCGTGGTCGACGACGCCCCCCGTAGCGCCACCGTTACGGCCCTGGAAGAGACCCTGGTGCGGGAAATCCACCGGGACAACATCTACGGGGCCATGAAGGAAAGCCCCGAAGCCATCATCAAGTTCCTGAAAAACATCTTCGAGCGTCTTCGCGAAGCCAACATGCGCATCGCCCGGCTGGAATCCGGCCTCAGCGTGGCCCAGCCCGAATCGGTCCAACCTTCGGCCGCTCCTTCGCATTACGTCTCTCCTCCCGTCCCCAATCCGTTCGCGGGTCAGGGCGCCGCGATGCCGAACCGGGCCGCCGCGCCGGATACCATGGCCGCACCCGCCGCCCCAGCTCCGGCCGAGCCTTGGAGCGCCATCCCCAAGGACGCCGTCAAGCCCGCGCTCTATTCCATCGAAGGCCTTACGCCTCGCGCCGTGGAAGCGATGGAAGACAATCCCTTCACCTTCACCACCTTCCCACTGAAGATCGGCAGGAAGACCAACGATCCCCTGGTCAACAACCATCTCGAAATCGCCGATCAGGATCCGCTCATGATCTCCAGGCACCACGTCAGCATCGTCAGGGAAAACGGCAAAATCGGGGTCATCGATCGCGGGAGCCAATTGGGCGCCATGGTGGACGATGTGCATATCGGCGGAAAGAAGCATCCGCCGGGTCCGGTCTTCTTCAAAGGGGAGGAGGGCATCCTGGTCCTGGGAACCGCGGCTTCGCCCTACCGCTACAAGATCAAGCGCTGCCCGGACAAGCCGGCCTGAGGGTCACGCTAAGTCAGCGTCTGCGCTTCTTTTTGAAATAATTCCCCGCATACTTTACCTCGGCTTCGGCGGCATCGCCATGTTTGGCTTCCAGCAGATAATCCAATTCGTCCTTCTTCATCGGATTCTTGCCGATGCGGTACGCCAGTACAAAGGCCCCCGCGGCCGAAGCCGTGTCGCGGATGAAGTTCACGAACGAATAGGCCATCGCCTGGAAGGCCTGTTGTTCCTCATCCCGATACCGGAAGGTGCTGTTGGCCGGATTATCGGCGGCGATGAACAGGGTCTCCAGGATCATTTCATACGCGACCACGGCCGCCACGGCATACAGTCCCGCCAGCACTCCGTATTTCGTTCCAGATCCCTTGCCGAAATGCTTCACCAGGATTCCGGTGAACACGCCGAATACGATCTTGAGGAATCCGAACGTGAAATGGCTGAAGTAGGTGAGCAGGGTGCAGGCGATGACGGTCGGGAGCACGGCGGCAATCCCGGCGGCATGCGCCCGGAAATCGGACTTCCCGCCCATGTGCTCTTGGAGGTCGCGGTCGTACTTTTCCAACGGAGTCAGTTCATCCATAGGGTCCTCGGGGAACGGGAGAATGTCGGTAGGCGCAGCCGAAATCTATATCGCGGAAGAATCCTTTCCAACCGGACGAACGTAATAAATGTCCCATTCCCCTTCGGAAACCTGGACAAATCCATGCCTCGCATAGAATCGGTTCGATGCACTGCCGCGCAACGCTCCCACTTTGAGGGGAAGACCCACCGCGTCCGCTTCCGGGAAAAGCCGCTCCAAGACCCGGCCACCGAGGCCGCGCCTCTGGAAATCGGGATGGATATACAGGTGATCGAGAAGCAGATGATCCGCATGGGGCTTGACCGTCACGAAACCCACGCGTTCTCCCTCGAGAAGAATATGCCGCGTCTCTACCGCGGAAAAACCGGACTCGAAACGCTCCCGGGCGCGCACCGGATCAAAACGACCTATGCGCTCCAGGCTTTCACGCATGGCCTCGATGCGGAGAAGCACCAGGGATTCCCGATCGGAATCGGAGACCGGTATCAATTCCAACAGCGCCTGCTTCAGCGACTGGATCCCCATAACCTCCCTAACAACACCTTGGCCGCCTGAACCGCAGTTCTTCTTTATCGGCCCAAGCCTTGCCGGCCAAGGCCCGGGTCGCGAATCCCCTTCCGGAAACGGTGGGTACCGCAATGGCGCAGTCTCCACGCGCGTCCGCGCCGCCGGACCGCTTCCCGCTCCCAACCATTTCATTCCCAACCCTCTCTCCGCTCTCATACGCGCACTCCGCATGCGCCGCGACAACCGCGTGAGCCGGCTTGTCGATATCGCCCTCGCCCGCCAGATGCCGCAGTACCGCCAAGAACAACAGGCACAAGGCCCATAGCCATCCCAGCGTTCCCGAAGCGCGCTCCAAAGCCACGATCTCGTCTTCCAACCAGACCGGCGGAGACTCGCGCAAATCCTTTTCCGCCGATCCCATGGCCAGCCGCGCCCAGCGCCACGCCGAGGTAACCAGGATGGCGCCTACCAGTACCAGGAAGGCCGCGGCCACCACCGCATCCAGGCGCATGTTGAAGATGATCCGTCCGGTCGGGGCGATCTTGTCCGGCGGAACCAGCCCCGCGGCCAGATCCCCCGAGAGCTTGCGCGTCGCGGACAGGAAGCCGATCTTGGGACTGGCGCTGAACAGCTTCTGGAAGCCCGCGGTGAAGGTCACGGCGGACAGCCAGGTGAGGGGCAGCAGGGTAACCCAGGCGTAACGCAGCTTGTCCATCTTGATGATGACCGTGGTCGCCAGGCACAGGGCCACTACCGCCAGCAATTGGTTGGCGATGCCGAACAGGGGCCACAGGCTGTTGATGCCTCCCATGGGATCGATCACGCCCTGGTACAGGAAATACCCCCAGGCCGCGACCAGGAGCAGGCTGGCGGAGATGTTGGCGAAATAGGATCGCGTATCCGCCATGGGTTTCCAGAACTGGCCGAGGAAGGCCTGGATGAGGAAGCGGCCCACGCGCGTGCCCGCGTCAACGGTGGTCAGGATGAAAAGCGCTTCGAACATGATCGCGAAATGGTACCATAGGCCCATCAACGCGTCCCCGCCCAGTACGGAGGAAAAAATCCTGGCCATGCCCAAGGCCAATGTGGGCGCTCCGCCCGCGCGGCCGAACAAAGTGGGTTCGCCGATGGCATGCGCCAGGGAGGCCATGGTCTCGGCCGTGATCGGGAAGCCCCAACCCGTTATGGTCTGCACCGCCAGCTCCGGAGTCGCGCCCACCGCCGTGGCCGGGGAGTTGATGGCGAAGTAAGCGCCGGGATCCAAGGTGGCCGCGGCGATCATGGCCATGATGGCCACGGAGGATTCCAGCAGCATGCTGCCGTACCCGACCGGACGCGCGTATGACTCGCGGGTGATGAGCTTGGGCGTGGTGCCCGAGGCGATCAGGGCATGGAACCCGCTGATGGAACCGCAGGCGATGGTGATGAAGCAGAACGGGAAGACATTGCCGGCGAAGACGGGGCCGGTGCCATCGATGAAGCGGGTCAACGGCGGCAGATGCAAAGGCGGCAGCACGATGAGGATTCCCAAGGCCAAGGCCGCGATGGTCCCCAGCTTCATGAAGGTGCTCAGGTAATCCCGCGGGGCGAGCAGCAGCCACACCGGCAGCACCGAGGCCGCCAAACCATAGCCGATGATCCACCAGGCCAAGGTGGTGCCGCTCAGGTTGAAAAGCGGCGCGAGAGTCGGCGAAGCGTAAACCCATTGGCCGCCCCACACCGCCAGCAGCAGCAACACGATGCCGAAGGCCGAAACTTCCATGACGCGCCCGGGCCGTATGAAGCGCAGATAGACGCCCATGAACAGGGCGATGGGGATGGTGGCCGCGATGGTGAAGGCGCCCCAGGGGCTTCCGGCCAGCGCCTTGACCACCACCAGGCCGAGCACGGCGATGAGGATGACCATGATGGAGAGGATGGCGATCAACGCCACCGCACCCGCGGTCTTGCCGATCTCCTCCTGCACCATTTCCCCCAGGGACTTGCCGCCGCGGCGGATGGAGCAGAAGAGGATGAAGAAATCCTGCACCGCGCCGCCGAGCACCACGCCGATCAGGATCCACAAGGTGCCGGGCAGATAACCGAACTGGGCCGCGAGCACCGGGCCCACCAATGGGCCGGGTCCGCTGATGGCGGCGAAATGATGGCCGATGACGATCCACTTGTTGGTGCGCACGAAATCCTTGCCGTCCTCCTGCACAAGGGACGGCGTCGCGCGCTTATCGTTCAGGACCATGATATGGGCGGCAATCCATTTGGAATAGAAGCGGTAACCGATGGCGTAGGTGCAGGCCGCGGCCGCGAGCAGCCAGACCGCGTTGAGGGGTTCGCCCCGATGCAAGGCGATGGTGCCGTAGGCGAGGGCGCCGAGCAGGGCCACCAAGGGCCAAATCACGAAAGGGAAAACTTTTTTCATGGCATTCCGGACAGAAGATGAACTTGGAATTGTAGTCAGGGATTTTCACCCGCCACACGGACCGGGCCGGTGACGTTACCATCCACAACCGCATAGAGCATCCGGTCCTCGGTGCTCGGCTTGAATGGAAACGGCAAAGTGAACCAACCCTTCATCGCATCCCCGACATGGATCGGTGCGGACCCCAGGATGGGCACGGGAATCTCCACGGATTCGGGGGGATACTGGTCCAGACTGAACAACAGCAGATAGACTTTGATTCCCGCATGGATATGTGAGTCGGCATTCCGCTTGGCATCCGGGGAAATGACGTTGATGCCGCGCGCCTTGGCGGCGACGGTGCCGGATAGGATCCGGGAGGCCCGTTGCCCCTCCACTTTCACCACGGCTCCCTCGCCGCCGGTCAAAAGCGGCGATGCGGCACCCGCTTGGAACGCCTGGGTGTCCACCCAACGGTCCCAGGGCCATGCCGCAGAGGCAAGGGCAGGATCGATGATTTTGGGTATCCCTGCTTTTTCGATTCGTCGTTGGTTGGATACCCGGTCCCAGGTAATCAGGGCGAGCGCGTAAGCTCCAGGGCGCAGGGATTCGGGCTGGGGTTCATCGACTACCTGCCGGATGGCGCCCGCCGTAAAACCTTCCTCCGGTCCGGGCTTGCGGCCCCGCACCTCCGGTTGGGGCTTCATTTTTTTTACCGGCGGACTGTACAAGGGCCGCAGGCCGGTTCTCCCGCTCGCCAATTCGGTGAAGACCACGGCACTGTTTTTCTTGAGACGGACTTCCCATTCATGGAGATCGCTCCTTCTCATCAAGGCCAACAATGGAAGACCCGTGGCGGCGGCATCCACCTTAGCGGGCGCGGCCAGGTACAACCCTTCCCATTCCAGGTCCGCGATTTTGAAATCCAGTTCCGAGGTCCGCGCTTCGGTGGGAGCGGTATAGTTTCTTATACAGCTTCTTGCGCGTGTCCACATCCGCGTTGCCGCTTGTGGTGAGCCCGTTCTTGCCTTGGAAGGATTTCACCGCGGCCTGGGTCTTGGGCCCGTCCTGGCCGTCCACGGCGCCGGGATCCTCGCCCGCATATTTGAGCAGGGACTGTACCGGGGACAGATTCCACTTCTCTTCCTTGTGCAGGTCCTCCCACCCTTGGGGATCCTTGACGAGCAACGCATGCACGGAACGGGCGCGGCGCTCCGATAGGCTCTTGTTGTAGGTTTCGTCCCCCACCAGATCCGCATGGCCGTACGAAACCAGCTTGCCATCCGGATCCTTTTTCCGCCATTCCCCGATCTGGGTGCACATGCCCTTGAGCTTGGGCGCCTGATCAGGATGCAGGAAGCTGGAGTCGAACGCGAACGTCGCGCCCTCCACCACATGGGATTCGATGACCCGATCCGCCTTTTCATCCACCACCTTCGGGGATTTGGATCCGTCGAGCGGGTCCGCTTCCGAATGCTTGGCGGTGAAATAATATTCCACCGTCTGCATCGGATTCCCGTCTTCATCCGGAGCCGCTTCGGCCGGGGCCATGTCCAGCGGTTCACCGGCTTCGGCCGGAGGTGGTCGGCGACCCGCGCCTCCGGTCTTGCTCTTGACGAAGATCTCGTCCGCCGAGGACTTGGCGTTGCCCGCGGAACCAGGGCCTCCCGGGCCGCTTTTGGAGAAGGGATCAAGGTTCATCGTATCGGAGACCTTTTACCAGGACGACAGGTAAGCCAAAAGGCGGCGAAAGCGCAAACCAATGCGTTCAGATTTAATAGGAATCAATTCGGGCTTCGATGGCTACCTGATTTATTTGTACTCAAGATACCAATCCGAGGAAAAGCTCCATCCCAAAGCTGCTTTCATATAGTGTAGCTCATTCAGGTAATAAGCGACTTTGTTGACCCGCTTCCCTCCCTTGAATTCAATCTGGTATTCAGGCATATACATCCAACTCCATTGTCCATTGGAGAGAATCAGCGCTCCCGTACCGGGCGATCCGCCGTATACCGGTCGACCGGTGACCTCGGAAAGCTTATACATATAGTTGGCCTTATACGCCGATTTCCTCAGGAAATCCAGGATGCCGGGTCGGGTATCGGGATAAGGCAGTCCGGTGAAATTGTCCGTGCGATCGGCTTCCGCCACTCCCAAAGGCGTCACATCATCTTTGGCTTTCCGTGCCTTGTTCACCATGTTCCTGTACACCGTAACCGCAAGGCATCCCCATATCTTGAGGAAAGCGGTGGCCGAAAACGCAGCCTTGAAATGCGCCAGATGCGGCATATTCACCGGCTCAAAATCCTTCCAGAACCGGGCATCATGATCCAAGGGATCCCGCGCTGGAAAGTTAACGCCTCCGGAATCGTAATCCGCGCGTTCGCCGGTATCAAAAAGGATCGGCCCACCGAACCAGGAATGACTGAATACGCTGAACTCGATCAGGGAGCCCGGCCTGTTAAGACCGCATGCTTCGATATGCCGGTACACATGGGTGATACTAATGCTATCCGCCCCCGGATCACCGCCGCCGGATTGCAGAACCGGAGCGGCGGTACCCTGGAGGACTTTATCCAATAGGCACCAACCGGATGTGAATTTGAACTTGGAGGTTTTTTCGAGTCCTTGTCCCTTGATCCAGCGTTCCCGCATTCCGGTGTCGCAATCAAATACGGTTACCAGGGTTTGCGCATCCAAAGTTCCGGCCGCCCACAATTCATGCATATGGGTGGTCGCGAAAGTGATATTCGCACTGCCGCCGTGGTAATCATGGCCGGAAACCAATACCACTTCCTTGCAACCGCCGAAGGCGAAGTCGCAAAGGTACTCCTTGTCCTTCTTGCCATCCGCCGTAGCGGCTACGGAGACAATGGTTGCCATGGCCGGAGGCGACAAAAGTTTTTCGTGGAATTTGAAAACCAATTCCCCCTTGTCTTCCGAAACACGGATGGGGAAATTCCAATCATGATGATGGGATTTCCTGATTTCGACAACCCCCTCCAGAGCCGCCGAAACCTTGAACCGGAAGGGACCCTTTGCAAGCGCCTCCCGTTTTCCGCCTCCTGAATCCAAGGTAACGGAATCCACTGCGAAGGGCTTGCCGGCCCCGTCGCGGCAGCGGATTTCCAGTGATATGGGATTCGCCATGGATCTTGCCCTTGCTTATGAATTATTTCGGATTTGGCACTTGGGGGATTTGCCGAGCCCTATGCGATTTGGAAGGCGGTACGCCCATGATCTGTTGCATGAGATCGTAGATCCACGAAACATCATCCCCATTCAAGACGATATCGGCGATGCCGGGTCCCGGAACCGCACCGGCACTATCCGCAATCCGGGGGGACCAGGGCTGCCGGGAATTCACTCTGAGGACATCCCCGTAGTAAAGCGCCACCAAACCGGAATCCGGTTCCGAGTGCAGCACCAAGGCGATGTCCCAGGGAGGCGGGGTGGAAAGCAGGCCCTCCGATATGGAGGCCGCGCCTAAAGCGATTTTCAAACTATCGATTTGTCCCCGCGTAAACCGGTACAGCGTATCCCGGGTTGCGATATCGACAACCGCGACGGCATTGAGGGTTGAACGCGATTCAACCACCGCTTCCGCGCCGAATGTTTTCGGCTTTGTCGGCGGACGTGAAGTGCAACCATCGAATGGGATCAACAGCAACAGGAGAAAGCAAGCAGGTGAAATCCAACGTGCGCTCATGCAAGGCTCCCTGAGAGGTTTCGAGGCATTCCTGCCCATTTCCGATCGGTCAACTCCACCGGATCATTACCCTGAGTGTCTCCATCCAACGGTTCATCGTCTTCCCCATCCGCTTCGCCGGATTCGAATTCCGGCCTGGGGAAATCGGATCCCTCATCCTGCAAGGCCGCCAAATAGCGGTGGAACTCATATTCCTTGATGGCAATCCTTTCCGGTTTGTCCTGCTCCAGGATGGAAACCGTAAACAAATCTCCCGGCTTAGGGTTTTCCAGGGAAATGCGAATCATGCCGGACTCCGCTTCCGGGCACTCCTCCAAAGGCTGATCGAACACAATCTCACCCTTCATGGTGACCTTGATCCGTCGTCCCTGCGCCCGCGATGATTCCGAATGCAAAGGCAAACCGATAGTGACCGTACCCTGGATTTCACTTCCATCGGGGGCGGTCTCGGTCACCAGCTTGTCGTAAAAGCAACATCCGAACCCAGGCGAGCGTCGCTCCCCTTTCCGCCCCACCTGCTTTTTGCACGGACCGATATCGCCTTTTCGGCAGGGATATTGAATCGGGAAATTCTTGCTGGACTTAAGCAGGAATACCGCCACCCGGCGATTGGCCGAAGAGGCCCCCTCTGTCGGTTCCACTCGGTTGAATTCGCTGCACCCGGCGCTGGGAGCGCCATTGATGTCATCGAAATCCTTCTTCTGCAACTCCAGGGTATTGCATTCGTCCATGAACGCTTGGAACAATGCTTTGCGCGTTTCCGCACCCGCGACGCCATCCTTCGCCAGCCCCTTCTTGGACTGGAACGATTCCACCGCGGCCTTGGTCTTGGGTCCGTTTTGCCCATCCAAAGCGCCTGGATCATGGCCCAGTTGCCGCAACAGATCTTGGACGGGAGCCAAACCCCACTTTTCTTCCTGGGACAGATCCTCCCAGGCCTGGGTATCCTTCAATAGAAAACCCAACACCGAACGCGCGCGCCGTTCCGACAGACCCTTATTGTATTCCTCCTTGCCGACAGCATCCGCATGGCCGAATATCGCCAACTTCCCGTCCGGATGTTCCCCGCGCCACTCGCCAATTGATTTACACAGAACATTCAAACGCGCCGCTTGCGCGGGAGATAAAAAGCTTTTGTCGGACCCAAAGGTCACATCCTCGAGAACGTGGCATTTTATGAGGCGTTCCGCCATTTCCCCGACGACCTTCGGAGATTTGGATCCGTCCAACGGATCCGCTTCCGAGTGCTTGGCATTGAAATAATATTCCACTTTCGGCATCAGGTTGCCGTCTTCGTCCTTGTAGGCCGGAATGTAGACGGGAATCTTGCAGGTGGCCTTACCGTTCGCGGCAGTCGCCTCGCCTTGCGAAATCCGTTCCGGTCCCTTGGGGGTCTTGGCGAACAGTTCGAATGTGACCTTGGTCTTGTGCTTCAACCCCTCGGGCAGGTCCAGAGAAACCGTGATGGGGGTCTCTTCATTGAAACCGACCTTATCCGCATCCCAGGCGGGGCTGCTGAGCTTGGCCAGGTTCTTTTTCTTTTCGGGTTCTGGAGCCGCTTCGGCCGGGGCCATGTCCAGCGGTTCACCGGCTTCGGGAGGAGGAGAGCGCCGTCCCGCGCCGCCGTTCTTGCTTTTGACGAAAATCTCGTCGACGGACGGCTTGCCCTTGGCACTCCCTCCTGGGGAGCCCATGCCATGCTTCGAGAAGGGGTCTAAGTTCATTTGGAATGACCTGGAACCTGAAAAGCAGGTCCTTCACCCCGCAAAGATAGCTCCCGTGTCCCCCGGGAGTGTGATGGCCGACAACCAAATCGAAATCGTCGCGCTGCTCATGAAAAAGGCGGCCCCCGTTTCCGGAGACCGCCTTCGTATCTTGACTCTTAAGACTAAGAGCCTACGCGCCGTCATGGCGAATGGACTACGCGCCCATCGCCTGCAGATACCCCTGGTACTTGCGCTGCAACTTATCGAAGGTGCCGCTGGTGCGCATGCGCCGCAGGGCCTGATCGCGCAATTGCCGCACGCGCTCATGCGAGATGTTGAGGCCCAGGCCCACCTCGCGCAGGGTCTGGGGCGCGTTCTGATCCATGCCGAACAGGCCGGTGATGACCTGGGCTTCGCGCTCGGGGAGCTCGGAGAGGATTTCGCGGACCAGTTCGCCGGTGGCGGACTTCTCGAGTTCGTCTTCCGGATTCGCGGCGCGATCGTCGCGGAGGATTTCCTGGTAGCTGGTCTTGGACTCCGGGCCGAGGGGCGCTTCGAAGGACATGCCGCGGCCGGCGGTCTGCAGCAGGCTGCGGACGTCTTCGTCGAGATCCTTGCCGTGCCCTTGTTCCTTGAGGGCCTTGCGCACACGCAGGCACTGGTTGGCCGGAAGGCGGATCATCGAGCCGGTCTCGTTGATGGACTTGGTGATATAGGCCTTCATCCACCAGACAGCATAGGAGATGAACTTGATGCCGCGGGAAGAGTCGAAACTTTCGACGGCGCGGATAAGGCCCATGCAACCTTCGTTGACCAGATCGGGAAGAGGGATCGGGCAGCCGCGGTATTGCAGCGCGACCTTGAGGACGAAGCGCATGTTGGCCTTGATAAGGCGGTTGCGGGCTTCGTTGTCGCCTTTACGGCAGCGGTCGAACAAGCGCAGTTCTTCTTCGCGCGAGATGGGACTCGTCTTGCGGATGTCCTCCATGTAGCGC
>OBEQ011978708.1_pt1 | contig 12401 bp, 1 predicted proteins | sample 1670901 | NCBI WGS metagenome assembly OBEQ01 (sample SAMEA104232315, study PRJEB22302) | groundwater metagenome | biome: forest; feature: aquifer; material: groundwater | place: USA | collected 2011-08-07 | depth 5.4 m | reverse complement strand
TCGGGTCAATACTGATGTACCGACTGATTTCCATGGCAACCAGAGTATAGACGGGCGATCGAGGGAAGTCAATCAGCCAGACGTCTAGATGGAGATTCTAGTGGGCGTGCTTGTTGCGGCGCCGGCGGAGGAGGTATTGCTCAATGGCCATAGCGGCTGTAAAGCCTCCAAAGATTACAACCAACATCCATATGACTGTCACAGCGTCCACGGCTTCACTCCTTCACCCCTACCATCCCAATTCCTATCAGCGATTGTACCATCCGCGGTAGTTCCAAGAAGAACTTACTTGCGAAGACAGCCACGACCGAGATCTTCAGAAGGTCGAACAAGGTTCGGGCTAATAGTTCGCGCCGGAAATCGGTGAAAATGATGGGATGCATGAGATGAGAGTACCATATAATACAAATTATTTGCAATATATAAATTATCGGCCCATGTATTCTATAATTAATAGTATAATAAATTATGTTAATTATGTAACGCAAACAGGCAGAGGGGTGGTAAACTTCTATATATGAGGGAGTATTGTTTATTTGACCAATTATTAAAATGATTGTTCAACATTTTTAGATGTGGTAGAACCTCTAATAGAAGAGGCACAATGGACGCTCTAACGCACTACCCCATAAGCTTGCAGAGGCAGAGGCCGGTCGCCGGCCTCACCGTTTTTGCCTTCATCCTCACCGGCATCGTCTCCCCCGGCTGGGCCTGGAATCCCAAGTCCGATCAGACCCTCCGCGTCCAGGCGCCTCTCGAGAACGGCATGGAGGCCGGTCTGGAGGAGCGCCTGCGGCCCGAAGGGGCCGAGGTCGCGGGGTTCATGAGCCCAGAGTACATCGTCCTTCTCGATTCGAAGAAGAAAGAGGCTTTTCTTTTTGTCCTGGGAGAGGAAAAGGAAAGGAAGCTGGCCCGAGAGAACTATTTCCGGGATCGGGCCATCGCCTCGGAGCTGGCGGAGGAGATCGTTCGCCGGAACGCCGAGGGTCGCTTCTGGAAGACGGCGGAAGACGAAGAAAATTTCCTTTGGCAATGGCAGCCGAAGGGATCCTCTTACAAGCACTTCTCGACGATCGGGGAGAAGCGCTTCTTGGAGGCCCTGGACCGGTTTCGGAAGCTGAAGAAGATTGCCCAGAAGCAGATTTCCCCTGAGAAGATACGGCAGGAATTGGAGGAGGAACTCTTCGAGCTGGCGCAGCGGACTTATCTGGCGCGGCCCGTTCCGCTGCACTTTAACCCGTCGACAAACCAGGTGGAGTTGGCGGAGTGGGAAGAGGTTCCACTGGCCTGGAAGAACGCCGACGCCAAGCGGATCCGGAAGCGGCAAATGGAGACGGTGGTGCCGGCTGAATGGAGCCCTTCCGTTATCGGCCGGCTGGAGCAGTTCCGCCGGGCAGGTTACAGGGTGACGATGGTCCCTGTCGGTTTTTACAGTCCTGCCCTGGAGAATGTGCCGCCGGGGGTGAGGGTAGCCCAGCTCTCCCAGGTTCCGCAGGAGGTCAATGCTCTACTGATCAAGTCTCAGATCGCCCCTCAGGTGAACCGGATTTTAGAAAACAGACGGTCTCCTTTGGTGGTGGAGGAAGCTGTTCTACCGCCATCCATGTCTGTGGCGGACCGGGATTTGCTTCCGATTGCCCAGGCGGCAGGCGAAACCAAACGAGAGCAAAAGCAGAGCTGGTACCGAGGACTCGGGTGGGCCGCGGCCGCCGCCGTTCTCGGCATGGTTTCCGTTGCGCAGGCGCCGGAGATCGAGCTGGATCACGCCGGCGATTCGGGAGGGTTAAGCAGTCTGACGCTGGATGGGGATCTCCCGGCGGAGGCGGCCTCCTTCACTCCTCCGCTCAGCCCGGAGGAGTTGAAGCCGATTATTTCCGTGAGCCTCCCGGTTCCGGAAGTCACCTTGGCGGAGCCTTCGGGACTTCTTCCGGAACCAGAAAATCCTATTGACCTGACGGTAGAGATTCCATCAGAGCAGGCCGAGCCGGAACAAACTCAGACGGTCCAGTCCCCATCGAAGGTACGATCTGAGCTGCCGCCTGTTGACCGTAGAAACCTGTCTTTTTCTAAGCAGAAAACGGCGGTCTCCTCCGGAGAAGAGCTCACAAACTATTTCGCTCGGAACGTTATGCCGCCTCGCCTCGCTTCGGACAAACGCCCTGCATTTGATTTTGAAGGGCCCGCTACGGTAGAGGGAGAGCTGCAGTTTGACCGTGCAAGCCAGGAATTCGTCTACGCCGACATGAAAGTGGTGGCCCAGAGCCCGATCGTCATCACCGTAGGGGAGAAACGCTTTCAGATTCCTGCCCAGACCCCTGTGGAACTGCGCATGGATCGCGCCGGCACCCGAATCAACGGCAAAGGGGTCACATCAGCGCCTTCTCAGATAAAAGTTGCGGCTCAAGTTGTTGAAACCTCCTCCTCCGATCAACCGGAAGATAAAATCGAACTGCCGGATGTCAGCCGGGTCAGGGGCCGGATCGGCCCCTGGACCGCCGAGCCGGGAAGGATTACACAGCAGGACTATCAGCAGCTTGGCGATACGATCCTCTCCCACTATAACCGCTTGGCCGGCGAGCAGGAGTCAGCCGTCCAGGGGACCCGGGCCCAGGTGAAGGAGGGCCTCCGAAGATTCCAGGACGCGGGACCGGATGAGCAGGACCGGCGCTGGGGCGATCTCCAGGACGCCATCGATCAGCTGATCGCCACCGAGCGGGAGGGCGAGGCGACCCAGATCCGTTTCGCGGAGTACTGGATCCAATGGTTCCGGGGAATGGCCGAGCTTGCCGCTCCGGCCGCCCGAGATAAAAAGCTTCAGCCATGGCAGAAGTACATTCAACCGCTGGAGGAAATCAGGAGGAAGGCCGTCCTGCGCCTGCAAAACCTTCTGGTGTTCCAGGAGATGTCGAAGGATCTGCTGGAGTGGGGGGTCCTGGCTGTCCCTGAAAATATCGCCTATTCAGGCCTCCCCTTCCTGCTGAAGGCGGATGCCTCGCTGCCCCAGGAGGAGGGGGAGGATCTGCTGACTTCAGTTCGGAAGGTGATCGCAGAGCGTCACCTGCTGAGATTCCGGCAGATTGATGTGGAGATGGCCTCCCTGGATCTGGACCAGTTGAACCGCAGATACCGCCAGGAGATCGAGCAGTATCCCGCCGCCAAGGTTCTTCCCGAAGAAATACAAAGGAAGGGCCGCCTTCTCAAGGGGATGATTGATATCGCGGAGGCAAAACTTGAGGGGCGCAGGCAGATGCTGCGGGTAAGCCTTGTTCCCCCGGCCGATTCGGAAAGGCGGTTCGCGGCCCAGCGGGATTTGAATAAGGCGGTCATCTTGGAGCGGCAGGCCAGGGCCGCCTTCCTGAGAGAGCTGACGGACCAGCCGGTTCGGCGGTACGCCGACAAACGCTTGAACGAACGGGAGCAGCTCGGCCGCCGGAAGGATCAGATGGAGCTGGATCGGATCGGTTCTCTGGGGGACCAGATGGCCCATCTGGCGTCTCTTGGATTTCCCCTGGCGCTCTCTGACGCGGAGTGGGATGAGACGGCGCGCATCAGCGACCTTCTGGGCCAGATCACCGTGGGCCAAGCGCGCGAAAATATTTCCAAAGCCACCGTGGAGTATGAAAACGCGCAGGAGCGGCTCGCGCAGGCCCATGCGGCGTTGGGGGAGGTGAGGCAGAAGAGGGCCGTTGGGGCAGCCGCGGCCGATGAATCTCGGGGCAAGATTCAAGACGCTCGAAACGCCGCCGCCGAAGCCGGCAGGAAGCTGGCGCAGGCCGCGGCCGTCCTCCGGCAGAGCTCAGGGGGCAAGGATTCGTATCTCCTTTCAGGGCTGATCCTTCAGCAGGCCGGAGCCCCTTCTTCGTTTGGCGCCCAGACGGATCTGTTGGACTTTCTCTCCTCGTCCTCTTCCGGGCAGGCGGGGCAAGACGTCCGTCATTGGCAATCCCGGATCACCGAAGAGCGGGCCGCCGAGAGATATTTTGAGGGGCAGATTGTAAGGGACCGGATGATTGGCGATCAACACTGGGGTCAAAGCGTCGCCGATGCGGCGGCGGATGTGCGGTACCAAACCTGGGCGGCCGCCAACGCCGAGTCCAACATTGCCAGGACCGAACGAGACCATGAAAGAATGGCTGTCGAACATGCGCTGAACATGCTGATCCGCTCGCAGTCCGCCCCTCCGGCTTTTAATTCCGGGATTCTGGCGCCGCCCGTTGCGGGGCTTGACGCTCCTCCTTCCGAAGACGTGGTCCACCGCCACACGGATGCCCTCAGGGAGCTTGAGAGGAAACGCCTCCTCTCGGAGATGGATCGGCTGGATACCGAGGACGCGCTGCTGCGCCTGCAGCAGCCCCGCAATCCGGCCGCGCCGGGGACCCTTCCCTACGACCGGTACGAGCAGAAGTTCCGCGGCTGGCGCATGGCCGCGGAGCATCGGTTGGCCGCCAGCCGAGCCGAGAGGGACCGATTGCAGGCGGAGATCAACATGATCGACGCCGGAGAGGACGAAGAGCTGCTTCAAGCCGCCCGCGCCGGATACGATGAGGCGGAGATCGAGCGGCTGTCCCGCCGGCTGGGTTCGGTGGAGTATCAGTTGGCGGAGGTCGAGAAAGGCCCCTGGGGTCAGTCGCTGGAAGGGGAACTCACCCAGGCCCGGCTCAAAGCGCTGGAGAAACAGCGGCAGGATCTTCAGCAAGAGCTGGATCGGCGGCGCGCGGGCAGGACCGGGGAAGAAGCGGCGGAGCCTATTCTGGGCTATGTCCGCGCCGTCCAGGACGGTCAGGAAAAGCTCCTGCCGCTGCTGGGCGAAGGGCGGATGTGGTTCGATAAACCCCGCATACGAGAGGGGGAGCGCCGCCGATGGGGCGCGGAGACACCCTACGCGCAGAACCCGGAGGGAAAGCCCGATGCCGGCCTTTGGGCGCCGGGTGAGCGGATCCTTGAGATTTCCGAAGGAAATCAAGGACCGGTCTACTATGTCGCTTTCTCCGGTCCCTGGATGAGCTACCAAGGTCCCAGCGGCTACTACTATGTGGTCGGCAAGAAGGGCGCCTTTACGCTGGTACCAGTGCCGACGCCACTGGGAGAGTTGCGCGCGCAAAAGCTGGATGAGAAGGGGCTCCAGGTGAAGGACGCTGAGGGCGGGTTGGTGATGGAGGATGTGGGCGGGGTCCTCTATCCCGTGGGCGAGATCCGGGACCTTCCGCGGACCGATGGCTTGGTGTCGCGCGGGAACATCCCTGTCGGATTCCGCCTCCGCCGCGTGCAGATCGATCAGTACCGGAAGTTCATCGCGGGGGAGGCGCCTTTGCCGTTGGAGTCTGAGACCAAGTTTTTCGGGACCGTGTTCCGGGGTGGTTTCGTGACGATCGACCCGGGGGGGGAGAATCTGTACGGGAAGCTCAACGAGCCAGGAGAGCTCCTGCCGGCGGTGAGGACATCCCTGGGGACGAGGACTTACGAGGTGAAGGTGATCTATCGCACAGGGAAAACATGGAGTGCGGAACTCTTCGAGCTCAGCGAAGAGGAAGCAGCGGAGCGGCAGGGGAAGGTCCCTGCGGTTGGCAAGCCGATACAGCCTCAAGGAGGTTTGGAGGAGCCGACGGCCCACGTCTTCGACCCTGCCAACGCCGACATCGGCAGGGCGCTGTACGGCCTCCACATTCCGGACCCAGTGGTCCTGCTGGCCGCCGGCGCCGAGCAGGAGCAGGCGATCCTTCGCTCCGGCTTCGCCGGAATCGTGCTGAATGTGGCGAGCTTCTCCGGGCTGGAGGAAGCCCGGGCGGCGGCCCAGGCCCTATACGCCGATTCCTATGCGGTCCGCTTCTACCGGTGGGAAGAGAGGGGCCTGCTTCTGGGCTGGATGGGCTGGTTCATCGACCGGTACCGCATCTTGGCGGTGGACCTGCCGGGCTTCGAGGCGGTTGTGCGGCAATGGGCCGCGCTCCGGTCCGCATAACATGACTACTCAAGGGGTCCTCTTACCGGTCCATCGGCCGAGGGCGCGCTCCACCCTAAAAACGGTGGCGGCCGTCACCGTTTTCGCCTTCACGCTCACCAGCGTCGTCCCGCCCGGCTGGGCCTGGCCCTCAAAGAGCGATCAAACCATGCGCGTGGAGCAGGGGCTAGAGTCGGATGCCGCCACCGGCTTAGAGGAGCAGTTGGTACAGCCTCCTTCAGTCCCACCAGCTCCACGGCCTCTACCGGTTTCCGACAACGGTAATTTCTGGAACAGCCGGCAGGCGCCCACGCCGTCTGGGCTCGAGGAAATTTCGCCTCCGGCGCAAGGAGGGCCGACCCGACGAGAGTTTCTGAAGGCGAGCGTCGCAGCCGTTGTGGGAGGAGCCGTTCTGAGCAACGCCAGCCGAGCGCAAGCGCAGGCGCCCGGGATTGAGCCGGCGCCGGCAACGCTCGACGGATCGCCGCAGTTCAACCCGGGTGTCGGCGCCGTGGCCGCGGACCAGCCGAATACCTTCGTCATCGACCTTCAGGGAGGCACGATCTTCGGTCCCGAGGGCAAGTACGTGGAGACGGTGCGCGGGTCCCGGAGCACCCGGCGCTTCTGGGACGCCGCTCAGCAGGAGGTAGCCCAGAAGATCCAGCAGCTGATGGCCGCGGTGAGCGAGCGCACAGGCGTCAGGGGCGGCCCCATCTCGGAGGACCGGCTCCAGGGAGTTTGGAACGCTCCGGCGGCCGGCGGCTGGGCGCCGGCGACGTTCTCGCCGGCGGTCCGAGGTAAGGAATTGCCCATCAGCTACCAGCCCCAGCGCAGCTACACGATCTGGGCACCCCAGATGATAGACAAGGGGCTGTGGCCGGCGATCTTCCAGGGGCTTCGCAAGTCGGCCGGCCTCAGACCTGACGAGGTCGGCAAGGGGTACCACACCCGGCTCTACGTAGACCCCTACGGGATGCTGGAGTACTTCCGTTCCTGGCCGGTGGAGGACGTGCGCGAGTTCTTGGAGCTCGCCCGCCGAAACGGCGTCCAGATCGTACCGATCTTGGGGGACCCCACCATGGCGCTCTACCCGGATGATGCCGTCAAGATGATCCGTTCCCTTTTCCTGACGGGTCTGTTCCCACCGGACGGCGACGGCATCCGGCGGATCTCTCTGGACATCGAGCCGAACCATCTGCCGGGCTACTATAAAAAGAACAAAGTCATGGGACGGATGGAGGTGGACGAGGCGCAGGCGGAGGTCTACTGGGCTAATGTGCTCCGGATTGTAGAGGAGACGCGGACCGGTTGGAGCCACCGGATGGCCCAGGCCGCGTTCGACGACCACCGGGACATGGAGATCACGCTGTTCGTCCCGCCCCACTTCTTCGGCCTCGTCCAGAAGAGGAAGCTCAAGGTCCCTCAGCGGACACGGCTGATGCTCATGGCGCATTCGGACTCGCCCGTGCGGATGGCGCAGATGGCTGCGGAGGCGCGGTTGGTGATGGAACGGGACGCGGCCCTGCCCGAGGAGCAGCAGCTCTTCGGGGGAGTCACCCTGGGTGTCCAGGCCGACATCAGCGCGGCGAGGACGGAAGATCTGCAAGGGGAGACACTGTGGCGGGATCCGGCCAAGCCGTACGCTGAACCGGTTGGCAAGCGGACGTCCGACGCTGGAAAACGTGTTTCGCAGGCGCTCCAGGGTGCCGACTTCTTCAACGAAGAGTACTGCGTCCACACCGCCGACGTGGTGCTGGACCTGCTGCCGTTCCTCGTGCAGGGCGGGGTGGACGCGGAGTGGATGGCCGACCGCGAGGTGCGGAGTTACCTCGCGCGGCTGAGCCGGGCGGCCAGCGTGGCAAGCCAGTTCCTCTCGGCGATCCCTTACGAATCTCCTCCCAGCAAATACGGCCAACTGCCCAACGGCCGCAGCGCCGAGGAGATCACCGCGGACTACATCTTCCTTCTGGCCCAGCGGTTCAGCTCCGGAGCGATCGGCACCGGGGCGATCATCGCCCACTGGCTCACCGTTTACGATACCCTGGTCCAGTCGTGGCGCCGGGGCGGCTTCCGGTTGCGCTTCCACCCGGATCTGCCCCTGCTGACGCCGGACATCGGCATCGGCTATGCCTTCCTCCGCATGGGCTACAGCTCGCAGTTTGGGGAGGGGGGACAGATCCACGGTGTGGCGACGACGATCGTGGATCCCTCCCAACTGGGAGAGCCGATCCTCGACCTGAATCCCAAGGGTGAGCAGGTGCGCGGGGGCCGACGGGTGAACCCGGACACCGGAAAGACGGAGGTCCTGGTGACCGGCTGGGCGGGCAATCCTAAATCTCCCGGGGAGAACATCACCGTCCGGCCGAGCGACGTGGTGCTGGGGACCCGCCTGCCCGATGGGCAGATCGTTCCGGGCCGCGCCGTCGTCCTGGACCCGGATAGCCTGGTGGACAGCACCAGCGAGCGCCGGAAGGAGAACGGCCGGCGCATCGTGCAGGTCCCGTCTAACGGATACGACTTCTACTGGACGGTCCATCTGCGCAACCCCGGGAAGGATCTGCACCGCGGCTACGTCCGGATCTACCCGCACGCCGGCAGCGCCGATCCGGTCGAGCTGAGCTCGGACAACATGGACCTCAAGCCTGGTGAGAGCCGGCAGGTCACTCTCTCGGTCCGGGCCGGCTACAACCACAACGGGGACCTGGCCGACGCCGATTCCCGCTCCAACCCAGACCCGTTTGCCCGAAAGAGTCAGCTGGACCTCGACCGCATGGTGAACCCCGCGATCTTTTACATCAACGCTGCGGGCAGTCCGGAGATCTCCGACGCCGTCGGGGTGTCGGCCTACGACCCGACCTTCCTGGCCGCCCAGGCGGTGGAGGACCCCCGGCGGCGCAAGCAGCTCCTGGAAGAGACCCAGCGTATGATTCAGGAGGCCTCGGCTAAGAAGGCGCCTCTGTCCGAGCTCAACTACTACGCCCCGGGCCGTTCCCTGGGCGTGCGGCTCCGGCTCGACCCGGGGGGAGATCCCGAGGCCCTTGTCCGTTCGGTGACCGGTTTCAAGGAACAACATGGAGTTACGCACTTGGTCGTGGAGGCCCCGGACCTGCTGGCGCTGGTGGATGAATACCGCCGGCTCCGCGGTGACAAGAAGAAGCGCGGAGTGATCGGGTTCGTTGAAGGATCGGTCGAGGCGATGAAGATGGTCAACCGCATCTGGGCCAGTCACCCGGGCGCCCATCGCATCCGCCGGCTCCTCCGCGAGGCCAGAGAGCAGGGGTTGCAGGTGAGCTTCCTTATAAACGCTGCGGATGCCTCCCAGCACGGGGACGCCGAGGTCCTGGGGGGAGACAAGACCGGCGCGGTAGACTTCTTCCGGATCCTGAAGAACCTCACCGAGACCTACACGGTCGGTTTGGACACCACCTACCATACGGTGGTGGAAAATTGGGACAGCCTGGGCGAGTACGCCGATGGGCGGGATGACCCAGCCCTGCGCCGGGAGAACCAGGCATGGGTCGCCCGGCTTTACGCCAACGCTTCGGCTTCTCTCCAGATTCTGAGCGACAGCGACGCGCCGGCTCCGCTCGAGATAGACACCGCCAAGGGCATCTTCGTTTCCACGCCCCGCGTCCACGACCTGACTCCGATGAAGCCGCCGGATGCGCTCAACGCCCTGGAGGCGGTCCAGATGGAGGCCCGGCCCCTGGGGCTGGCCCTCTTGACTCCCGAGCAGTGCAGGTCCTGCCCGCCGCTCGAGGACGCCCAGCGCTTGGTGAACCGTCTGATCGGTGATCCCAAGGATGCCAAGGATCCCACCGCGAACCGGGTGGTCACTTCCTTGTGGTTGGCGCAGCAGCTCAGCGGCCTGGCCGTGCACCGGACCGCCGTGGACCAACTGGTACTGGAGCGGGTGTTGAATCTGAGGCTGGTTGTCCCCGCGGGCACAGGCCACTTCAGCGTGCCGGCCCAGCGGTTTCACGCCACCCCCACGCGGGACATGCTGATCCGCCTGCGGCTGTTCCACGAGGGCGAGGGACGGCTGTATTCCATGGAGTACCCGATCGTGGGCGATCGGGAGGTGGATCTGAGCAAGGAGATCAACTTCCACGTCACGGGCATGCCCTCCGGCATCTGGGTGGTCAACGCGGAGATCATCGGCGCCCCCCAGAATCCGGTCTTTCCCAACGAGCCGAACGTGGCCAATCTGCCCCTGGTGCAGGTGGAGGGAGATCCCTCGTTCCACCCGATCAACTCCGTAGATCCTGAGGTGGACGCGTGGATTCCGGTGGGGAGCCGGAGCCTCCGTTTTAATCCGGAGAAACCGGCTCCCGTGGAGGTTGTTGTGGATGGGCAGAAGAAGACCCAGTATCTAGAAGACCGCTGGGCGGTCACTGTCCGCACGGGCGATCAGGGGGAAGGGGTGCTCCACGTGGGCCGGGACTCCATGGAGGAGAAACTCCTCTTCTGGCTGGAGGGAGAGGAGGACCAGGCGAAGGAGATCACCCAATGGGGCGATTCCACCGGATCGGTCATGGTAGGCGGCGTCCGGGTGGGCGTCCGCATGCAGGGTGGCCCGGAGGACAACTCTCGTGGACGTGTTCAGCTGGAGATCGACCGCCGCTGGGTGGACCTGTGGGACCACGTGGACCAGCGGTCGGCCGCACGGTGGGACCGGAGGGTCATCGTCGGCACTGAACACTCCGGTATACAGATCACCGCCCGGCCCTCCCAGTCAGTCCCCGGCGCTGTGCCCCTAGTCCTCACGAGCTCCGTGCCCGACCTGGCCTCCGGCCTACCGGAAACGGTTCGGGACACGACCGAGGAGACCGTCATCACCTATCCTCACCTGTCCGAGGGGGCGGGCAGGCTGGCCGGCCGTGTGCTCCTGGGTGCGGGCCTGCTGATCGCCGCCAAGTCCGCGTGGGACGGGCTGGTCCGCGCAGTGCGCAGGGCCGATCGCTCCGCCCTGACCCCGCACCGCTCGAACCTCACGCGCAACCCGGGCGGCTGGCTCAGCGTGAGGAGCAACCCCATCCTCAAATTCCTCCGGGTCACCGCCATCACCAGGGGGATGTTTTTCCTCTTGATGCAGGTGCCTCCCATCCCCATACTTCTGGGCCTGGGCAGCTGGGCCAGTGGGATGGGCGTGCTCATCAAGCTGGGTATCGGTGTGCCGCTCTGCGCCAAGTGGCTGCGGGATGGCGTTGGGGCCCTGGTGCCTCAGCTGTCCAACTGGGTGAACGCGCCGGCGCGGTACCTCATCCCACCGGTCGAGAGGCGCGTCCCGGACCTGGCCGCCGGCCCGCTGGAGCGGCTGATTGCCGGCCCCTCCATGATCCTGAATGGGGCGGGGATGGCGATCTCCTCTCTGGCGAACATGGGTCGGCTCGTCTGGATGGCGGTGGTCGCCTACGCCGCGTTTGCCATCCCGATGGCGAAGATAGCCGGCGGCGTGGCGGCCGGGTTGAGCTGGATGGGGGGATGGGTACCCGTGGCATTCCTAGGTACCTGGGGGACCGCGCTGACGCAATGGCTTGCCGGGGCGCCGGCCTGGCTCTCCTCGTCGGCGGGGCGGGCGCTCTGGGCCCTCGGCGGCAAGATCCTGGGAATGAAGCTCACCGCGACTGCCTTCACGATGTTTGGAATTTCCGTCACGCCCTTCGGAGTCATCTGTGTCGGTGTCGGGGTGCTGGGAACGATCTATCTCATCAGCCTCGCCCGGCACCGGGGCGTGGACGGCTTCATGGACCTGGGCGCCAAAGCCATGCTTTCCGGCGCCGTGGTGACAGCCCTGGCGCTGGCCTTCGGCGGCTTGCCGGCCCTGGCTGCTGTCTCCGTCTACCAAGCGGTGCAGTGGCTCATCGTCTTCCAGGTCGCCCGTTTCTGCAGTCGTTTCCTGGCTGAAACCGGATACCTCTTCTCCATTGGGGTGGGGATCACCGCCCTGGCGATCGCCGGGGGCGCTCCGGCCGGAATTGCTATCGGTGCCTTGCTCGGCGCCTACACCCTTGCGGATATCCTCCTGGACATCATTCAAGCTGTTCTGGCCGCGAACCAGGCGCATCTTCCTCCCGATCAGCGGACCAATGTCAGGACTGCTATCCAGGGCGGGCTCCGTGCTCGGGGAGTTCCTTTCCCCGACACCATTGAGGGAGGGCCCTACTCAGGTCCCCCCAGTGAGACGGCTGGTCAAAGGGCCATTCGGGAAAGGGCCAACAACTGGGCGCCCTTCATCAAGAACGGCCTGGCGTCAGCTCACGCTTTGGCCGTCGCGTACGGGTTCGCCGCGCTGCTTGCCTGGGTGAAAGGCGGCGGCCTGGCGACCCTCTTGAGCAATTTCGCACGCCAGCGGGTCGCCGAGGGAATCGCCACGACCCTCACGTCTCCCATACTGCTCCAGGTGGTGGTCGCCGCCGCCTTTGTCCTCCTGGCCGTCGGCCTCGCGTTCTGGCTCGGGCGC
>OBEQ011090994.1_pt1 | contig 12402 bp, 13 predicted proteins | sample 1670901 | NCBI WGS metagenome assembly OBEQ01 (sample SAMEA104232315, study PRJEB22302) | groundwater metagenome | biome: forest; feature: aquifer; material: groundwater | place: USA | collected 2011-08-07 | depth 5.4 m | reverse complement strand
TGGTGCATTTCCCGCCAGCGAGTGTTTGGCATCCCAATTCCCTTCTGGAACTGCCGCTCCTGCGGCAAGGTAATTCCCGCCGAAACCAAGGAACTTCCGGTTGACCCTTCAAAGAAAGATAAAAAATGCGCCTGCGGGGAAATGGCAAAAGGCGAGGAAAGCGTTTTCGACGGCTGGATTGATTCAAGCATAACCCCGCTTGTCATAAGCCACTGGCTGGATGACGAGGAAAAGTTCAAGAAGATTTATCCGATTACCGTGCGGCCGCAGGGTACTGACATCATACGCACCTGGGCGTTTTACTCAATCTACCGCTGCATGAAGCTAACTGGCGAAGCGCCGTTTAAGGACATGCTCATTAACGGCATGGTGTGCGGCACTGACGGCAAGAAAATGTCAAAAAGCCTTGGGAATTACGTCGAAGCCAAGGAAGTCTTGGGCAAAGCTAGCGTGGATGCCTTGCGGCAGTGGGCTGCGCTATGCGGCTCAACTGGCAAGGACAACGTGTTTTACTGGAAGGACGTGAATTACAGCCAAAGCTTCTTGAACAAGCTGTGGAACGCCTCGAAATTCTGCGAAAAAATACTCGAAGGCCACAAGGCAGGCGCTGATTCCGAAAACTTGGTTGACAAGTGGGTGCTAAGCCGTTTGAACAAGACGATTCTCGCCGTAAGTGACGCGATGAAAAAATACGATTACTACACTGCAATAACCGCGATTCACTCCTTCTTCTGGCACGACTTCTGCGACGACTACCTTGAAGACGTAAAGCACCGCGCTTACTCAACTGACGCAAAAGTAAAGGCAGAGGCACAGGCGACCCTTGCCACTGTCTTAGAAAACACTCTCTTGCTATTCGCGCCATTCGCCCCTTACACTACTGAAGAGATTTACTCCGTGCTATTCGCGAAAAAAGGCAGGACCATTCACAAAAGCGCCTGGCCAACCCCGCGCGAGGATTCAATAAACTCCGGCCTTGAAGAGCCGGTTGACAGCATGCACGCGGCGCTAGGGCTTATTAGAAAGTTCAAAGCCGGGCAAGGACTTTCATTAAACGCCGAGCTTTCCTTAATTAAAATAACCGCAAGCGAGCAAACCTGCAAGCAGCTAAGCGACCTGCAGGAAGAGTTAAAGGCAATAGCAAAGGCAAAAGCAATTGAGTTCAAGCCAGGCGCGGAAGAAATGAAAGTAGATTGCGTTGCGGCATAATTGGGTAAATTTCTTTTACCCTTTTGTCCTAAGGTATTCCACCGTGTTGAAAAACAAGTTGTAATTCAAGAAGCCGCCAAAAGTCCCTTCGTCTTTTTCAATTCTCGGCCCAAAGTAAAGCTGGGTTCCGGCTTCAAAAGATTGCTCTACTATTGCGGGGTTCCAAGAGAATTTTCCAGCCCTGAGTTCAACTGCCGAAGGCTTTACTTCAGACAATACTGCTAGGACGTTTGAAGGATAGCCTTGGTATGTAACTGATTTTGTTTCCGTGTTTTTCACTCCGTTGAAAATCGGGTGGTCTTGCGTTATTATCATATAGCCGTTTTTTTCTTCAAGCGAAGCTTTGGAAATAGCAAAGTATTGGATGTACTCGTCGTCTTGGACTTCCCTAATTGCAAGAACTTTTTGCTCAACTAACGCGCCCCACCCGACAAAGTTGCTTTCATATGTTCTTGAGCAGGCGTTTCCAAGGACTAGCTGGGCCGGGGGTTTTTGAAGCCTTGAGCCAGTTTCGTTAAAATATGCATTTACAAATGCATTTACTGCATTTGGGCAGTATTCCTGGCCTGTGAATAGAATAATGTCTGCGCCAATGAAATCCCCTGGTTTTACCTCTTCGTCTGAAACTGTTTTAGTGACGTTAATGCCTTCAATTATGATGTCTTCCCGCTCAAGTAATTCGAGCAGGTCGGGCGACGGGTTTCCTACTATTAAGATGCTTGAATGGCTGTTGAGGAAAGTTTTTGGGTCGTAGTCGGAAAGCAGGAGGATGGACTCTCCAAAAATTACTAAAAACAGCACGATTATAATGATCTTGTAATGGATGTCTGATTCTTTCACAGCAAGGCTAGGGACGGCGGCTATAAAACGGTTTTTGAAGGGTAAAAGTTACCCTTATATATCGCGGGAAAAACATTTCTAGAAAGACGTTTTTTGATGGTTCTTTTCTTAGTGGTTTTTAATGGCTAGAATGCATTCACGAAAAAAAGGCAGGTCTTCTTCAAAGAAGCCGATTGCCAAGCCTTCATACGCTTGGGTTCAGGTTTCCAAGGACGAGGTCTTTGGGTTGATTGAAAAGCTTGCCAGGGAAGGCAAGACCGAAGCCCAGATGGGTTTGTTCCTACGCGACCAATACGGCGTTCCTTCAGTAAAGGCATTAACCGGCAAGACTATTTCGAAGGTGCTTGAGGAAAAAGGCCTTGCGAGGAAGTACCCGTCGGACTTGATTGACTTAATCAGGAAGGCCGTTCGTCTGAGGAAGCATTTGAAGTCTAATAACCGAGATGATTCTAACTGGAAGAAGCTAAGCGACACCGAGTCAAAGGTAAGGCGCCTGGCTTCTTTTTACAAGGGAAAGCGCATTCCTGCAAACTGGAAGTACAACCCAGAGGAAGCAGCATTGTTGGTGAAGTGAAAAAATGGCCCAAGCTCAAAAAAAGGTAATGGACTCCTGGAAGATGAAGTCCTGGTACTCGTTAATTTCGCCCAAGTTCCTAGGCGAGACGCAGTTCGCGCAAGTGCCTGCAACAGACGAAGAGCATTTGATAAACCGAATCATCGCAATTCCGCTAAAGGAAATTACGGCAGACATTTCCCACATGTACGTAACCATCCGCCTGAGGGTTTCCGAGATTAAAGGAAAAACCGCTTTTACAAAGTTCATCGGCCACTCGATCTCCCGTGAGTACCTAAGCACTCTAGTTCGCCGGAGGCGTGATGCCTTGCAGATAATCTTTGCTGTAAAGTCTAAAGACGGCGTGGAATTCAAGGTAAAGGCATTGGTTGTAACCGCACTCCCCTGCAGCAAGGCCCAAAAGAAGGCCTTGCGCGCAACTGCAAATACCGAGCTAAAGGCTAAGATAAACTCATCCGCCTTTGGCGAGTTCATACTCGATGTGCTAAACGCCCGCATTTCAACCCAATTATACAACAAGCTCAAGAAAATCGCGCCGCTAAAACGCGTTGAAGTCTACAAGACAGAACTGCACGAAGTCTTCGACACGCAGGAAATAATCGCCAAGGAAAAGCCAGCTGAAGAAGCCGCGGCAGCGCCTGTTGCAGAAGCCGCGACACACGCTTGAACTTCTTAACTTTATTTTTTTTAAAAGTAATTATAAATCCGCTTCTTGTCTATTTTATTCTATATGGCCTATCCTGAGTTTAACGAATCGCTTGAGGCGCCTACTTTGAAGGAGAAGATGGAGCCGTTTATTGAAATGGCTAAGAAAATCGGTCTGAAGAAAATCGGCGCGGTTTTGCTTCTTTTGCTTGTGGTCACGTGGTTTTTGCTCCAGCCAAAGGCCGGGTCGCTTGAGGTTAGCGTGGTTGAGAAGGATTCTCTAAAGCCGCTTTCAGCAAGCCAGGTTGACTTGCTTGATGAATCTGGTCAGAAGATTGGCAAGAGCGTTTTGTCAGACCAAGGCGGGTTTGCCTCGTTTTCAAACGTTCCTTCAACTAAAAACCTTGATTTAAGGATTGACGCAGGGCCTTCGTATAAATTCTCCTCAAGCAGCGTGGTTCTATCTTCCGGAGAGAAGAAAAGCACCTTGGTTGAAGTCCCGCGGAATTGGGACATTGACCTCACGCTATCAAGCTCTGATTTAGTCTTAGGTAAAGGCTGTTCTCGCAACTTGGCTGTTACTGTGAAGAACAACGGCGAGTCAGCCGACGTTGAGCTAGTGGGTGACGGCGTGCTGAAAGGGCTTGTAACTTCCGCCCCGTTAAAGATTCCAAAAGGCCTTTCCTCTTCAGTAATTGCAAGGTTCACTTCCCCGGGTGATTCTTCGTTGGACGGCGATGGCAGTATTCGGGTCAAGAAAAGCGATTCCGCAGCGTCGCTTCACGTGAAGACGGTAACGCCTTCCGAGCTTGATGTTTCGCCTAACTCGATTTTATTGGAAGTGCCTCCTGGCAAGGAATTAAGGCAGTTAATCACGCTGACAAACAGCGGGGACGAGGAGTCAATAATCGACGCGGTGGTGGCAGTTGGGGGCGACATTGAACCATTCTCTGAAGTTGCGCTAGCCGACTCTTCGCCAATAAAACCAGGCGAGAAAAACCTCGCTACGCTTGTGTCAAAAATTCCAAATGAAGCCTTAGGCAAGCTGGTAGGCTGGGTAACCGTAACCACCCCGTGCAAGACGTACCGGGCTGAAGTTGAGTACGACGTCAGGAAGGAAGCGCAGTAAAAAAAACTAGCTTTTTTTCAGCACGACTGGGTGGCCGAAGTTGTTGGCGAGAAGCTGGGCAAATTCCATTAGGTATTTTTCATGCCGTATAATTCCCCTAGCATTTAGGGGAACTAGGGTACATTTGTTCGTAACTTCAAAAATCGGTTGTCCAGATTTGTTTTCTGTATTTATGTGTAAGTCTATTCGCTGATGCGAGTGAGGGTGTTGTAAGTAAAGATTATTTTCCATCAGGGGATATTCTCGAAACCCGTTTTTTTCAGCAAAAGCTTTTGATAATTGCTTTAAGTATCTCTCTAAAAACGTCCTTGCTTTGTGAAAGTCAGGCTGTGGGTATCTTTCCCTAAGTTCTTTCTCCAATTGGTTTGCTAGTTCGTCGTAATCCGGGTGGTGGCTTCGGACGTAGTGCTGGAAAGCCATCTGCGGCTGGATTATTTCCTCGTCTTTGCCTGACTTTATTTTAGTTTGTTGAATTGGTGTAGACCCTGGGTCTGCCCTAATTGTAATAAGCGTGCGAATGTCCGCGCTTGTGGGGTCTAGCTCTGTTATTTTAACGTCAAGTCCGCCGTCGTCCCTATTGCTTGTCAATGGTTCTATCAACCCGTTTGAAGACACGGGTGTTTTTTCAAGAAGCTTTCTTGCAAGCCCTTCTAATGCTTTAGCGTGTTCGTCAGGGGCGTGTGGCTCGAGGGAAACGGTTTTTTCAAACGGTCTTTTGATAAGCCCCTCTTCTATTTCCCCTATTTTTTTCATGATTTCCTCAGTTGAATTATTCCATTGAGCCTGTTTTCTGTCAAAATTAGGCTTTTCCTTGAAATATTCATCGACTTTATTCGAAGTTTCGTGCAATCGCCTTATTGCCTCTTCAGGGGGCAAGTTGTCCAGGTGTTTGAAACCCTGTGAGGTAATTGGTCTTATTAGTGGCTCTTCCGCCTTAGGGTGGGACATTTTTCTTAGTGCCTCTCCCGTTGAAATGAGTAGGTAATGGTTTTGGGCTCCTTTTTCCCTCTTGTTTGTTTCCCTATCAAACACTTCCTTTAGCGTTGGTATTGAGTCAAGCCATTGCGTCTCCCCGATTGCCTCGGCAGCTGCCGCCCTTACCTCGTCGTGCTCTTCTTCATCAAGGAGTTTTTCTTCAAGGAAGGGAATTGCGGCAGAGTGCCTTTCTTCGCCGAGGGCATTGGCGGCCAAGGCTCTTTTTTCTGGCGTCTTGCCTTCAAGCAAGCCGTGGACTAGTGGTAATATGCCTTTAGGCAGGTGCTTGATTCTTTCGAGTGTTTTTTGTGGCATGTCAGAATTAGTTTTGTTTGGGTTTTCTTTTATTTACGCCTTCTGGGCATTTACTCGATGTATTCTACGTTTTTCTTGTTCTTGAAGTGCGGGTCTCCTGTCAGTAGTGGGGCATCTTGGGTTGTGAATGCGTATATTATTGCATCTGCGAGGGGGAGTTTTTCGTTGTGTGAGGCTTCGCCTGCTTTTGTGGCGGTGATCTGGTCTAATGGCAGCACAATGCTTTTTGATGAAATGAAGTTAAGGTATTCCTGTTTTTTCTTTTCAGGGGTTTGCTTCCGCATCAATGACTTGTTCACTTCTGCGAAAACAATTGAGGGTGTAACTAAATGGCTTTCTTCAATTGCGGTTTTCACTTTAGGGTTGCCTTCGAAATATTCGAGCCATGCCCAGCTGTCAACGGTTAGGGTGCGCATTTTCGTCTTCCTCCCTCATTTTCAGTAGTTCTTTGGTCACGCCTTTGCCCTTCAAGGCACCAAACATGCTTTTCTTCGTGAAAAGCTTTTCCCTAAGTGTTTGGTTAACAAATTCAGACATGTTTTTAGTATTCTGCCTTATTTTTTCGACTATTACCTGGTCAAGAACCAGTGTGGTCCTTACCTTGCCAAAAGCCATGTGCTCACCATAAATCATACTGCATACATCATATAAAATTGTTTGGTTGTTCTAGTTCTTTCTTTTCGCTGCTCTTTGAAAAGAGATTATTATAAGCTTCTTTCCCGTTGTTTTTTCATGCCTGCGTATCTTGATTCCTTGCTTCAGAAGGCCAAGGAGGGAAAACCTCCGGTTGTTGAGGAGGGGAAGAAGGTTTTGGTTGACTCTTACGGTGACGTGAGGATTTACAAGGAGCCGGGCGAGTCCATGCTTTTGTACGACGTGCCTTCGCCTCATTACCGGGGGGAGGAGAAGGCGTTGATAGACGCGTTGATTGAGATTGCGCTGAACGTGGTTATTGTAGACGGCTCGCAGCTTACTATTGAAGAGCGGAAGAAGACTTATGTTGCGAGGGTTTTGGAGATTATCGAGAAGACGCCGGAACTAAAGGTGCCTAATACTCTAAAGGAGTTTTACGCGCGCGCGGTTGCGAGGGAAATGGTTGGCTATGGCCTGCTTGACCCGTTGACTTCAGATGACCAGCTAGAGGAGATTATGGTCATTGGCCCGAATAAGCCTGTTTACGTTTTTCACCGGAAGTATGAGATGCTTAAGACTAACGTCGTGTTTTACGAGGACAAGGACATTAGGGATTTGGTTGACCGAATTGCAAGGGCTATTGGCAGGAGAATTGATTTGCAAGTGCCGCTGTTGGATGCCAGGCTTAAGGATGGTTCGCGTGTAAATGCAACTTTACCGCCTATTAGCTTGGATGGGACTACAATCACGTTGCGTAAGTTTAGGAAAGACCCGCTTACTGTAATTGACTTGATTAAATACGGCACGGTTGACTTCAAGGTCGCGTCGTTTTTGTGGCTGGCTTCAGACGGAGCTGGAGCTTATCCTGCAAATATCTTAATCGCAGGAGGAACGGCTAGTGGAAAAACGACTTCGCTTAACATGCTTACCTCCTTCGTGCCGAATACCGAGCGTGTGGTTTCAATTGAAGACATCGCGGAATTGAACCTGCCGCTGCCTCATTGGATTAGGATGGAGGTTCGGCCTGCGAGTATTGAAGGCACTGGCGAGATTAACATGAACGACTTGGTGAAGAACTCGGTTAGGATGAGGCCTGATAGGATTATCGTGGGCGAAGTGCGCGGCGAGGAAGGCTATACGCTGTTTGCGGCGATGAACACGGGGCACCGAGGTTGTTTTGGAACTGTCCACGCAAACTCTGCGCGGGAGACTTTGGTGCGTTTGACTTCGCCGCCGATTAGCGTGCCTGAGATCATGATTTCATCGCTTAACCTGATTCTTATGCAGAATAGGATTCACGATAGGAGGAAGGGTACTTTGAGGCGGATTACTGAGGTTGCTGAAGTGCTGCCTGGCAGCAGCATGGACAAGCCCGAGCTTCAGGTGCTCTATGACTGGGACCCGGTTAAAGACGAGCTGCGTGAGACTGGCAATGCGTCTTATTACCTCCAGCTTCTTTCCAAGTATACTGGCCTGACCCAAAGCGAGTTAGGCAAGGAGATGCAGGCGAGGGAGGATTTGCTTCGCGAGATGGTTAAGAAAGGCACTAGGGATATTTTTGATGTTTGTTCCATTACGCAGGGTTTTGTTCCGAAGAGGAAGTTGTTGATTTAAATATGGTTGACGTTGACCGGCTGAAAAAAATTAGGGAGTCGATTCAGTCCCAAGGCGAGGAGGAAGAGTTTGAAAAGCGCGATGTTGCGCAGATAATCGCCAGGCTTAGGGTGCCTAAGATTGAGGCGCTTGAAAAGCCGGTTCCAGTATATGAGAAAAAGACGCTGAACTTTGCAACTAATGTTGACTTCCCGCGTGACGCAAAAGGCTTCCTTTCTTTCGTCGGCTCTTTCTACCAGTCTTTCGAGAAGTTGGTGTCGAAAATTGCGTCATTTCTTTCTTCCATGCCAACTGCAGGCAACATGCGAAACTCGCTTGACGGCGCGGCGATTTCCTTAAGCGTTGAGACTTACTTGGTCATGTGCGCGGTTGTTGCAATTATTGCAGCTGTCTTTTCCGGATTGTTCATTGCCTCGCTTGCGCTGGCAATTGGCGACCCTTTCTTTGCGGTGCTATCGCCGTTAATTGCGCTGATAATCGGGGTAGTTGCGGGTATTATTGCGTTGTCATACCCTGAGATGAGGGCAAGCGCTAGGTCTGCTACAATTGATAAGTCGCTTCCTTTTGCCTTGCGCCAGCTCTCGACGCAGGTGAAGGCAGGGGTTGGCTTCCACAAGGCGCTTGCGTCAATATCCACTTCAGGTTACGGAGTTCTAAGCGAGGAGTTTGCTAAAGTAGTTTCCGAGTTAAACAGCGGCTCGAGCACTGACGAGGCGCTTGGCAGGCTGGCCTTACGCACGCGCTCGAAAGGACTGCGCCGGGCGATTACCCAGATAAACCGCTCGTTTAGGACAGGCGGTAATCTTTCGGCAATCATTTCAGACATTGCAGAGGATGTGTCTTTCGAGACTAGGATGTCCATTCGCGACTTTACCGAGAAGCTGAATTTCATTAACATTGTCTACATCATGGTGGCGGTTGTCGCGCCTGTGGTTGTTGCGGTGCTATCTGCAATTCTTCAGATCCCGTTATTCCAAGGCGGGATCCCGCCGTGGTTTGTCTACGTTGCATTCGGCAGCATTTCACTGCTTATGGTTATGATAATGTATGTTACAAAGAGAATGGAGCCTACTGCATGGTAAAAAACTTTACTGAATTTTGGAAGAAGATGCGGGTGTACTACTCAGCAACCGGCTTTAAGATAAGCCTCGAGCGCTTCCTCTTGTTTTTGTTCCTGTTCGCATTGCTGGTTGCGGCCGTTATTGTGCTTACGCTTCGCGACCCCCTCCTGTCGTTCATTGGCTTTCTTACCATAATGAGCCTCTGCGTTTCAATCCCGTTAACTATCCGAAGCAACCGCGTGGTGGCAATTGAAGTTGCGCTGCCTGATGCGTTAAAGCACATGGCGCTTGTGCTTAAGGCAGGCGGCACTACTGAAACCGCGCTTGAGGAAGTTGCAAACGCGGGCTACGGCCCCTTAAGCGCTGACTTGAAGGCGTCGCTTAGGCAGCTTCGGGAGGGGAAAAGTTTTGACGCTGTTTTTTACGACGTGGCAGAAGCCTCTGGCTCGGTCTTGTTCAAGCAGACTGTAATTATCGTGCTGGATGCAAAGCGGGCAGGAGCAGGACTAGCTGATGTCATGTTCGCAATTGCGGAAGACGCTCGCGATGTCCTGCACATCAAGCGCGAGAGGAAAAGCAGGACGACAATGCACGTGCTATTCCTTGTCGCATCGGCGTTTCTGCTCGCGCCGTTTATCTTCGGCTTTGCAATCAGCATTGTAAACTTCATTGGAAATGAAATGGCGCAGTCACTACAGCAAGGCGTGAGTGGTTCATCCACTGCGGGATTATGCGACCTCCACCTTCTTCTCACCCTCTTCATAGTGTTCCAGGCGCTAATCGGCATCCTTTCAATCGGCTTGATTCGCGAGGGGCGTTTCTTCAAGTACGTTTCCTACGCGCCGCTTGCCGTCCTTTTCTCCCTCTTGGTTTTCGTAGGCGGAAAGTACTTGAGCGTGCTAATGTTGCGGCAAGCAGTAGGGGGCGCTGGCATTACCTGCGGCTTGATTTGATTTTTTTAATTTTTTTTCATTTCCTTGCCTTGAATCAAACGCCTTAAAAATCCGCCTTGCTTTATTTTTCCCATGAAAGGCCAGACTGCCATTGAATACCTGCTTTTGGTTTCAGCAACCATTGTTTTCGTAAGCCTCATTGCCTACTTCATAAAGACAAGGGTGGTTGCGTGATTAAGAAGCGTGGCCAGACTGCAATGGAGTACATCTTCCTAATGGGGGCTGCCGTGCTGTTCGTCACTTTGGTAGTTGTGATACTTCGCGGCACGGTGTTTACTTCCTCGCAAAAGCACGTTAGCGACGACGTTAAAATCCTCAAAGACAGCCTTTCCCAAATATCTGCGCAAAACTCAACCGTTATTCAAGTGCCCTTCGGCTCTCCTTCAGCAAGTCCTTCTCCAAGCCCAACTGCAACTCCAACTCCGCCTCCCAGCCCAAGTCCTAGCCCAAGCGCAACCCCCCCCCCAAGTCCCTCGCCATCCCCAAGCCCAAGTCCTTCACCCAGCCCTTCTCCATCGCCCTCGCCAAGTCCTTCTCCATCGCCGTCGCCCAGCCCTTCACCTACGCCTACTCCTGTTCCTTGTGTAACTCCGCCGTCGGGCTTGGTCAGCTGGTTTAGGGGAGAAGGTAATGCTGACGACGCCAAGGGAAACAATCCCGGCCAGGCAAGCAGCCAAGGGGTTTCTTACGCGGGAGGGAAAGTCGGGCAGGCGTTTAGCCTTGACGGGTCAAGCGGCAGCGTTATGTCAAATACTGCCGGGATGGACGTTGGGCAAGGAGATTTTTCAATTGACGGCTGGGTTAAGACCAGTTCCACTCAAGACTTCTCAACTCTTGCCAGCCTCGACTTTTGGTCGCCTGCGCTCTACTTAAGGGGCGGGCTCCAAGGCAAGCTCCAATTCTACCAAAATGGAGTCGGCGGCTTTACTGCCTCAACTGCAGGCAGCTTCAACGACGGCGCTTGGCACCACTTTGCAGTAACGCGAAAGACGGCACAAATTACTTACTACAAGGACGGCGTTGAAAGCGGTTTTGCAGGAATCTATAAAACAGGTTTATTTCCTCAGAAGTTCGTAATTGGCTGGGACAAGTCAACTGGCGCGGATTACCTAAACGGGGCGCTTGACGAGGTTGACTTCTTCAGCCGTGCGCTCACTGACGTTGAAATCCAGTCGATTTACAACGCAGGCTCTTCCGGCAAATGCGTTACTTAAAATACCGTTGGCTTTTAGTTTTTTTATCCCCAGAAAAAAGTTTTTGTAAATTCCCGGGTTTTGTTTTTTTTATTTTTTTCCTCTTGTGAAAACAGCTTGTGCAAGATGGTTATTTTTTTTACCCATTGTATCTATTGCAGGATTTTTTAGCACGCTTTTACCTGCCCCCTTTTTGCCTTCAGTTTTTTCTTGCTTTCCACGACGAGGAAGTTTTGGCTTTGCGCATAAATAAGTATTTAAACCCTAATTGAGTTGTTTTTTTCACTGAATTAACGAGGTGTTCTTTTCATGAGACGCGGACAGGGTACGTTTGAATATGTTTTGCTTTTGGGCGGTGTTTTGCTGATTGTAGTTCTAGCGGTAGTCCTGCTTCGTGGCGGGTTGTTCCAGAGCGGTGCGCAGGATATTAACAAGCAGTCCTGCAAGCTTGCGTTGAGCAAGAGCGGCTTTTACGACCCTAGTTCGGTTACGTCGTGCACCACTTCCGGCGCTTCGTGCTCGAATTCAACTTCAGCCCCGCAGTGTGGTGCTAGCTTGCTGACACAGATCGGCACTAACCTTGGAAAGACCGTGCCTTCTGAATGCGCGTCGTTTTCCACTTGGACTTGCACTGACGGAAGGGCGTGATTTACATGAAACGCGCCCAAGGCACTTTTGAATACGTCCTCCTCTTGGGAGGCGTACTCTTAATAGTGGTTCTTGCAGTTGTCCTGCTTCGCGGCGGGCTTTTCCAAAGCGGTGAGAAAGACGTAAAGCTTCAGCAATGCAAGCTTGTGCTGGTCAAAAACGGCTACTTCTCTCCCTCTGCCGCATGCACTAACGGCGATGGGAGTGACAAGCCTGACTCGACGCTTTTAACGCCAACTCCGTTGCCTGACGACTGCCTGCAGTATAATACCAAGTACGACCCTGACTTGACCACTTGCGGGCAGGTACGGCCTGACTAAATTTTTGATTTCGCTGCCCATTTTTTTTCCGGGCAGTGCACGTGTTTTTATAGCCTAATTGTTTTCTTTTCTATAAGTTATTTTTCACTGAACTAATGGGGTGTTCTTTTCATGAGACGCGGACAAGGTACTTTTGAATACGTTCTGTTGCTAGGCGGTGTCCTGTTAATTGTTGTGCTAGCCGTTGTCCTGCTTCGCGGTGGTTTGTTCCAGAGCGGTGCGCAGGGTAATAACAAGCAGTCCTGCAAGCTTGCGTTGAGCAAGAGCGGCTTTTACGACCCTAGTTCGGTTAC
>OBEQ010264658.1_pt1 | contig 12405 bp, 14 predicted proteins | sample 1670901 | NCBI WGS metagenome assembly OBEQ01 (sample SAMEA104232315, study PRJEB22302) | groundwater metagenome | biome: forest; feature: aquifer; material: groundwater | place: USA | collected 2011-08-07 | depth 5.4 m | reverse complement strand
TTCGCTAAAACTCTTGTACCGCTTTAACATTTTCTCAATGCAAAATCTCTCTTCTTTTTGAAGATGTTTTTTCTTGTTTTTTCCATTTTTCCTCATAAATACAGGATACCTCACCCTTCGTATTTAAAGGTAGGGAGAAGTCCGCTATATTTTTCGTCATGAGCATTCACTAAATAAAGAATTGGCTCACCATTAATAGTATTTGAAATATCAATAGAATGAGTGTAGTCATTTACCGTATTTCCTGTTGCAAAAAAACTATCGCCAATAAGTTGATTGTTTTGTAATGTTATATTTTGACTTGAAGAAAATAATATTCCTCCGCGCACATTATTTTTCAGAATGTTACTATAAAAATTACTTTGAGAAGTTTGAGTTGCATTAATTCCCCAAAAAAATCCTTTAATGGTAAGATTTTTAACAACGACAGCACTTTTCTGTGGAATATAAACCCCAAAACCAACAGAAGAACCCTGAACAGTATGTCCAGCTCCGTCAAGCGTAATGCCATCTCCATTGATTTGAATTGTTTCAAAAACATCCTGAGTCAGCGTACATGTCTTTGTGGCATTGTTCCAAGTTCCAATTGAAGAGCAACTACCTCCAGTAGATGTTGGACTTATGATCTTAGTGCTTTTAATTGTTTGAATAAATACAGAATGAAAATCACTTATATCCTGCTGATAAGTCAGAGAACCATTAACATCCGTTGTAATTTCTTCAAGATTTAAATACGAATCTGAATATTTATAATAAGTAGCTGAAGGACGGAGATTAGAAATAGTGATAGATGTTGCAACTTCAGTTTCTGATGGCTTATTTTCAATAATGATCATTTTGTCCGAAGCATCTATCCGCAAATGAACAGATGTTTGAGTTTTAAATTCTATAACAGAGTCAGCATCAATATTAACCCGAAATAATGCGCCAGTTCCTGAAGCTGTCTGATAGCCCTCGACTAGATACGGATCATTAATTAGTTCTTCGGCAAAAACTTTTTGAGAAAAAGAAAAAATACTTACAAAAATAAAGAGTGAAAATAAAAAAATTAATTTTTGAGAACGCATTTTATTGAAATTAATTTATACAGATTACTCCCTCAAATATACTACCGCAAACCCAGCTTTTCAAGCCTCGCTGTAATTCCGCCTCTTTTTCTGCCGAATTTTTGCATTAGGTCTTTTATTTTTACGCCTTCGGAAAATAATTTCTTTAATTCTTCGTCTTGCTCTGTGCTCCACGGGCGGTAGGCGTTTGGGTGTTTTTCTCTTATTTCTGCAAATGCGTTTGGTCGAGCCTAGTACGGCGCGCCTTTTTGCGTTTGCGTATTGATTCCCCTCTTGAGGGGTGACGCTTGCGTCGGGGTGGACACCTTCCCTCCGCAAACTACCACAAAATTCTCGTGCATTTTTTTGAGTTCAGTTTCTGAAAGTTTGCCAAAAACTTTCACCGCCTCCTCTGATTTATTTTTAAAATCAATATCTTTTTTCAAAATCTCCGGATGCACCTTGAGCGCATGCTCGTTTATGCCAAGCAAGTACAGCCCCGAGAGCCGGCGCACTCGCGATAGCGCCACATACCCCTGCCCGAATTCAAATACTTGCGACAAATCCATCACTGCCGCGTCCAGACTCATGCCTTGGCTCTTGTGCACGGTGATTGCCCAAGCTAGCCGAAGCGGAACCTGCGTAATTTGCGCGCGGATTTTGCCATTTTCTTCGACCGTCCAATCCATAGGTGAGATCACAATGCTATGTCCGCTTTTGGTTTTAATAATCGGGTATCCGCTGAACTCTTCATAGCCTGTTACCGTGCCGAGCGTGCCATTCACAAATCTTTCTTTCGGATTATTTTTGGTGCACATCACGACCGCCCCAATTTTTAGCTCCAATTTCTCCGGCGACAAGCAGCCTTTTTTAAGTATTTCAATTATTTTTTCATTTCCGCTTGATGTCATGACAAAACATTTTGCTTCCTCCTCTAATTTCGCCAGTTCAGTATTATTCACCCGATCCACATCAAAATTGTGCGAAAAAAGTTTGGTAATATTCTCCGGCATATCGTCATGATCAATCTGCCTAGCCTCAAGGTGCTTCTGATGCGCTTCTTTTATATTATTCGCGCGAATCGCCGAAAGCACAGAGAGAAAATCCGCGTCGTCTTGGCGATGCTGCTCCGTCAAATAGCACACGACTGGCCGAGAACGCTCCCATGCTCCGGCGCTATAAGCAAAAATTCCCACAGGTCCGACCTGTGGGATAAGCGAAGTTTGTTTTCCTACAAAATCTCTTTTGACAATCGGCGGCAACTGAAAAAAATCCCCCACTAAAATAATTTGTATCCCGCCAAAGGCTTGGCTGTTATTTTTTATTTCCCGGCAAACCATGTCCACCATATCAAGCATGCCCGTAGAGAGCATAGAAATCTCATCGATAATCAAAACTTTAGTGCGATGCACGCGCTTGGCTATGTATTCACTGCTCGCAATTTTATCCAAATCATATTTGTCTAATTTTGTTCGAATGCCGATACCGCTCCAAGAATGAATCGTCATGCCGCCGATATGCGTCGCGGCGATACCGGTCGAAGCCGTTATCGCCGGCTCAATGCTGCAATCGCGCAAATAACTGACAAAATTATTTATGGTGTGAGTCTTGCCCGCGCCCGGCTCGCCGGTCAGGAAAACATTCGCGCCGGTTTTTAAAATATCTAACGCTTGGTCTTGAGTCATGATGGGTTAGGTTCTAGGTTCTAGCAACTAGTCACTAGTACCTAATTTTTTACATTTTCTCCGGAGCCTGAATGCCGAGAAGGCGCAAGCCAGTTTTCATCGCAAAAGTAAATGCGTATGTCAGCGCTATTTTATAGCCAGAAAATTTATCTTTCTTGTCCACAATCAAATTATTGCCGTAAAAACTGTTGAACGCGCGAGCAACTTCGATTAAATAGTTCGCAATATAGTGCGGCTCGTATTCTTTTGCCGAACGCAGGACAACCTCCCCAAATTTGTAGAGTAATTTTTCCACTTCAAAAACCCGCCCGGATGAATCTCCGTTCGGACGGGTTTCAGCTGGAAAAGCATGCGGGTCGGGCAAAATATTTTCTGTTTTCGCTTTTTCTAAAACTGAATGCGCGCGAGCATGCGAGTATTGGAGATATGGACCGGAGTCCCCTTCGGAAGAAATAGAGCTATCAAAATCATAGATGATGTCCCCGCCGGTCGACTGCTTAAGTATTGAATATTTTATGGCAGACACAGCGACAACATTCGCTACTTTTTCTCTTTCTGTGTTTGAGAATTCTCGATCCGTCATCTTTTCTAAAATTGCATCGCGGACATCATTGAGCAACGACTCACCCGTAATCACATTGCCTTTTCGAGAACTCATTTTGCCCAAAGAACTTTTGCCAAAACGCATCATGCCATGTGAAATATGCTTCATCTTTGAGGCATGAACTGGGCTGATAAGGGAAACAGCTTTGGTGACTACTCGCATATAATCCATTTGCTCATTGGCGGTAACGATAATAGAAAGATCTAAATTGGGTTCTTTTTCAAATTTTTCTTCGGTTAACCCAAGCTCTTTGGTTTCATAAGTCGGCAAGCCTTGCGAGGTAATGAAAACTCTAGTATGCAGTTTGGGATTATACTTTTCCGCTTTAAACACGATAGCCTCATCAGACTTTTCAAAAACTTTGCCGACATTCGCGCGGACAATGTTCTCTCCGGTCACCGCCACTTCACTCTCCAGAAAATAAAATTCAAATTTTGTGCCGAGAATTTTATAGAGCTCTTCAAAAGCTTCCATTGTCACTTCAAATCCCCAGTCATAAGTCTCATTTATTTGCGTATCGCTTTTGCTATAAATTTTTTTATTTATTTCGTCTATTTCTGCTTTAGCTACTGAGTCGTTTTCATAAGCTTCCGAGCCGGCAGCATAAGCTTTGCCGATAAACAAAGCTTGCTGACTGATAGATTCATTTCTAATCAAATATTCTTTGGGATTTTTTAGGAGCATATAAATAGCTTTAGCCACATGTAGACCCACATCGCCCTGATAATTGGCGCGGGAAACCTCCGCGCCAGAATGTTCCAAAATCCGCGCGACTGATTCACCGATGGCATTCGTCATCAAGTGCCCAATATGAAAAGGCTTGAAAGGATTTGGGTCGGTGAACTCAACCATTATTTTTTTGTCTTTCAAGACATCATTTTTGCCGACATCTTCTCCCTTATTCACAATTTCTTCGACTGAATTCGCAAAAAACTTACGGGATAAATGGAAATTTATGAAACCCGCCCCCGCAACTTCCACTTTTTCTATATATTTATCGAGATTCAATCTTAATATTTCCGCCACTATTTTCGGAGCCAGCGCTTTTGGATTAGTGCCGATATCTTTTGCGATAGCCATCGCCACATTTGTCGAATAATCCCCCATCTTTAAATCTGCAGGGTGTTCCAAAGTAATACTGCTCACTTCTATTTTAAGATTTTCTAGCGCATCTTTTATTAAATTTTTTATTTTGTTCTCCATTTCAGAAATTTTTCATAAAAACATCATGTCATTTTTTCCCTGTGCTCCCAAACCTTCCTTCGCCCCGAGCCGATTCACTTAGTTTTTTCACTTCTCTTAATTTCCCTATTTTTACCGGCAAAATAACAAGCTGGGAAACCTTGTCGCCTTCTTCAAAAGTATAACTCTTGTCAGATAAATTTACCAAATGCGTATTGTATTCACCCCTATATCCAGCATCGAAAACTCCGCCCATGCTCTTGAGCCCTGCTTTAGAAATACTCCCTTTATCCATAATAATCCCCGCATAACCAATAGGAAACTCGAGCGCAAACCCATGCCAGAAACGATGATGCTCGCCCGGCTGCATGGTCACCGTTTCCATCGCATACATATCCATGCCCACATCTCCGGGATGATGATACTTCGGCAGTTTCGCATTTTCTTTTAAAATTTTAATTTTGATTTTCATTTTATTTACTAAAAGTAAAAGTTAGGTCAGCCTCGAGTGCCTTTGCAAGTTTTTGCGCAAATTTAAATGTTGGATTATAATTGCCGGACTCTAGCCGTGATATAGCAGACTGTCCTGTGCCAAGCCTTTTGGCGAGCATTTTTTGGGAAATATTTTTTTTAATACGAGCTTCGATAATGGCGCGTATAATTGCGTATTCTGGTTCCAATTTTTTGTATCCCTCGCGAAATTTTGGATCTTTCATTGATTCTTTGAAATGCTCTCTAAAACTGACTGGCTTAAATTCACCAATTTCTTCTTTCGTAAAAACATATTTATTTTTAATTTGTTGTTTTTTCATTGATTTAAGTGTATCACATATATGTAATATTAGTCAATAAGCATTCTGCTCCACATTGATCGCTACCATAAATTTATCTCAAAACTTTTTTTATTTTCTCGTAAATTTCGCCGTGGATATCCGGAAAACTTCTGAGCTCACCACTTCTCATGCATTCGATTTTCAGCCAATTTTTTTGTGTTTTGGCGAGCCAGAGAGCACTCTCTATAGAATTTTTTAGAAAGTTTTTGTCTTTCTCATGCACATCTTTTTTACTGCCCAGATACGCGCGTGCGCCTTTGTAATTGCGGTCTTTAATTAATTTCAAAACCATTTCAATAGGCAAAGATAAATACACTGTCAGATTCGGCGCAGGAATTTTGAAAACTTTGTATTCCATTTCCGCGAGCCATTTCAAAAATGCTTCACGCTTTTTTACATTAGCAATTTTCCCGCCTTGATGTATTTGGTTTGAAGAAATGTAGCGATCCATCACTACGATATACCCCTGTTTTAGCCAGTTTTCTATCTGCGGTTTGGATTCCCATCTGTCTGCCGCATAGACGACTGAAGCAATTTTCGGATGAATGTTCACCCAGTTGTAATATTGTTCGGAAAGGCAGTGCGCGATGAATTTTCCAAAAAAATTATCCTCGTAACGCGGAAAATGAATAAATTTTACCTTGTGTCCGTCGCGGCGTAAATGCTTCATCAACAAATTCGCCTGAGTGGTCTTGCCTGACCCGTCCGTACCGTCTATTACGATGAGTTTGCCTTTCTTTGCTATATGTAAAATATAGCAGAAAAAGACAAATTATTCTATCTTGAATTTGGTGAGAGTTTCTTTTAAAAACTGATCTATTGAGTCGAGAGATAGAATCTCTTTGAGAGTGAGCCACTTGTATTCTGTGTGTTCATGGCTTAATTTCACATTGCCATCTGCAAAACCCACATAAGTCAACCGCACGACATGTTTATCTTTATATTTATTTAGAATGTCTTGTGCGCAAATTAATTTTATTTCGTCTTTAATTTCCAATCCGGTTTCTTCCATCACTTCTCTTTTTAGATTTTCAAGCAGAGAAAAACCGACATTAATTATTCCTCCAGGAATATCCCAATAAACACCGGCTTGAGGTTTGTAATTATTACGAAAAAGAACAAGATATTCATTTTCTTTATTTTTCAGTAAAATTTTTACCCCGACTTGTAGTTCCATAAATTATTCTAAAGATTTATAAATATCTTTGCGATGACCAATTGCAAACAAAACGACATCTTGCCCACTTAGATGAAAGATTCCTCTATATGTACGAGTGATTCTAAAAGAAAACACTCGATCGTTTTGAAAACCCTGAAGTTTTTTGGTGTGAAGTTTGGTATTGAATATATTGTCTTCGAGCAATTTCTCTTGGTGAGAAATTGAAATTTGGTCTTTCCTTGGCAAAGAGGCAACACTTTTTTTATAATTCTTTGTCTTTAACAAGACCATATTGTTTTAAAATTCTTTTAGCGATGCCTCGTAGGCGGAAAGAATCTCCTTTTTATTGAGATATGTATCCAGGCTTTCCGTCGGTATCTTAGAAACTGTTATGCCTTGATTTACAATAAACTGTCGTAAAGATGCATTTACAATATCGGTCAAAGAAAAACCTAGGTCTTTTGCTAGCCCCTGAGCTTGTAATTTAAGGTCTTTTTTGGTTTTTATTAAAATCGTCGTATCCATATCCAAAAGTATATACAAACGAATAATTTGTGTCAAGTTCCAATAATGCAAATAATAGTTTTCATGCATTTCGTTCTACTTTAGTTGAGTAAAGTAACTAGTTAGATAATAATTTTAGACCAGTTTCTTCATCAAATTTTTTATTAACTTTTTTGGGTAGCCAATCAATCACAACCTCGCCAGTAAGGGAAATAACTATTTTCATAATATGTCCGCCGAAGCATTCATATTTTTCATTTGAGAAAACCCCGTGCGCATGGACAACTGGCTCCTCTTCATACCATGCGACATTGCCATTTACCGAGACTATCTCAATATTGCCTGTATTGAATACTTTATTAAAATATTTTTTTGTATTTACATCAAAATAACTGAGTCCGACAAAAGAGCACACGCCAATCATGGAAAAATTAAAGGACGCATCTTTTTTCTGAGCAAAAGACTTTAAAACAATGAGAGCGTCCTCCCCTTTTTCTATCCTGATGACGCTTTTATTTTGCGAATCGAGAATAATTTGCATTATTTTTTAGACAAAACTTTTTGGTATTGGAAACTTTCTAGCCAAAGCTTTTATTTCTTTGTGAATTTTTTCTTTTACTTCTTTATTGTCTTTATTCTTAAGAGTCAGGATCATGAGCTCAGCCACGCGCTTGCATTCTTTCTCTTTGAATCCTCTCGTGGTTATCGCCGGGGTGCCGAGACGCAGACCTGATGGGTTAAAAGGTTTTCTGGTATCGCCGGCAATAGCATTCATGCTAGTGGTAATACCAACTTCATCGAGCACCGTCTGTGCCTCTTTTCCTCCAATACCAAAAGAAGTCCATACATCAAGAAGTATAAGATGATTTGATGTTCCGCCAGCAATCATGCGTATTTTTTCTCTAGCAAATACTTTCTCCATCTCTTTTGCGTTCTTGAGAATTTGGGCGGCGTATTTTCTGAATGCTGGGGTAAGCGCCTCGCCGAAGGCAACTGCCTTTGCGGCTATCGCCTGCATAAGAGGACCACCTTGGAGACCTGGAAACACTGAGCGATCAATAAGCGTCGGTAAATTCTCAACTGTTTTTTCGGGGGCTTTAAATGGGTTACTGACAATCCCCTTTGAAAGAATCATCCCGCCGCGAGGGCCACGAAGAGTCTTATGGGTCGTAGTCGTAACAACTTGGAAACCATAATCGAAAGGATTTTTATGAACTCCGCCAGCAATAAGACCAGCTATATGAGCAACATCAGCCATAGCTATCGCACCCACCTCATCAGCAATTGATTTTATTTTTGCCCAATCAATCTCGCGCGGATAACAAGAGAAGCCTGCGAGTACAATCTTAGGCTTTTCTTTAAGCGCAGTTTGCCTCAACCCTTCATAATCAATTTCCCCTGTTTCAATATTCTTCATACCGTACCGTACAAAGCGGAAAAGTTTTGCCATGTGTGTGACGGGATGGCCATGGGTTAGGTGCCCTCCATGCGAAAGATCCATACCAAGCACTGTGTCCCCTGGCTCAAGCCATGCCATATAGACAGCAATATTTGCCGGTGCCCCCGCATGAGGTTGAACATTGGCATGATCGCATCTAAAAAGCTTTTTTGCTCGCTCTATAGCCAGTGTTTCCACGGCATCAGTAAATTCCTGCCCCCCATAATATCGCTTTCCCGGATATCCTTCTGAGTATTTGTTGGTAAATATAGAACCATTAGCTTTCAGAACATCTTCGGAAACATAATTTTCCGAAGCAATAAGTTCGAGCCCCTCTCTCTGCCTTTTTTCCTCCCCCTTTATTAATTTTTCTACTTGTTTGTCTCGCATAATTAGTGATTACAGAATTACTTTTTCGAGCTGGTCTGGCTGACCCCCTTCCGAGGACCCGAGAAAAAGAAATTCTGCAATCACTATACCATAACTATTTATGGAAAGAAAACACCTCCTTTTTACCATCAGATTTCATGATTATCGTGCCCAATAAATCAGTCCGGAAAATCTTCGAGCCAAATTGAGCGAGTGTATCCAATGTCTCTTTGTGTGGATGCCCATATTTATTGTCTTTGCCGTCCGAAATCATGGCGTAGGCTGGAGCAACAGCTTTAACAAATAAAGGGCTAGTCGAAGTTCTAGAGCCATGATGCCCGACTTTCAAAATGGTGCTGTGAAGCCGCGCCGGAGAATTTTCTCCCAAAATTATTTTCTCTGTCAAAGCCGTCGCATCACCTGTGAGCATCACCGATGTCTTGCCAAAAGTAAGTTTAGCCACGACTGATCCGTCATTTGAACTCCAAGTCGACACATCTCTATCAGGAAACAAAATATCAATCACTGCTCCGCCACCGATATTGAGTCTCATTCCCCTCTTCACTAAAATATCAGGAATATTTTTATTTTTTATTTCTGTTTCAAGATTTTGATAAGTTTTAGAATCATTAAATGTGCCGGGTTCGAAAACTTTCCCCACTTTGTAATTTTTCAGAATATCCAAAAATCCGCCTATATGATCCGCATCCGGATTAGTAATCACAATGGCATCAAGGCTTCGATCAAAAGGAGACCTGACTCTCAAAAGCGGACCCATGACACTGCGCGCTGGTCCCCCGTCAAACATAATTTGCGTTCCCGTCGGCGATTCGATAAAAAGCGCGTCACCCTGTCCGATGTCCAGCATGGCAAAAGTCAGACCCCTATGAGAATTTTGAAAGTCTTGGTAGAAAAGATAAACAGTGAACACTAAAAGCAGAAAGGTGAAAATAAGTGCCCCGTATTCACTAAAATATACCTTGCGCTCTTTAAACATGCTATAATATTAGCATGAAAAAATTTGAAGAAGTAAAATTTAATATTGGGGCATTAAAAGGTATTTCAGCTAAAAACATTGAGGAGCATTTGAAACTCTATGCGGGATATGTCAAAAATACAAATTTAATTATTGATAAAATCGGCGAGCTCATGGCCGACCCAGAGAAAAATATGTTCATGCTTGGAGAACTGCAGAGAAGATTTAGTTTTGAATGGAACGGCATACGCAACCACGAATATTATTTCAAATCACTCGAAGGCGGAGCGAAAGGACTGCCAAAAAATTCTAAACTAAAAGTAACAATAGAAAAACAGGCGCCGTCTTTTGATTTGTGGCTGGCAAGTTTTAAAATTTTAGCAATGACTAGAGGAGTCGGCTGGGCAGTCCTGGGCTACGACAAAAAGACAGAACAATTTGTGCACATTTGGGTAGATGAACAACATTTAGGACAGCTAAATGGAATAGAGTGGATTCTCGGCCTTGATATGTGGGAGCATGCCTTCGTGTATGACTTCCCTACTTCGGAAAAGAAAAAATATGTGGAAGCTTTTTTTGAAAACTTGAATTGGGAAGTGATTGAAGAGAATTTTTCTAAAATAAACAAATAAAAACCGGCATAATGGAGACTTTAGCCCCATTTTGTTGATTGACCATTTTTCCCCATGGCCATAAATGACCATGCCGCAATTGAGTGTTTGATATTGCCTTTGGGTGGTTTTTTGTTGATCTATAAACTTTAGAGAAGTTTAATTAGCCTCAGCCTCAACTTTCATCTTTGCTTTTGTTTTCGCGCCGATGAGACCATCAGCTTTTAGACCATGAGCTTTTTGCCATTTCTTTATCACGGCAATTGTCTTGGGGCCTAGTTTACCATCAAGTTGTAAATTCATCTTCAAAATTTTATTTAATACTTTTTGAAGTTCCTTAACATCATTGCCTTGACTTCCATTCTTGAGAGTTTTAGTGCCTAGGTTGTAGGTTACTGGAACACTTGTCACATTGAGGGTGACAGCTGGAGTGGTTGGCGTCATTGGTGTTGCAGGAGTAGCTGGTGCTGTATTTGTGGCACAAGATTGACCTGTAGCTGTACTGAAACCAGTAGTTCCATTACATCCAGGAATCACGGATGAAGTAACTGCAGCTGGTGTCACAGAAATAACTGGCGTGGGTGAACTGCTTCCTCCGCCTCCTCCACTAGAAACAACAGGAGTTGTAACCAACGCCCCGCCGCCAGTATTAAAACAATTACCCCCAGTCGGTGTAAAGACTACGGTTGCTGGACCTGTCACTGTTGCTGAGTTTGCAGAGTTAGTACACGTTTGAATGATATTTGAATTATTGGATAAATTGTATCTATTAGGAGATGAAAGAGTAAATGTACTAGAAGCAGGCACCGTGACAGTCAAAGTTGTTGCATCTAACACCATCGACGTCGCTGTTGAACCAGCTACTATAGTATAGTTATTACCATTGATAGTCACTGTCTTAGCGTCACTGAAAGTCAAAGGATCTGCATGTACAGAACTGACCCCAACAGTAAAAGATAACACGGCTACTAATAAACAAATTCTTAATTTATTAATCATTTTGTTTTTAAGATTATATATGCAGAATTCGACCTCAAGAAAATCTCTAAATTCTGTATATATTTTTTTGTTAATAATTTAATACTTAAGCCTGCCCGCAATGCTACGCTAAGCGTTGCAGGCGGGAAACAAAATAATTATGAACTAACTCCCTTGAGAACTGAGAAGTGGAATACCGGCGATTCGGTTGTTGTACCGCCTGTTGTGAATGAGGTTATCCTGAAACTTCCAGCAGCAACTGTCGTCACGAAGATTTCGTATAAGTCAGTTCCCGAGGTTTGGTTCACGATAATTGTATCAAGTGCGCCCACTGAGGTGTCAGTGACAGTGAATGAAGCTGCTGTCACAGAACCTGCAGCAGACAAGAGAGTAATTGCTCCAGTGTTACCAGTACAGGTTACACCAGTCGTACGGGCGGTAACCTGAGTGACAGCACAACCTGCGCCTGTAGCATAACCAAATGCTGCGCTAGGAGATGAAGAAGTGATCAAACCGGTTGCAGCAAGGCTAGTACCAGTTGCTACACCGATAACTGGAGCGGTGAGAGTTTTGTTGCTCAACGTTTCTGTGCCAGCCAAAGTCGCTAATGTACCAGAAGCTCCTGGCAATGTCAGGGTAGTTGCAGCTGAAGCTGCAAGCGTTGTTGAGAAGGCACCGGTAGTAGCCAAGGTGCCACCGTTAACAATGGTCAACGTTCCAGTCGATGCGGTGATTCCTAATCCATTGATACTGGTTTGGTTGGCGAGAGCTACCGCGATATTGGCTGTAGGTAATACACCCGTAACACCAGTAGTTAGTGGAAGTCCGGTTGCGTTTGTTAGTACACCTGAAGCTGGAGTTCCGAGGGCTGGAGTAACGAATATCGGAGAAGTCATCGTGTTTACTCCCGTAAATGTTTGTCCCGCATCAGTACGAGCGATCGTGGCGGCAGCGTCAGGAAAGGTAAAAATTCTAGCCGCTGTTGGACCTGCTACTGTGAAAAATGCAATGCCTGTACCG
>OBEQ012731654.1_pt1 | contig 12406 bp, 9 predicted proteins | sample 1670901 | NCBI WGS metagenome assembly OBEQ01 (sample SAMEA104232315, study PRJEB22302) | groundwater metagenome | biome: forest; feature: aquifer; material: groundwater | place: USA | collected 2011-08-07 | depth 5.4 m | reverse complement strand
GGGTGGGGCAACGTCGAGAAGATGATGCGGGACGCCTCTCATTTCGCGTTTTGTGATTTTTCCCGTACCGATGGTAAGCCCGCGATACACTTGCCGCGAATCAGCTGAGACGACCTCGCCATTGAACTTGCGCGCGAGCTCTACCGCAAGCGCACTTTTGCCCGATGATGTCGGGCCCACGATAATGAGTACCTTTTGTTTCTTCCCCATAGGTGACGTATTATAGCCAGTAAGCCGGAGTGGCGGAATTGGTAGACGCGCACGACTCCAAATCGTGTATCGCAAGGTGTGAGAGTTCGAGTCTCTCCTCCGGCACAAACCCTCTTACTGAATTTTCCCTAGCTCCTCCCGTACGACCATCCTGTCATCCCACGGGAAGTGTCGGCCGCCTACTACCATAGATTGTTCGGCGCCTTTGCCGGTGATGAGCACGATGTCTCCTGCTGATGCGAGTGAAAGTGCTTTGTTGATGCCGGCGCGCCTGTCTTCGATGACGAATAAGTTCGCGTCACGCTTTTTTCCGGCTTGCTCGGTTGCGCGCGCGATGTCCTCTAGTATTTCTTGCGGATCATCATCATAAGGGTCCACATTCGAGACGACGACATAATCGGCCATCGTGCCGCAGAGCTTACCCATGGCGGCGCGCTTGCCCTTGTCTCTGCCTCCGCCCTCGGCTCCCAGCAAGACGATAACTTTGCTGTTTGCCCCGCGCATCGCATCTGCTGTCTCGAGGACATTACGCATACTCTCGCCCTCATGCGCATAATCGACGAACACGGTGAAATGCTGGCCCTCATCTATCCGCTCCATTCTCCCTGCGATCACCGAGAGTGATGCCAAGCCGCGGGCAATTGAGGCGTCGTCGATATTCATGAGGCGGGAAATAATGATCGCGGGGAGCGCATTCGCCACGTTAAACGCCCCCGGAATAGTAAGCATAAATTCCGAACTGCCGACTTTGAACGTAACCCCTGACTCACTGGAGCGCACATCTTCTGCGGTATAGTCGGCCTTCTTTCCAACTGCGAATGTTATCTTTCGGTCAGCAGGAAAGTTCAAGAAATACGAAGCATGTTCGCTCTCTGCATTGGCGATAATTGTTTTTACCAAAGAGAACATTTTCCCCTTCGTCTCTTTATATTTCTCGAAGCTTCCTCCGTGAGAAGGGAGATGTTCGGGGAATAGATTCGTGAAGACGCCGATATCGTATTGAATACCTACATTGCGGTGCTGCTTGAGGCCCTCGGAGGTCGTCTCGATAACGCAGTGTGTGCATCCGGCATCCACCATCTCCCGCAGGAGCCGCTGAATGGTGAAAGGGCTCGGCATCGTCATGTGATACGCGTTCAAGATTTCGCGCTCTCCGATGCGGATATTCGCCGTTGTGATTATGCCGGTCTGCATCCCGCCCGCGGAGAGCGCAGACCATATAAAATTTGCAGTCGAGGTCTTACCTTTTGTCCCCGTCACACCGATAACAACGATGCGCCGCGAGGGGAAGCCATAGCGAATCGCGGCTGCGAGAGCGAGCAGATAATGATAGACCGAAAGCACCCACTCCGGCATGAGTCCCCGTAATGCCTTTTTTGCCTGCATGATGTCGAATGGTACCGCATCTTGCGGTGAACTCCAGTATTCGGGAGATGATATAATCCTGCAATGCAGAGCCAGTATCAGGGCGATTCCATCTTCTGGGTGGAGGTCGACCGTATCAAACCGAATCCGTTTCAGCCCCGTAAGACCTTCGACGAGGCGACACTTCTCTCGCTCGCTGAATCCATCCGACAATATGGTGTTTTGCAGCCCTTGACCGTCACGCGCAAAGAAATAGAGCGGCCGGAAGAGGGTATCTATGTCGAGTACGAACTCATCGCCGGCGAGCGCCGGCTGCGCGCCGCGAAGCTCGCCGGCCTTTTGCAGGTGCCTGTGGTCATACGCACCGGAGAAGATTCAGACCGCATGAAGCTAGAGCTCGCCATCATCGAAAATTTGCAGCGCGAGGACCTCAACGTCGTCGATCGGGCGCTCGCATTCGAACGGCTTACCAAAGAATTCGGCCTCAAACATATCGAAGTCGGCAAACGCGTCGGCAAAAGTCGCGAATACGTCTCAAATACCTTGCGCATTCTCATGCTTCCGGCTGATATGCGGGACGCCCTTGCCGCGGGTGAGATCACCGAAGGTCATACGCGGCCGCTTCTCATGCTTATGGACAGGACCGAAGAGCAAAAAGTGCTCTTCAAAGAGATCATTGCCAAGCGCCTCACGGTGCGCGATTCGGAGCAGCTTGCCCGGCGCGTCGCGGTTGAGCGCGTCCGCAAGACAGACCTCACGCCCGAGCTCCTGCTTCTGGAGCGCGAACTCACCGAGCAGCTCGGTACGCGGGTGCGCATCGAGAAAAAGGATCAAGGCGGGAAAGTCCTCATCGATTTTTTCTCTGTCGAAGACCTCGCTCATATTCGAGCGATGCTTTCAAAAGACGGCAGCGCACAAACAACAACAGCTGTCTCTGAGAGTAAAACGGAATTGGAGAGCACCGGAGAAGTGTCCAGCGGGTCCGCAACGAGTGAGCGAAAAGAGGGGGAAGACCTTTATTCCATCAACAATTTTACCCTCTAGCTTTTTCCCGTCTTTTTTGCTTCAAGCGCCGCAAGCGCAGCGCGGATGTGCTTTTTCGCCATGTTGGTCTTTGCGATGTCGTGCCACTTGCGCGAGGGGCGTGCGGAGGGCTTGGTAATCACTTCCACCATATCCCCGTTGCGTAGCGCGGTCTCGAGCGAGACCATCTTGCCGTTGACGCGTGCCCCCGACATCCGGTTGCCGAGGTCCGAATGGACCGCGTATGCAAAGTCTATCGGAGTGGCCGCAATGGGCAGATCGATAACGTCTCCTTGCGGAGTGAAAACGAAGACGCGATGGCTGAAAAAATCCGACTTGAGTGTATCGAGATACTCCTCCGACTCCTGACTGGTGTGGTGCGCATGTGCCAATTCCTGCAGCCACTCGGGCACGCTGTCTTTTGTCGAAGTTCCATTACCCCCGTCAGGCGTGCCTGCTTTCCTCGCGCGGGGGAAGAATTGCCGGATCCACTCCAGCCCCCCGCGTTTGTTCTCCTTGAGGCCTTCCTGCACCTCTTTATAGGTGAGGTGAGAGGCAATGCCGTAGAGCGCTTCGCGATGCATTGCTTCGGTGCGCAGCTGCATTTCCAAGGCACTGCCGTCGCCGGTATAGACGGTCGTATGAATACTCTGGTAGCCGTTGGGCTTCGGGAAGGCGATGTAGTCCTTTATCTTACCGGGCACGGGCCGCCAGTGGCCGTGAATGATTCCAAGCGCCGAATAGCAGTCGGCGACCGAGGGGAAGATGACGCGCAGAGCTAAGATGTCATAGATCTTATCGATGTCCCAATCGCGGCGCCCGAGCTTGAGGTATAAGCTGTAGATGCCTTTGATGCGTGCTTCGGTGCGGAACGAGCGGATACCCGCTTCGCCAAGTTCGCGCTTGAGATCTCTCTCCACCTTCTCGAGACGCTCCTCGTTCTCATTTTTGCGCTCTTTGAGGAGTATGCGCGTCTTTTCATACTCTTTGGGATACGCACACGGAAATGCGGCATCTTCCAATTCCTGTTTTGCGACGCTCATACCGAGCCGGTCGGCAATCGGCGCGTAGATCTCCAGTGTCTCGAGCGCGATGCGCGTGCGTTTCTCTATTTTTGGCACGTGCTCGAGTGTGCGCGCATTGTGGAGCCGGTCCATCAGCTTGATGATGAGCACCCGAATGTCTTTGGCAGTTGCTGCGAAAAGCTTGCGCAGCGATTCGGTGTGCCGCTCGAGTCCGCGATAGCGCAAGGTACCCAATTTGGTCACGCCCTCGACGAGCGAGAGGACCTCGGGGCCGAATTGCTCCTCGATGGTCGAGGGCTTGATGCCGGCGTCTTCTATCGTGTCGTGCAGGAGGCCCGCTGCAATGGCGCGACTGTCCATACCCGCTTGCGCGAGGAGGTATCCGACTTCGGCAGGGTGGATAAAGTAGCTGTCGCCCGAGTAGCGTTTCTGGTCCTTGTGTGCCTCCTTCGAAAGTTCGTACGCTTTTGTAATGAGCGCGATATCGGCCTCGTTCTTGCTCGGCATCGCGGCGAGGATCTCATGAAGAGGGCGGTTGACGGCGGACATATATGCGATGATACTCCCGTCAGAGACGGACGCAAATGTGGAAGGAAAATCGACGATGGCCTATGGAGAGCTCAAGTGTGATACCTGCTCGTATCTACACTACGGCCCTGAAGATCCTGCCGCCAAATGCCCGATTCTCGGATGCGCAGGAAAAACAACGTTCGTGGCACATGACGAGAAGAAGCATGGTCACCGTTGTACGCGGTGCCAATACGTCACCTTCGGAGCGGCCCCCGATAGGTGCAGGCGTCTCGGATGCGGGAACACGGATTTCACGGGCATTACGACCGCGGAATACTTTACAAGAGACGCGGCGCCTTCCTGAAGAAGGCGCCGCGCTACGTTTTTACTTCTTGAGCTTATGAGGATTATGCATTGGACACGCTTTATTTGAACACCTCTCGGGGGTGGTCTTTGGTCACAAGTCGCTTTCGTTCCGTCGAACGAAATCGCTTGCGACCCCGGCTCGGCATTTCCTCTGCTGAGGAAATATGCCTGCGCCCCACAAAGACCATCATCGCAGGCAAAGCAGTTTGCCTGCTTCCGGTCGTTACTTCTTAAGTTTGTGAGGATTGTGGTTAGGACAAGTTTTGTTACTGCATCGTTCTGGTATGGTCTTTGTGCCCTCCATCATGAGTGAGCCGCACATCTCACACATGCGGCCGGTCGGCTTTGCTTTGATGGCATTTTTGCACTCGGGATAATTTGAGCAGGAGAAGAAAATACCGAAGCGGCCTCTGCGCTCCACCATCTCTCCTTTTTTACACACAGGACAGCCAACACCGGTTTTTGTGCGCGCTTCCTCGGCGGGGTCTTTGCGGACATATTTGCATTTAGGGAAATTTGAGCAGGCAATAAATTGGCCGAAGCGCCCTTCGCGCAGCATAAGCTTTCCGTCTTTACATTCCGGACACGCCTCGCCGATATCTTTTGGAGGCGCGATCTCCGAACCATCTTCTTTGCGTGCACCCAAGCACTCGGGGAATTTCGCGCAGCTCATGAATCGGCCGTTCTTGGAGAGTTTGTAGACCATGGGCCCACCACAGATCGGGCAGGGGAATTCTTTGGGCGCGTCGCCCATGTTGGTTATCTTTTCAATCTTGGCCTTCGACTTGACGGCTTTCGTGAATGGACCGTAAAAATCTTTCAGCGTCTTTTCGTACTTGCGCGTACCTTCGGCGATCTCGTCGAGCTCGTTTTCCATTTCCGCAGTAAAGGTATCACTGATGTACTCCGCAAAGTTGCCTTCAATAAATGTCGAGACCACGTCGCCGGTTGCGGTCGGGATCAGGGTGCGGCCTTGCTTTTCTACATATCCGCGGGTCTCAAGCGTACGAATGATGGATGCGTAGGTGCTTGGCCGGCCGATACCTCGACCTTCGAGTTCTTTCACGAGCCCCGCTTCAGAGTACCTACTCGGGGGTTGCGTCTCCTTTCCCTCGGAGTGTACGTCGATCAGAGTGAGGGGAGCGTCCTTCTCAACTTTTGGAAGCTCGACATCTTCGCCGCGCGCATCCGGATCCGCCGCGAGCCAGCCATCAAATATCACGCGTGAACCATTTGCCGTAAAATCCGGAACCCCGCCTTCTTCTTGTATCGTCGCGGTTATCTTTGTCCGGAGGAGTTTTGCATCGGTCATCTGGGAGGCAAGCGCGCGAGCACGAATGAGCGCGTACAATTTTTTCTGCTCTTCATTGTGACCAAGGACCGCTTTCGAAGGATCAGTCGGACGCACCGCTTCGTGCGCTTCCTGCGCGCTCTTACTTTTGGTCTTGTACACGCGCGCCTCGACGTACTTTTCGCCAAACTCACTTTTTGCGGCCGCGAGAAGATTGTCCTGTGCCTCTTTGCCGAGATTGGTCGAGTCGGTACGCATATAGGTAATAAATCCCGATTCGTATAATTTTTGTGCGATACCCATGGTGCGCGAAGGGGAGAGGCCGAGCCGTGTCGAAGCGGTCTGCTGCAGGGTCGAGGTCGTAAACGGTGCCTTCGGGGAACGTTTTTGTTCGCTTTCTTCGATCTCCCGGACGTACCATGTTCCTTTTTCGGCCTTGTGGACAATACTTTCTGCGTCTTTTACTTTTTTCGGCTCTTCTGTACAGGTGACGGTGAATTGTTCGTTTTTCTTCGTCTTCACATTCGCGCTGATGACCCAGAAGGGCTCTGGTATGAATGCGCGTATCTCCCGCTCGCGCTCCATGAGGATACGCAGCGCGGGGCTCTGTACCCGGCCGGCTGAGAGGCCGTAGCGCACCTTCTTCCAAATGAGACCCGAAAGGTCGTAACCGAAGAGCCGGTCGAGAACGCGACGGGCCTCCTGCGCACGCACCAGCTCATCATCGATTTTGCGCGGATGGGCAAGTGCCTCCTGCACCGCCTTCTCCGTAATCTCGTGGAATACGATACGCTTGGGCTTTTTGAGCCCGATAGTCTCAGCCAAATGCCACGCTATCGCTTCGCCTTCACGATCGGGGTCGGTCGCGAGGATGACTTCATCGGAGCGCTCGGCTATCTCATGCAATTCATCTATTATCTTCTGCTTCTCTTTCACTATCATGTAGCGCGGCACAAAGCCCGCCTCGACATCGACGGCGTCTTTATTGCTCTTGGGCAAGTCGCGGATGTGCCCGACCGATGCGCGTACGGTAAAACCCTTACCGAGATATTTCTCGATAGTCTTCGCTTTCGCGGGCGATTCGACGATAACTAATTTCATATGAGCGCTAAGTAATACTCTAGAAGACTAGCACATGTCAAACAGGAGGAATATTTTTTCAAGAAAAAGAGCAACCGGTTCGTACCCGACGAACCGGTGCTAAAGGTCATCATGCGTGTCCACCGTGCTTGTTCAGATTCTGGCGTTGTGATATTCGGCCAACTCATCGGCCGCTATCGCGATCTCAGTCTGAATCTCGGATGGGCAACGGAAGAACGGGCGATCTGGGTCTTGCGGGTCGAACGCTGGGCTGAAAATGAGATCCCAACGGTTGCAGAAGTCGACCACGTCCTCATCTTCGCGTGCCTGTCTTTTTGGCCCATGCGGTCCACTCCGGCGTCCAAGTCCGCCGGCGGGCATTGTGTATCTTCGCACCCCGTGGCTCGTTCGGAAGCTGAACACCCGCCCCTCGGTGGTTTCGAGCAGGAAGGCGATTTGGCTGTCGTTGAGCTTCAGTTCAACGAACAATTTCTGCACGATCGCCTTCTTGTGGCTGACAAGATGCGGTGCATAGAGCATCTGGTCCCATCTGAGGCCGCGATCCAGCTCATCAAGGTAGCGGGCGCGTAGCTGTGCGGGCGTCATTTGTCGCGACAGCACTTCAAAATCCGCTGCGGTTGGTGTCGCCATGTTGTTCCCCTATGAATGTCTTGTCGAGTCTTCTCGCAGACCCGATATAACCCTATACCTAGTTCTACGTGATTGCCAGGGGAATAAAAACGAACGTCCGCACTCGATGAGTACGGACGTTGGAAGTTCACGGTAACGTAGATTCTTATCCGCGCCTGCCGCGCACGTTGATGCGTCTCAGCATCTCGTCCCCACCGTGTTTTGCACACACGGGAATTCTCGGGTCCGGCGTTACTGCGCCGCACAATCCGCCTTCAACAGGAGCCGAGCAAAACAAGACTTTTTCAGGGTTCTTTCGTTTTGCTTCGCGGGCTTGTCGGGATTTTTTGGCGCTTTCTCCTTTTGTCGCATTGAACATGCTCTGAAGTCTCGTGATTCGTCCGCCCCTAAATGGTGCGTACACTCCGGGAGTCCCTTTTCTCATGTGCCCATCCTTGTAGTATGTGAATTTCTCTGCTGTCGCGAGTATACACAGATAACGCGTTCAGCGCACGCGCACGACACCCATCTCCTCAACGATCAGCCCCTTGATTTCCATCGTCGAAAGCAGCACATTCGCTTCCGTAACGGGGAGCTCGAGCGCTGCTATCAACTCTTCGCGCGAGACCGGTGAGTGGAGTATTTCAAAGACGCGGATCTCTTCCGGCGAGAGGTCCTCGCGCAGCTCCGCCCACGATGCTGGACCTTCACGCTTTGCAATGCCGAGCGCGACAAGGATATCTTCGGGAGAAGTCGCTGCAGTCGCACCGAGCCGCAGGAACTGATGCGTGCCTTTGCTCTCGGCACTGAATATCGAGCCGGGGACCACGAGTAGCTCACGATTGTATTCGGTCGCCAATTTTGCGGTGATGAGCGAACCGGATTTTTCTTTCGCTTCGATCATAAGAACCGCGTTTGAAAGACCGACCATAATGCGATTGCGGCGGGGGAAGGTCCAATCGGCCGCCTTGGTATCGGGTTTTTCTTCGGAGAGCAAACATCCACCCTTCGAAAGTATCTCGCGGGCAAGCCCGACATTGGCTTTTGGATAGAGCACATCCCAATTCAATCCCGAGCCGGGGACTCCGACGGTGGTAAGCCCTGCATCAAGCGCCGCCTTGTGCGATTCCGCATCCACACCGTATGCAAGTCCGGAGACGATGACGATCGGGTAGCCACGCAATCCTTCTATCAGATGGTGTACCGCTTGTTTGCCGTAGGCGCTCATCGCGCGGCTGCCGACGACGGCGAGCCACTTGTGCTCGGTGCTCGGAAGCTCTCCGCGCAGATACAACTGCTTGGGCGGGTCGGAAATTTCCCGCAAGAGCGGCGGGAAATCCTGTGGGGAGAGCAGTTTGAGTGCATCCTCCATATAATGGTATGATTTTACCACTACAGAGATATGCTCGACATCAAATTCATCCGAGAGAATAAGGATATCGTCGCTGCGGGTGCGAAGAAAAAACACATCGACATAGATATCGATACGTTGCTCACCGTCGACGACAAACGGCGTGAATTGCAGCTTACGATAGACCAAAAGCGCGCGGAGCAGAATATCGCGTCGGATGCGATCGCATCCGCAAAATCGGATACTGAGCGGCAGGAAATAATCGCGCGTATGCAGGCGGTGAAAGAGACGATGAAGATGGCAGAAGAATCGATGCAGGAAGTCCTTAAGAACTGGCGTGCGCTGATGGTGCAAGTCCCCAATGTACCCGATATGTCGGTGCCGGACGGTACCTCGGATGCCGACAATCAGGAAATACGAACGTGGGGGGTAAAGGCGGTATTTGAGTTCCAGCCCAAGACGCACAGCGAGCTTTTGCTCATGAACGATATGGCCGATTACGAGCGCGGTGCCAAAGTCGCGGGCTTCCGCGGCTACTTCCTCAAGAATGCCGGCGCCCGCCTCGTCTGGGCGCTCGAGCGCTTTGTGCAGGATAGATTCATGGGCCGCGAGGGATTCACTCCGATGATCGTGCCATCACTGTTGCGCCGCGAGCCCTTCGTCGGCACTGGATATCTCCCGCAATCCGAAGAGGACCTCTACAAGACGCAGGATGGGGAGTACCTCGCAGGCACCGCGGAGGTCTCCTCGATGGGCTACTACATGGATGAGATTCTCGAAAAGAAAGATTTGCCCGTCAAATTCTTTTCGTTCTCGCCGTGTTTCCGCCGTGAGGCCGGCAGCCACGGCAAAGACACAAAAGGGATTTTCCGCATACATGAATTTGTAAAATACGAGCAAGTAGTACTCTGCGAAGCGAGCCATGAGGAATCGGTAAAGCTTCACGAAGAAATCACTGCAAATTCCGAGATGCTGCTGCAAGAACTGCAATTGCCGTACCGCGTCGTCGTTAATTGCGGCGGCGATCTGGGATTGGGGCAGGTCAAGAAGTATGACATCGAAGCATGGATGCCGAGCGAGAAAAAATACCGCGAGACGCACTCCTCCTCCTATTTTCACGATTTCCAGACGCGGCGACTGAATATCCGCTATCGCGATGAAGGTGGCACGGTGCGCTACGTGCACTCGCTCAACAACACCGCGCTCGCGATGCCGCGCATCCTCTGCCAGATAGTCGAGAATTACCAGCAGAAAGATGGTTCGATAGCAATCCCGGAGGCACTCTGGGCGTATATGGGCAAAGATGCCATTAAGAAGGACCAATAAAATAATGTCTCGCCTACTTTGTTGCGGGGCCCCTGCGTCGCACTCATCGTACACTTGGTACGCCTCATGCGCCGCTTTCCCCGCGCCTCGTATGCGAGCATTATTTTATGGTCCAGAGAGTTATTGATTTGCGTCAGGGCAAACGTCCGCCTTCTGGACAGATCCCGCTCTTTTCGCCGCGCCCACCGCGCGCCCCCGAGCCGCCGCCGCGCCCCATGCCGCTGCGCGCGCGACGCCGCCGCGTCCGTGCCCTTATCGTATTCGGAGCCCTCGTGCTTGTAGCGGGGTTGCTCTATGGAGTAAGTTACGTCTCATATCTTCCACAATTCAATATATCTTCTATCTCTGTCTCCGGCGCTCGCGGGATAAGTGACGAGCTTATTCGGGGTTCCGTTGAGACAGTACTTGACGATGGCTCCTATCATATTCTCTCGCGCCGCAATGTCTTGCTCTATCCCCGGGCGGCCATGGAGCAAGAGGTGGTGAAGTCATTTCCACTCATCAAGTCCGCTCGCATCGCACATTCGTCGCTGCTCTCCACGAGCATCACGGTAGAAGTAGAGGAACGTCAACCCTTCGCACGGTGGTGTGCTACCGCAGAGAGCGACTGTTATTTTATGGACGACGGAGGGTTTATCTACGCGCCCGCCGATGCTCAGGCGACATCGAGTACGCGGTATGTTTTCAGCGGCGGCATCGCTTCCTCGAGCGCCCCTCTGGGGCAATCATTCGTGCGAGCACACCTATCGGGCGTGCTCTCGCTCCTCAAATTTTTGGGTCAAGCGGGTTTTACACCGCAGGGGGCGCATGTTGAAGGCGAGCAGGACATCCTCGTGCCGCTCCAAGAAGGATTTCTTCTCAAAGCATCGTTTGGGGCGGATGCGGGTACGCTTGTAAAAAATCTGCAGCTGGTTCTCGCGTCCGACGTCTTGCAGGGAAAAAGAAGTTCGCTGGAATATGTAGATCTGCGTTTCGGCAACCGCGTGTACTACAAGTTGAAGGGACAGGAGCAGCAAAGCGCACAATAGAGAAGGGCGGCCCGTGAGCCGCCCTTTTTGTTCTCGTTGCCTCCGACTTCCGCGTTCTTCCGTTATGAATTGGAGTCCGACAACCCCATGCCCGCCTTGAGGAGAGCAGCTCCAACTTCGCGGAGCGTCTTCTCGTCAAGCCGGTCACGCACGACGCAGACCTGCTCGAGGATGGCCTCCGCAGTCTGCTTGGATATGGTTTTGTCGACCCGCGTCGCACGTAACAGTTTGATCAACAATTTCATGCGCTCCTCTGGGGTCACCCCCGGGGAAGGCGTCGCTTTGCGGGCGAATCTTCGCCGCATTCTTTGACCCGTCATTCGTATTCCCTTTGTTGAACGTAGTCGTGGCGGTACGAGGTGAGAACAAGTTACATCCGCCACTTGGGATTATAACCTATAAAACAAACGATGTCAAAACATGACGTTTTTATGCTATATTCCGGCGATGCAATCGTTCTGGAAAAAACTCCCAAAGCCGATTTTTGCGCTTGCGCCGATGGAAGATGTCACCGACGCGGCTTTTCGGCGACTTATCGCCAAGTACGGAAAGCCGGCGGTCATGTTTACCGAGTTTACTTCGGCCGACGGGTTAGTACTTGCTCCGGAGGCGGGTCAGCGCGCGCTGCGGAAGAAACTCCTATTTGATGACAGTGAACGGCCGATCGTCGCTCAACTTTTTTCCGCGGTGCCTGAATATATGGAAAAGGCGTCACGACTTGTCGCCGAGCTCAGATTCGATGGCATTGATATCAACATGGGCTGTCCGGTCTCCGCTGTCGTTGATACCGGTTGTGGCGCGGCGCTCATCAAAAATCCCGCGCTCGCGCGCGAGCTCATCCGCTCGGCGGCAAAGTGCGGATTGCCGGTATCGGTGAAGACCCGCATCGGGTATACCAGCGACGAGACGGATTCGTGGCTTCCGGAGCTTCTCGCAGAAGATCTTGCGGCGATAACCATACACGCACGCACGCGCAAAGAGATGTCTGATGTGCCTGCGCGGTGGGATACGGTCGCGCACGCGGTTGCGCTCCGAGATTCGCTCGGCTCCAAGACGCTCATCCTTGGCAACGGCGATGTGAAAGATATTGCCGACGCACGCGCGAAAGTTGCCGAGACCAAGTGCGACGGCGTGATGCTCGGCCGTGCTATCTACGGCAATCCGTGGTTATTCGCGAATGCGAATAATCCCGAGCAAAGTC
>OBEQ010814910.1_pt1 | contig 12406 bp, 6 predicted proteins | sample 1670901 | NCBI WGS metagenome assembly OBEQ01 (sample SAMEA104232315, study PRJEB22302) | groundwater metagenome | biome: forest; feature: aquifer; material: groundwater | place: USA | collected 2011-08-07 | depth 5.4 m | reverse complement strand
GGAAAACGGCCTTTTTCTTGTGTCAACGTACTGCCCATCCCCAGGGGCAGGCGCTGGCGCGCGCGGCAGTCCCCGCCGGTAAGAACGCTGCATGGGGAGAGTCCATCGGCTGCGCGCTGCGCGGCCCAACCGTTGACTGCCTTCTGGCACGAGCCATCGGCCTCCAGCACCTGGCGCATGAACATCGACAGCGCAACCGTGGGTGGATACAGCCGCTCGCGGTGCTCGGGCAGCAGCGCTTCAGTCGTCTGGAGCAACTCCGGGCTCGTCAGCACGTTGAAGAATTCCACCGCCTGGGTTGCCTTGACCTTGCGTCCGATACGGGTTTTACGTTGATTCAATACGTTTCGGGCGTTACGATTCATGGTGGCTGGCCTCCGGAAAGATGGTTTGGGTGCGTAGTAACAACCATCCTATCAATCCATGGGTCAGTCACCTCCTTTTGCGTTCAAATTCAAATACTTACGCCTGTGACTTCAACGTCATGGGGCTTAAGTAAGTGCCATTCGTGTTAAGCCGTTTTCCGAACGTGGCAAGTTTGTGCCGACAATCGAAGTCCTTCCGCAAGTGGGTGTATGGAGCGATGTCAACAAACGCTACTCCACAACAATCAGCGTCGACAACGATGCGATGCAATCAGAAGTGCTGAGCAGAATCGAACGGCTGGCGGATCTCAAAAGCAAGGCAGGTACAGCCTACACGTTCTACACCGTGGCTATGAAAGCCATTGAGCTTGGCGGAGGGGACCCAATAAAGGTGAACTGGCAGGATGTTGAAAACATCACCATTAACCTGAGCGTCGGCAGGAATAGCCAGGCACCACAACAGGTCCATGAGGCTTTGTGCCAGATAAGCCCCGGCGCAGTCAGCGCGAGCCGTCAGGAAGCCATTTTGCGGGCCGCAGTGGAAACGTTTGGGCTCATAAATGAATCTGAAGGCAAGGTACATACTGGCCAGGAATCTGCTGTGCCATGAACATGGTGGCCTCACCGGAGTTTGCCAATTGGTTTCAAGGTTCGAAGCTTGTAGACCAAAGTGGCAAGCCGATGGTGCTGTACCACGGCACGCACGCAGATATCACAGAGTTCTCGCCTTCCGACTTCTTTGGTACAGGTTTCTTCGGCAAGGGTATAACTTTGACGTCCTCGCCTGACGACGCGAGCAAGTATGCATCGAGCGACCCATCAATAAACCACGACCTGGTCGGTAAGGCGTCTGCGATGGCTGACGCGCTTGGACTTGATTACAAAGACGCAAAAGCCGAATTGACCAAAGACGGTGGCAAGGTTTATCCGCTCTATGCAAGTCTAAAAAACCCGCTCGTGATCGGTGCCGACAGGCTGTCGTTCCCAGATGGCCAAATTCAGCTCGGTCTGGCTGAGATCGGTTTTACCGGCGACGTTCCCCTATTCATCCGACAATTCAACCGTGCGATTGATGGCTTGGTGCAGTTCTCGATGGTTGTCGCAAACCATGCTTCGCAGCTCTACCGCCAAATTGCCTCCATGAACAACAAAGACGGCTTAATCATTGATCCTGCGGTTTCACCGAAGGGCAACGGAGCGATCCACGTCGTCGCCTTCGACCCAACGCAGATCAAGTCAGCAATCGGCAACAGCGGAAATTTTGATCCGGCTAAAGCGGATATTCGATCCTCGCAATTGCTAATCGACCAGGAGCCTACCTTTTTCTATTCTGATTTGGCGCGCAACATAAGTGCGATTCAGGCCCAGGCAATGACAGGCCTGCAGTGGTTCGATAGCGTGCGTGGGCTTGTCCGCAAAGGCCTGGCCAGGCGACACGACGTGGAGCGCAGTGGGCTGGGTGAATGGCTCGCCATGCAAAGCGACAAGGTGACCAAGGATGACGTCCGGCAGTACCTTGCTGGCATTACTGAGGAGCATGAGAAAACTGGATTGACTGACAAGCCAGCATTTCGCAACTGGTTCGACGGGTCGAAGGTGGTGGATTCTGATGGACGGCCTCTGGTTGTCTACCATGGGACAAGTGCTGACTTTGAGCATTTTTCCCATACTTACACCTTCTTCGCCGAAGACGCCAGTTATGCAAACGACTTTGCAAAAACCAAGCGCGGCAATGGTGATCGCATACTGCCTGTGTACCTGTCGATAAAGAAACCATTGGACTTGCGATCACTTGGTCTGCGCGAACTCAAGCTACACGAAATCTTAGACGTACTAACGCGAAATGGTATGGGCGAGTCCAAGATGGTTGAGGACTTTTCCATCTATGACGGAAACGGCAACCAAGGCGCTATCTTCGAGTTCGTCGCAGAATTCGGTGACGAGCTTGTGGACGCTGCGCAGGCGGCGGGATTCGACGGTCTTATCCAGCACGAAGAAAACGGTACAAGCACAACGGTGGCCTATATTGCTTTCAATCCGGAGCAGATCAAGTCCGCAATTGGAAACAACGGTGAATTCAGTCCGACGAACCCGGACATCCGTTTTAGCATGATTGCAGAACCTGCCGAAACGCCATCTATCGCCCAAACTGGGTTGACCGACACGTTTGAGTTCGAGGCGTGGTTCGGTGACTCCAAGGCGGCGGACTCCACGGGCAGGCCGTTGGTGCTGTATCACGGGACGAATAAGGAATTCAGCGTCTTTAAGGCCGTTGCCGGTCCCAGGTCAAAAATGGTTGGTGACTGGGAGGGGATTCACTTCACCAACGACAGGGAGCAGGCGCAGAGCATTGCTGCAAGCCTGGCACGCAGCGACGGGGGTACTGTGCGGGTAGTGGAGGTCTATTTACAAGCGAAAAACCCCGTGCTTTTCGGTACATATCGCACGAAGGAGCAAGCACTTGCCGCTGGCCACGATTCGCGGCTGACGGAGAACAACGTGGGTCTCCAAGAGTGGACTGTGTTCGACCCAAGCCAGGTCAAATTTGCCGCTGAGTACATCAAGGAGCTTGGTGCGCAGTCCACCACCACAGACACAACGCCTGGTATCGCCCCGATCGTGTACACAGCCCAACGGTCGTTTGCGCACGCACTCAAACCCGTCAAGGACGCCATCTATTCTGAGTTGATTGAGACCACGGATGCCGGTCCATTCGATGGCGGCTGTGTGGTCTTTGCTGATTCACTCCAAAGCGTAATTGGTGGCACCGTGGTCGTTCTCACAAACAAGAGTGGCCGAGGAGACCATGCAGCGGTGGAGCTGGGCGGCAAGCTGTACGACTTCGATGGCCCACTGGCGCCGAAACAGTTCATTGCGCGGTTCGAGAAAAGCGAACACGCCGAAATTGCAGGGTATAGGCCCATGGAAGACCATGACCTGCCTGATGCCCCAAGGGGCATCAATGGCAGGCTTGTTTCTTTACTCAAGCAAGCGTTTGGAATGCAGGAGGTTTCTGTGCAAGTCTCTCTAAAAGACTCTTTCGACATCCCGGAACTGCAAAAGCAGTTAGCGGCCGTAGAAGCCAAATTTGAGGGGTTGCGCGCCCTGAAAAAATACGGCGAGGCTGACTGGGACGCCGTGACGAAGGAGGCTGCCCCCATCAGCCACAGGCTATTCGAATTGACGGGTGATCACTACGGCAAACCGTCCGTAAAACAAGTAAAGCCCTCTGACGCAGCGCTTGAAGCGCAATACGCCAGTCCCGATGAGGTCCCCGCTGGTGTACGACTCTGGGTCCTGAAAAATGCCAGCCTTTTGTACAGTGATGCGACCGACGCTGTGCGCTGGAGCCGCATCGAAGACACGTTGCGTGATGCGCGTTATCCATCTGGCGAACTGACGCTTTACCGTGCGGTTGCCGACGGCGATGACATTCGCCCAGGTGACTGGGACCAGTAAGGCACAGCAACTTATTGATGATGTTGCTGCTGTCAATGGCAGAAATGGCGTTAATGTCTGGCTCCGGGTACAAGGCGATGCGGAAGTTTGTGTCGAGACCATCTGGTCAAATCAGACGCGCGGCCAAGGGCACGCCAGTGCGGCACTTCAGTCAATCGTCACCAGGGCGGACGCCCTTGGAGTCAATTTGGAACTGACGCCACATTGGCTTGCATACGATACAGATAGTGACCCTCCGCAGGAGGCAGACAGACTGGAACTGCTGAATGACAAAAAACTCAGCAATGCTCAGTTGATCGGATGGTATGGCCGACATGGATTTGAGCTGTCCGGCGAGATGGATGGTGATGATCCGGTAATGGTCCGCTTAGCCAGCAGACCAGAAGCAAGGTACCAACCGCCAACACATAGCGCCAGTAGCGTCAGCGCCCCCACGGCAACGCAAGCGTTCAAGCAATGGTTTGGTGATTCCAGGGTTGTTGATGGCAATGGTGGTCCGCTTGTTCTGTATCACGGAACTGATGCAAACTTCACTGCTTTCGACGCGCGTTCATGGGAAGGAGGAGCCTTCTTTACTACCAATAGAACCGGCGCGCAGCAGTATGGTTCCAAGGTGATGTCCGTCTACCTGAGCATCGAAAATCCATTGGAGGTATCCCCCTACGACTGGCATGCCGGTACATTGCCCGACGACGAAGCAGTAAAGGCGGACGGCTACGATGGATACGTGATTCGTAATCACGACATTGGGGTTGAGGATGGTCAGCCATTTGTGGGTGATACCTATGTCGCATTCAGCCCGACCCAAGTCAAGTCGGCTGAAACCAACGACGCCGCGTTCAATACGACGAATTCGAACATCCGGTTTAGCGTAGTTGAGGAGTCGCCAGCGGGACGCTCTGTCAATGATGCGGCGTTGGTGAGTGGTAGCAACGCGGCGATCGCCACGCTCAATCGCGTCATGCGATCTGCTGGATGGGAGGTGGAGTACATCGATATGGATCTCACCGCCGAAAAGCCAAAGGTTGACATCCGAGTCAACCGCGATGACGGCAGATTTCTTATTGGAAAGGTGGATTCAATCGGCCGCGCAAGTTTCGAGACGTTCCAGCGGGAACGGTCGCTGCGCATGGACGGGAGCACAAAAGGGCGTCGCCCGCTGTCTCCGATGATCGATGACACGTTTCTCGGTCGCCAGAAGTTTGAAGGTGCGCGGTCAATGCTTCGAGGCATGACGAACTACCTGGCGGATAACGCAACAGGTACGATTGCTCTGTCAGATTTGCGTTCGGCTTGGGCTGGCATCATGTCTGCACCCGTAAAGCAAGATGCTACACCGGCAGTCTCGCTATCGGACGCCATTGCAAGCAACGCGGTGGCGTTCCATGAAGACATCCCAAATGAGCAGTGGCTTGCCAACAAGGTGGCTGACGTCGTCGAGGACGGGCGTAATCACTGGGGCGTACCACGCTATATGGGGCCGGTCACTGGACGGTTCAGCCGCCCCCTAAGCCTGCCAGTATCGCTACTGGCCACGGTGCCGGGTGAACGCGGTGAGCAGGATGCGATCCGCCAAGAATCGCTTGATTACATAAATGCCAACTGGGATACGCTCACCGCGAGTCAAACGCCCTACGTTGAAGTGGATCCCTTTGGCAAGGCCTGGGTCAACGAAGGCAATCACCGAATTATGGTGGCAGCAGAACGGGGGGCTCACGCACCTGCCTGTTGACGTCCGGTACTTCAGTGGTGGACAGCGTCAGACTGCGGATTTTTCTCCTGAAAGGCTGGTGCAGCTTGATGCCCAGTACACCAAAGCGCAGTTGCAGCAGTCATGCTCCGAGGTGGCGCCTGAGGAGCTTGAAGGCGAGGCGCTGGCCAGGTTTGAGCGTTTGCCCAGTCTGCGCAATTCGGCGGGCGCGTCCTACACATTTTGGAAACTCGCATCGGCTGCGTTGGGGGAGGTCGATGGCGATGCGGCCAGGGTGGACTGGCACGCAGTGGAAGCTGCAACCATTCAGGAAAGCGTCTGTGCGAACGGGCAGAGTCATTCCAGTGTCTGTGAGGCCCTGTGTCGGCGCAGCCCTGGTGCGGTGAGCGAGGACCGGCAGAAGGCTATCCTGGGGCTTGCACAGGCCGTATCCGAGCAGCATGGGAGCGTTGCACGCCCCGCTACAACTCAGAGCCTCACAAAGTAGGGGCAACGGTACGTCGCCACAGCGAGTGGGCCAAGCCTTTTCGCATTTACGGTATCATTTGCGAACTGCTTTCCCGAGCAGCCCGTATGGGGAAATGGGCCTTACTTTTTCAACCCTGAAACCTTGCTACGACAAGGCGACATTGGAGAATCACATGGACTTTTCGTTCCTGAAAGCACTTGCTGCGACTGTTCGCGGCCAAGTTTCTAGTCTAAAATCCCAGACAAAACGACTTCAAGCGGCATCCTTAGAGGTGTTTGGCCAGCCATATCCAATTGAGGTTTGTCGTACCGCTGTTGCGATCGCCAATGGCTATCGCAATTGGGGGGAAGTGCAAAACCTGGCCAACAATGTTGGTCAGGACAGGACCCTGCCTGCGTGGCATATCAAAACAAGAAGCGATGCGCACCAAGCGTGCCTGATGGCGCTCGTTGAAACCGATGTTGAGATGTCGGATTCCTTTCCAGTGGTCGTCCTTGGTGACTGTGAACATGCAGCGATACCGGCAGTATGTCTCTGGATTGAACAAATCTCGATGCGCAAAGTCCCTGGCGTGATAGTCATTGACACCACGGAAGTAACGTTTCAGAAGACACATCTAGGTGTCGCAGTGAAGGCATTGGGCCTCAAAGATTTGGTTCACCGATTTCGCGTCATTGACGCGCGGGGCCCATGCGTTCCGCTTGCAATGACGGCTACGCCAATGCAATGGACCCGAGGGATCAGTGAAGCGTTCTCGGATGAGCAATGGCAGCTATTGGAGGACTCCAACGTCCGCGTGCATTTTGAATACCTGATCGCAGCGCTTCACCAGGAGAGGAGCGGGGAAAGAAACGGGGAAGAGCTTGGCCCGTACTTGCTGGACACCGTTTGTTCTATCCTTCAGAATCCTTCTTTTGTTCGCAGTCATCTTCCAGATCTTGCGACGGCCAAGGATGCCATCAGTGATTACTTGCACAACCGATTCGAGCAAGATGCTGCAAGGTTTCCGCGTGAGGCGTTAGAAGCTTTCACTCGGGTCGTGCTGGCCACCCGAGACAGACTCTCGGACGTTGGGGTCCTTTTGAGCAAGGAAGCACTGCACCGACCAACCGTTGTACTGTGTAACGGAGATGATCCCGTTTCCATGGTTGTTGCTAGTTTGGTGCGAGGGATGTATTACGACAGGTTCGTGTCAGAGCGCAGTATTCGCCCCCTTCTTTACTGCGGCGCCCCCGACCGAAAGACATTGCCCAAGATGCTCCATTTCGGGGCGGAAACCGTGCTGTTCACGGGTGAGAGAGACATGCGATCGCCAATCTGGAATAGCTACCGAACCAAATGCCCAGTATTCGTAACTGCTGATTCCGATAGCATTGTGGTATCTGGCAAGTTGGCGTCGCTACTTCCAGGGTTGTCCGACTAGCCTCAGGAAGACCAAGTGCTGCATTGGGCGGACGGACCTCCGCCCAATGCAGTTCAAATGACGTTCTCCACCTGAGGTTGCAGCAGCGGATGGGTGCCTTTTCGGATGCTGTCGCTTTCTTCGCGCAAATTCCGATCTGCTTGAACGGCATCAAAAAGACCGGCGCAAAGAGATTTCCAACCGGGCCAATATTCCTTCTTTGGAAACATGGTTCGGTCCCAAATATCCTCCCACCAGGGGCAGTCGTTCGTGGAGAACTTCAGGATGGACAAAGGGTGAACTTCCCCATTCATCAGAGCATTAAATTCGCGCTCAGGCAACACATAGCTCTTGATGACATCTACCCCAGCCTTATTCCCTGTTGACTTGTACAAGGCATCCAATAATTCAAAGGCCACGCACAAATGAACCAGCGATCCCCGACCACCGTTACCGACGTCGTCGCTGATACGGTGAGGGGTGCTGAACGTCTTGAATTTCAGGTCTTCATACTGGCGTACAAAGCCAAACCGGCCCGCAGAACCTGCCTCCCGCACCAAATGCAAGTGGGTAAGCTTTAAACCACATTGCTCTGACAAAAGATGGGGCAAAAGCGCCTGAACTGCCTCGGTTGCATTTTCTGGCAAGCGGCAGTGGCCAACGGGAAACATCGACCCATCGCCATGCTGCAGCCACTCGTATGCCCCACCCAAATACCGGGCAACCAGCGCTAGTTCGTTCAGAGTGGGTTCTATCTCTCCAGCAAACCACAGCTCGACTGGTTCAACGTGCTGCATTTCAAGTCCTTCGGCCAAGCGCGACAGTTTCAAGACTGTTCCAGGCATGGCTTTGCGGGATTCCTCCAACAAAGCGCGCAGCCGGGCGGAAACTTCAAGGCGGCGAGCGGAACGCGCCTCCCCTTGCACTTGTGGTTCCACCCACGATTGCAGCGCCATGCGCGCCTCACCTTCAACCGATCGGTTATTGCGGGAAGCCAGGGTTTCCAACCCCTGCCAGATTAGAGCTGGGATGTTTCGAATCAACAGTTTGGCCTGCATAAATGCCTCGTAAAGTGAATGTGTGGAGCTAGTCTACACTATTCAGGACATTGTGTTTCTGATGTTTCAAAATGAAATCATAATGAAATTCCTCGTACCTGTTGGGGAAAATGCTGATCGTGATCGGCGCATCATGGGGGTGAGTATTTGGGATATTTTCGTGTGGTGGTCATTAAAATGGAAGGCGCAATAAACCCATTCGAAATTACAATGGGTCATCTATCGTTGCGAATTCCGAGGTGTTCATGCATTACCTAATGGGCCATTCTGCTGTGTTGACGTCGTTTAACCTGTTGGTGTTCATGGGTGATGGTCGCTATGAGTGATCCAAAGCAGGAAGTCGAGACGGGCTTGAGTGAGCCTCAAAATCCACTGCGCAACGTGGTGATTCAAGACCACGACAAGTGGTCGATTTACACAGAAAAGAGTGCCCAGGTGGGCGACGGCTTCGTGCGATGGGTAGAAGATCCCACGATGGTTTATGTGACGGATATTCAAGCTGGTGGCAAGCAGCGTGGGACCAAGTTGCTTGAGTGGTTGCAGGGCACCACCGGCAAATCACTGTACGCCGTGGGCGTGGTGGATGACGCCGAGGAGTTCTGGGACAAGATGGAAGAGCGTGGGCTCACCGACGGCCAGTCGGATGTGCCGTTCATGGAGTTCTTCGGGCGTGGTACCAGGGCAGGCCTGCGCCTGAGTGTGGTAGCTGTGGATCCGTCTGAATCCATGGCGGACGCCAATGGCGTGCCGGGTAGCAACGGCCAGAAAAGCCGAGCCAGCGTGCGCAGCAATGACCTGCCGGATGTCATCATCGCCAACCCGCTGGGCGCCGCATCGGAGCACGAGGACTTTGTTGCGGCCAAGTCCGGGGGTGTAGAGGCGGCTTTGCGATTGACCGGGGACCTGGTAACGGATGAGCTGGCCGACCGCGTGCGCTCACAGCTCGGTGACGAAAAAACAAAATTAGTCCCAGTCCTGTCGATCGAATCGTCTGGGCGAAACCGTATACCTCATGCCGTGGCCATGGTCCTTTCGCACAAGCTGGGCCTCGACGTCGCCGACGAGATCATCCAAGCGAACAGTCCCAAGCGGACGGCCAAGGATGGCATAGATCGCATTTTCAACTCCCCCGAGTTTGATGGTCCAGTTGCCGCAGGGACGTCCTATTTGCTGGTGGACGACACCATCACCCAGGGCGCGACATTTGCGGGTCTCGCAGGCCACATCCGTGCGGCTGGCGGTCGCGTATTGGGTTCCCTTGCGTTGACAGGAAAACAATACAGCGCAATAATCAAGCCCTCCCAGAAAACCTTGGAAAAGCTCCGTGAACAATTCGCCGACATTGAAGCCGACTTCCGTGCAGCAGCAGGGCACGGATTCGAATCCCTCACCGAGTCAGAAGCGCGGTACCTCGCAAACTTCAAACCGGCTTTCACCATCCGAGATCGAATCGTTGCGGCAGGAAGCCAAAGCAAACACGATCAAGATGCGGGAGCTGCTGCGCAAAGCACGGGCCTGAGTGATGCGTTCACCCAATGGTTTGGTGCATCCAAGGTGGTTGACCAAAACGGTCGGCCCAGCGTGGTGTATCACGGAACCAATCAGGACTTCACGCAGTTCGATGCCAACAAAATTGGCAGTAATGCCAAGGTGGATAAGACAGGGTATTTTTTCACCAACCTTCCGTATATCGCTGAGCACTTCGCTGCTCCTCCAGACAAAGGGTATAGCCATGATGACCAATGGGATGGAGCCAATATCCAACCCGTTTTTCTCAGCCTCCAAAACCCGGTCACGCTAACCGAGGTCCTGGAGCGAGTCGGAATGACTCTGGAAGAAGTCTATGAGCACTACGACCATGTGGGCGAGCTGTACGACGATGTCCGGCCGGAGATCCTGGAGCTGGTGGATAGCAAAGGAGCAGATGGCGTATTGCTTGAGCTGGACGGCTTCCAGCAGATCGTAGTCTTCGACCCCACCCAGATCAAATCCGCAATTGGTAACAGTGGCGCCTACAACCCAAAGAACCCAGACATCCGGTTCAGTGTGGTTGAGGCGGAGTCACCTTCCGAGAAGGTAGTGCAAACACCTGCATTCGTTGAATGGTTCGGCAGTTCCAGAGTAGTTGACGACGACGGCAAACCATTGGTGATGTACCACGGTAGCCACCGCGACATTACTGAATTTGATCGACTCATTTCCACCAAATGGCGTCCGCGTTCTCTGGATACCGTGGGGAGTTGGTTCTCTGACAATCCTAGCGAGGATGGGGGCGCCGGGATGTATGCGTCCGGCGAGAATGCCGCCATCTACCCGGTGTACCTGAGCATCAGCAACCCAAAATACTACGCGACGTTCAATGAGTTCGTGGATGCCATGCACATCGCAGAGGGGCGGGACCCGGCTGCACAGAAGGTGCGTGGCCTTGGGTCTACCGAAGGCCTGCGGACCAAGCTCAAAGCTGAGGGTTACGACGGTATTGTTTTCGGCAAGACGTACAACCAGGCGTTGTTTGACAAGCTCACAGAGCTGCAGGCTAGGGTGGCCACTGCGAAAACAGCAGAATTTTCCGTGAAACGCGCCGAGCGACCACCACTGACCCGCCAACGGGAGTCCCTGGACCGCCAGTTAGCCACGCTGCGCTCGCGTGCCGAGGGTTTGCACAGCACCGAATTTGACAAGCAGAAAGTCTATGTTGCATTCGAGCCTGAACAGATCAAATCTGCAATCGGTAATGCGGGTACCTTCGATCGGTCAAAGGTCGATATCCGGTTTAGTCAAGTGGAGGTGGAAGTGAGTGAGGCATTGAGTACGCCAGAGTTTGGAGCCTGGTTTGATAAATCCAAGGTGGTGGGTTCTGAGTATGAGGGGGGGTCTGCTTTCAAGAACTGGTTTTATGGCTCCAAAGTCACGGATGTGACCGGTGAGCCTCTGCGCGTGTTCCATGGAACCCAAGCGAGTTTCTCGACGTTCAGTGAAGAGATGCAGGGCACTACCGTGTGGTCTGAAGATATCGGCTTCTTCTTTACCAACGACCCAGTGCATGCCTCAGCGTATGCCCAACTGGACTGGGACAAGGAAAACCCGCAGCCCAATGTGATGCCGGTCTACCTGGCGATCAAGAATCCCATGGTGGTTACGTTGCGTGACTATGAGAGCCCATACGAAAATCCAGGAATCTGGTACGACAACGAGGGCCGGGAAGCTGCTGCCCAGGCCCAGGAACAGGGCTACGACGGCCTTATCGTGCGCGATGAGCGCGGCGATATGGAATTGGCAGATGGAACGCGGCCAACGCTGTTTGTAGCCTTCAGTCCTGAACAGATCAAGTCGGCCATTGGCAATGTTGGAACCTACGACCCTAACCAGAGCGACATACGGCACAGCGTGACGGATGCTGTGGTACCCGATGTCAGGACGACACCTGCGTTTAAGCAATGGTTCGGTCAGTCCAAGGTGGTGGACGGCGAGGGACAGGGCATTGTCGTGTACCGTGGTGAGCACGGGGAAGGCAATGGCCAACCCAAAACAAGCCTGGCCTCAATTACCTTTACCGCCGATCCGCAGGTTGCAAGCGCCTATGCGCTGACCCCGAATGACATGCGCAACTTCACGCACGCGGCAGCGCCGAAGGTGTTACCGGCGTACCTGTCCATTCAGAACCCCATCATCAACAATCTGGATGACCCGTTCGTTGACTTCTCGGATCTGTCCAACAAACTGGGCCACCAGGTGGCTGCAAAGTTTGCACGCAAGTTTGCGGGCCACATTGAGTACACAAGCAACTGGGAGGAGAACTTCGCGCCTGATTACGATTCAGTTGGCGCCCTACTGGACGCCGATCCAGCCGCGCTTCGCAATCTCTACATGGATGCATATCCTCTGTTGGATGATTTTGCGTTTGTGGCTGCCGCCAAAGAAGCTGGTTTCGACGGTGGTATT
>OBEQ010634098.1_pt1 | contig 12409 bp, 11 predicted proteins | sample 1670901 | NCBI WGS metagenome assembly OBEQ01 (sample SAMEA104232315, study PRJEB22302) | groundwater metagenome | biome: forest; feature: aquifer; material: groundwater | place: USA | collected 2011-08-07 | depth 5.4 m | reverse complement strand
GAACCTACAGAGATATACCCTCGTAACCACATATTTCGTGGATCATTGACTCCTCTCCCTACTCCAATGTCATACGTACCGCCACTTATAAATCCCATAGTAGAGTTGACCTGCAATCCATTATTGCGGTCAAATCGCATACCTTGCGTGCCGAGATCATTTTGCAAAGCAACTCCGTTCCCACCGCTTCCCCCTCCTGCCCGAAGCACAACGTCTCCTGTGGTGTTGATGGAAACCATACTATTCGTTCCATCACTCACGACAAATTTTTGTGAAGGCCCCGCCGTCCCGATGCCGACGTTGCCGGATGAATTTACATAGAGTCCAGTTGTCCCGGCCGCGCCTCGTAAGTTGGCGGTTCCCGCTACATCAAAAGTTGAACTCGGATTCCCCGTCCCCACTCCCACCCTGCCCAGAGTATTCACCGTAAAGATGTTCGTGCTGGTCGCTATGCTGAAAATCGCGGTGGAAGAGTTCTGGGTTGTCGTTCCTATCGTGGTTGACGCCAGATCGTAGAAATATCCCCCGCTCAAGCCCAGATTCGTGCCAGAAGCATTAGTGAGCGTGAGCGTATCAATGCTTGAAGAAGGAGTGCGGAATTCCGATGAGGAAGCGACTCCCAGATTAGAAATCTGGAAATAGATTACTCCGGATGAAGAAGCGGCTTGAAACAGATCGGCGGTTTGGCCGGCGGCTCCTTGGAGCAGCTCTGTGATCGTCGAAACGCCGCTCGATTGCACAAAAAACTTTGCCAGCGAACTGGTCGCGCCGACTCCGACTTGATCGGTTGACGACGCCAGCGAAACAAAACCGGTATTTTGGCTCCAGCCCGGCACCAGTCCGCCGACCGTATTGCTGTTGAGCGCGAAGCCGGACGAAACGATTTGCTGGCGGGGCGAAAGGGTCTCGAAGGTCGTTCCATTCGATGATACTTCGACTTGCAGGTAGACGCTTGAAGTTGAATAGAAATTATAGGTGAGCGCGTCCGGATAGCCGTTGGCGGTGTCGCCGATGTTTACATTGAACACCGCTTGGGTTACGGTCGTGGTGGCAATCCCGGGAGCGGCCGTAGGCCAGACCCGGCTGCCGGAACCGACCGTCGCATTGTCCCAGATCGAAAACTTGAAATAAAAGGTTGCGCCGGCTGCCCCGCCATACGGATTGCCGCTCACCGGATCAATCAGCCGGCCCTGATAACTGATGATTTTCGGGGAGCCGGTGGCGGCGAGGGCTCGTTGTTCGAAGTTGAGAAACGAAACAGAAATTACGGCAATTAGAGTAATTGCGGCAATCTTCATGAGATAGGCGGTGATTGATTTGGGTTTCATTTTCTCTTTCCGACTTTCTTTTTTAGAGTTGAAGCAAGGAAATCCTCCTGTTTGATTAACCCATGCTTTTTGAGAAATGCATTCAGTGGCTTTGAACACTGCCCGCAAAAAGAAAATCTTTTATAATAACCTTGCTCGACATCAATGGCTCGATTTCTCTCTTTAATTCTCTTTTTGCAAATATCGCAGGTGAAAATTGTCATAGAAATAAATCAGTGTAAACCGACTTTCTTTTCCAGTCGCTCCACGCGAACATGTAAATCATAAATTCCGATGACATCTTTTTGAATATCATTGAGTTTCTCAACTATCGTTTTCATTGATTCAGTGACCGCAGAAAAACCGGCTCCCATATCATGGCGGAGAAGACGCGCATCTTCATCAACTTTGTTGAATCTTTCATCAACCTTATCAAACCTTTCCCCAATCGAAAGAAACTCCCGTTGGCTCATCTGCGCGAGCTTCTCGATAGTCATTTTTTTATTAAGGGATTTCTTTTTCATACCCCGTGGGAAATTAAAACTCGATCTACCTTACATTAACCGAGTTTTTATGTTCCGCATAATCATCTCTAATAATCCAAGAAGCAATCTTGAAAATAAGTTCTAACGATTCATCGGGATGATTGACTGCATATTCTTTCAGCGAATCCATAGATGGATTATTTTTCAATTGCTCCAATGCTTTTTCCGCGCCTTTTTCATAGTCATATAAAGTTCTTACATCAGAGCTATCCATCAATGAGAATATCTGATTTTTCATATTCGAATACACGCCATTGAATCCGGAATCTTGGAGAAGTTTTTTGCCTTTTTCGTTCGGAAGCGTGGGGCTGTCATTGACACCATATTTAGTGTGGATTTGTAACGCCGATATATTAGCTCCGTGCGTAGCAATAGAAGTGCGAAAATCATCAATGCACTTCTTTACTTCATCCATTGATTTAGCGAGATGTTGAACTCTCTCGTCAGTCCTCACAATTATTTCTTTTGTCTTCCCCAGCAAAAGGGTTGATACCCACCCTCCTATCTTTTCAATTGTTGAGAGTTTTTCATTCATAGTTCAAGTATAGTATAAAATTATCCACACTTTAACTCCTGCCTATTTCTAATCTTGATACCCGTTCTTCCAATCGGCGAAAATGTATTTGTCGAGTTTTGTAAATATCGCAGAAGAATTATCTTTCATCCATTTAACATCGCTTTTCACTTCTGAAAGTTCGGATTCGATTGTGTTGAGGCGACCCTCGACCTTGTCAAGCCGACCGTCAATTACATCAAGCCGACCGTCAACTTTATCGAAACGCTCATCAACTTTTTTGAAATCGTTCTGAATCGCTAAACTAAACGGCTCAAGCGCCTCGACAACCGCCTCCTTGATAGTTTGTTTTGATATAGTATCAGGCATACCCAGTAGTAGACCAGTAGTAGAAATGGGACTAAATTATACTTACATCCTTGACCTTTCAGTTTTCATACTGTATTGCCAGATGAAATTTTGTAACTGTTTTATTCCAGTATACCTAAGCAATCGCATTTTCACTACCGCGCATAACGTTAGTATACCATTATTATACTCAACTTAAACTCTATTTCCTACAACAACACCTGTGGAAATCTTTTGACTAATACGAGGTATTCGGGCACCCTCCGGTAACCTTGTTTCTACTCGGACGTTATGATATTATCAGGATGCTATAGAGGGTAGCAGTTTGTCGTATGATTTTCATAAAAAGCCATCTAAACTTTTAAAACCATGTCTCTAAACCGGAAAAAGTATCAAAATGCTGTTTTGTATCTCTGCCGGAAACTTGGAGGCGAGATGCGGGGCAAAAAGAAATTAGCGAAACTTTTATATTTCGCAGATTTTGATTTCTATGAGAAATATCAGAAATCGATCACTGGCGATACATACAGCGCGCTTCCGATGGGACCCTTTCCTTCATCTCTCGACGAGATAACAACGACGATGGCCGAGAAGAAAGAAATCGCTGTCGAGCAAGTTGAAGAACGGGAAGGATATAACGCAACAGAAGTATATCGTTGCCTTGTAGAGCCGGGTGAGAAAGTTTTGGACAGTAAGGAAGAAAAAATGCTCGATCGGATCGCAAAGAATTATGGGAATTTGAACGGCAAGCAGCTTGAGGAATTGTCTCATGCCGAAGCTCCCTATATCGGCACCGCACTGAAGCATGAAATTTTTTACGAACTCGCTTTTTATCGTGGCACAGATTTTAGTGATCTATAGCAAGTTATTCCGCCAGCAAAACTCCACCGAGTTACTCAAAATGATCTTTGGACAATGTGGAAAATTGAACTCGTCGTGCCTAAGAGCCTGTTCATAATCTAACCACAAACAACAGTTAGAATCCTTGTTTGCCTGCCCTAGCCCAAAACATTCAGATGTAATAGCTCAATCAGCAATTTTCCGAATACGAGGACGGTGCCTCCGGCAATAAGAAAGGGCCAGCCGAGGGTCGTGTAATCCTCGTGAAAAAAAATCCGCCGAGCAATCGAGAACAGAATCGTGCAAAGAAATGCTCCCGGAATAAAAAGAACGGCCTGTGGCCAGCCGACCGCGAGCGCCATCAGGGTTCCAAGCGTTATTTCTCCGTCTTCGAAAAGCCCTTGCCGGTACTTACGAAGCAGCACAAGAAAGGCGCAAAAAACCGCCGCAACCAGAACCGATAATAATGCGTTCAGGAAAAAATGCTCCCAGGCGTAATAGAAAAAATAGCCGCGGGGATGATCAAGCAAAAGCCGGAACATAAACTTTGGAATTTCAGGAACTTTTTCGCTCAAGGGCTGGGCAAGCAAAATCTTCGCTAAAGGATTTTGTTTCCAGACAGAGTATTGAACCAGAGTTTCCAACAGAGAAATAAAAAGTTTGAATAGGATCGCTCCTATCAGTAACGCTCGATAGATACTGACAGGCGAAAAAGTCGTGAGGGGGCGCCTTCGGAACACATACACAATACAGGCGCCCCCAAGTATCGCCCAAGAAAAAAAGGTCTGAACTTGTATAAAAAAAGAACCGGTAAAAAATTTCAGAAGATCATTCGACATAGTTTCATTCTCTCATTACATCATTGTTATTCATAGGTTTGGAAGGCGGGAGATTATTAGTAATCTCACTATAACAAAAATTGGGGGGGGACAATACAACACTCACTACTTACCCCGCTATTCACTATATCATAATCGTAACCTATGGGAAAACCGTTTACTTATCTTTGGGATAATCTCATTCTACACTTTCGCTAAAAGGTTTATAATTATACTCATGAAAGCTGCCGACCGAGATACATCCCCCATCTTTTCGGAAGGTATCCGGCCCGATGGGAAGGATTCGAAATTTTTTTCGCAAAATTTCGCAGCAATCCTGTTGGTCATCCAAACGATGGCGGATAAAATTCTTTTCGGGATTCTTTCGCTGTTGCTCGGATTGCAATATCTGCCTTTCATCCCGAGGACGATTGATCAAAAACTTCTTTTTTTGGTTTCCGCCGTCGCCACGCTGCCGGTCATATACGCGGCGCTCCAGTCAATCCGAAAAAAGAAGATTTCGGTTGACCTCTTGGCAAGCATCGCGCTGATGGCATCCCTGATTGCCCGACAATGGACCTCGGCGGCGTTCATTAATTTGATGCTTACTTCGGCCAGAATCTTCGAGGGATATACCAGATCGAAAGCCCGGGCCGCGATTCAAGGGCTGCTTAAACTCCGTCCGCACACCATAAAAGTCAAAAGGGATTCGGAAGTGATCGAGCTGCCGGCCGAAGAAGCGAAAGTAGGCGATCTAATAATCATTGAATCGGGGGAGCGGATTCCGGTTGACGGCCTGATCGTGCAGGGCGAAGCCAGCATTGATCAATCTTCGCTGACCGGAGAATCGGCGCCGGTTGACAAAAAAATCGGCGACACCGTCTTCAGTTCAACCTTGGCCGTTTCCGGTTCGTTGGTCGTCAAAACGGAAAAAACAGGCAACAACACCACTCTTGAAAAAATAATTTCGTTGGTTGAGGAATCGCAAAAAGAAAAATCGGACAGCAGGACTATCGCGGAAAAATTCTCGAGCTGGTACATCGTCGTCACTCTTGTCGGCTCGGTCTTGTTGTATATTGCTCTTCACGACGCCAGCCTCGTTCTTTCAGTGCTCTTGGTAACCTGCGCCGATGACATCGCGATTGCCGTGCCGCTGGCTTTCTTTTCAGCCATCGGCTACGCGGCCAGACGAGGGGTTATTGTAAAAGGGGGAAATTTTCTTGAAGCGTTGACCAAGATAAAAACAATGATCGTCGATAAGACCGGAACATTGACGCTCGGCCGGCTCACGGTACAGGAAATTGTTCCCCTAAAAGGAAATGATCTCCAAGATGTATTCCGGATTGCCGCCATGACGGAGGTTTTTTCCGAACATCCGGCTGCCAAAGCCATACTTGAATATGCACACTCAAAAAGCATCCGATTTGAAAAACCGGACGATTTTGAGGAAAAGCCGGGCCGGGGCATCGCGGCCGTTTTCCGGGGTAAAAAATTCTTTTCCGGCAATCCGCACTTTTTTCAGGAACTGGGCATTCCGCTCTTGCCTTCGGAATTGCGGCACATACAAGAATATGAAGAAAAAGGATTCGATGTTACGATCATCGGCGAGGAAAAAACGATTATCGGCTTCATTGTGTTAGCCGATGCCATCAGGCCGGGCGTCAAAGAAGTTATCGAAAAATTGCGCGCGCTCGGCATGGTGCATTGGGTGATGCTGACCGGCGACAATGAAAAAGTCGCCAAGCGGGTTGCAACAGAACTCGATATCGGCGAATTCCATGCCAATCTTCTGCCTGAACAAAAAGTCGAGTATATCAAGCAGCATCTCAAAGAATATCCGAAAACCGCGATGATCGGCGACGGCGCAAACGATGCCGCCTCGCTGGCGTTGGCCGATGTTGGGATTGCGATGGGCGCCATCGGCTCGGATGCCGCCATTGAAGCGGCCGATATCGCTTTGATGAGAGACGATATTTCCGAAATTCCCGAAATCGTCGAACTTGGACGCTATACGTTGAAGATCGTGCATCAGGATTTTTTGATTTGGGGAATTACCAACAGTATCGGTTTGGCGCTGGCTTTTTCTCATATCGTCGGGCCCGCCGGCGCGGCGGCATATAATTTCTTCACTGATTTTCTGCCCCTGGTTAATTCAATCCGGCTTTTCAATCTGCACTTAAAAAGTAAGCTCTAATTTCTAATATCTAAACTCTAAACAAACCCCAAATTCAAAATTCTAATGTCCCAAACCGTTTGGAATTTGGAGATTGGAATTTAGGTATTGTTTAGGATTTAGAGATTCAGTTCTTCAAATATCGCTTTACGGCTACGAAGCTGGAGAATCCTCCGATGCCGATCCCGAACAAGATTTGATAGCCCGTCAATACGAAAATATTCTGGAGAAAATATCGGAAAATTTCGAGCTTGGGAATAAATATATTCAGATAGGGAGAAACGAAATAGACAATAGGCAGGGCAACTATGATACTCAACACGGCCGCCACAATGCCGCCGAGCATTCCTTCGACTACATAGGGGCCGCGCACCAGACTGTTCGAAGCTCCGACGACGCGCATGATGCTTATTTCGTCCCGATTGGAATATATGGCGATACGGATGGTATTGAAGATAACCAAGCCGGCGATCAGGGCGATGACAATGATCAGCGCCAACACTCCGCGGTTTACACTCCGAATAATCGTGTTTAAGCGCTCAATCACCACTTGATTCTTGTTGTAGCTTACCGTGTCAACGAACTGTTTCAGATTCGGGGCTTCGAAGTACCGGGCAATCGCGGCATACTGATCGGACTGACGTGCCTTGATGTTAAGCAAGGCCTCAAGAGGATTCGTATTCACTGCATTAAGCGCCTGGGCAATGCTCGGATCGTTTTGATATTTATTCTTGAAAGTCTCCAATCCTTGAGTTCTTGAAATGTATTCAACTGCTTTGACCTCATCCAAGCTCTCAAGAGAATTTTTGATGTTCAGAATTTCATCTTCCGGCACGTTCGTTTTGAAATAAACAGTGATATCAATTTTATCCTGGATCGAAGCCACGGCCCGATTGCTAATAACGCTGAACAGTATCAAACTGACGGATATAAGGAGCGCCAGCGCCATAATGGCAACCGTTGCCGCCGAGAGCCAGCCGTTCCGCCAGAAGTTTTTAAACCCGTAGTGAAATATTCTTGAAATGACGGTGAACATAGTTTTTTATAAATCCGAAATCCTAATATCGAAATCCGAAACAATATCTAAACCTCAATTCTCAAAATTATAAACGGTTTGGAACATTAGGATTTTGAATTTAGAATTTATTTAGAGTTTAGAAATTCGGATTTAGAAATTCATCCGAGTATGTATTTCCCTTTCTCTTCGTCGCGGATCAACCGGCCTTGATCCAAGGTGATGACTCGTTTTTCGAGCCGGTTGACGATTTCTTTGTCGTGAGTTGCCAAAATCAAGGTTGTCCCGAGTTCATTGATTTTCTGCAGAAGACCGATAATTTCCGAAGTATGAAACGGGTCCAGATTGCCGGTTGGTTCATCAGCAATAATCACTTCCGGACGGTTGACCATGGCTCTCGCGATGGCTACCCGTTGTTTTTCCCCGCCGGAAAGTTCGTGCGGGAAATTGCTTAATTTGTCGCTCAAGCCCACCATATCCAGGACCTGCGGCACCAATTCTCTGATTTCGCTTTGGGGCCGCCCGGCCGCTTCCATGGCGAACGCCACATTTTCATGGACATTTTTATTCGGCAGCAGCCGGAAATCCTGGAAAATCACCCCGATATGCCTGCGAAACACCGGCAGTTCTTTGTCTTTTAGCTTATTCACTTCGTATTGGCCGAAAAAAATCCGGCCCCGAGTCGGCTTTTCCTCGCCTATCAGGAGCGTTACCGCCGTTGACTTTCCGGCTCCCGAACGGCCAACCAAAGAGATGAATTCTCCCGGATTGATCCGAAAATCCACATCCTCCAGCGCCACCGAATGGCTGTTATAGACTTTATAAACGTTTTGAAAAGCGATCATACCGAAAAAATCTCTAATTTCTAATCTCTAAATCCTAAACAATATCGAAATCCCAATTTCTAAATCACAAACTATTTGGAACATTTGAATTTAGAATTTTGACATTGTTTAGAGATTAGAGATTCTGATTTAGGATTTTATATATTGTACCTCGGCTTCGATAAACTTATCAAGCTCACCTTTCAGAACTTGATCTACTTGGGTCGTCTCAACTCCGGTCCGGTGATCTTTGACGAGTTTGTAGGGGTTCAAGACATACGAACGAATCTGGCTCCCCCACTCTGGTTTTACCTTGACGCGCAGACCGGCCAATTCTTGGATTTTGTTTTTCTCCATCAGTTGAACAAGTTTGGCCTTCAAAAGGCCGAGCGCCCGCTCGCGGTTTTGGGCTTGCGACCGTTCGACTTGCGAGCCGGCGGTTAAGCCGGTCGGTATGTGGATCACTCTGACTGCCGTCTCCACCTTGTTTACGTTCTGGCCGCCAGGACCGCTTGAGCGGTAAAATTCGAATTTCAAATCTTTTTCCGGAATGGCCAGTTTGGATGCATCCACAACCGGCAATTCGGGCGTAACTTCTACCAGAGCGAACGAAGTGTGGCGAAGCTTTTTGGCCGAAAAGGGCGAGACGCGCACCAGACGATGAACGCCGGCCTCGCCTTTCAAATAGCCATAAGCATATTGTCCTTTTATTTCAAGCGTGCGGCGATTGGGGCTGTCATCAAGAATTGTTGCCCGCCGGCCGCGTCCTTCACCGTATTGCCTGTACATTTCAAACAGCATGTTGGCCCAATCGTTCGCATCATCGCCGCCGGCTCCCGGATATATTGAGATGATTGCCGTGGCTCTATCGTATCGTCCCTTGAACAGTTCTTCCAATTCGAGTGCCCGGAATTTTCTTTTTGCTTCGTAAAATTGCTCCGGATCACCGTCCGCCTCCAGTATTTCAATCTCACCCGCTATTTCATGGTAACGCTTGATTATAGTTTCCGCCTCGCCGAGATTTTTTATTTTTTCGTCGGCTGACTGGCGATTCTGCCAAAATCCGGAACCAGACATCTCGGCTTCAATTTCCCGCGCCGCCTTTTCTTTCCCGGCGATGTCAAAGCCGGCCGCCTAAGCGGCGGCATTCAAGTTTCAATTCTTCGAGTTCTGCTTTGATATCCATACCTAAAAGTATACTCCCGAAACCGTATAGTATCAACAGGATAACCATAGGGATAAACATATGAGTTATAGAGAGTTGGTCCCCGTCGAGTAGTTCTCGGCCCCGAGCATGTTGTATCGCTCGGGGCTTTGCATTTTATCTCCTTCCTTCATTCATTCATTCTCTAAAACTTCGGAGGGCAAGCAACAATGCGAAAGGCCGGCTGATTTGATTTTTACTAGATAAATACTATACAATTTACTACAGAGACGGTTAGGTCTTGTTATTATTCCATTCCGCGCCGAGATGGCGCGGAATCAGGAAGGAAGGTGAAAATTGAAGAAGATTTTTTGGGCGGCGATCCTCCTCGTTTGTCTAGGAGTCGTGGAGGCATTGCTCGGAATCGGCTTAAATTCAATCCGGTCCTATATGGCCGGATTGGGTGGGGTGATTTTGGGGCTGATCGCGCTGATGTACAGCGTGCATCACCCGAGCCGGCAGCCTCCCAGCCGGCGGCCTTAGCTGTAGCGGGCACCACATCCATATTATTGTGGAGTGTGGCGCCTGCTCTTATTTTTAATGATCCAAAAGTTTTTGTAGCGGAGGAGAATAAAATTTGCCGAAACAGATTTTCTGCGCTATTCTTTTTTCTATTATCATTACCCTAAACCATATTGGCTAGAACCCATCTCAAAAGTGGGCCAGCGGCTCTCGGGAGGATTTTTCGAGCGAGCAACGCGATCTTCCGACAAAGGAATACCGAGGTATTTCGAGAAGGAAATCGCGTTGTGTAGCCGAAAAATACCCCGAGAGCCGCGGCTCTGACCGGAATAACCTACTTTTGAGATGGGTTCTAAGCTCTTTACTATGATTGTTCAAGTTAAAAATCTCACCAAAACATTCAAGCAATTCAAGGCGGTTGATGATCTATCGTTTGAAATCGGCGAGGGCGAGATTATCGGATTGTTGGGGCCGAATGGCGCCGGTAAAACCACGACGCTTCATCTGCTGCTCGGCTTGGTGGCCCCGACCGAGGGCGAAATTTTCATCTTCGGGAAAAATTTGAAAACCCATCGCCAGGAAATACTTCAGGAAATGAATTTCACCTCGCCGTATGTCTCGCTTCCCTATCGCTTGCGGGTGGCTGAAAACCTGCTCGTGTTCGCCAACTTATACAATGTCGAACATCCGAAGACCCGGATTGCCGAACTGCTCGAACTGTTTGAAATCAAACACCTGAAAGATAAACCGATCGCTTATCTTTCCGCCGGGGAAAACACCCGGGTCGGCCTGTGCAAGGCGCTCCTCAATAAACCGAAACTGCTCTTACTGGACGAACCGACTGTCTCGCTCGATCCTGAAATAGCTCACCAAGCAAGAGAGATTCTTTTGAAAATACAGAAAGAAGAACATACCGCGATCCTGTACACATCCCATAATATGGCCGAGGTAGAAAAAATGTGCCAGCGAATCATTTTTCTGAACCACGGCCGGATTATCGCGAGCGGCACCCCGATCGAAATAACCAATGCGATTCTCAAAGAAGAACGGAACGAACCGGCGCTCGAAGAAGTTTTTTTCAAAATCATTCAAGCCACAACGCCACCTGTGGTGAGCCCCTCGACACGACTCGGGGCAAGCCAAGTCGAACCAGCCCGTAGTGAGCTCGTCGAACCTGTCGAACCACCTGTGGTGAGCGAAGTCGAACCACCTGTGGTGAGCGAAGTCGAACCATCTCGTGGTGAGCCTGTCGAACCATGAACGCGCGCCGAATTTATGCCGTAGTCCAGCGGCATCTGTATGAAACCCGACGCAACTTTGACCGATGGATTGATATCATCTATTGGCCGATTTTGGATATTCTGATTTGGGGATTCTTGACCATATATCTTTCACGCAGCGCGGACATAGGCCCGAATGTAAGAAATTTTCTTTTGGGCGGAGTGATCCTGTGGGGAATTTTCCATACTTTTATGCTGCATTTCACGGTCGGTTTTTTGGATGAATTATGGGCGCGGAATCTGCTCAATCTTTTCACTTCGCCGTTGAGCATCTGGGAATATATCACCGGCTTGCTGGTGCTCAATGTCTTTAAAATCGTGGCGGGATTTCTGGTGGCCGCACTCCTCGCGCTGGCACTCTACGGATTCAATATTTTCAATTTTTCTTTGGCGCTGTTGCCCTATTTTCTGAATCTTCTCTTGTTTGGTCTGGCACTCGGGTTTTTCGTGACGGCGCTGATTTTCCGCTACAGCACCAAGATTCAGGCGCTGGCCTGGAGTTTCGCCGGCGCGCTTTCGCCTGTCTCGGCAGTGTTCTATCCGCTTTCCACGCTGCCGAAATTCCTCCAGACCATTTCCTGGTTTTTGCCGACGACCCATTCATTCGAAGGCATGCGCCAAGTGCTGGCCGGCGGGGGCTTTTCAACGGTTCATTTTGGGTGGGGCATCGGATTAAATCTGGCTTATCTGATCCTGGCAACCCTATTTCTCAAATATATATTCGAGATCGCGAGAAAACGGGGGCTGCTGGTGAAGATGGAGTGAAATAGAAAAAACACTGGATGATAAATCAATCAAATAAAATATCCACCGCAACGTCCAGCGCGCAGTGGATTAACAAGTGATCGAGCTTTCGCTTGATCAAAGGTGACGCGCTACGACAGGCCGTTTCTCAGAGGAGGAAAGCAGTAAGGAATCCTCCACGGTACCACCCTGTCTCGTAGATTCGCATTTGAATCCGAACACTCTGGTATAATCGAACGCATGAAAAAAACAAAAAGCGCTCGCATCTTGCGAAGAGCGAGCGGGTAGAAATAGGTCTGCTACTGAAAAAACAGTATTCGTTGCGGGACATCGCG
>OBEQ011508528.1_pt1 | contig 12413 bp, 11 predicted proteins | sample 1670901 | NCBI WGS metagenome assembly OBEQ01 (sample SAMEA104232315, study PRJEB22302) | groundwater metagenome | biome: forest; feature: aquifer; material: groundwater | place: USA | collected 2011-08-07 | depth 5.4 m | reverse complement strand
TATTGAGGTCAATAAAAGCCGTTCCGATGGCACAAGTCCTTTATATATCGCAGCTCAACAGGGGCATATTGAGATTGTTCAGGCTTTGCTGGAAAGGCAAGAGTCGGTTCATTTAGACCAAGCGATTAAGACGGCAATCAGCGCTTTTTTGAGGGGAAATCGAGGCCCAGGAATTCGTGATCGCTTTGCCTTAAGCCTTTTGAGTGCTTACATCAGAATGCTAAATCCAACTGAAGATCATTATCGAACGTCAGTCTCTTTTTTTTCTAAAACAGTCAATTTTGGTTATAGCGCAGGTGAAAAACGAGCCGCTGCTGAAGCTTTACAGCGAGCGATTTCTGGGCAAGAGGGCGAGGACTTAACTGCTCACCGCAAGGTTTTGAGTAATGGAAGGCTGAAAAGTATTTATCATTTCGCAGGCCTTTAAAAAATAAAAGAAATTTATACGAGACTCAGATCTTCTCCTGAAGCAGAGGGTGCTTTTGAGGGGCTTGGTAGTAAGTTTTCTATGGTTTTCTCGAAACTTGCAATGGTTTTACGATGAGCTTCACCACCAGGCTCTCTTGTGCCGAGATAATCGGGGAGCATAGCAATCAGAGTACTTTTAAATTCTTGAGCCAGCGCTGGATTGGGCTGAGTAAGGGTGCTTCCATCAAAAGATAAAAGGGTTTCTGTTTTACTTTGAATGCTGAAAGGGGTGCCTGACTTTTGATGTGCTTCTAAACGAGTAATGAAATCCCAATAACCGGTTCTAGAGGATAAAATCACCCAGCAAGGGTCTTCTTCTTTAGAGAGAAAATGCAGGGACTGCCCTAAATACTGCACCCGATTTTTCACTCCGGTGGACAAAGGAGGTAAACGTATTTCAGGGCCAAATGCTGGATTTAAACCTAAAAGGCTGGCTCTCATCCCAGAACTTGTGCTTGTGTGATAAGAAGAGCGAAGAAATACCGAAGCAAGACGACTAAGCGGACCGCTCATTTAAATCTCCTTAATTAGAGTGTAAAAATCGTGACAGACTTACCTCAGTATGGACCAAGCCGTGAAAAAAATCTATCCCCATTTCCCATGAAATGACTGGAGTGCCTTGAAAATTGATGAGTATATACTCCTCCTTTCAAAACTATTTTTCTACCAGCTATAAAGAGAAAATAACATGACAATCAACACACAAGAATTTTTACTTTCTTCAGAGGCAGAACTTTCAGGCGTAGTCGACTGGATTCTCCCGCGCTTAAAACCAGGGAATCTTATCTTTTTGGAAGGGGACTTAGGCGCAGGTAAGACGACTTTCGCTCGATTTTTCTTAAAGGCTCTTGGGTTTTTGGGAGCCGTGAAAAGCCCGACTTTTAGCTTGGTTGAGCCTTATGATTTAAAAGCAAGTCAGGGATTTTCCGTTTTCCATTATGATTTGTATCGGCTGCCTTCTAATGCTTTGGAAGAGCTTGAACTCTTAGGCATTCGAGACCAATTGGCTGAGAAAGCGGTGTTGCTGATTGAATGGCCTGATCGTGTCGCGAATTTTTTAAAGCCCAATATTAAGATTTTGATTGAACATCTCGGAGACGCTCGACGAAAAATTATTCTCACCACATTTTTGGAATAGACATCAGAATTTCGACAGCAATGAGCACGATAATAATAACTTCCAAAGTCGAAAAATAAGCTTGTTGAATTTCATGACTGAACATATTCAACATATCTGAAATCACTTCAGTTTTTTGATTGAGTCCGATCACTCGAGATTCTAAATCAAGAAACTTCCGAATAATTAAATAATCTTTTTCATAGCTTGAGTATTTCCAAAAGAATTTAGGGATGGTTAAAAGTTCGTTGCTGACGTTTAACTGGCTTCTCAAGAGGACAATGGTAGCGACAATTTTTCGAAGTTTTTTTCGACGAAGCCGAATTTTTCCTTCCATCGAAGCTTTTTTAATGATGGGTTCGTATTGATCAAAAATTTTTCGAATGAGGGAGTCAAATAATTGAAGTTTGACAGATTGAGATAGGGCATAAGAAAGCGCGAGCTTGAGTTCCAACTCTTCAGATTCTAGAGAAATCATATCGATATTAAAGTAACTGTGAGCTTCCATTTTGGTTCTTTTCGCATGTTGAAAAGAAAAGTCATCATGGAGTGGCGATTCAAGGGGGTCGATTGTGTAAGGAAGAGCATAATTTAAAAAGGTAGACGCTTCTTGTTTATTGGCATTCCAAGTAATCATGGTGCCTTGAGAAAAATAGCAGATTAATTTTTTAGGGTTCGGATGAGGGAGCATAGCGTAAACACACTCGCTTTCTTGGACGGCGTGGTATCCGAGGTCTTTGAGATGCGCGAACAGTTTGCTGATGAATAATCCGTGGCCAAAGCAATAAGAATTACAACGCATAAATTTCCCTATAAATTCTTATTTAAAGTGCTGCAAATTCTTTCTAAGATTTTGCTGAAAAAGGTTCATGAGAGTTTGGATGAACTCCCCCTCATATCGATTCTCGTTATAGCAAAGATCGCCTTGAATCCCTTCCTCAGTGTATTGAAGTGCAAAACTGATTTCTGCCTTTTTTGAATGATAGGGGAAGGGGATTTCTGCCACTTCTTTGCAAGGGAGGTAAATCATATTTCGATTCTGGGCATCGACGACACTCACACTAATTTGAAATAACTCAGGAGAACTGAGCTGCAATTCAGCAAGAAGCAGCTCCAGATTGGAATTTCGATATTCATAGGCCTGAAATACTGCCAAAGAGGCTTGATTGAACTGCTCACAGAAACTCAAGCTTGAATTGAGGCGATATCGCACAAGCAAGGGAGCACATTTTAAAGAGAGGAGGGAAGGGTCCGGTGAATGCACGAAAGTGGTGATCCCAATATCATCCTTATGCGTGAGTTCAGCGAGCGATTGAATGAGTCCCAGATAAAGAAAATTAAATAAATTGGAATTAGAACGCTTCGAAAATTCATGCATGGATTGGCTTTCCGAAGTTTCAAACTGAAAGCGAATCCATCGAAAAGCTTTAGTGTTATGAGGATAATAGGTTTCCTTTTGAGGCAAAGACAAAGAGCAGTAGTCGAGTAAATGATTTTTCCAGAAAGCAGAAAATTTATTTTGTTCCGCCGACTGAGTGATCTGGTCCATACCTACGCCCTATCCTTATCTTGAAAAAGCGTCGTAATATACAGTGCTTAGGGTATGTCTGGCAACTAATGCCGATAGATTACATTTTATTTTTACGTATTTTATAGGCTTGAAAGATTGAGGTAAACGTGAGGAGTGTTCGGCTTCAGAGTCTTTTTCATGGGATGATTTTAAGCCTTATTTTACTGGCTTCTTTGGCCTTGTCTTTCATCATTTTGATTGGAATTTTGCTCTTTTCAACGGAGTCTTTTTTATCATCACCGACTCGAATGACCTTTATATTGCATCATTTTTTTGGCCTTAAGATGGAATACCGTCATTACCAAAAAACTCAGCAGGGCATGGAGACACATATCCAAATTGAAGGTCTTGAAGTGGATCGAGAGCCTTCAAAAAAAGACGAGCGAAGCGAAAAGATTTTATCCCTTGAGCGAGTCGACATCGCCTTGAATATGGGAGCTTCTTTACTACATCTTAGTCCTGTGTTTGATCATTTTTATTTGAGCCAAGGGAAGTTGAATTTCCCGTCTTCTGGGGAAGTTTCCGCTCATCTCTCATCAAAAATCTTAGGTTATGGTTTGAAAATGTTAAATTTTGGATCGGATATCCAAATATCGCATGTCGATTTCGATCATTTTCATGTCCTTAATTTTTATTGGAAGACAAGCGTTCCTCTTGCTCATCAATTTTCCTTCAATGCAGATCTACCGAATGTGTCAGGGAATTTAACTATTCAAGGGAAAGTCTCTGGAAATTTATCGGCGCTGAATACCTTGAAATTAGCGATGGCTGTGAAGGTCACTACCCCTGAACTGAGTGAGTTCTGGTTAGACATGGATCAAAAAGCAGAAGGAACGCAAGAGGACCTATTTGCAACCTCGCTGAATTTATCGGCTTTTTCATGGCTCTGCTCTTGGCTTCCCAAGAGTATTTTCCCGCTTTGGCTTGAGTCTTTAAATCTCAGAGGGCAGGTTTCCAATTTGAAATTTTCGGGACTATGGTCGGCAGGAAATTTAAAAACGTATGAAACGAGTGCTGAATTTTTAGGACTCGGCTTTCATGCTTTTCAAAATATTCCTGGGGTTTCTGATTTAAATGGCAGCTTTCAAGCGAATACCTTGGGGGGAACTTTAAAGCTTTCTTCACAAAAGCTGGTCGTCAGTGCTCCAACATGGTTTGCTTCCGATTGGCCAGAGATGAATTTTTCTTCAGATTTACATTGGAAGTCTCATCCTCAGAAGGCTTTCTCCCTTTCCTCTTCTCCCTGGATAGAAATTTTTATGGATTCTTTGAGCGCTAAAACGGCGAACCTAGATTTAGAAGCCCATGCTCATTGGGATATTCCAAGGCGAGAAATTTTATCGTCGAAACTTGAGATTTTATCGACATTAAAAGGGGAAAATTTGACACAGGCTTCGATTAATCCCTATCTCCCTAAACCGGTCTTTCATCCCGTCTTGTATGAATGGCTGAGTCATAATATTCGCTTGGTAGCCTCTTTGAAAAACACGTTTCAGTTCTCTGGAAAATTGAATGAGTTTCCGTTCTCACATTCCGAAGGCGTGCTACAAGACTCCGCTGAAATTCAAGGCGGAAGCTTAATCCCTTGGCCAGATTGGCCCGAGTTTAAAAATATAGAGGGGAGCTTGTTTTTTGATCGATCCTTCTTTGCTGCGGAAGTGAAGGACGCACAAGTCTTCAGTAGTCATGTCGGGCCTATTCATATGGAAGTTCCAGATTTTGCTCCTGGTCATCCTTCTGATTTTGTGATTCATGGAGAAGGTTCAGTTTTAGGAGAGGATCTGGGCGATTATATTGTGCAAAGTCCATTGAAATATGATTTGCCTTTGTTTGAGCATCTGAAAGTTTTGGGGAAATTGGAGTTAAAGCTATTTTTAGATTTCCCCTTAGGAAAAAAGGATGAAGAAGCGAATCAGATTCGAGGCAGCCTGGATTTTGATCAAAATCAATTGAAGTTTAAAGAAACTCCGCTATCGATGAAGCATTTTACGGGGAAAATTCATTTCGATGGTTTTCATTTAAGTGCGGATTCGCCTTTAACGGGAACCGTTTTGGATGAACCTTGGCGTATCACGGTAGATCCTGAACGATTTGAGCTTTCCGGAAATTTTGATTTTTCTAACTTGGCGCAGACGATTGAAAATCCGCTATTGAAGAAACTATCAGGCAAAGCACCCGTCAGTCTCAAGATTGATTTAAGGCAGGCTTTGAATGTGGAATTTAGAACTTATTTGAGAGAAGTGGAGTTGGATCTTCCTCCTCCGTTATTCAAACCCAAAGGCATTCCATTTCCCTTAAAAATTACGGTGAATGAATGCCTGGGAGATTCATCGCATCGAAGATTTGAAGGGAATTTTTCGCTTGGATTTTTATTGAATGGAAAATATGAATGGAGTGCAGAGGGATTGAGTCTCTACGCTTTATTCCATCGATCTTGGCTTCGAAGTTTAGAGGATCCCATGCCTTGGACTCCTCGAATTTCTGATTATCCTTCACTGCTAGATTCCCCTTTAAAACAAAAAATTGTGATTCAAGGCGATCTTTTTCGTTTGGATCTGGGGGAATGGCTAATGACATTGAATAGCGCTCTGCCCAGTTCAGTAATGCAGAATCGGTCTGTTTTTCCTCTTCATACGCGACTCGATCTTTCTGTGGATGCGCTGCAGTTTTTCTCACAAGATTATTCTCATGTGCATTGGGGGCTTTCGGCGGAGAAAAATCAGGCACCAACGATGGAGTTTTTAGGCCATTTTCTGAGAGGAACTCTTGTCTTAGACCAGCCGATTCAAGCAAGGTTTGAAGTCCTGGGACTTAAAAATTCAAACCTGAAAAGCTTGCCCTTGCTTCCTGATCGCTTAAAAGCATTTCCTTCACTGTGGTTAGAGATCAAAAATTTGTATTGGAATGGAGAAAAAACAGGAAGCTTACGATTTTTTACTTTTCCCTTGGACGACGGCATTGAGCTTCAAAATGGCCATTTTGATCTTCCCACGATGAGCATGAATTTTTCGGGCACTTATTTGACGAACAAGGCCAAGCCGACATTCAAGGCTCAAATTGAAGTGTATGGGACGGATTTTTCTCGTGCGCTAGGTCAATTGGGCTTCCCTTCAAAACTTAAAAAAACCAAGGGAGCCGTAGTGCTTGAGGGGGAATGGCAGGGGACACCAACGAGCTTAGATGTCAGTACTTTGAATGGGACTTTGGGTCTAAATTTGCAAGATGGAACCTTAATGGATATTGATAATCCAGCCATTAGTCGTTTACTGGGCTTGTTCAGTATTGAGACTTTGGGCAAGCATCTCAGTCTGAATTTTTCAGATATGAAAGAAAAAGGGTTCCTCTTTACAGAAATTTCAGGGGTTTACTCCGTGAAATCTGGAGTGGCGAGTACTTCGGACTTGCTCATCAATGGGCCGACCTTGCGAGCCGATTTAAGTGGTCAAATCAATTTAGTGAATAAAACCATGGATCAAACCGTGGTCGCCTTACCTAATCTTGGGGGAGGGGTCGCCTTGGCGGCCGGCTTGATTGGAGGACCGGTGCTTGGTGTTCTGGCCTGGGTGACGAATAAAGTTCTGATGGATACCGTGCTGAAAAACCGAGGGGTTGTTTATCAATTAAAAGAGCAATGGAAGTAAGGGAGGATACATTTTGGCATAAACTGCTAGAATGTGGCGGGTTTTTGGAGCATCGAGTGGGAGTGAATTCATGCGATTGGGAAAGGTGTGGAGTTGGAGTGCTGTACTGGGAATTTCTTTTTTAGGGATTTCTTCGTTGTCGTTTTCTTATATTAATTATGGGCCGATAAAGGCAGGCGATTCCTTGTGGAAAATCGCGAGTACTCATCGAGTGCCTCATGTCAGTACTCAGAAAATGGTTCATGCGATTCAAGTGTTAAATCCATCCATGAAAAAATTGAAATTAGGCGGAAGCTTGAAACTTCCTTCAACGATTCAAGAAGTGGATTCTGCTTTGGGAGCAGTTCCTGCAGAAGGAGGGATTCCAGCAGCGAATCCAGCTCCGATGCTGACTTCATCGAGTGCTGCGGCTGTCTCTGCAACTTCAATTAATGCAAGTTCAAACTCGAAAATGTCCGACCTAGGTTCATCTTCAACATCCAGTGTTAATCCGCAGCTTGCAATTTCTCCTAAAACCGTTGGAATCACGAATTCAAATTCCAGTACTCAATTGATTCCTCCTGCAACGCTCGCTACGCAAAAAGAGTCGACTTCCACCAAAATTATTCTCGGCAGTTCAGCGGTGGTCACCCCTGCGTCCACCCTGAATCCTCGTCCGACGATGGACAGTGGAACCTCTTTTTGGGCGTGGTTATGGTTCCTGGGCTTAGTGATTGTTTTAGGCCTGGCCTGGAAAAATCGTTCCAAATGGTTTGCGCATCTTCGGGGGGGGAAAGAGATCGCTGCTCGGCGTTTGGGCCTCAATCGTACGGAACATGAACAAGCCTTTGATACCAATCCCCTGTGGACGAAAGGCAAGCCTTCTTACGCTCAATCTGAGATAAAAGAAGGGGACTTCATGGCGGAAGCGATGATCCAAATGGCAGAAGGAGAATATTCTGAAGCCAAACAAACCTTGCTAGAGGGCATTGAAAAAGATCCTAAAAATATCGATTTTCGAATGAAATTATTGGAAGTCTCCGTGGCCTTGGATGACCGAGAATTGTTTAAACGGGAATCTGATTACCTTCTCGAGAATCTAATGGATCAAGCCGATCCACGCTGGGGAAAGATTAAAACTATGTACCTTAGAAAATGGGCTTACGACCCCAGCTGACTGACGAGAAAAGCGTTGACAGTCAGAAGGCCCTTCGGCAGAATCCGCGCTCTTCGACGGGTGCTTAGCTCAGCTGGTAGAGCATCGCCCTTACAAGGCGAGGGTCGTAGGTTCGATCCCTACAGCACCCACCAATTTTCGTCGAAGCTTATGCTAAGGGATATTTCCCAAATAGGTCGTACGGTTTGACCGAAAAATAAAGGTAATCGCTGTTGTCGCTGTTGATAAAAAACCCTTTTTCAAACGTTCCTGGCTCAGTTTGAACCTTCCCCGCAGGATCAATATATACGCTGGCTGAACTGACGCCGAGTTTCAGCATGGCGATTTTGTAGTCTCCGTGATTCAAAGAAAAACGTAAGACTCCGCCTCGTTCATAAAAATATTCTGGATTGAGCTCAAATTGAGCACTCAAAGCCTCACTGCAATGTTCTCCAGTGCCGTCTTGAATACAGAGGGGATGACGAGAGGTGTTCACCACAGCAAGAGAAACACTGTTCTGGGCTAAATCAGCTTCAAAACTCGGGCAAGCAAGAAAAGTGAAACATAGGCAAAGCGGAAGAATTCTGAAATGCTTTTTCATCTTGCCCCAACCTAATTCTTATGTGATTTGAGTTAGGTATAGATCCAAGGCAGAAAAAATTCCAAAAGATTGGCGGAGAGGGAGGGATTCGAACCCCCGGAGACTTTAACATCTCAACGGTTTTCAAGACCGTCGCTTTAAACCACTCAGCCACCTCTCCGCTAAAGAGAGCGCGAGTATATCCCATGTGTCTGCTTATGCAATGACAGGGGTTTTCTCCTCAGAAACTGGAGAAGGCTTACCATGCAGAAACGTAAAAGAACTCACGCCGATGGGCGAGGGGGAAGCGGAAGGAGGATCAGGAAAAATCTTTTGAATCCTGCTTTTCGCCTGAGCTAGGGTTCTGCATACCTCATTCAACCAGCTTAAAGGGAGTTTTAATTTTCTTAGGCTATATCTGAGGTCTTGAGCCAAGATGCGAGCGGTAGTGCCATGCGTTTCTTTTAAGTCTTTCATCGAACTGGAAAGAGAAAGAATTTCTCCTGCAATATGAGAGATTCTGTCCAGGATATTGGCAGATTTTCCTCGATTGAGTAGAGGATTCGCTTTCAATTTCTCGAGAGATTTTTCTAGTCTTGCCTTCCTTTTCGTATCAATAGGCTCGCCTAATAAGCGATCTTTTTCAAGCTGCAAGAGAGCCGTTTGTTTGGCATGAGTCTTTTTTAAGAGATACAATTTTTTTCGCCCCGGACGAAATCGCCAAAACCACTGATTTTGGACGCGTTGTTCATACTCGGGAATCAATGCATTCAAGCGAAGCTGATAATGATTTTTAAGTTTCTCAAAAGCTGCTTCTAGGGATTCGTGAATGCTCGCAATGCTTTCTTTCCGGTGTGTGAGGGCATCGGTGGGAAGATTTTCTTTTAAATCTTTAGTTTTTTTAATCAGATCTTTTTTAAGAGAATGCAAGCAGGTTTGAAGATCATCGAGATTCAATTTGACGAGTCCCAATTCAAATTTTAGCCCTGAGTTTTGATATTCCAGTAGATTAGCTTTCGCGATCTCAATCACACTAAGAGGATATTGAAATATAAAAGCATGAGCAGGATATTCTGGCAAAGCGGCTTCAAAGGCCTCTAGCAAGCGCTGATTTTTCATATGCAAAGCAAGGGCTAATCCCTCAGGTACTCCACTCAGCTCGAGCAGTAAAGCAGTTTGCGTCAGCAGTTCCTGAATGAGAACATGAAAACGCCCTGCATTCAGTCTCTCGGGAATTTTTCCTGCAAAAGCAAGGACCAAGGCATTTAATTCTTGGACAAGTCCCAAACGGGATTCAAAATCGTAAGTGCTTGAAAATTTGGCTTTTAAATCTAAAAATTCTTTTTCGAATTCAATGAGAATTTTGAGTTTTTTCCGTCGACCGGTCCGGAAGCGGGAGAAATGCTGAACTCGAACTGAATTCGCATAGCCATGCAGCGCTTCATGGATAAATTCAGGACAGGCGTGATAGGCCCTATCAAAGGCTTTTTTCAAGGTCGCTTGCCCTGGCTTTTCGATGGATTCAGAGGCTTTTAAAATGCATTTTTCGTTGCTTTTTTGCGTGGTTTTGACTGCTTCATTCCATTTTTCAGGAAGATTTTTCAGCAGGTCTTCTGCAGTAAGTAGAAATTCTTTCGCTTCTAAAAGTATTTCGGGTGCAACAAAGGGTTCGGGTGACTCGGATTTAACTTCGACATAAGAAGTCCCCGCGGGTCTGATGACTTCAGGCTCTTTAAGGTTAATTATTCGATATTTTAAGGCAGGGGGTTTGACTTTTTTCTTCCCAAAGAAACTTGAACTCCATCCAGTCATCGTCATCCTCCTCACTTTGACAAGATTTAATCGTTCTGATTCGTAGCATGGTTTTCGATTTTTAAAAAGAATGTTCTAGCGTTTGCAAAATTTCAGTGCCTGGATGGGATTGGTATATACTCCTCTCGGTATTTTTTTAGAGTGCGAGACGATGAAATATTTTCAAGCGGCTTTAGGTCTTTTACTGGGGATTGCTCTGGTGGGATGTTCGCCGCAGCTCAAATCATCAAAATCGCAAACGAATAGTATCGTGAAGACGTCTAAAAAAAGCTCCAAGACAGCCAGTGTTGACCCGCTAGAGAAATACAATCGAGTCATGTTTAAGATTAATACCGGCTTGAACAACACTGTTTTTGAACCCGTTGTGAAGGTTTATGACCAATCCCCTTCTTTTATTCGAACGGGAGTTCATAATTTTTTTAGTAACATTCAAATGTTTCCGACGATTGGCAACGACTTTCTTCAAGCCAATTTTCGATGGGCAGGTTTAGATTGCATGCGACTGATCTTGAATACGACTCTCGGAGGGCTTGGTTTAGTCGATGTGGCCTCGAGTGTCGGTTTGAACGCCAGATCGCAAAGTTTCGGTTTAACGCTGGGGAAGTGGGGAGTGAAAGAAACCCCCTACCTCGTCTTGCCCATTCTAGGGCCTTCTACTGTTCGAGGCGCCATGGGTTTAATTCCCGATTTCTATATGTCTCCGATTAATTATTTACCCAAGAGTCGATATTTCTGGAGTGCTAAGGCCCTTGAATATATCCAGGTGGGTTCGGATGTTCTGCCTAAGATTCGTTTCATTATGGATAATTCTCTCGATCCTTATGTCGCAATGCGAAACGCCTATATTCAAAACCAGCATTATCTTTTAGAGCAAGTGGTTGAAGAGAAGGAAGCCAGCGATATGGGCGTTGCCGTTCAACTGACGCCCATGGCAATGCAAAGCAGTAGTCATGCTCGTATCAGCACAACATGAAAATCTATGGTTCGCTTACTTAGACTTCTGAGCTTTTAGTTGCTGCTCAAGCAACAAATCAAAATTGATGGGGGCCAAATTGAGCTGAGGGAACCCGGCTTTCAAGACGAGATCCGCCATCACTTCACGAAGATACGGATATAAAATACTTGGGCAGTAAGAACCCAGCGTGTGATTCAACTGGCTAGGCTCCACCTGAGTAATCGTGAAGATTCCGGCGTAATCCACTTCCACTTCAAAAACTTTATTTCCCTGACTTATGACCAAAGATTTCACATGCAGAATGGCTTCAAAGGTGTTTGCTTGAGATAAAGCTTCATGTCTAACGTTAAGCTCCACATGAAGCTCAGGCTTCCAATTTTGTGCAACATTAGTCACCTCAGGGTGAGTGATAAAAGAAGCCTCTTTCAAGTAGAGTTTGTGAATTTGAAAAGAAGGGCCGGTGCTTTCAGGAGCATGCGCCATATTCGCGGTATTTTGTGCCATAGGGAGTCCTTATTTTGATGAAACTTTTTTCTTTTTCGAGTTCTTTTTCTCGACTTTGGAAGAGACAAAAGGGTAATTAAGTTTTTTCCACTCTTGAGCTCCCCCACTAAGAATATAAATTTTTTCAAAGCCTTGATCTTGAATGGCTTTCAGGACTTTTTTCCCGTCAGATTCGTAGCCGCTGAATAAAACCAAGGGCCTGTCTTTGTCGAATTTGATTAATGCTTTTTCCTTCAGCAAGGCCTCGCCATCCAGATTCAAAGCACCGCTGATGTGTGAAGTCTCAAAAAAATTTTTAGGCCTGAGATCCAGAATTTGAGCATTTTCTTTGTTGATCAGTTGAACGATTTCTTGAGGAGTCTTCATGTAGGGTCGATATCGAAAATAGTCCACTTCAAAAAAAATATAATACGCTGCGACTCCCAATAAAAGCAGAATCCAAATCCAATTGCTCTGTGCGAAGGGAAGGAGAAGTTCGAACTGCGTCATGTGTCTGTCTTGGCTTAAAGAATGGGTGTAGTATACCCATTTGAAGTCGTTCGAAAAGGCAAATTTCTAAGTGGTATGTGTTTCAGAGAAGTACCCCTGGTTTAAAAAATATGAATCGTCATTCTCCGATTCTTTTGCTCCC
>OBEQ012812291.1_pt1 | contig 12416 bp, 11 predicted proteins | sample 1670901 | NCBI WGS metagenome assembly OBEQ01 (sample SAMEA104232315, study PRJEB22302) | groundwater metagenome | biome: forest; feature: aquifer; material: groundwater | place: USA | collected 2011-08-07 | depth 5.4 m | reverse complement strand
TAATCATCAGCCAAGGCCTGATTTAGCTCCGGCTCCTTCTCTACCTTCTCCACATACCCCACCACTTCCGGATCTACTTCGGGGCTAGTGGGAATTTCGGTGACTGCAGTCACTTCCGCTTCTTTGGCTACCGGTGTTTCAATTTTTTGGGCAATCGCTTCCAATGCTTCCTTGAAATGCCCCCCGGCATTGTACATAGCCTGAAAGTCATTTTGGGTCTCCTCAAACTCCTCTACATCATCTGCCAGGGTAGGAGTAGGATTCCGGGTCAACTGGGCTTGGTCATCCGCAGCCTTCTGGGCAGTATCATTCATATACCCATCGTATCAGCTGATATGTAACTGAGCAACTATTGACAAGTAGTACGTGTAGATGTACCATTGGATTATGGCTCAATTGGATTCCACATTATCCGCAAGTGTTGCCCGAGCTAACTTTTATCAAATCTTGGCTGATGCCGCCGACAAATGGCGCCAATTTACCATCAAGCTCCGAGGCAAAGATGATGTAGTAATTATGTCAGCTGATGAGGTCGAAGGCTGGAAGGAAACCTTAGAGATTATGTCCAATCCCAAACTCATGGCCAGTATCAGGCGAGCGAAGAAATCCAAAAAAGTGTACACACAGGAAGAAGTAGATAAGATATTGAAATGGTGAAGATATTTTACAAAGACGAGGCTTTAAAACAATTAAAACGTATTGGGCCAGCTGAACTTAAAAAGGCTAAGAAAAAAATCTTAGTCTTAGTAGACAACCCCTTGGCGGGGAAATTGCTCAAAGGAGAGTTAATGACAAAAAGAAGTGTCAGAGCTTGGCCACTACGGATTATTTATACCTTTGATTCTAAAAATCAGACGATATTAATTGAAACCATCGATTATCGTGGCAGCGTTTATAAACGGTAATTTACACTTTCCATACTTCTTCCTCCACCCCCATATTGAAGTTTGTCCATCTGCCTAAAGTAAACAAAGCATCAGAGAGGCGGTTGAGGTATTTCAAAATATTTTTGTCTTTTATTTCTAGAGCTACTACTTCCCTTTCGGCCCGGCGGCAGATGGCTCGGGCCAAATGCAACTGACCTATTGGATAAATAAAGTTAGCTAATTTAGGCAACTCTTTGGTTAGTTTATCAATTAGTTTTTCTAAATTGGTTGTTTCAGATCCAGAAATCTTTAACCCACTGCCCGACAGACTAGAGCCAATCGTTAATAAATTCTTTTGCATGCGTCTCAGTTCTTCATCCAACGACGTTGCATGTCTGCACACACCAATGGCGCTATTTAATTCATCGATGGCTCCCAAGGCTCCAGCTAACTGGTCACTTTTACTAATTCGCCCATAAAAAGTACCAGTATTCCCCTTGTCTCCAGTTTTAGTGTAGATTTTGCTCATCTGCGAATATTAAAAATAACTTTGGAACCATCATGCGACAACCCGACTGGCATTTCTCGCAGTCCCTTCAACGCTTGTCTCACTTTATCCCTTTTATTAGTGGGAACAAACAATGTTAAAAATCCCCCGCCCCCGGCGCCGGAAATCTTGCCCCCAATCGCTCCCGCTCTTTTAACAGCGGTATACATGGCATCAATTTCCGGATCAGAAATCTTACTGGCCAGTTGTTTTTTTAGTTGCCAACCCTCATCCAGTAGTCTGCCTAGCCTTTCCATTTGCCCCTGCTCCAAAACTCGTTTCCCCTCCTTGGCTAAAGCGGCCATTTGACGTAATACTTTATTTTTCTTGGCAATATTATCTTTTTGTTCCTGCAAAATTGTTTCCGCTTGCCTAGTTCTCCCCGTAAAGAAAACCATTAAGTAATTTTTTAAATCATCCAGTTTTTCTTCAGCCAAATTGATCCGCTCTGCTTTTACCCCAGATTTTCCAAATTGCAAAAACTGCACTCCCCCGTAGCTGGCAATATATTGATCTTGAACTCCAATGGGTTTATGCAAAATTTTAATTTCAATCTCGCAGGCCAATTCAGCCAGCTCCTGGGCATCTACTGCTCGACCGGTATACTGAAATAAGGCATTAAGTACGCCTACGGTCACAGTACTTGATGAGCCTAGTCCCGAGCCGGCCGAGGGAATATCTGACATAAAAGCGATTTCAATTCCCGACTTGACTCCCACCATGCGCATGGCTTCGCGCACTAGTTCGTGCTGTAATTGGTCTACCCGATCGACGACTTCCTTAATGGAATATGAAACATAAATCTTATTGTCGAACCGTTGTTTGACCGTGCAATAAATATATTTATCAATGGCTGTCGTCAACACGCACCCACCATACTTGTTATAAAAGTCTGCAAAATCCGTCCCTCCCCCCAAAAACGAAATCCGCAGTGGTGTCTGAGTAATTATCATGCGCCGATTTTATCATGTAAAATCTGGTCATAAACAAAGCCGGCAAAGTATCAGTTGAAAAGATTTCTCACTTCCAATGTGGGGATTGCAGCAAATGGTGGACTGTCGGAGACGTGCCTTCTAAGAAGAGATTTTGGTTTTGTCCGTGGTGTAGCAAACTACAAAGCTTTAAATCTTGATGTCTTTTTCCCAACTACTTCAACTTCCCGGTAAATTTCTGTCTGTGGTTTATGCCCCATTGGCAACCATTCCTTTGCCAGCATCGGCATTTTTTTGTGCCCCCATATAATCATCAATATCACATGCTCCAGCCACGCATGCCAACTCTTGCGCCGCCTTAGTATAATCCTCCTCTTCGTAGCGGAAGAGCTTAGCAAAATCAATATCAGGAAACTTCCCCGCCAGCTCTTCATACTTCTCTCTGTCTATTTCTTCATACGGCATCTGACCATATTTAGCATCCATGGCCGGCAGAAAAGACATTCCGCCCACATAGTCCCGATGTTCCCATACCCATTTGACTAAATCTAAAATCTCTTGGGGCTGATAGGTGATAGTCACCGATGGATTATGTTCCGTCCAAAAAACTTTATTCTGTAGCCAGTATTCGCACTGCTCGGCAGCAGATCTTTGCTTGCGAGTAATCGCCCCGTCTGGAGACTTGACCGGAAAATGGGCCACCCAGGTATTCGCCTCTTCCGCAGTCTGGCCGTTCTCCGGATCCATGGGTACTCCCGTATCTTTCATCACCTTAAAGATGGGTGTGTGAGCTCCCACCCGCACATTACGCACATAGTAAGGAGCCCAGCGGGCGTGCAGACCAGAGGAACAGTTAAATAGCTGAGAAGAGTTTCCGGATGGTTTGACGCAAGTCACCGAGGCTGATTGATTAATGCCCAATATGGCTGCATATTTTCTGTTGGTCTCAACGGCTACCTGTCTCAGCCTGCCCATCACGGCCGGATCTTGCACAGCCGGACAGTCCATCTGACCGGTAATATCCACTCCCAATAAGCGTTCCTCTTCACAGTTCTGCTTCCAGATGGGCCGAAGTCCGGGAAAATGGGTGGCCAGAGACTGAATAGTACCCAAAATTGCTGCTTCTTCTACTTTTTCCCGCAAGTCTTCATAAGTATCCCCGTTTCTGGCCACAGTAATTGTCAGGTTGCAAAATTCGCAGGGCCGGAGGTTAATTTCACCACAAGGATTAGATCCAAATTCAGCGGGTAGCCTTCTCTCGGGCCTAAACTTAATCGCCCCGGGACGGTTAAATATCCCCGGTTCTCCCCGCTCGGAATCCAGCATATCCAGCATGAGCCGCATAAATTCTTGCTGAGTTAACCCCCGCTGCGGAATCACCACCGAGTTATTAGCGTTCCATCTTTGCCAATTATCCCGCTCAAAATCGCCTGACTTAGCCTTGCGCATATCGTCATCCTCCCAATCAAACAAAGAGATCATGGCTGTCCGACGGCTCCCTCCAGCCACCGCTGCCTGACCTACCATGCACATTATGTCGTGGGCATCAATAGTTCTTAAAAAACTTCCTTGTCTAGCCAACACTCTGGCCCGAGTAAAGTCCAACATGGTTTTTAACGGCTCCGGACCAGATGACCGGCCGCCCTTAGTCATTAAAATTGCTCCAGCCGGTCGGACCTGTGAGTAGTCAAACTTGATGTCTCCCCCTTCCAACCACAGCGCCAACCCCTGTCTTAATGCATCCACCCACCCTTCTGTAGTATCAGGAACCATGTAAGTCATTGGTAGAGACTGCATTTGGCGCTTCACCCGTGGCAATTTTTCCACATACTGGCCCTCTACTGAAAATCCCACTCCGCAGCCATTCATGGAGATCAACATGGCTTCGCAAAATGCATCGATGCTATCCACAGGCATATACGAGCAATTATAGATACCAATATTTTGCCTCCGGGCGGCTTCACCCGCCGTAGCTAATAGTCGCATAGATGGGGTCGCTTTCATCTCCAAAATCATCTTCCTCATCCGTTCGTATTCTCCACTCTCCAGTTTTTCTCCAGCCAATTCCTTCAAAAAGTTTACCGCCCGATTCACTGTCTCAGTCCATGTTTCCCGTCGCACCAGATCGTAATTGAATCGTGAGTATTTATCAAAAAACTGGAACTTCTGCAGTTGGGTGGGAAAATACTGGTCTGATTGCTCAAAGGCCTGCTTTACTTCGGCTGGAATCGGTCTCTTTTCCCGCATCTTCGTATGCTCAACTCTATACAGAATGTAGGCCTTGGCCGCTTCAAACTCCCCCGCTGCCTGCAACACAATCTCCACAATGTCCTGAATTTGTTCTACTGTGGGCTGCTCATATTTAGCAGCAGCAATATTGACCACCCGTTCCGTCAACTCAGCCAAAGTGGTTCCTGGACTAGTCCCCAAATCGGCGAAACATTTACGCATAGCTTCTTTAATCTTGCCGGAATCAAATTCCACTATCCGGCCGTCTCGCTTTACTATCTGCAGTGGCCCACTCAACCTCAACTTTCCAATTTCCCTACGGTGTCCGTTGGTGTGACTATTGGTCCGGCGCCTACTATCCAGTTTGGTTTTTTTAGTTTGACTTACTCTTGTTGTCTGTAATTGTAATTTTGGCATATTAGTTGGAAATTTTTTCCACTAACTTTTCAAATTCAGCAATGTCATTTAATTCAAAGTACACGCTGGCAAACCTGAGCCAAGTGACTTTATCAATGTTTTTTAACCGCCGCAGCACCATTTTGCCAATCACCCGGGAAGATATTTCCGACACTTCCTTGCGGCGCACCTCTCGCTCCACCTCGTCGGCCAGTTGGCGAATCAGATCGGCCGATACCGGCCGCTTGTCAAAGGATTTAATTGTCCCCGCCACAATTTTCTCCCGGTTAAAAGGCTGGCGAGACCCATCCCGTTTGATGACAAACAAGGTGGGTCCCTCGACTCTTTCCCAGGTAGTAAAGCGGCGGGTGCACTTTTGGCATTCACGGCGGCGGCGTAGACTTTGACCATCATCGGCCACCCGCGACTCCAAAACTGAAGTGTCAGATTGACCGCAAAAAGGACATTGCATATTTAAAGAGCTAAATCTAGTGGTACTAACTACCCTAGAACACTAAATAACCCGGGTCAACTACCAATTAAAGTATCAAAAGCTATCAGGAAGTTTTACTTGGCTTCTAAAATTGTTTGACCCACTTTTGCCTGCAAAGATCTAGTCAGTTGCGCTGTCCGATCCAACACTTCCGCATCTGATCCACTTACCCGAGCCTTTAAATCCAGCAGTATCTCCAGGTGTTTGTCCACGGCTTTAGATAACGTCATGAGATCAGATTTGGCGTCTTTACCCGCTGTCTGCCTTTTTATCTCCCGGTCGACTGATTGCTCCAAGTACTTCTCGCCTTTGGTAGCGGTGGATACTCCTAATTCAACTTTGCCTCCGGCTACCAAGGCTTGGGCAGCATTGATGCGTTTATCGGCATATAGTAGCTCCCGCCGGGCCTTTTGACCTTCATCAAATGTTACCCACAACCTCACCCTATCCCTGAGAGCCTTGAGGGTATACAAAGGATTGTCGGGAAGAATGCCAGGATAAGGGAGATAATAATCAGTTTTAGGGGTGGGGGCCAAGTTTTGGGCACTAATGGTGGCTACTCCTTGGGGAAACACCTTCTGCGGACTAGTTGCAGAAAAAATCGACAGCAACAGAACCGCTAAACCAAACAACACCGCCGCCGAGCAACCGATTATGGCGTTACGTAAATTGCCCCAGACACTGTTAAAAAATGAGGTTTCGGATAATTTTTGGTCACCTGTACCCATGCGGTAACTAACTAGTATGGCACACCCTGTCAAGGAGTGTCAAACCCCGCTGAGCGGGGTCAAACCAGCCGGGCCTGGACCTCACACCCCAAAAGTGCCTGTTCCATGGCTGAGGAAATCTCGGATATGAGATACTTTGCCTGGTCCAAAGCCACAAACTCCTGGTGAGCTGGAAAATAGTGGAAAATACGGTTGCGGGCTTGTTTCCATACCTCCCACAACTTTAGGGGGGTCTGCTCCCCTTTACATCTACTCACCAAACGGTTGTACACCCAGTCCCACTGGTATCTTTTGGGCAAATTAGGGTTGAGCGACTTGCCTACCCGAAACCTATCCCCCAGGTATTGTCTTTTATTTATCAACCCCAGGTCAAAAAACAGTTTCTTGAGAAATCCTTCGTAGGCCTTGGCCATGGGAAAAACCACAAATGAATAGTCATGTAACTTATCCCCGTTTTTCTCTTCTCGGTCTAGCATCACAAAACTCTCTTTGACCAAATCTCGCATCGGTTCCTCCAAATACTTCCACCAATTTGTTTGCTCAAAGCCCATTGTCACTAACCAATCTTACAACTTACTTTGACTTTTGCAAAAATTCCGCCGGAGTGAGAATTTTGGTTCCTTTAAATTCCTTCATCTCCAACAAATCTTTATCCCCGGTAATTAAAATGTCTGCCCCAGACTCCAAGCTCGCCTCCAGAAACATGTTATCCTTGGGATCCCGGCAGACGGTTACTTTCTTTACAGGTACAACCAAAATGGCTCTCTGTTCCAGAAGGGCTTTTAGACTAGAAACAACCTCTTTAGAAACAGAGAACTTAGCCATCTTAATCAAGATTTCCAGCTCAATTGGGGGAGAAACAACTACCTGGATCTTATCATCCTCAATAAGTTTAAGAATCCTGCCTGGATTTCCACCAAAAACCGCACCAGAAATAAAGACATTGGTATCAATAACAACTTTAGGCTTTGTCAATAAGCTCATACAGCTCTTCTTCGGAGGTTTTCTTCAAATCGATGTTGCTCTTTTTGGCCCATCTTTTTCCAGCTCTTTTCCCTTCTCTCATCAATCTCTGCCATTCAAATTTCCACAGTTCTCGACTTCTTTTTTCATCTTCCAAAAGCTTGACGTATGGAACCAACACCGCCTCGGGTTCGCTGTCGCGCACGATAGTTACCGATTGTTGCTTCTTAGCCACGCTGGCCACCAGCTGGCTTAAATTTTTCCGGGCATCAGAAATACTAACTATCTGTTGCATACAACGTACATTGTAACGTACAACCTACTATCTTGTCAACCCCAAGTCCTGCACTGTGTCCGTCCGTAGCTTCTGCAAAGGAGGATCTACTCCTCCAAATACTTCCACCAATTAGTATTTTGATAGTTGCTCACATCCTATTTATACACCAAAGCCCTCTTCTCATTCAAAAGTTTACTGTTTGTCTTAAATTCCAGCTCTTTCCCAAACACGGTCCATGTCTTGAAGTTGATAACCTGGGTTGTATGAAAATGTCTGTGGAGAACTAAATCTAAATTTCTTACCAACTGCAGCTATTCTTGCATCCATCGCCTTTTCGAATAGTCCCCCTGTACGATTTGTTCGAATAGTTTTATTTTGAGAAACGGTGATCATATCAAAATCATTATCCTGTGCAAATTGCTCTAGATCTCTCATAATTCCGTTAAACAAAGCTGATTCATCAACAGAGTAGAGGTAGGTACTGGAAGGGTTTACTGAGGCCGCCAGAACCTTTTTCCCATCTTCAGTAAAGTGATGCAGCAAAACTAATCCTTGGCATTGTAAAGTATCGGGCTCCTGAAATACGAGTTGGATATAATTTGGCATATTCCACATATTCAGATTTTTATTCCCGCTTGGATTATCACCTGCAACACACACCCCACCTACCATTCTGGCGTTTGCACTTTCTTTATTCTTTGTCATATAGCCATAGAGAACCTCTCTTTTTTTACCAGATATAGACTCAAACTTAGCCAGCTCTCCTTCTATCTTGGTTCTTTCACTATCAAACAGATCAATCAATCTCTGAACTGTATAGGTAGCAAACTGTTCCTCGTCATATCTCCCTTCTCTTATTCTGGTTTCGGTTTCAAGCACTTGCTGAAAATTGATTTCTCCTAGATGAACTTTTTGGGGATCCACCTCTTCGCCGGTAATTACTCGTAAAGCTTCGATGGTTCTTTCTCTTTGTGATCTTAGCTGTCCGTAAAATGCTCTTGTTTGGGGATTTTTTGAGGTAGAGGTTTTTTCTTGTAGTCCGCTGGTTAAACCTTCGTATCGTCCGATTATTTCTTTTACTTCATCTGGTTCATATTTTCGCCCTCTTCTCTTTTCTAACACCTTAGCCACTTGCTTTACAAAACTTTCTGAGGCCCCCAATCTATCTATTTGTAATCTGTTGATCCAATCCTGTCTTTGAACTGTAACGGAGTCTTGAGAAAGTTGCTTAAAATACTCCGGCATTAAGGCCACTATTTGTGGATTGTTATATGCCGCTTCTACTAATCTGCGATTGACCTCTTTAATCCGATCGGAATAAAACGTTCCCACTTCACACAAAAGAGCATAGTCTTGATTATTGGCCCGGCCAACTCTGTCTCTAGTTCCAGCCATATAGTCACTAATATCCTCGAACTTTGCAAATTCATAAGTAATAACTAGATCCTTTACTTGTTTAGGATCAACTGACCCAGTACCGTACATAGAGTCGGTTAAAATCAGAAACATTTTTTCCTCGGGAGACGTAACAGAGCCAAAATTAATTCCTCTGAGGCCTCCATTTTGCAAAATATCTTCAAGTACTTTGTCGATATTTTCCCCGAGAGCAACGTTTATCTTTTCTTTGTCATGTCCCAGAGCATTCATTCTTTCAGCTACCCCAAGAATTGGCCGCTGAACCTCCTCCTGTGCAAAATGATTAAGTGTTTCACCAGCCTTAACTCTTATTTCGCTTTGAGAAAGAAGATCGATTTCATATCTGGGTTTAATCTTGAATTCTGCTAAATCACCACTTCTATCGATACAGCCATCGTTACTTTTGAAAGAACTCCATTGACCGCTATTATTAGCATAGACATGTCTAAGAAGGTCATTATAATAGGGTCTTTTTCTTTCCTCTTCGGTGATAATTCCAGAACCGGTCATTCTTTCGGCTAGAACCTGTAATTGTGCAATATAGACCTTTTCGTGACCGGTTTGTTTTGCTTCTTTATAACCGCCTAACGTAGTTGGAGAAATTACTCTAAACTGTCTAGCAAATTCCAGGACAATATCCTTCTCCGATGTTGTAATAACTCCTGCGGCTAAACATTCCTGGTAACCTCTAATAAGAAAATCTGCTTTCTGTCCAAAATCACCAACAACATTATTTAAGAATCTCAAGTCAGAAGTATCCTTCAACATAGTGTTTGCATGTTTAAATACAAAAGATCTAGTCTCACTCATTTTTTTACCCATTAAAGCCGAGGCTTGTTGGGGAAATGCTAATGCTAATTCGCGACTGAGGGACTCATTTTCAACAACTGTTGAGACCTGTCCCATAATTTGACTGCTATCTTGATATGCAGCTACCATCTTTCTAAAAAAATCAGCATTTTGATCTGTTACCAGAAATACAGTTGGGTGCTCCACAGCTAATGAAAATGATGGACTGGATAGTATATCGCCTGCTTTTGTGGGAAGCTCTAATGCTCTTTCCTTTGCCAGAGCATTAATTCCAATAAGTTTTATTATTTCCAGAAGTTGTTCGTCTTTGCCAAAATAGACAGCAACCATGTCTTTGAAAAAAGATACTGTATCTTTGCCAACGAACTGTTTGAAAAACTCACTCCTCAACGAAAAGTTTTCTGTTAGTTGAGGTAATTCCTTAAATGCAGATAATAAAAGGTCAGTATTTTCTTGGTTTAGGGAGCTATCTTTTAACTTCTCGAAAAGGTCGTATTTAATCAGATATTCTAACGCGTCCGGTTCGTCTTTGTTGTCCACAATCGCTTTAGAAAGCAACGCTAGCCTTTTAATCGCAGCAATGTCTGATTTTTTCAAATTCTCATCTCCTTCTCCAAACAACGAGGCTGAATTTTGAAAGACATGATCTCTGAAAAAGAATTCATCGTGATGTTTACCGGGGATTGCAGACCGCTCTCTAAGAAGATCTGCAGTTTGTATTAATGCGGTAAATTCATCATCTGAAAGTTTACCCGTTCGATGTAGTGCTTCTATAGTGTGTTTGATACTTGATCGTTGAACCTCGCGGGCAAGCTCAATAAGTCGTGTGTTATTAGGCACGCTATCGATTACTTGTTGGGCAAATTCGAAGGCGGAGTCTTGCATAACTGGAGAAACTAAGAATCCTTCTTTTGCAAATCTATCTATTATTGGCCTCATTTTTTCCAAAGCCGGATACTCATGTTGGGCTCTCTCAAATATTTCTTGAAGATCCTCTCTTCTATATAAAGAATTGATAGCAGTTGTCAGCCCCTCAAAACTATATCTTTTGGAGGCCATAAGCGTCCAGTTTCTAATAGCATCTGGGGTCGGATAATACTCGATAAGATTTACTAGGCTCTGGTCATGGTGGGGATGGTCTACTAAAGAATCAGCTAATAAGGCTTCATAGTTTTCTCGATCTTGTCTTTCAATCAATTCACTGAAAGTTCCCATGGCAGTCGTTGAGCTTTTTAAAGCTCTTTGGAAAGGAAGTTCCTGCCAGGAAGGAACATCCCTTTCTTTAGATGTTAAATTTTCTAAAATATTACTGCCTAAACCTTGGCTCCTGCGGCCTACTGCTTTTTCAATTGTTTCACCAAGTTTCCAATCCCAACCCAGTACATTAAAATGGGATTCGGCAATGTCTTTTATTGGGGCAATGTCTTGTGCTGCCATTTTTGCTACTAATTTTTGGACTATTTTTTTATCGCCATTATTCATAAGTAGTTCACAATAACTCACAACGTCGTAAAATCCCTCATCGTAAGTGAATAAACGATCGAGCTCCTCTTTGTATGGTTGGCTTTGAGCTTCTGGTTCTTCTCTATGGTCAATGTAAGTGCGTAAAGCAGAGTAGAAAGCCTCTCGTTTATCTTGTGGTAGTTGTCGCTCTTCAACTATTTTGTCTACTTTTGGAGTTATGACCTGTTGAATATAAGCCTCTCTTATCTCAGCCGTCATTGTCCCATCTTGAAAAACATCCTGCACTAATTGTTCGTATTCACTTCGAATAGCCTGAATTTCTTGTCCTATTTCAGCAAGTAAAGTTTCCTCTTGCTTCCGCCGAACTGGTTTCTCTTTCTCGGAAATTTGGTCAACAAATTGCTGTTTAGCCTGTATTTGGGCTTCTAACTGACCGATTTGTCTTTGTATGTCTGTTTTTTGTCCTTCCAGGCGTCTTTTTTCTAGTGCAGCCAGAATTCCCCGCAGGCCTTTTGCTTGATCTAACTCTCTCAGCCTTTCGTCTATCTTGAATCTGATATTATTCTGGTGGAAATATTGTTGTTCCCATAACACCTGCTGTTCGGCTCTTGCCTGATCCCGAAGCTGAACGGAAGTTCGTAATACCTGTCTGCTCCTAGACAAAAATTCTGAAGGAGGAATAGCCTCTTCCTTGGCCAGTGCTTCAAGTTGTGAAAGCGCATCTACTGGTGGCTGTGCTTCTGTCTCAGATATATGAACGCCAAGTAACAAAGCTACTTTTTGTGCATGTGCTTGAGCATTAGCTCTGGTTTCTTCTAACTTTAACAATAATTTATGCTGTCCCTCAGACTCTGGTGCTGTACCCAATTTAATTTCTGGCCCAGTCGATAATTCCCGGTCGGGTTTCATTAGTTCCGGAGTTGGATCCATAATCATATCTAATTTACCACTAAAACCTCCGCCCCAAAAAAATCAAGCCTAAAAATTCATTTCTACAAATGAAACAGGCCGCCGACGGAGAGCAGGATTCCCAAAGCTAACGCGAGATTATCCCCTAATCCCCACCGCTTCTTCCAACCCCATCGCTCTCAAACCTTCCACACCCTTAAAGTCACCGGTGTTTTCTGTTACCAAAGTCTTCACTCCGTTTGATAAAAGTGTGGCTGCAAGAGAAATATCGTGTACAGCTTGGGCTTTTGGCTTAATTTTTAAAACTAAACTAAAAAATATTTCTTTTATATTTACTATTGGAAATATTACCTTGATATTGCCACTTTCCAAAAACTGCTTTGTTG
>OBEQ012396842.1_pt1 | contig 12417 bp, 13 predicted proteins | sample 1670901 | NCBI WGS metagenome assembly OBEQ01 (sample SAMEA104232315, study PRJEB22302) | groundwater metagenome | biome: forest; feature: aquifer; material: groundwater | place: USA | collected 2011-08-07 | depth 5.4 m | reverse complement strand
TGGCTTTGGGCAATCGCTAGAGCCTGGCCACGCTGAGCTGCCCTAACAGAGTTGTTTAAACTATGACCGGACAGACTGTAGCCGCCGCCCAGCGCTATCATGATGATGGTGGTGCTTAGCATCACCTCGATCAAAGTGTCTCCAGCTTGAGTTAATTTCTTGAAGAAGTGTCCCATCTTAACAACTCACAAAATCCAACTGATTGCTTATGCTTATTGATATATTAACACTCAACAGCGCAGTTTGGTTATTAAAATTATTAGCAAAACAAGTTTGCCATTTAATAATTGGTTGGGGGCTGGCGCAATCGGGGGGTTTTTGTTCAATGCAGTCCCGCACGCCCGCTGAGATTGGCCCGCAAGCCGTAGTAGCCCCGCAGTTGTAAGCCATAGCGGTTACTGAGACATTGTTGGTCGAGGAAAAATCGTTATAAAAACCAATCAGGCTGGCGTTATGGGAAGGTGTTTGTTGTGACGGGCCATCAGATGTATAAGTTACTTTTGAGGATTTAATAAGTAGGGTGGCTGGTGTTAAAAAATGAGACGACAGATCGACGCTAGAGCCTTGGGCCGGAAAAATCGGGTCAATGTTGGCCTCATTCAAAGAACTTATGGGCAGGCCGGCATTCGGACCAGACTGAACTAGCCGATCGCCAAAAATGGCGTAGGCATAAAGGCCGCTGCCGCCTTGAGCGTTAAGGTGGAGGGCGCGGCCGACAAAGATACACGGCGGATCAGTTTGCGGTATGCCGCCCGAAGGATCAACTACCGGCCGGCCGGTCGAGCCGGAAACGGTGCATTTATTCTCGCTGCCGTACGGCGAAAGGCTGTTGCCGACGTCATTGATGTAGGACTGGATTTTGGAGGCGGTATTCTGGACGTCCTGGCTGAACTGATTTTGGTTCTTCACGCCCTGGTAAACAAAGATGGTACTGGTAAAAAGGACGGCCGTCACAGACAGGAAAATCATCACTTCGATGATTGTGTAGCCGCCAAAATTTCTACGAAATTTTAGGCGGCTAAAGCCACCCCTGAAACCCTTCATGCTTAGAAGTATAAAGGCTTATGGTTGCTTAAGCAAAGGGGTTGTGCGGGCACTTTAAGTCCGTATTCCTAGCCTCTTGTTCCTCGCTTTTTGGCCTATTAAGCCAGTAGGCCTTTGTACCAGTCGATGATTGAGCCACCGAATAACAAGCTCAGCCAGGTGCTAATAATCAAAAATGGCCCGTAAGGCAGCTTAGAAGTTAGTTTATCTTGCTGGCTGGCCAGTAACGGCAGTGCCCAGGCTGAACCAAGCGCCGAGGCCAGAAAAATCATCAGCATGGCCCGGTACGGTTCGGCCAAGATGGTGCCGGTGATCAAACCGAGGCGAACATCACCGTAACCTATCCAGCGCCCGCGGCTGATGTGAAATAGTAGCCAGAAAAAACCGCTGGCCACCAACAAGCTTAGAGCTAAAAGCCAAAAGCTGTGAGCCTTACTGTGGGCAAAAAACAAAATATCAACCAATCTGCCCGTTAGAGCCACCAAAAAGGTCGGATAGACTATCTTGTTGGGCAAAATTTGCCAGCGGGCGTCATAAATCGCCAAGGCCAGTAAACCAACGGCCGTTACTAGCCAAAAGCTAAAGTTAAAAACGGCCTGATGGGTGTGCAAACCGCCAGGCCAGAACAGATATGACAGAACAAAAACCGTAGCTGAGACTACTTCGACTAGCGGGTGGCTAACCGAGATTTTCCCGCGGCAGTAGCGGCAGCGACCGCTTAAGGACAGCCAGCTGAAAATAGGTATTAGATCGCGGGGTGCTAGTCGATGGCTGCAGCGCTCGCACCGACTTCGCCCTTTCAGCCAATCACCGCCGTGTTTTAGTCGCCAAGCCAGCGCGCCGGCCAAGCTGCCGGCCGCCGCACCTAAAATAGCTAAAAGCACTATAACCACAAGGACTATAGTACAAGATCTTGGAGCCTAGGGCTTAGGCCAACCCCAGGTCAACAGTATACTGTATACAGTTAACCGCTTACTTTTTTATTGGTTGTCGAGGCAGTAGCGGGCGCCGCCCTCGAGGAAGGTCATCTCAACGTAGTTGTTAGCGGTACCAGCAGCACTATTTTCGCCGGCACAGATTCGACCGGTAACGTAATAGATAGTGCCCAGAGTGTTGACGTTGGCATCAGAAGTCCAGGTGGCTGTAACGATAGCGTTCCGTGATTGTGGATCAACGTAGTTGAGAGTCTGGATGTAGCGCGTGTAAAAGCCGCCGGCGCCGGAGTTAAAGCCGGTACTGGCATTAGCATCGGCGGTCGGTAGAGCGCCGCCATTATTGCTGGCGTAGTTCTCGATTTCGGACTTGAGGCGGTTGGTGATGTCTTTGCGCCGAGTGTTACGTTGGTTGCGGTTGAGCTGCGGGATAGCCAGGAAGACGATTAGCATAATTAGGGCCGCTACCGTCAGGACAACCATTACCTCAATAATCGTGAAGCCGCTGCTGCCCTGGCGGTGAAGTTCTTTAAATTTTTTAATCATTTTTGGCGTGCCCACCCTTCGATTTTTTAAGTTTATTGGCTTATGTTTATCATCTTAGGCACAAATGTTTCGAAAATCAAGAGCTTTTTCATCTGACTAAGTTTTGGCCAACCAAGCTATAGATAGGCAGCAGCACCGCCGCCACAATAAATAGGGCAATGCCACCGATGACGATCATCAGCACCGGTTCGATAATCGATGAGACGGCCCGGATTTGATTATCGACCTCTTTTTCAAAGAGGTCAGCGATCTTATCGAGCATCGGCTGCAACTGCCCAGACTGCTCGCCGATCCTGATCATATCCGGCACCAGCGGTAAGAAATTGGGGTCGCCCTCCAAGCACTCCGACAAGCTTTTACCGCCTCTAACTTTCTCGGCGGTGGCATTTATAGCCCGAGCCACGTGGACATTACCAACCGCATCAGCCGTGATACTGAGCATTTTGAGCATCGGGATACCACTTTGCAAAAGCGTCGCGCTGACTCGGGCAAAACGAGCCATATAAACTTTCATAAACAGCGGCCCAACGGCCGGTAGGTGCATCTTCAGGCGATCAGCAAAGGCCCGCCCGGCGGGCTGTTTTAGCCACAGCCGCCCACCAATCAGCCCAACAATAACTATAATTAGCACCAGCCACCAGAGGTGCACCACAAGACCTGCCACCGCCAATAAAACCCGAGTGACTAGCGGCAAGTGGGCTCCGGGCAACTCGTTGTAAAGCGATTTAACCTGCGGCAGGACGGTTGTGACCATAAAGCCCACGACAGCCGTAATAGCCACTAGCACAATGATCGGATAGATCATGGCGCCACGGACTTTAGAGATAATCTCGGCGTCTTTTTCCTGCTGGTCGGCAATTCGCTCTAAGCTGACATCGAGCGTACCGGAGCTTTCGCCGGCGGCTATCATATTGACAAATAACGGATTAAAGACCTCTGGGTATTTAGCCAGGGCGCTGGCTAGAGTACTGCCGCCTTCAACATCAGCTATGATGTTTTTAGTAATCTCCTTGAGGCTCTTATTGTCGGTTTGATTACCAACGTTTTGGAGGCTCTGGACTAGGGGCAAGCCGGCATTAATTAAGGTCGATAGCTGACGCGAATAGATGACCTTTTCTTTAGTCGAGACACGGTTGCGGAACTTACTCCAAAGATTAACGGTGGCATGGGTCTTGATGTCGAGCGGGATTAAGCCGTGCTCGGCTAACAATTTCGTTACGGCCGGCTCGTTTTCGGCCTTAACTTCGGCCGAAACTTTTTGATTTGTCCGAGGATCGAGTGCCGTGTAGCGAAAACTACGCATTTTCTCTTTTAGCCTCTCATCAACCGGTTGAGTTCCTCGACATTGACCGCCGCTCCGGCGGCCTCATCATAACTTATCAAACCGCGGTGGACCATTTCGGCCAGGGCGCTATCTAAGCTTTGCATGCCGTGCTCTATGCCAGTTTGGATGACATTGTCGATTTGTTCGGCCTTGCCTTCGCGGATCATGGCTTTAACAGCCGGTGTTACGATCAAAATTTCGGCCGCCGGCAGGCGGCCACCGCTTAAGCTAGTTACTAGACGCTGAGCCGAGACAGCCCGTAGAATGCTGCTGACCTGAGAGCGAATTTGCGACTGCTGGGATGCCGGGAAAGTGTCAATAATTCGGTCGATGCTCTGGGCGGCGTTGGCGGTGTGCATGGTTGCAAAAACTAAGTGGCCGGTCTCGGCGATCGCCACGGCCGCGGCAATGGTCTCTAAATCGCGCATTTCGCCAATCAAGACGACGTCCGGGTCTTGGTGCAGACTGGAGCGCAGGGCCATCGATAAACTATAGGTGTCGTAATGGACTTCCCGCTGGACGATAATCGATTTTTTAGAAGTATAAATGTACTCGATGGGGTCCTCAATGGTCACGATGTGGGCCGAGCGCTCGGAGTTAATCTTGTCAATCAGGGCCGCCAGCGTAGTCGTTTTACCGCTGCCGGCTGGGCCAGTGACTAATATTAGGCCGTGCGAAAAATCGGCAAATTTGGCTACGACCGGCGGCAGGTTAAGCTGCTCGATACTCAAGATCTGATTGGGGATCAGACGCATCGAAGTCGCCAGGTTACCCCGCTCGTGAAAGGCGTTAACGCGGAATCTGCCCAAATCGCCAAAGGCAAAACTAAAATCAATTTCTTTGTCGCGCAGTAGAGCCTGTTTTTGGTCCTCTTCGAGCAAACTAAAGATCATCGTTTCGAGGACATTTTCGGTTAAGGCGGCAATGTTGGGCAGGACTGAGAGCTTGCCGTCGATCCGGATCACCGGCGGTAGGCCGACTTGCAGGTGTAGATCTGAGCCGCGTCGTTTAACAACCTGTTCCAGCAAAAGTTCAATTTTTGGTTCTGGCTGCATACCCACCTTTTTGCTTTAATTTACTCTGTTTAAGACCCGCCCAGGGCGGCCACCCGATTAACTTCAGTCAGGCCGGTCAGGGCGGCCAGGGCTTTAAGGTAGCCGTCCTGGCGCATGGTGATCATCCCCTCGCTGACTGCGGCCTTTTGGATGACTGAGCTGGTCGAGCGCTTGAGGATTAAGTCCTGGATCATTTCACTAATAGCAAATACCTCGTACAAACCCATCCGCCCCTTATAGCCTGCCGGATTTTCGCTACTTGGTTTGCCCTTGAACAAAGTATAAGCGTTTTGGTTCGCTAGTGGCAAGTTGTGGTAGCCTAGTTCTTTTTCCAACTGAGCCACCTCGGCCGGTGTTTTGGGCAAAAGTCCACCAATGGTTTCTTTAATGGCCAGGGTTTCGGCTTTAGAGCTTAAATAAGTTTCACCGCCCGGGATAATTCGCCTAACCAGACGCTGGCCGATGACTGTATGTACCGTAGAAGCAATCAAAAATGGCTCGATACCCATATCCAGTAAGCGCGGCAGAATGCCGGCGGCGTTATTGGTGTGTAGGGTGCTAAAGACCAAGTGGCCGGTCAGGGCCGCCTGGACGGCTAGAGTGGCCGTTTCGCGGTCGCGGATTTCACCGACCATCACGACATCGGGGTCTTGGCGCAGTACCGAACGCAAGCCGGTGGCAAAGGTCAGGCCGACCGCCGGGTTGACCTGAATCTGATTAACACCTTCAATTTTATACTCAACCGGGTCCTCGAGGGTTACGATATTAATAGAGTCATTTTTAATGGCTTGGATCATGGCGTACATGCTGGTACTTTTGCCGGAGCCGGTCGGGCCAGAAGTCAGAACCATGCCATGGGGCTGGGCTAGTCCTGCTTGCAGCCGGGCCAGCGAGCGGCCGAGGTAACCCAAATCTTCCAGCTTAAAGCTAATATCACCTTTATCAAGCAAGCGAATAATTACCTGCTCGCCCCAAACTACTGGACTGATGGCCACCCTTAGGTCGATCGATTTGCCGGCAACTTTAACCGAGAATTGACCGTCTTGCGGGATACGGTGTTCATCAATCTTAAGATTGGACAAAATTTTTACTCGACTTACCAGCGGCGCTTCGGTCGACTTGGGCAGGCGCATCACCTCCGCCAACACCCCATCGACTCGGCAACGGACCTTTAGTTCGGCCTCCAGCGGCTCGATGTGGATATCACTGGCCAAATGACTAACGGCGTATTCCATAATGGCGGTCAAGACTTTGCTAATCGGTGAATCGTCGGCTAGAGTCTGGGTTTTAGGCTCGGCGGCCGGGCTAGTTTGGTCTTTATCGGTTGCTTCGGTCCCAGATAGCAGCGCATCAACTGAGGTCACGACGTTGTGACCGTATTGCTTTAGAACGTGGCGAATGCCCGATTCGCTGGCCGCGTAAACCTTTAAGGGTCGATTAACTTTTTTGCTTAAGAAGTCAACGGCTTGTAAGTTATCGGCATCGAGCATCGCCACCACTAAATAGCGCTGCATCTCGCCTAGGGAGACAGCCATATAGTGCTCGGCTATAGCTTGGGGCAACAGGGCTAGGATTTTGGGCTCAATTTTAGCGGCGCTCAAGTTGACGTAAGGGACAGCGTTGGCCTTGGCGAGGGTTTTAGTCAGCTCCTCGTCGGTAATCTTGCCTTCCTCAAGAAGCAAGCTCAAAACCGGTTGGCCTTGGCTGGTGGCCTTGGACTTTAACTCACTTAACTGGGGCTGCGAGAGGAGGCCATTTTTAACTAAGCTATCTTCGACGTAGGCTTGAGTAGTTGGTGATAAAACATTCATCCCGTTAGACTCCAAAAAGCTATCGGTTGTCTGAGGACGTCTTGAAGCAAGCACACGTTTTCAAATGTTAACCAAGGTCCGGAAGTTAAGTGGAGTCTAACGGGATTCATCATGATTACTGGCCAAAGGGTTGTCCATTCTGCCCGCCTAGCTGGATCAACTGGGTCGGGTCCAAAGCGCCCGGATTAAAAATGGCCTTATAGCGGCTATCGCCGCTGACTGATGGAAAATCAGAGCTGATGGCCTCGGCACTGGGCGCAGAAGTTTGCCGATGACCGCCCGAGCCAAAGCTAAAATGAGCAATTATTAGTCCAAAAACGGCGCTACCAACAGCGACCAAGATTATCAGTTGGATGTCAGATCTTTTCATCTTAGGAGTGGCTTTTTATCTAAACTAAAGACTTTGGCGGCTTGATAATAGCTATCAACCGATAATGACAATTGCATATTGCCTTGATTACCATTAATTTGCAAGTTGTTAATGTTAAAGGGCCTAATCGATCGCATAAAGTCGTTGATCAGGTTTTGAATATTGGCGTAGCTACTGGTTGCACTGATCGTTAGGCTGATGGTGATCGGCTGGGGACTAGAACTAGCCGCTGTTTTATTATTAAGCGAGTTATCGGTGCCGCTGATCGAGCCACTAATGCCCCGCTCTTTTAGGATCTTGTCAACGCTGCTAGTCAGACCCGGGAAATTGTAGCTAACCGGCAAGGCATCTAAAACTATCTGGGCATTATCACCATCAGATGGACCAGAACCTTTAGGCGCCCCACCAATGATATTGGGGCTAGTCTCGACAAAAACCTTATATTGAGTGGCTAAAGCGCCAGCCGCGCTCAAGTTAGCCCTCAGCTGTTTGGTGGCCGCCTGCTTGGCGCTAATAAGATGTTGCTGATAGAGGGCCTGGGATACTAAGACCTTCAGCGAAGCCAGGCAAAAGACGCCGAGGGCCGAAGCGACGGCGACAGTTATCAACAAGTGCCGATTTTCTCTGACGATTTTAAGATTTGGGCTATTGAGATTGAGCTTCATTTTTATTGTCCCGGACTCTTAAATAATGAGTCGCTGTTTTGAAAAGAGTTAGGATTGTACTGGCTGGGAAAAACCAGGCTGACACCACTTAAACGGTTATCAAACAGGCTGGGCGCAAATTTGATATTCAGAGAATAGTTGGTGTTGCCACCGCTGGAGCCGAAGCTGCTTTCGACAACTGATGGAAAGGCCGCTTGCGGCGTCGGGTTGTTGTCTGATTTCATTTGGGCAAGCTTTAGAGTATCAATCAAAGCGTTAACGGTTGACAGCGAATCGGCATTGCCGGACAAAGTCATGGCGCTGGTTTTAAAATCAATCGCTAAACTACTAATTGTGGCTTTAGCCGGTGTAACTTTCGATAAAAAACCAAACAGCCTACCAGCGGCGTGCTTTTGATCGTGCAGGCCAATTAGCGTATTGAGCTGATTTTTTACAGTCAGCATTTTGTTAAGATCGGGAACTTGCTGGAGCTGGGCTTGAGCGCTGGCTAGATTTTTGGCGGCACTAGATAGTTGATGTCTTTGCAGGCCATAAACTAAACCGGCCACGATGATAAACAGCGCCGCCAAAACACCAGCTACCAAAACAGTCAGTTTAAGCCACCGGGCCTGGTTGGCTTGGCCTTTAACAAAGTCGGCTTTAGCTTCGGGTAATAGGTTAATCTGGACGGCGCTCATCCCGTTAGAGCCCTTCCGGATGCTAGCTTAGCGAAAAATGGTATTTGAGTGAGCAACATATAATTTTTTAACAGTCTGATGCCCTCGGGGCCTCTAACGGGACTCATACATCCCTCTCGGCCAGTCCGACAGCCACTGCAAAACGATTAGACACCGCCATCAGTTCATCTTGTTTGACGGACCCTGGCATAACGTTCCGCCAAGCATTGCCGATCTCGACACTCAAACTGAATTTATTAGCCAAATAAAGCGGTAATTCCGGCAATGTGGAGGCGCCACCGGTGACTATTAATTTACTTATTTTGGCGCCCGGATAGCGAGTTGCGAAAAACTTGATCGATTTATCAAGCTCGGCAGCTAGGCCATCAATCGTAGTTTGAATGGCGCCGCGGATTTGGCCCTCGAGTTTATCTTGGCTGAGTCCAAACTTGAAGACAAACTGCTCGGCTTGAGCCTCCTCGATATTTAAATTAGCCATGGCGGCTTTAATAACTTGGTCGGCGCCAAGCGGAACGGCTCGGGCCAGTTTGGCTGTGCCGCCGACAGCAATCACCAAATCCGAGGCCTGGTGGCCCATATCGAGCAACAAATACGGTTCGCTAGCCTCTGCTGGCGGCAGCGAGCGGGCCAGCGCCATGCCGTCTGGCTCAAAAGCCAAAACGTTGAAACCGGCCGCTTCCAGTACGTTTAAACGGCCCTCGACAAAGTCTTTAGGCACACTCGACAGCAGGACTTCAACTTTAGTAGGATCACTGGGCGATGGACCAATTACCGCCCAATCAAGCTTAGATTGTTCTAAAGCCATCGGGATAAGGGAGGCTGCTTGGTAAGCAATCGCCTTGGCCGTCTCGGCTGGATTCAGCCGTGGCATATCGATAATTGTTGTGAAGGCTTTATTGGAAGGTAGGTTGGCGACCACGTTTTTGGTCGTTATATCGGTTTTTTTAACCAGTTGGCTAATAGCTTGGGCTAAGGCCTGAGCGCTAGCGCTCGGGTTATCGAGATCTAGTTTTAGGGCCACTTCGCCGTAGCGCAGCAGGCTTTTAGCCTGCTTAGCCTTCCGGAGTTGGACGACGCGCAAGCCACCCGAGCCAATATCAAGTCCAAAAAAGTCGGGTTGCCCACCGCTAAATATATGCATAACGACTAGCCAGATTATAGCATGAGCTTTATCTGTTCTGGCAGCAAATTTTAAAGAGTTTTTTACAAAACTGGCGGCAGGCTGGTAAGACTTTGAATAACGGGGGTGCCAGGACTGGCAGCGCTAAAGAATGGGTTACCGGCGACCATTTCAGGAGTGAAGTTAACGACTTCAGCTGGAGTAGAAGCCGGTGTGCTGACATCGCCAGGAGTTCTTAAAAATTCAACTTCCTTAGCCGTTAGCGCCCCGTTGACAACCAGCTGGTTGTTGCAATTACTAGCCACCCAGCTAGCATCTTCTTTGCCGGTTTTGTTTTCATGGCAAGTCCAAATATTACCCGTATCATTTTTATCGAGCGGAGGGTAGCTAGCATCAGGCTGGGCAATGTACCAGCCATCTAATTGTTTAACATTGGGACCGATGTAAAGGCTGCCAAGAACCACCAACACGAATTTAGGAACGTTGCTATCGTTGTAGCCCTGGGCGTATTTGATATCGCTGTTTATATAGGCATTACCTCTCAGGAAAACCGTGGTATTTTGGCCGACGCCTATGGTGACATTGCTGGGAGCCATAGCCACAGGGTTATCACACGGACTCGGACAGCTAAACGTATATTGCCCAGATGAATGAATAGTAGTCAAGTCGCCGTTAAAACTGGCCGGTGATTTTTGCAGAGAGTTAAAATAGTCTGGTATACAGTGGGCTTGCGGCACCGTTCCTTCAAGGTCGCCTCCTGAAGTGTTGACGTCAATTTTGTTTACGTTAGAAAAGCTCAATTTACTGCTAAATCCGTAGTTGTTGGCCCCTTGGGAATCGATTTGGATATCGCCAAGAGCAAAAGCAGCCAGGTCTGTGGAGGCGCCTTGCCCCGATTTTAACCAAGTTTGAATACCACCTGAAATTGTCTGTGAGTAAGTTCGGGTCTCAGAGTCATAGATGGGTGCTTGATAATAGGTACCCGGATCGGTCGAACAGATTGATAGTGTATTAAACCAGCCGCCTGCAAAAACATCACCAGCACTAACTTGAAAATAGGGTTGAGCGGCCTGGGCAATTCCTGGCAGCATCAGCCCCATAAGAGTTACCGTAGCTACCAAAATTTTTGTTAGATCGGTTTTGGCCAGCAGTCTGGTCTTCATCCCGTTAGACTCCACTTAACCTTCTGGGGTCGGTTAACGTTTGATAAACAGTATAGGTTTCAGTCATCATATAACTTACGTGGGTCTTTTGGAGTCTAACGGGACTCATACATAAGCAGTATATAAGCAGTTCCGCAGGCTGACAAGTCGGGTAATGCTTGATCGCCACCTGTTAAAATAGCTGGCATGGCTTTATCTATTGGCGTGCACAAGACGCAACCATACCTTTTGAATTAGAGTTTAAGATACCCCCTACCGATAGAGGTGGAAGAGGTTATTCTGATAAATATACCGAGCGACTAGCCAAGCAACTTGTTTAATTACCCGTTCTCCCTCTCCGCCAAAGATATTATGTTTGATTACGAATTTACCGAGACTGACTGGGAAAACAGACCAACCCCTTAAACCTCTTGGAGGACGTCTGGGAGCCAGTCTTTATTGCCAGGTAACATTTTGTCATAAGGAATACTATCAAAACTAAACCAGCGTAATTCTTTCAATGATGGCTCCTTTGGCTTAACTTCTCCAGACCAGGCAAAAGCTGTTAATACATGTAGTTCCAGACCGAGTAGATGAAGAACTTTTGCCTCTCTAACACTGTCTTTATCCAACATTCAGGAAGGTCTCCTCTTCAAATTCTCTGACTACCGCATCAATTGGATTCTCGCCTTCTTCAATTACCCCTCCTATACCATTCCACTTTCTGTCGCCAGAAGGATATTCAATAAGGGCTAGCAGAACTTTCCTGCCTTTCACCAAGAAACAAACTGTGCCTTTGTTCGTTTTACTCTGCATAGTCTTAGTGTATAACACAGGAGTTCTAGACCCGTCTGTTCCGCCAAAGATATAGTTCTAAAACGACCCGTCCATCTAGAACATATGCTGGAATTATAGATTCTCTGACTTAGCTAGCTCGGCTTGGGCGATGTCTTCCCAAGAGGCGCCGCTTTCAAGCCCCGACTTTACCTCCTCACTTGCCTTTATTCATGAAGGTTAACTCGGTGAGTACTCTGCTAACTCTTCTGGGGTGTCAATTTTACCTTCAGTAGTTAGGACCGTAGCTATATGTCTCATTCTTGCCAAGCAAGCTTCAGCGTCCTCGTCATAGTAATGCAACCCTTTCAATTGTTCTAAAAGGACTTGCTGGCGAACATCATCTTTCAGGAAACTATCGGCTTCTTTTATGATTTCTTCCGGTGCTTGAACACCGTAAAAATCTGTAAACATAGAACGGTGAGCCTCTCTTTCTTTATTATTGTAAAAGGCGTGCGCATGGTCAATCGCGTACATTTTGTCGGTCACGATTGCGTTACCCTGATGGGCGTCTGTATGCCAAATGCTGTACTGAAAAATCCATAACCTATAAAGGTCGGCCTGGAACTGTTCAGTAGCCTCAAAATCAGGGATTTCCCTCGCATCAGTCGCATCAGGGATATATTCCTGAAAGCTTACCTCTTCTTTAGTTCCATAAGAGCTAGTAAATTCGCGAATTACTGTTGTTGGTACAAGCCCAAATTGCCATGAGCGATCTACCAAATACGCAGCCCGCTCATTACGATATTTATTACTCGTGCGGTGCCAATAAAGGCCTGCTTCGCCATTGTCTAATTCTACATACTCTACACCGCCTGCCCGGCGTTCCTCATATGTAATATTGCCAGAAAGCAGGGCCTGTTCTTTCGGAGTCGGACGTTTTAACTCTTCCCTGTA
>OBEQ011486098.1_pt1 | contig 12419 bp, 11 predicted proteins | sample 1670901 | NCBI WGS metagenome assembly OBEQ01 (sample SAMEA104232315, study PRJEB22302) | groundwater metagenome | biome: forest; feature: aquifer; material: groundwater | place: USA | collected 2011-08-07 | depth 5.4 m | reverse complement strand
GCATAATGGCTTTTCCGCTTGCGATCCGCGCCGCCATCACCGCCATTTACAGCAGAGTAGTCTGGATATAGCCCTGACCAATTGCCGCAATCAAAGTTTCCCCACCTACCCAAGGCTGGCCATAGCGCGCCTGCTTCCAGTTTGGCGACGGCATCAGGCCCTGTTTTTCATCCGGCAGGCCAATATCCAATTTCACGCCGAGGCCAAACTGATTCCCCATCTCCTGCATGGGCACAATTCCTGTGCGCCGGCCGGCCTCATAAAAATACACGTCGCAAGAATGTTTGATGGCCTCGCGCATCGACATCGCGCCATGACCTTCTTTCTTCCAGCAATGAAAAAGGTGGTTACCCAGACTAGCCTTACCATTACAAAAAACACCATCAGCCGGTGACATTGCGCCACTTGTCAATGCGGCCAGCGCCACCAGAGGTTTAATGGTCGATCCCGGCGGATAAAGTCCTGCGATAGATTTGTTAATCAGCGGATGCATAGGATCATTCTGCAGCGCCCGCCATTGTGCCGTGGACAATCCCATATTGAAAGCATCGGGCTCAAAACCCGGCACTGATACAAGTGTCAGCACTTCACCACGTTCGATATCCAGACAGACAATTGATCCACTTTGTCCGGTCAAGGCGGCTGCGGCGGCTTTTTGCAATTCAATATCGATGCTTAAAACAACATCCTTGCCAGGAACCCCCTCCGTGCGCGTAAGTTCGCGGATCACCCGGTCATAGGCATTTACCTCTACCCGCATATTTCCTGCCCGGCCACGCAGATCAGCATCCTGCATCTTTTCTATGCCGCTTTTGCCGATCCTGAATCCGGGCGAGCGCAACACAGGCTCAGGATTTTCTATTGCCGCAAGATCATCTTCAGAAACTGACGCCACATACCCGATCAGGTGCGACAATAATGCTCCGTGAGGATAGGCCCTGGTTTCACCCACAACAGGCTGCACACCGGCAAGGTCATAGCTTTTGACATTGATGCGCGCAAAATCTTCCCAGCTGAGATCTTCTGCAACAATGACCGGCATAAAGCTGCGTTTGATGCGTATCTCCCGCAAGACGCGTTTACGGTTTTCCTCGTTCACTGGAACATATTCGGCCAGCGCATCAAGGGTTCGATGGACATCCCTGGTACGTTCCGGAATCAGGATAACTCCGTAATTCTGCCGGAGTGTCGCCAATTCTTCCCCAAAACGGTCCAATATCCGTCCGCGCTGGGGCGGCAATAAACGCAGGCTAATCCGATTTTCATCGGCCAGAACTTTATACTGTTCGGACTCGACGACCTGTAGATAGTAGACACGCGAGGCAAGCACGCCAAACATCAGCGCCTGTCCCCCGCCAAGTATAGCCGCACGGCGGGTGAAACTTTTAATCTGTTTATTTTCACGGCCGCCAGGCAGCATTACGAAAATATCCTTATCCGCTTTAATGCGCCGATGGCATCCATCGCGATAAACTTATCAAGATCAATGCAATCGCTGGATAAACAAGAACTGTCAGCGCTGACTGCACCAAAACTGGCATGGGTGACAATAATACATCGAAGTAAACACAGGCGGCGATCCATGCCAGAAATGCAGCCCCTATCACTATGGATGCAAAACCAATCCAGCCAAGAACAAATGACTGACCTACAAGGAACTGCCGTTGTGATAGTGAAAAATACTGTACCAGCAAAAGGGTCAAAGCCCACAGCCCGATAGGCCCGCCGGACAGCACATCCTGCAACAATCCTATGCCAAAAACGGCAGCAGGAGGCATAAAATTCGGACGCGTTACAACCCAAAAGAAAATTGCCGCAACACTTAACAAAGGTGTGACTGTGCTAAACCCTGGCACACCAGCCGGCACCACCCCTACAAGAACGAAAACAACCGCCGTTAAAGTGGGTATCAGCGCTGAAAGAAAGCGCCTGATTTCACCAGATGACTGGGAAGTCTTCATTGTCCTCCCACTGAGGTATTAGAAGAACGAGGTGCTGCCGCCGTCTCTCCGGCATCTTTTGTTGAAGTGTTTTCTCCAATTGTTCCAGGCGGCACTTCAGCCCCGTGATATTGCAGCACGCGAACAAAACTTAGCCGGTGTTCATCAGAAAATGTCTGCACGCGAATTTCATTCTTGGTAGCGCCGCCATTAAGACTGCTGACATTACCAACTGGAATACCCGGCGGAAATACCCCGCCATGCCCAGATGTAACCAGCCGGTCGCCAATAGCAACATTCGCACGCGCGGGCAAATAAAATAGCTGCGGATTTACATCGTTATCCCCGGCCAACACGGACTGATACCCGCTTACTTCAAGGCGAACTGGAACGCGGCTGTTCAAGTCGGAAAGCAGCAGAACGCGCGACACCTGCTTGCCGGCCGATACTACCTGTCCTATCAACCCTTCGGAGCCGACTACAGGCATACCCTTTTGAATACCCTGCTTTTGACCGGCGTTTATAAGCACTGTGTGAACAAAGGGGCTGCCCAAATCGCCAATAACCCGCGCCGATACATAGGGAGATTCTGGTATATCCTGCGCATTCAACAAGGAACGGAATTCCTTGTTTTCATTCTCCAATTTCAGCGCAAGTGAGTGCCATGACTGCAACCGTTCAAGTTTTGAGCGTAAAACGCGGTTTTCTTCGAGTGTGTTAAAATACTGATCAACTTCTGCAAATCCTGCCCGTAACACCTGAATCGGACGGGAAGAAAGTTCAAGTACCGGTGCGGTAAAATCGCTCAGTGCAGTGCGGAATATTTCCATTCGCTCGGTTTCCGCACGTCCCGCTAGCAACAGAAGAAGCGCTGCACAAACCAGAATGACAAATGACGCCCGCTGCCCAAGGTCCTGCAATCGAATTGCAAGCCTCCCCCCTCCCTGGTTAATACGCGGCTTAAATCTCGTCATACCTTAGCCCATCACATCCGATTACACACTGCGGCCCTTATTTCCATATCGAAGTTTTCACAGCGTGCTATTTTGTTTCACCCGATCCTTAACTGATACCCGAAAGGACATGGCGCATTGTTTTCAGATGCTCCAACGCAATGCCGGTCCCTTTTGCAACACATGACAAAGGATCCTCCGCCACGATAACTGGCAAACCAGTTGCCTCGCGCAGAACCCGATCAAGGTTTTTCAAAAGCCCGCCGCCGCCTGTCAAGACGATACCCTTATCGACAATGTCTGCCGCCAGTTCGGGTGGCGTTTGTTCAAGGGCGACCTTCACCGCTTCAACAATTGCGCTGACTGGTTCAGCCAAACTTTCGGCAATCTGACGCTCCGTAATGCTGATTTCCTTGGGGACGCCGTCGATAAGATGCCGGCCACGGAGTGTTACAGAAGGCCCGTCGCCATCAAGAGGTGGACAAGCAGCGCCAATCTGCGCCTTGATACGCTCGGCACTGGCTTCCCCTATCATCAGGTTATGATGACGACGAATGTAGCTGATAATCGCTTCATCCATTTTATCGCCGCCAACGCGCACAGAGCGCGCATAAACAATTCCGCCCAGAGACAAAACCGCAACCTCGGTTGTACCGCCACCGATATCAACCACCATTGATCCGGTTGGTTCTGTTACAGGCAAACCAGCGCCAATAGCGGCGGCCATGGGTTCCTCAATCAAAAACACGCGACGCGCACCTGCCGAAAGCGCTGAATCCTGAATTGCCCTGCGTTCAACCGCAGTTGACCCGGAAGGCACGCAAATCATGATCTGAGGGCTGGCAAATGACCTGCGGTTATGTACTTTACGTATAAAATGTTTAATCATTTCTTCCGCAACTTCAAAATCCGCTATAACCCCCTCTCGCATTGGGCGAATAGCCTCAATATTACCCGGTGTTTTACCAAGCATCTGTTTGGCCTCCTCGCCTACAGCGAGAACCTGCTTGCGGCCGCCAATCTCTACAATGGCAACCACAGAAGGCTCGTTGAGTACAACCCCACGGCCTTTTACATAGACAAGCGTATTAGCTGTGCCGAGATCAATAGCCATATCGGCAGAAAAGAAACCCAACAGATTGGAAAACATGCCTAAAACCACCCCTGCTTAAAAAGCCTATTATCTCTCAACGAATACGTGCATCCGTTAAAGTAGAAAAATCCAAAATGGTTAATTTTTCGCAAACACAGTTAAAGTTAACCAAAATGACTTTTTCTAAAGTAAAAAAACATGGCCGCTTGTGCCGCCAGGAATATCAGCTTCCATCTGCGCCATCCGGCATTTTATACAGTCGCCGTTAGTGCAACCGGAATGGTTTTGTCGCGCTTTACCAGAAGCCGGTTAAGCGCATTGACATAGGCCCTGGCGCTGGCAACCAGCGTATCGGGGTCCGCACCCTGCCCCGTAACCGCTTTGCCGTTCTGTTCCAGGCGCACACTGACTTCTGCCTGCGCATCGCTACCTTCGGTTACTGCATGAACCTGATACAGTTGCAGGCGCACTTCATGCGGGTAAAGTGCTTGAATGGCATTGAAGATAGCATCGACCGGACCATTGCCAGTAGCTGTCGTAGCGCGTATTTCGCCATCTAAATCCAGTTCCAGGGTTGCGCTTTGCGGTCCCTTGGTTCCAGCAATAACGGCCAGCGAAACAACTTTGATCTTGTCCTGGTCACGCACCAAAGCATCGTCGATCAAAGCGGCGATATCTTCGTCATACACCTGCTTCTTGCGATCGGTGAGCTCCTTGAAGCGGACAAAAGCATCTTTCAAAGCATTCTCACCGAGCTGATAGCCCATCTCTTCAATTTTTTTACGGAAGGCATGACTGCCGGAATGCTTGCCCATCACCAGCGAGCTTTGATGTACGCCCACACTTTCGGGCGTCATGATTTCATAGGTCTGGGTATTTTTGAGCATCCCATCCTGATGAATGCCGGATTCGTGGGCGAACGCATTCTTACCGACGATGGCCTTGTTATACTGAACTGGAAAACCCGTAGCCGTTGAAACCATCCGCGAAGCGGCGACAAAGTTTTCGCTGATCACGCCGGTTTCATACGGCATGAAATCATTGCGCACCCGCAGCGCCATTACGATTTCTTCAAGTGCCGCATTGCCTGCCCGCTCACCCAACCCGTTAATGGTGCATTCAACCTGCCGTGCGCCATTGGAAACAGCCGCCAGCGAATTCGCAACCGCAAGGCCCAGGTCGTTATGACAATGAGTGGAAAATACCGCTTTATCGCTGTTTGGAACGTTGGCAATCAAATCGGCTATCAGCTTGCCATATTCAGCAGGCATCGCGTATCCAACCGTATCGGGAAGATTGATAGTCGTTGCGCCGGCCTTGATGGCCGCATCAATGCACTTGCACAGAAAATCGAATTCTGCGCGCGTTGCATCTTCGGCAGACCATTCCACATCGCCACACAAATTGCGCGCGTGCGTGACAGTGGCGATGACCGTCGCCAATACCTCATCCGGTTCCAATTGCAGTTTGTACTTCATATGCACCGGACTGGTGGCGATGACCGAGTGAATACGCGGCCGCTTGGCGCCCTTCAGCGCCTCCCAGGCGCGATCAATATCTTTGAAGTTGGCGCGAGATAAACCCGCAACGACTGAATTTTTGATGATCTTTGAAACTTCACGCACCGCCTCAAAATCACCATTCGAAGCAATCGGAAAGCCAGCTTCGATAATATCGACGCCCATATGTTCAAGCATCTCACCGATGCGCAGTTTTTCTTCAAGAGTCATCGATGCACCGGGAGACTGTTCCCCATCGCGCATGGTGGTGTCAAAAATTAGAACTCGGTTCTTGCTGCTCGTTGTCATCATCTTCGTTCCTTAATTCATTCCCTGCTCAGACTAAATTTCTGTTCCAGTGTGAATATCCCCTAAACACCCGGCCCAATCAGCCCGTCGATGCCTAGGGGCAAATAAGGAGAAGCGCACTGTCTATACAAGAAAAACGACCAGAATTGACCGTGGAACCCGCGCGCGGCAACATTAACGGCGTCTCAGAGATCTCGCCCCGAAACCCGCCATGCAATCGCCTGCATTGTTGGTTTGCAATCATGCTTACTTGCTGCCTGACTTCGCCACAGTTAATGGGAAATCGTTATCGAGAAAGGTAACCGAATAGTTAACACGCCAATAAGGTTAAAGCACCTATCCAGATTACGTAACCTAAGGCAAAACTCACTGACTCGGCAAGGCTTTTTGCGGTTTAGTCAAGTCATCCCGGGTAGAAAGGCTACCCGGATCAACGTATTTATTTTCCTTCCCCCGCCAATCGTTGCCGTCGCTCGCGGGTCAGCTTCACCAGGAAATCAACCAGAACACGCATTCTGGAAACATGCCGCGCCTCTCTGTGGGATGCCAGCCATAACTCAGCCCTTCCAACAGTATCCGGACCATAAATTCTGGTTATCCCAGGGGCTTGATCAGCTAAGAAACAAGGTAAAACAGCCAACCCAACCCCTGATATTACTGAAGAAAAACGGCAATTTTCATCATCTGTACGAAGCACTGTCTGGGAGTCACCTCCTGCTTTTTCCAGCCATTCAACGGGCGCCGATAATGGGTTGATTTCAGCAAACCCGACCAGCGGCATGCCCGCCAGAACGTTCTGTTTGGCACTGCGGTAACGTGAAAGCAGTTCAGGGCTCGCGTAAAGCCCATACCCGATATCTGCAAGTTTACGAACGACCATGTCACCAGACACCGGACGGCCATAGGATAGGGCTAAATCCAGCATACCAAGCTTAACCGGCACTGCCCCATGCGTAGTTTGAATTTCTACAGACAGTCCAGGGTAACTGGCGCGAAACTGACCCAGACGGGGTGCAATCAGAGCACTACTTAGCGCGCCAGGTGCTGACATGCGTATAATTGATTCGCCGCTTTCGTCTTCTGGAACAAAACTACGGGCAATACCCGCTATGCGTTCCTGAATTGGGCGCAACGACGCCATCAAGGCCCCGCCTTCTTGCGTTACTCGATATCCTGTTCGATCCCGCTCAAACAGCCGGACCCCAACCGACTTTTCAAGGGCCGCAATACGCCGCAAAACGGTCGAAGGGTTAACCTCTAACGAATCCGCCGCAGCCGACAGGCTGCCAAGCTCAGATACTGCCAGTGCATAGCGCAAATCGTCCCAGTTCATGACTCATCATGCATAAAAGCAAAAGATATTTGCATATATAGAGCGGTTTGCAGGTTCCGGCTAGGGTGTATGTCGCAGAATTAAAATTATTGGCTACCTAGCTACCTCTGAAGACCGGCTTTCGCTTATCCATGAATGCGCGGCGGCCTTCCTTATAATCATCGCTGGCAAAGCAGGCCTGCACCATTTGCTCGCATAAAGCGGCATCAAAGCCTGCGGGTTCCTTATCAATCTCGATCATCGCCTGTTTTGCGGCACGAATGGTGAGCGGTGCATTGGCGGCAATCATGCCGCAAATTTTCCGCACACTGGCGTCAATCTCTGCTTCCTCAACCATGCGATTGATAAGTCCCATGACAAGGGCCTCATCTGCAGTGAACTGACGGGCAGTAAAGAATATTTCCCGCGCAAATCCGGGGCCCACCAGGTTCATCAGGGTGCGAATGCCGCCTTGCCGGTAGCCAAGACCGAGCTTGGCCGCAGGAATTGCGAAAGCCGATTGCTTTGTTGCAATCCGGAGATCGCAACTGAGCGCGATGGCCATGCCGCCGCCAATGCAAAACCCGCGAATCATGGCAATCGTCGGTATCGGGCTGCAGGCCAACCGGCCATTAGCGCCATCGACAAATTCTTCGTAGGCCAGCACAGCTTCCGGTGTTGCGCGATGGGTTTCAAATTCGGAAATGTCCGCCCCGGCGACAAAGGCTTCATTGCCAGCCCCTTTCAGAACGATAGCGCGGATAGTGCTATCGGCTTCTATTTCATCCAGCATACGCGGCAAGGCCTGCCACATATCAATGGACATAGCGTTACGCCGCATCGGGTGATTAAAAATTATCCAGGCAATAGGACCATCTTTCACAAGCTGCATACGATCGCTGCCATGACTCATCCGCGCGTTCCCTTTTTTGTTTTCATATTACCCCTTGCTCCCGAAACCCCGCGATGGCAGCCGAGTCATAGCCACAATCGGCCAGAATTTCGTCTGTATGCTCACCTTGCGGCGGTACCGGCCAGGTTATGTGAGACGGTGTACGGCTAAGACTAACCCCCTGCCCGAGCAGTTTGATTTCACCCATTTCAGGATGGCTGACCGGAACCGCCATACCCATATGTAGTACTTGAGGATCTTCGAACACCTGCTTGATATTATTAATAGGCCCGCTTGGCACGCCTGCATCGTTAAAAGACTGAACCCACTGCGCACTGGTGCGATGAAGGACGATTTCCTGAATGATCGCATTAATAGCATCACGATTTTTGGAGCGTGCGCGCGGTGTGGCAAAATCAGGGTTCGTCAGCAGATCAGGTCGCTCCAGAACCTCGCAAAATCGTTTGTAGATTGCATCACCGGTAGCAGCAATATTGATATGCCCATCACTGGTTTGAAACACCCCGGTCGGGATACCCACAGGATGGTTGTTGCCCGCTTGCGGTGGCACCACCCCATCCATCAGCCATCGGGTAGCCTGAAAATCCAGCATTGCCACTTGCGCCTGCAGCAATGAGGTTTGCACCCACTGGCCTTCGCCAGACTGCTCACGCTCCAGCAGCGCAATGAGAATACCCTGAGCGCAATACAGGCCCGCCGTCAAATCGGCCACCGGAATCCCGGCCCGCACCGGCCCCTGTCCCGGAAGGCCCGTAATCGACATCAATCCACCCATGCCTTGCGCCACCTGATCGAACCCGGCCAGATCGCCATAAGGACCCTCCTGGCCAAATCCGGAAATGCTGGCATAAACCAGACGGGGATTGACGGCCCGCAGCGTTTCATAATCAATACCCAAACGGTGCTTAACGCCAGAGCGGTAGTTTTCCACAAGCACATCAGTGTTACGCACCATATGTTTCAGGATATCTACCCCCTCAGGATGTTTCAGATTAAGCGTCATAGCGCGTTTATTGCGGTGCAGATTCTGAAAATCCGAGCTATTTCGCGCCCCTCCCAGGCCATCGTCCACATGGGCTGTCCTTGGGGCCTCGATCTTGATAACATCCGCGCCCCAGTCAGCCAGTTGCCGAACCGCCGTGGGGCCAGCCCGCACCCGCGTCAAATCCAGAACTTTGTAACGAGAAAGGGGGCCGGCCGGTTTAGCTTGCTTTGCAGGCATCTGGTTTTCTTGCCTCCCCGTTTGAAATAGGGCATTTGCCGTTTATCAACATCTCATCGATACTGAACGTAACGTGACATCGCAACAGCCCATACTACTTAATATAACAGCAACGCTGATCGAGGATATCGATCAGCTTTCGCTTGAATGGCGTGAACTTGAGAACCATTCGGGCGGCCATTCCTTTTTTCTCTCCTGGTATTGGATTGGCAGTTGGCTGAGAAGCTTACCCGCAAGTGTTTCACCACTGGTTTTACGTTTTTGTACTGACTCAAAGACCGTAGGCCTTGCCATATTGGTACACGGAACGACCCCCATTCTTAAAATACTCAGCCTGTCACAAATTTCCCTGAATACGACTGGTGACAGCGGGCTTGACAACATTACCATCGAATATAACGGATTCCTTGCCGCCAGCAGTCTGGAGGATGCGGTAACGCGGGCTGGATTGGAATGGCTGCTTCAAGGTGGCGCCCCCAACCAATCCATTCAATTAAGCGGTATTGACGCACGTTTGACTGAAATTGCGATCTCGCTTGCCTCTGCCTACGGACGGCAGGTGAAGCATGCGAACATAGTTCCTGCCCCCTATGTTGATTTGGCGGCTATTCGGGATGGTAGCGAGGACTATTTATCGCATCTCAGCCGAAACAGCCGCCAGTTGTTACGGCGCGCTCTTCGTTATTACGAAATTATGGGCCCAATTGAATATCACTCTGCAACATCACAGGACGAGGCCCTGGTACTGTTTGACGCATTAGAAACGGCGCACCAGATTTATTGGCGTAGACGTGGTCAGCCCGGGGCATTTGCCAACCCCTTCTTCAAACACTTTCACACTGAATTGATCAAAGCGGCCTTTGCTGACGGGCATATAGAGATGGCCCAAGTTTCCGCGGGAGGTCATCCAATCGGTTATTTATATAATTATGTCTGGGGCGGGACGGTCTACGCCTATCAAAGCGGTTTCCACTATACTAATGATAAACAGGCTAAACCTGGCTATGTTTCGCATTATATGGCAATCATCTCCGCGCTGACACGAGGGCAAAATATTTACGATTTTATGGCAGGTGATAAACAGCACAAAACCAGTCTATCAACAGGCAATAAAAACTTGACTTGGCTACAACTGCGCAGTCCGATACTGTCGGTTAGATTGGAAACAAGTATAAAATCGCTTCTCTCCATGATTCTTAATCGTTAGCATGGGCGAGAAAATTAGAGCCCATGCTTATAGTCCATAGGGAAGCGGAAACTTTAAGTGAGCCTTAAATCTGAAAATCTTCTCTTCAAGGATAAGTGGTTTGCGGTTGAAGGGCTGGCCGATTTATCACCGCAGTTAATGGTGATCGTTGACACTGAGGAAGAGTTCGACTGGAACGCCCCGTTTAACCGTGCATCGACCGGCGTTGAATCCATTCGCGGGCAATCCCGGTTACGGGATATTTACCGCCGTTTTGGCGTACGTCCAACTTATGTGGTGGATTATCCTGTTGCATCACAACCGGCGGGATTTAAGCCCCTGCGTGAATTACTACAAAGCGGTGAATGTCTGATTGGCGCTCATCTGCAGCCATGGGTCAATCAGCCGGATGAAGAAGAGATCAATGAATTTAATTCCTATCCCGGTAATTTGCCGCCGGAACTGGAACGCCGCAAACTTGAATTTTTGACTGAAACAATAACGCGCAATTTCGGCCAGCGTCCGGTTATTTATAAAGCCGGGCGATACGGGCTTGGCCCAGAGACATTCCGTACACTGACAGATATGGGTTATAAGATTGATCTGAGTCCAGTACCTTATTATAATCTGCGTAAAAGACACGGTCCGGACTTCAGCAAAATCCGCCCGCAGCCTTACTGGATCGGCAAAGAGGGCGGCCTGTTGACCATTCCACTGACCCGGGATTTTTTTGGCCCGCTCAGCCCTATTGCTGCGCCTATTGACCGTTTTCTTGAAAGGCCGTTGCTACGGAAACTGATGATGCGCGGAATGTTATCGCGCACCCGCCTGTTGGAGCGCAGCACTTTGACGCCCGAAGGCGTGCCAGTAGAAGAATATACCCGTTTGGTCGAAGAGATGATAATGCGGGGCCACCGCATTTTCAGTCTCACCTATCACAGCCCTTCACTGGAACCTGGGCACACACCCTATGTTCGGACAGAGGGCGATCTGGCACTGTTTATCAGCAGTATTGAGACGTTCCTGGACACCTTCATGAACCGTTTTGGCGGTAAATCTACGGATCCGCTGAGTCTGCGCAAACTTCTGCTTAAACGTTCAGGTTTTGGCTGAGCGAAATCCGGTTACCCAACCTCATTCATTAATTCAGTAACCGGTTTGATTGCCGACGATAAGCGGCCTGGGTCATTATCGCAAGCACACATAACCGGGCGCCGCCACGGGGATTTCTAACAAGTTTGTATTTAATTGTTTTGCATTAAGCGACGCGGCGTGTAGGCTTTCACCACCACAAAACCAAAAACAAAAAATGGGAGGAAGTGGGGCATGCCGAACACACAACGTGCGGATATTGGCGGGACTTTGTACCAATTGATGCGCCTGATGCGGCGTTACTGGCATGACGGGGTTGTATCCTCGCTTGACATGACCGGACCGCAATCCATTGTAATTGCTGGCCTAAAATCTCTTGGCGATGGCGTCAACCAGACCGAACTGTCAAATTATCTGGCGATTCACAAGGCGCCTCTGGCCTGTATAATCGATCAGCTGGAGCAAAAAGGCCTGGTCGAGCGGCGGCTTGATCCACAGGACCGCCGGGTGCGGCGCATTTTTGCCACCGATCAGGTGCGCGAGATTCATCCGCGCATGGAACTGGTCATGGACAGCCTGAATGCCAGCCTGACCGAAGGCATTTCCAATACTGATCTACGCATTATTGACCGTTGTCTTGAGACCATGCGGGATAATTTGCTGATTGGACTAGGTGAAAATCGTATTCCTGTAAGCATGGACGCGGAACTGATTTAGAGCCGGCCGGATAATAACGCCGCGCCTGCTATAAACAGTAATATGCCGGAAAAACGCGCAATATGCGGGCCCGCCAGGGTGATCTTTTCCAATAAGACGAATATTGTCAACCCGGCGATCCATAGTACGTCCATGACGCCACCAGCGAATAACAGCATCATCAGCATCCAGCAGCAGCCGATG
>OBEQ010787270.1_pt1 | contig 12421 bp, 15 predicted proteins | sample 1670901 | NCBI WGS metagenome assembly OBEQ01 (sample SAMEA104232315, study PRJEB22302) | groundwater metagenome | biome: forest; feature: aquifer; material: groundwater | place: USA | collected 2011-08-07 | depth 5.4 m | reverse complement strand
TTCCTTCCCTGCCAGCCCACCAGCGAGCCTTTTTAATGCCGCGCGGAGTTTTGTAGTGGCGGCCGCCACTTCGGAATCCGGCGTGGCGGGATTCATCCGCTTCATCAGCAGCGTCAGTGCGGGCCCTTCGGCTTCGGTCACGGCCCAGAAGCTCCATTGCAGCGCCCGGCCTTCATCGGCGATATTCTTGGGCTGCAAGTCTCCGCCATATTTCTTCGACAGATACAGATTGATGGCGAGCGATTCACACAGGACCACGCCATCATCTTCGATCGCTGGAATATGCCCGTTCGGATTGATTTTCAGAAATTCCGGCTCGCGTGAACCGCCGGTATTGGTTATGGGCACATTCTTGTAATCAATGCCCAATTCCTTGGCCAGCCATAGGACGCGCAGCGCGCGCGATTGAGGAATCCCATATATTGTAAGGCCCATTGCTCTCTCTCCCTGCGTTATGGACAATCCGCGACCGGACGCCGTATCATTGCCTACAGTTGATCAGAAAACCCTGCCGTACGCAATGCAAGGCCCCACATGGACAATGAAAATTATAAAGACGAGGATATCGCCCGTATCCTGAAAGCCACCAAGACCATTGCGGTTGTAGGCGGAAGCCCGGAACGCAACCGGCCGAGCTATAGCGTCATGCAGTTTCTGCAAAAACGCGGCTTTCGCATTGTTCCGGTGAACCCGCGCGCCACCGGCGAAACCATTCTGGGTGAAAAAGTCTATGCCAGCCTGGCGGACATCCCCTTTCCCATTGATATGGTGGATATTTTCCGCACATCCGATGCAGCCGGGCAAATTACTGATGAGGCCATCGCAATCAACGCCAAATTCGTCTGGATGCAATTAGGTGTCCGAAATGCTCCCGCCGCAGCGCGCGCCCGCGCTGCCGGGCTTCAGGTCGTCATGGACCGCTGCAGCAAGATTGAATATGGACGCCTTTCCGGCCAGATCGGGTTTATGGGTGTGGACACTGGTATTATCAATAATTCACGCCGCCGCCGCGTATAAAAGGAAATTACAATGAGCACATACGGCTTTGACACTTTATCTATTCATGCGGGCGCCGCGCCGGATCCAACCACCGGGGCGCGCATCACACCGATTTATCAGACCGCATCCTATGTCTTTGATGATGCCGACCACGCAGCCGCCCTGTTTAACCTGCAGGAATTCGGCAATATCTATTCGCGCATCACCAATCCGACCAATTCGGTGCTTGAGGCCCGTATCGCAGCATTGGAAGGCGGCAGCGCCGCGCTGGCGGTTTCGTCCGGCCATGCAGCGCAGTTTATCGTTTTTCATACCCTGATGGAAAATGGTGACGAGTTTGTGGCCGCAAACAAGCTCTATGGCGGTTCGATGAACCAGTTTTCCCACGCCTTCGCCAAAATGGGCTGGCATGTGAAATGGGCCGAGGCCACCGAACCAGAAAGTTTCCGCCGCGCAATCACACCCAAGACCAAGGCGATCTTCATCGAAAGCCTGGCCAATCCCGGTGGCGTCGTCATGGACATCGCCGCCATCGCCAAGATCGCCAATGACGCCGATATTCCCCTCATCGTCGACAATACGCTGGCCACGCCTTATCTGTGCCGTCCGCTGGAACATGGCGCGGATATTGTCGTGCATTCGGCCACCAAATTTCTGGGCGGCCATGGCAATTCAATCGCCGGGCTAATTGTTGATGGCGGCAAGTTCAACTGGTCGAACGGGAAATATCCCAGTCTTTCGGAACCCTCACCCAGCTATCATGGCATGAAGCTACATGAAACTTTCGGCAATCTGGGCTTTGCCATCGCCTGCCGGGTGCTGGGCTTGCGCGACCTTGGCCCGGCGCTGGCGCCAATGAATGCGTTCCTGATCCTGACCGGTATCGAGACGCTGGCCCTACGCATGCAACGCCATTGCGAAAACGCTCTGGCCGTCGCCAAATATCTGCAAGCCCACAAGCGGGTCGAATGGGTGTCTTATGCCGGGCTTGCTGATAGCCCATTTCATAAGCTGGCGGCGCGCTATATGCCAAAGGGCGCAGGTGCGGTTTTGACCTTCGGCGTCAAGGGCGGCTATGACGCGGGCGTGAAACTGGTCAGCGAGGTAATGCTGTTCAGCCATCTGGCCAATATCGGCGACACACGCAGCCTGATCATTCATCCCTCTTCAACCACCCACCGCCAGCTTGACCAGGAAGCCGCAAAAACTGCCGGCGCCGGGCCAGATGTGGTGCGCCTGTCCGTTGGCATTGAGGATGTGCAGGACATTATTGCCGACCTGGATCAGGCGCTGGCGAAACTTTGATCATTTTCCCAGTAATCTGAAGTCGGCGCCGTGTTGCCCCTGCGCCGCTTTCCATAAATCAGCCATCAGAATATCTGCCGCCGCCACGGAATAGTGCACCGGATCCCAATAGTTGGTGTCCGTTGTGGTAAACGGACTTTCAATCATAAAATCGGCAGCGATGGTGTTGGGGGTAAGCGCAGCGATAGCCCCAATTCGCTTTTTACATTCCGCCCATTCGACCGCGCTTTGACTACCGGGAACGGACTGACGTGCAAAATGATAAGGGGCCATGAACAGCACTTTACGCGTTTTACCGGACAGCGCTTTCAGCATTTCATTCAACATCGCAAGTGCAGGAAAATTCAGGCCTGCCGGATCAAGCCCTGCCGGGACTTTGTTCTCGGCCAGCCCGTTGCTGCGTGAAATTGCAAGCGACGCCTGTACCTTCGTCAAATCATAGGCCCCCGGATCGGGCAGAAAATTGGTATAGCCATCGCGGCCGTATTTCATCCGCCGCACGCCCATCATCGTGCCAACCTGACGTCCGGCCTGTTCAATCGTATACAAATCAAAATGATGCAGAAAATCATTGTACGGATTGGTATCGTACATCCATTCCGGAAAGGGGCGCGGGGTATATTTCTCAAAAGTCTCGCCAGCCTTGCACCAGACAAGATCAATGCCCACAATCACCGTGTCTGCATCAGGATGATATCGGGTAAATATCTCCGCCAAACGAAATTGCTCATAGGCTGTTGCGCTGTTCATCGACAGATTGGCGAAACGTGCCGAAAAAAGTGAATTCAATACTTCCGGCCGCAACAGCCGCCCGGTCGATGTGCCAATTATCACGCTGTCATATTCTGCTTTGCGCGCCAGCGCCGGGAAAGAAAACCGCGCATTGGACGCAATCGGCACACGGTCCAGCGGTGGTGAGAATGGCAGCGTATCAAACGGATCAATTATGAAGATGAGCAGATACAGAAAAATACCCAGCCCGATGCCGCCCCCAAAAAACCAGCGGGCAAATCGCAGCCATGCCTGAGCCGTGGCGCGATCAGAACTGGAAGTAGATGAATTCACTTTGTAACCCCCCGCCAATCAGCAGGATAAGAAATACGGCGACACCCCCCGCCAGCAACCCTGCTGGCGGCCAGGGGCGTAACTGCTCCAGAATGGCCGTCTGGCTGGATGGTCCGCTCAGCGCCGCCAGCGTCCCCAGCGCCAGCACAATATAATTCACCGTGGTTCCGATAACGGCAGAACCTAAGCCATTCTGTCCAATCAGCGAGCCATATATCGACCATGTGGCGGAAAAGCTCTCAGTACGGAATAATATCCAGGTTGCGCCAATGAACGCTGTCATACACACCCAGCCCAGCTGCGGCGGCATGGAAAGGCCGGCGCGCCGCCAGAATATATTTGCCGCAACCCCCGCCCCGTGCATCGCCCCCCAGACCACATAGGTCCAATTCGCCCCATGCCACAACCCGCCAACCAGCATGGTCAAAAACATGTTGCGCGCCTGATACCACACCCCGCCGCGATTTCCGCCCAGCGGAATATACACATAGTCGCGCAGAAAACGGCTCAAAGTCATATGCCAGCGCCGCCAGAAGTCCTGAATGCTGGTGGCCATATGCGGGCGGTCAAAATTAAACGGAATGGTAAAGCCAAACATCAACGCCATGCCGATGGCCATATCCGTATAACCGGAAAAATCAAAATAGAGTTGCAGCATATACGCATGCGTCGCCAGCCAGGATTCGCCCAGATTCAGTACGCCACCTTCCAGTACGCGCCTGAACAATGGCGAGGCCATGCGCGCAGCGCTATCGGCGATCAGAACTTTTTTCGACAGGCCAACCAGAAACATGACGCCGCCGCGCGACATCCGCTCACTCAATCCCGCGCGCATCGGGTTCAGATGAAACTGCCCGATAATTTCATTATGCCGCACGATCGGCCCGGAAATCAGATGCGGAAAAAACGCCACGAATAGAATGTAATCGCGCAGCCCATGCACGATCACTTCCTCCCCCCTGGCGGCGGCGCGTCGCAAATCCATCAGATAGGAAATATGCTGAAACGTAAAAAAGCTGATGCCAAGCGGCAGAATGACGCCAATCGGTTCATAGGTCCAACCGCCGATTGCCGCCAGACTGCTGGTCAGAAAATCCGCATATTTGAAGACCGCGATAACACCAACATTGAACAGCACCCCCGCCAATGGCAACCAGTCAAATTGCCGGAGACGAGCGAATGCTTTCGCGATCAGCCAGTTTCCAAGAGTGGAACCAAGCAATATCGGCAAAAACCTGATATCCCAATAGCTGTAGAAAATCAGCGAGGCAATGACTAGCGCCCACAGGCGCAACTCAACACGTTCTGACAGCGCATAATAAACGCCAGGCGAGAGAGGTAAAAACAGCAGTATAAAAACTTCCGAATTAAATAACATGCCGTCCCGCTATTTCACCCGACGCCCGCATGCGTGCCAGCCCTGCCTCAAATGTGCAGGAGGTCACGCCAAGCCGTTCCTGCATAGGGCCGATATCAAATGCCTTGTCCTCAAGCAAGCGGCGCACTTCATCACGGGCAATCGACGGAACACCGGGAATTAATCGCGTCATCCAGGCCAGCGCCATCATGCCCCATATTGGAACGGAAACCACGCGCACCCGCCGCCCCACCGCATGACTGCAATTCAGAATAATTTGGGCATATGTTATCGGCTGTGCGCCCGCAATAATTATTGGCGCGTCACCAGATTCCGGCTTGATTGCCGCCAACAAACATCGCACCACATCATCCCGGTGAATGGGCTGTAACAATGCCCTTCCCCGCTGCGGCAGTGGCGCCAGCGGCGTACAACGCACAATTTTCAGGATACGGTTGATATTATTATCTGCGCCACCATAGATCATCGTTGGATGCAGAATAAGCCCATTAACACCCTGTGTATGGGCTGCTTCCGCATCCTGCATCTCGGCGGCTTTTTGATCTGGAAAGAGAGTAAATTTTCGCGTCGACCCCAAAGTAATCAATCGCATTCCGGCATCCGGCAGCGCAGCAATAATGGTCCTAGTATATCGGGCATGCGCAACATTAATGACGCAACCTGCTCCCCCCAGGGCTTCGCGCAACATCAGCCCATCGCAATCAAGATCAATGCTGTGTGGATGAACCGCCCCACCCAATTGCTGCAAGCGCGACGAAGTGCGTGCAATGGCAATGACCTCTGCGCCCTGCTCAAGAAGTGCCGCAACCAGCGCGCCCCCCATATTCCCCGTCGCACCAATTACCGCTATTCGCAGCCCCTTCATAAGGCTTTGGCAGCTTCGCGTTTTGGGGGCGCCATCTCAATGCCATTTTCCTTGAACGCGCGCACGATGGCCAACATCACGTCGCTGCGGGGTTTGACGCGCCCGTCACAGATAATATCCTCAATCCAGAAGCTCAGCGCAAAACTTATGCCCTCACCTGCAAACTCCTGCAGATAACAGCTTACAGGGCGAGCATGTGACCGGCAGGGATGCTGGCTTGCGGCGGCCAGCATTAATTTCTGCGCCAGATCAATATCGGCGCCATAGGCGACATTGATGCGAATTTCGATCTGCACACCCTTACTGGAATAGGTCCAGTTGGTGACCCGGTTGGAAATAAAGTCATCATTCGGCACCATGATTTCCCGTCCATCACCCGTATCGATCAGCGTGTATCTGGTGCCGGTATGGCGCACGATCCCGGAAATACCACTTCCCAAATCCACCAGATCGCCATTTTTCACAGATTTTTCGACCAGCAGAATAATGCCGCTGATGAAATTCGCCGTGACCTTTTGCAGCCCCAGGCCCAGACCAACACCAAGCGCGCCACCAAACACCGCAAATGCCGTCAGATCAATGCCCAGCAGATCCAACGTGACCATGAACAGGACGAAGTACAGCACGACCTGCAACGCCTTGGTCAGCAGCGCCCTGTTGTTGGCCTCAAGCCATATCATCCTTCCGATGGATTTTTCGACAATGCCGGAAACCAGACTGGCCGTCCAAAGCAGGAAGATGATCCCGAACATACCGCTCAAAATACTGTAGAAAGAGATTTCCGCAGCGCCAACCCTGAACGTCAGACGATCAGACTCCAGCGCCTTGCGAATAGGGTCCAGCAGATCGAAATAACCGAGTAGCGCGACCGCCATCACTATAACGCCAACCAGCGCCAGCGACGTGCGCCTGCCCGGCTTCAGGATGGCGAGAATAGCGTCTTTCATTTGGGCCCACCCTGCATTAATTGGCTACCACAGCGTTTTTACGTCATAAACTGCGAATGCCGTATCGGGACTGATCAGCGTCAATCCCTCAATCTCAGCCTGTGCAATCAATAACCGGTCAAAGGGATCTTTGTGATGCAATGGCAGTTCACCCGAGCGAATCCCGTGCGCCATGCTCACCTGTAAGGTGCTTATATTGAGGCGTCCAACTGCATCAGTCACAAGGACCGAGGGTTGCCTATCAAGTGGAAGTTTACCCAGGCGATACTTTAACGCTATTTCCCATCCCGATACCGCACTCAGCACAACCTCGTTCGATTGATCAACCAATTGCAGCCGCACTTCGGGTGAGAGCTTATCGGGGTCAACCATCCACCACAAAAAAGTACACGTATCCAGCAGCAGCCTCATCCTTCAAATCCGCTAAACTCGTCGGGTAATGGATCATTAAAGTCGTCAGGGACAGAAAATTTACCGGCATATAATCCCATAGGCCGTTCCCCCATTTGCCGCATTGGCACTAATCGGGCCACCGGGGCGCCATCCCTGGCAATAATGACCTCTTCACCCTGACATACGCGTTCAACCAGTTTGGATAACTGCGTCTTTGCTTCATGCATATTTATGGTAATGGTCATCTCAACAGCACCCTTAGCTAAGTAATTAGCTAAGGGTGCCAAAATCTCGTTACGTAGTCAAGCAAGAAACCAGCACTAGAGTGCCGCGCCGCCAACTCAGCCCTCTTTCTGCACCTGATCACGGGCCTTGGCCAGCAATTCGTCCATTTCCCGGCGGATTTGGTGTTCTGACTGGCTGACACCCTTGGCATCCAGATCGCCCTTGACCTTGCGCAGCACATCATCATCGCCGGCTTCCTGAAAGTCCGATTTCACAACTTCCTTGGCATAGGCATCGGCGTCAGCCCCGGTTAGCCCCATCTTTTCCGCTGCCCACAGGCCCAAAAGCTTGTTGCGCCGCGCCATTGCCTTGAATTCCAACTCGGAATCATGGACAAATTTACGTTCAAAACCTTTTTCGCGTTCGTCAAATGTACTCATGGCTACGGCAAGCTCCTCCTGAATCAGCATTATGGCTAAGCTTTAGCGCGGTAATAGGATGGGGGCAACGAAATCTCCTCCCTGTTGCGCCTCTCGACCCTATATATAGGACGTTATGCGCATTGTGCGAAGCAGCGCTTTGGTTTAGGTTCCGACTTTACCCTCGCCCTGGGATTCCCCCTGGGTCCATCCTCAAGGACTATTATGAGCCGCCGTAGAAAAGTGTATGAAGGCAAGGCCAAAATTCTGTATGAAGGGCCGGAGCCAGGTACGCTCATCCAGTATTTCAAGGATGACGCAACCGCCAACAATGGCAAAAAACATACCACCATTGTTGGGAAGGGCATCCTGAACAACCGCATCTGTGAGCATATCATGGTGCAGCTGGCATCCATTGGCGTACCAACACACTTCATCCGCCGCTTGAACATGCGAGAGCAACTCATTCGTGCTGTTGAAATAATCCCGCTTGAAGTGGTTGTGCGAAATGTTGCGGCCGGTTCGATTGCTTCGCGTCTGGGTATCGAAGAAGGCACGCCCCTGCCCCGTTCGATCATCGAATTTTATTACAAGAATGACGCCCTCAATGATCCGCTGGTGTCCGAAGAACATGTCACTGCATTTGGCTGGGCCAACCCGCACGAAATTGACGACATCATGGCCATCGCCTTGCGAATTAATGATTTCATGAGCGGCCTGTTTGCCGGTGTCGGCATCAAGCTGGTTGATTTCAAGATCGAATTTGGCCGCATGTATGAAAATGACATGATGCGCATCGTGCTTGCGGACGAAATCAGTCCGGATTCCTGCCGCCTGTGGGACATGACCACGAACGAAAAACTGGATAAGGATCGGTTCCGCCGCGACATGGGCGGTGTGTCCGAGGCCTATCAGGAAGTCGCACGCCGGTTGGGCATTGCCCCCGATCTGGAAAGCCGCCTGCACGCGGCGCCAAAAATTGTGAATTAAGTATCGGCTATCGGTGAGCATAGATGAAGGCGCGTATTCATATTACCTTGAAAAAAGGCGTCCTGGACCCGCAAGGCAAAGCCATTGCCAATGCCCTTTCCCATCTGGGCTTTGACGGCGTCGAAGAAGTCCGGCAGGGAAAATATATCGAAATTGACCTAACTGGCAACGATAGCACCCAGGCCCGCGCCAAGGTCGACGCCATGTGCGCGCAATTGCTTGCCAATACCGTTATCGAAAACTATGCCGTTGAGCTGGACGCGTGAAAAGTTGCGTAATCGTATTTCCCGGTTCTAATTGCGACCGTGACGTAGCTGTTGCGCTTGAGGCCAGCAGCGGCGCCGCCCCGCAAATGGTCTGGCATGGCGAAACCGAACTGCCCAAATGCAATCTGATCGTATTGCCCGGCGGTTTTTCCCATGGGGATTATCTGCGTTCCGGCGCCATGGCGGCACGCGCCCCCATCATGCGCGCGGTCATCGCCAGGGCCAATGCTGGAACCCCGGTGCTTGGCCTGTGCAACGGGTTTCAGATCATGACAGAAGCCGGATTATTGCCCGGTGCGCTAATGCGCAATGCGGGGCTAAAATTCATCTGCCGCGACGTTTTCCTGAAAGTAGAAAACAGCGATACCCTGTTCACCCGCCGGTACAAAAACGGGCAAACCGTGCGCATCCCCATTTCGCACCATGATGGAAATTATTTTGCAGATAGCGCAACGCTTGACCGGCTGGAATCCACCGGCCGTGTCGCCTTTCGTTACTGCACTGCGGATGGCGTGGTGAATGCTGCCGCCAATCCCAATGGCTCACTCAATAACATTGCCGGCATTCTGAATGAGGCCGGAAATGTTCTGGGCATGATGCCGCATCCCGAACGCCTCATCGCGCCTGAGCTTGGCGGCAGCGACGGCCGCGCCATGTTTGATAGTTTGGCAGAGCAACTTCAATGCGCGTGACCACCATCACCCCGGAAATTGTGGCCGAACATGGCCTGAAGCCCGATGAATATGCCCATATCCTGCGCGTGCTTAACCGTGAGCCAAACATTACCGAACTGGGAATTTTCTCGGCCATGTGGAACGAGCATTGCTCGTATAAAAGCTCCCGCGTCTGGCTGCGCACCATGCCCACCACCGGCCCGCAGGTCGTATGCGGCCCCGGTGAAAATGCCGGCGTGGTCGATATTGGTGATGGGCAGGTGGCAATCTTCAAGATGGAAAGCCACAATCACCCCAGCTTTATCGAACCCTATCAGGGCGCGGCAACGGGCGTTGGCGGCATTATGCGTGACGTGTTCACCATGGGCGCGCGTCCTATCGCCAATCTGAATGCGCTGCGCTTCGGCGCGCCGGACAATCCAAAAACCCGGCATCTTGTGTCCGGCGTTGTGGCGGGCATTGGCGGCTATGGCAATTGCATTGGCGTGCCGACCGTTGGCGGCGAAGTGAATTTCGATCCCGGCTATAACGGCAACATACTGGTCAACGCCATGTGCATTGGCGTCGCCGATGCAAACAGGGTGTTCTATTCCACCGCCAGTGGCGTCGGCAACCCGGTTGTCTATGTCGGCTCAAAGACCGGGCGCGACGGCATTCACGGGGCCAGCATGGCCTCAGCCGAATTCGATGAAAATTCCGGGGAAAAACGCCCCACCGTGCAGGTGGGGGATCCGTTCACGGAAAAATTGTTGCTGGAGGCCTGCCTCGAACTGATGGCGGGTGATGCGGTAATCGCCATTCAGGATATGGGCGCTGCAGGGCTTACCTGCTCGGCAGTGGTAATGGCGTCAAAGGGCGGGCTTGGCTTGATGCTTGATCTTGATAAGGTGCCATGCCGCGAACCGGGCATGACCGCCTATGAAATGATTCTGTCCGAAAGCCAGGAACGCATGCTGATGGTGCTGCATCCGGATCGCACCGGGGCGGCCCGCGCCATTTTTGACCGCTGGGAACTTGACTTTGCCATTGTCGGTGAAACCACTGACACTGGTCGCTTTATTATCCGCCATCAGGGGGAAATAGTCGCCGATCTGCCGGTTGATGTGCTGGCGGAACAGGCGCCGGTTTATCAGCGTCCGTGGACTCCCACACCGCCCGCACCCTATCTATCTGCAAAAGACGTTCCGGATACGGATGATCTTGGCGCAACCCTTGCCAGACTGATGGGCGGTCCGCATCTGGCCAGCCGCCGCTGGATATGGGAACAATATGATCACATGGTCATGGGCGACACGGTGCAACGCCCGGGCGGCGACGCCGCCGTAGTACGCGTGCATGGCAGCCGCAAAGGCATTGCCGCCACCACAGATGTAACACCGCGCTATTGCGCAGCCTCCCCCGTCGAGGGCGGCAAGCAGGCAATAGCCGAAGCCTTCCGCAATCTGTCCGCTGTCGGCGCAAAACCATTGGCTGCCACCGATTGCCTTAATTTCGGTAATCCGGAACGCCCCGAAATCATGGGGCAGTTTGTGGGCTGCATCGAAGGCATCAGCGAGGCGTGCATCGCGCTGGATATGCCCATCGTGTCGGGTAATGTGTCGCTCTACAATGAAACAATCGGTATAGCCATTCCGCCCACCCCCGCCATTGGCGCCATTGGCCTGCTGGATGATATTGACCGCATGGCGACCATTGCGTTCAAGCAGGACAATGATGTCATTTTTCTTGTTGGTAAAACAAATGGCCATCTGGGGCAATCGCTGTATGCCCGCGACATTGCCGGATGCACTGATGGTGCGCCACCGCCTGTGGATTTGCCAGCCGAGCGCCGCAATGGCGATTTTGTCCGTACACAGATTGTTGCTGGAAACATCACCGCCGCACATGACATTTCCGATGGCGGCTTACTTGTGACGCTTGCCGAAATGTCGCTTGCAGGCGACCGGGGCTGTACCCTTATCCTGCCCAAAGATGTAGGCTTACGTCACGCATTCCTGTTCGGCGAAGATCAAGCCCGTTATATACTTGGCGTTGCGCCTTCGAAGGCGGAGGCTTTGATGACTGCCGCGAGCGCAAAGAATGTTCCGGTGATTAAACTGGGTGTGGTTGGCGGGAGCGATATTGTGCTTGACGGCAAACCCGTACATTCTGTCACCGGTCTTCGTCACGCCCACGAAAACTGGTTTCCTGACTATATGGAGGGCTGAAAATGGCGATGCAAGCATCTGAGATTGAGCGTTTAATCAGGGAAGGCCTGCCCGGCGCCGAAGTCCGCATCGAAGATCTTCGCGGCGACGGCGATCATTACGCCGCCTTTGTCAAATCCGCCGCCTTCAAGGGGAAATCACGGGTCCAACAACATCAGATGGTTTATGCTGCCCTGAAAGGAAACATGGGCGACGCCCTGCATGCCCTTGCGCTGCAAACCTCCGTACCGGATTAGACCATGCCCTTGAACTTGTCACAGACACCCATTAGGTAGAAACTATCTTTATTCTGCAGGAACCCATGCCATGAGCGAAATCACGATCCTAGATGAAATCAAAAACGCCGTTGATAGCACCGACGTCCTGCTGTTCATGAAGGGCTCGCCGCAATTTCCGCAATGCGGCTTTTCCTCGACGGTATGTCAGATTTTGCAGCATCTTGGCATTGAATTCAAAAGTGTTGATGTGCTGCAAAACGCCGAAGTCCGCAATGGCGTCAAGGAATTTTCAAGCTGGCCCACCATTCCCCAGCTTTATGTGAAGGGCGAATTCCTGGGCGGCTGCGACATTGTGCGCGAAATGTATGAAAATGGCGAACTCACCGATTTCCTGACCGAAAAAGGCGTAGCCGTCTCAGCATAAGTGGCGCGGTTGTTTTACCCATGATCCAGTTACGCGCCGCCCGCCC
>OBEQ010500018.1_pt1 | contig 12422 bp, 13 predicted proteins | sample 1670901 | NCBI WGS metagenome assembly OBEQ01 (sample SAMEA104232315, study PRJEB22302) | groundwater metagenome | biome: forest; feature: aquifer; material: groundwater | place: USA | collected 2011-08-07 | depth 5.4 m | reverse complement strand
GTAAAAACTCAATTTTTTTTGTTAAAAAAAATAGCGTTTTTATATGGTAAAAACTCAATTTTTTTTGTTAAAAAAATAGTATTTTTATATAATAAAAACTCAATTTTTTTTGTTAAAAAATAGTATTTTTATAGAAATAAAAATTGCATGTTTATACGTATTGGAATTGGTGAATTAGATGAAATAATATTTTAAAATAAATATAAGTAAATTAAATTAAAATGTTTCCTAATATTGATGAGATTGATTCAATTACACGTAAAGCAATTAAACATGACGCACCTAAACCAATTTTATATAACACACGAAAAGACATATGTAACAATTATATGTTTACAAACAATAAAAATTCATGTTACGTGCAGTTAAATGTACATTCGCACAAACCGAATTCAATTGAATATAACAAACGAAAACAAATATGTGATAATGCTATAATTAAATTGCAAAATGCTGTTATTGAACATTTATGTGAATTTGATCAAACAGTAAAATTAGCCGTATTCAATAATGAAAATGGTAAAATTATTTAAATTTTTTTATATTTTTAATTGATTTTTAGCAATAAAAAAATTGATGATTGTTATCTAATAAAAATAATACAGTAAAAGCAATATAATAAATAACACAATAAAAGTAATATAAAAATGGAAGAATTAAAAGAAGAATCCGAATATGTAAAAAATATGTTAGATGATGAAAAAGATGTTGAAAACATATTAAAAATAACATATGATATATTGAAATTGCCAATAACATATGTAAGATATAAAAAATTTTTAATAAATGTATCAAAAAATTACAAAATAATAGAATATACTGAAAAAAATATAATAACGTATATAACAATAGTAGATTATTTTATGTTAAATAAACAAGAAGAAATATTTAATTATATAATATACAAATACATAATAATGGAGAACAAATATTATGAAAAATTACATATGTATAATTCAATAGATTATTATTTGACAAAAATTTTAGGAACAACAAACACAATAAATAATGAAACATTGGAATACATAATAAATATAAATAACAAAATAACTGAATTATGTTCATCATCAATAACACAAGAGACATTAAATAAATGTAAATCATTAGTTAAATTAAATATATCATATAATAAAAATATAACAGATGTAAATTATTTAAATAAATTAGAAGAATTACATATTTCCAGTCGGATTTGTGGAGTAAACCAAAAAGGAATACAAAAATTAAAATTTATTAAAAACTTAAATGTAAGTCACAATAATAATATAACACATATAAATCATTTAAAAGTCTTAGAAGAATTAAATATTTCTGGTAAGATCTGTGGAGTAAAACAAAAAGGAATGGAAAAATTAAAATTAATTAAAAAATTAAATGCAAATGATAATGACAAAATAACAAATGTAAATCATTTAAGTAAATTGGAAGAATTAGATATTTCATGGAATTGTGGAGTGAAACAAAAAGGAATAGAAAAATTAAAATTAGTTAAAAAATTAGATGTATGGAACAATGAAAAAATAACAAACGTAAATCATTTAGGCGATTTAAAAGAATTGGATATTTCAGGTATGTATTGCAAAGTAGTTCAAGAAGGAATATCCAATTTAAAATTAGTTAAAAAATTAAATGTATTTGGTAATAATAACATAAAAGATGTAAATCATTTAAAAGTCTTAGAAGAATTAAATATCTCAGGTAGAGATTGTGGAATAACACAAGAAGGAATATCCGATTTAAAATTAGTTAAAAAATTAAATGCATACAACAATAAAAAAATAAAAGATGTAAATCATTTGATTAATTTAGAAGAATTGAATATTTCATGGGATTGTAGTGTAACACAAGAAGGAATATCAAATTTAAAATTAATTAAAAATTTAAATGCATATCGCAATAATAAAATAACAAACATCAATTTTTATAAAAAATAAAAAAAATTGATAAATGCTATCTCTAATAATAAATATTATAACAAATATACAAACATGAATTTCTTAAAGAATCCTTTATCAAGTATTGGCAATGCCGTTGAAATTAACACTCTTAAATCAAAAATTGATGATTTAAATAAACAAAAAACTGATGTAGAAAAAAAATGCATTAGATATGATGAAAATATTTTATTAAAAACAAGTGCAAATAAAATTGTCGCAGTTAACAATGAAGTTATCACAGAAATAAGAAATTTATTTGCAATTCACAATGTTAACTATGATATGACTTATGAAGAATTTATTACCAAATATTTTGAACAGATTTATTAAAATAAATCTTTGAAGAATTCTTTGAATTCTGAACCAGATGATTTAATTAATAAAAAATTATATGACAGTTTAATGCTTGCAAACAAACAACACATTGAAACAATTGATCATTTTAATAAAAATATTGGAATTGAAAAACAAATTTATGTTGATAAAATTGCAAATTTAAATGCACAAATTGAAAATCAAACAAAAAAATTAAATGAAGTTAGAAAGAAACAATTTGGCAAATAATACAATAATACAATAATACAATAATTTATCGTCATAAATTTGATATTGTATTTTTTTAAAAAAATTGAAATTAAATAATATCTAAACACATATATAGCAAAATTCAATAATTAACGGTTAGCATCAACATGGACACAATAAATAAAGAAATTGAAAATGCACAAAATGAAATTAAAAATTTTATTTCTAACGAAGTAAATAATAATTTAAAACAATCACTAGAAAATTTAACAGAAAATATTTATAATAAATTATCATCACATAAACAACAATCATTATTTTATGAAGATATTCATACACCATGCATTACTGATGAAGTTTATGATATGTATATGAAAAATGTCCATGTAGTTGACAAAAAAAATAAAGAAGATATTTTATTTTATACGGAAGATATAATTCGCGTTGAAAATTGGAATAATTGTTTAACAGCGCATGTAAGCAATTATATTATAATATATAAAAATGGCAATATTTATTTTATTAATCAAGAACATGATAATTGCTGTTCAATGAATAAATATGAAACATCACAAATAAATATTGACTATGAAATTCCGTATTGTATAATACTTATGTTGTCATATGTCAGTAATATTTACAAATATAAATGTGGTTGTAATACTGATGATAAAATAAATAAATTAACTGCTTGTGCGGAAGATTATATCGATTTTACAAAGTATAGATATAAAGATGGTAATAATTATGACACTATTCCAGATATTTTAAAAAATAAAAAAAATAATAACATAGGTTTTGCCAATGATACAATATATACTAATTTTCAATATTATATCGAAAAATCAATATTATTGGTTTCAGAAAGCCATAATGTTCAAAATTCAGATTCACAAAGAACACAGTCTCAAAATGTTCAAAAATTACAAATGTACACTGAATATCTCATATTATTTAAACAATTACTTATTACAATTAAAAATTACAAAAACACATTTCAAAGTGGTGAAATATTAAAATGTTTAAAAAATGAACAGGAAATTGATAAAGAAAAATTAAAATTACAAAATGATATTTTTAATTTTGAAGACAATAAAATTAAATTTGAAACATCTTTTACAACACAAATTGACAAATTAAAAGAACAAAATGAAAAAAATAAATCTCAACATAAAATTTTATTAAAAGAAATAAATGAATTAAAAAAAAGAGAAATTGATTTTAAAAAAGAATTATCCGAAAAAAATAAAATTATTTCCGAACAAAATGAAAAATATAATATTTTACAAAATTTATATGATATTTTACTTGAATCAAATGAATAATTACAAAATAATTACAATAATAATTATTTTAACGACTCTAATCTTTTTTTAACCTGATTTTTTAAATATTCCAATTGTTTAAACCATGTGCTAACCTCTATATATTTATCAAAATCAATATCATAATATAATTTCTGTTTATCACCGCTATTATCACAAATATCGTTTGCAAACGTCATTTCAAAATGTGTGTAATGTATATGATTTAAAAAACAATAAAGTTTTTTTAAATATGTGATATCATTCAATATATTTGCGTTTTGCAATTCATTTATATTGTTATCATCAAATAAATGATTTACTAATATTCTATTTAATTGAATTGAAGAACACATATCATCAACATGTATTGCATTTATATATATATCTTTTAATGTGAAATATATATTGGTTTCTAATGATAATGATTTGTAATTATTGTCATAATGTAACATAATATATTTGTCATTATTGAAAATACTTATGCGCTTTGTCATTTTGTATATAATTATGTTATTTATGATTTATAATTATTATATTTCAATTTTTTTATATTTTTATGTATTTTATAAAAATATAGTATTGAACGATCTAAAATCGCGTGTTAGTTAAATAACGATATTTATGAGGTTCATTAACATTGATACCACTATTTAACATATTTAATTTTTTTAATTGTTCCAAATGCGAAACATCATTAATTAATTTATTATTTTCAACATTTAAAATTTTAATATGTTTTAAAGTAATGATACCACGTTGTTCAACACCACAACGATAGTAATTTGATTCATAATAATGCATTGTGTAATATGATGAAATATTTAAATTTTCAAGAAGTTGCAAATGATTTACATTATATATTTTATTGTTCATATGTGCATCTAAAATTTTGATATGTTTTAAATTTGAAATGCCTTTTTGTCCAACACCACAATCTGACGATACATTTAATTCTTCCAATTGTTGCAAATGATTTACATCATTAATATTAACATTGTTACATGCATTTAATTTTTTTACATATTTTAAATTTAAAATACCTTTTTGATTAACATCACAACCACATGATATATCTAATTCTTCTAATTTTTGTAAATTATTTACATCAGTTATTTTTGTGTTACCATTGATATTAAGTTTAACAATATTTGTGCATTTGTTTAATATTTGTTGTTCAACATTGTTTGATTTTATTGATATAATTAAATTACATATGTCTTTATTGATTTCAAAAATATTTTTAAATATTTCATTTCGCACATTGTATTTACCGATTATGTCAATTAAGTAATAATTTATTGGATTATATGTGTATAATTCATTATAAAATTTATTTAGATGTAAAATATATTTTTTAATAATATATTCAAAAAAAGAATTTTGAACATTTAACATAAAATAATCTGACAATATTACATAAGATAAAATATTTTCATTAGTAAATGTAATATTTTTGTAATTGTTTATCAAATTTATTAAATATTTAATGGATTGTTCGTATGTAATATTTAATTTTAATAATTCGTGTGTTTTTATTAGTAAATTACTAATGTTAGATTCGTTTTTGTCAGAATCTTCTAGCATATTTTGCAAATATGTTGATGCAACACATATTTTTAATAAATTATTCATAATTGTTAGTATATTGTATGTGTGTATGTGTATGTATATGTGTATGTGTATGTGTATGTGTAATATTATATAATACACAATATTTACAGTTTATTATTTCAATTTTTATTAAATTAAATCGTATTTAATTAAATATTAAAATTTAATTATTTAAAAAAAAATATTTGCTATTTATTATTTGTTATTTGTTTATTGTTTATTATTAATCGCAATTCTTTTCCCCTCCCTTTAAATTCATCATAACATGAATAACACTGTCATTTTCAATTCCAAAATCAGCTAATGTTAAATTGTTTGAAAGTTCTTTGCCATTATAAATGAATTTAATTTCTTCAGGTTGAACATTACCTTGGTTTGCTGCGAATTGGCTCTTTAACGAAAAAATAGTATCATCAGTTGCTGTATCATATTGACGTTCTTTTCCATCCATACCTTTAATTGTAACTTGAATTTGTTTGCTCATTTTTACTATATAATATGCTGTTATTTTATATTGTTATATTGTTTATTAATAATTATAATATTAATAGGTTGTAAATTTCAATTTTTTTTGCTATTATTAAACAATAATGTTTAATACTTTTATATAATAATTGTTAAAAAAAATTGTAATTATTTAATTACTCACAACACATGATAAATAAAATAATTATTAACAGTTAACAACTAACAATTAGCAATAAAGCAATTATTAACAATAAAATGCATCAAATGAACACTAAACATCAATACAATACAAATGCCAGCAATGAAAAAATTGATATAAACACAATTAACAAACTGATAAACATTGCACGTCAATATGATGAAAATGAACGCAATAAAAAAATTAATACAAATACGATTGTTACACAAAATGATGACAATGACAACAAAGACATAGAATTTAATGCAAATCCAAATATGGATGTATATTATGAAAAAAATGATAAAGAATATTATTCATTAACAGGAAATACAGAATTACGTTTTTCACTTGTTACAAATTTTTTAACAGATGTTTTATTTAAAATGATACCAAAAAATGAAATATGTTTGATATATGGAATGCCAATAATAATGGCAATAACAATTGTACTTGGATTAACATTAGGATTAATTACATTAATATCTGTATTAATTTATTGGTTATTTCCAATAGTTGTTGTTGCTGTTTTTTCAGACTATTTAGTACATATTAAAAATAATTATTTAATTTGTGATAATGATGATATCAGTTCAAATTTTCAATTATATTTATTTTTGTTTATTTTATATTATGCAGTAAAATATACACAAAAATCAAATATTACATTAAACATGCATCGTGTTTTAAAAAAATATATGAAAGTATTAAAAAAACACAAATACACAATTGATTTATCATTGCTGATAGCAATGTGTATGTTACTTTTTGGCATTGCTGTGTTAAAAAATGATTGTTTCCAATCAAATGTTTCAAAAAATAAATATATTTATGTTACATGCTATTTATGTGTTGTTCACAATGTGATTGAAATTATTTACAAAATTGCATTAGAATTTACATATCCATATCCAACATATGTAATTTATAAAGAGATTTTAGAAACAGTGTATGTTCAAAAAAAGCAAAATACAAATGATGACAATAATGAAAATTATGAATTTTTAAAAACTTGGATCATTGGATTATAAAATTCAATAATTATTTTTTGTAATAGTTAGACAAAGTTTAAATTATAACAAAATTTCATGGCATTATGCACAACTATAGCAATATAAAAATTTTATTTTTATTTCTAACGATAAAAAAAATTGAATTAAACAACAATGTTTAATGCTATTTTTTAACAAAAAAAATTGAATTAAACAACAATGTTTAATGCTATTTTTTAAACAAAAAAAATTGAATTAAACAACAATGTTTAATGCTATTTTTTTAACAAAAAAAATTGAATTAAACAACAATGTTTAATGCTATTTTTTTAACAAAAAAAAATTGAATTTTTTAATTATCACAACAACACAAATAAACAAAGTAATAATTAACAATCAATAAAAATGGATCCAAATATTACAAATACTCTTACTTCCATTGCTATTGGTGATGCGAAATTTAACATACAAACACCTATTGAAGAACTTAATGGTCAAAACAATGTTGATAATAAAGACATAGAATTTAACGCAAATCCAAATATGGATGTATACTATAAAAAAAATGACGAAAAATATTATAATTTAATTGAAAGACCTGTTTTTCCATTTTCATTTTTTACGAGTGCGTGTTTATCATGTAAATGTATTTATATGATTTGTGTGATGTCAATAGTACCAATATCTATATTAATATCTGGATTATTTCCAATGGCAGTTGTGGTGATTTATTCATATTATATGGTAAATACTAAAAATAATTATGATGTATGTAGATTTGATGGTATCGGTTCAAATTTTCAGTTATATTTATTTTTATTTATTTTAAATTATTGCAAACAACCGTCAGGTGAACAATTTATTACTTTAAATATGCACCGTGTTTTAAAAAAATACATGAAAGTATTAAAAAAACATAATAAAATTATTGATTTATCCATGATAACAGTTACATGTTTATTAATTTTTGGTATTACCGTATTAAATAATAGTTGTTTTCAAACAAATATTGTAAAAAATAAATTGATGTATATTACATGTTATTTATGTGTTATTTATAATGCATTAAATGTTATTTATAAAATAATATTAGAAATAATGCGTCCACATTCGTATGTAATTTATAGAAATGAATTAGAAACAGTATATGTTCAAAAAATGCAAAATATTGATGAAAATGAAAGCAATGGTAATGAAGCCCTTGCAAATAGTGGTTATTCAGTTGTGAATGAATGTTCTGTAATTTTTATTTAAAATAAATGTATAAGTAACACAAACAACATATAAGTAACACAAACAATATACATAACTGTTTAATTACATTTATTTTTTTACATATATAAAAATTCTATTTTACTTGCTATAAAAAAAATTGAATTTTTAAATTATTACAATTGTATGATAGATAAAATAACAATAAAACAGCTGATATCATGATGAACACAAAAAATACTACAAACACTCATACTGATATTGTTATTGGTGATTTAAAATTTAATCTACAAACACCAATTGAACTAATCAATGGTCAAAATAATATTGATAATAAAAATATAGAATTTAATTCAAATCCAACTATGGATGTGTATTATGCAAAAAATGATAAAGAACGTTATGAGCCAATAGATGAAAAAAATATAATAATTGAAAATAATCCACTTGATCCATATTCTCCAATAACAACAAAAATACAAACAACAAGCTGGATATGTGCAACATTTACAACTATTTCATTGACAATATCAATTTACACATATATGTTATTTCCAATAGCAGTAATTGTTATATTTTCGAACTATTTAGTTAATGATAAAGATAATTACAACATATGTAAATCTAAAGATATCGGTTCAAATTTTCAGCTGTATTTATTTTTATTTATTTTAAATTATCTTAAACCACAAAAATATGACAAAACAGTTACATTAAATATGCACCGTGTTCTCAAAAAATATATGAAAGTATTAAAAAAACAAATATATTTAATTGATTTATCGCTGATAACAGTTTTATGTTTATTTATTTTTGGTATTGTTGTGTTAAACAATGATTGTTTTCAATTACAAATGTCATCAAACAAATTAATATATAACATATGTTATATGTGCATTGTTCATAATGCATCAACAATTATCATGAAAATAATTAACGAATATTTTATATTTTGTTCATATCCAAAATATTCTTCGTCTCAGACATTTTTAATTTATAAAAAAGGTTTAGAAACAGCATATGTTCAAAAAAAACAAAATGTCAGTGAAAATTTAATTAATGAAAATGAAAATTATCCATCTTTTAATGAATGGATAATTGCTATTTAAAATTATTAAAAAATGATAATGATTTTGTATTTTTGATGTTTTAAATAACAAAAATATTAAAAAAATATATATAAGTAACACAAATAATATATAAGTAACACAAATAATATATAAGTAACACAAATAATATATAAGTAACACAAATAATATACATAACTGTTTAATTACAGTTATTTTTTTCTATTTTAATTTACATAAATTTAATCGTCAATTTCAATTTCGTCTTCATTTTTAATATTTAATTGTTCGACGACTTCATTATTATTATTTTCATTTTCATCATTGTTTTTATTTCCATTGGCATTATTATTTTCACCAGCATTTTTATTTTCATCAACAATTAAATTATCCATGCATTTGCATTCAGAATTTTCTTCAATTATTTCGCTGATATTTTTATTTTTGTTATCATTTTTTTTAATTAAATTCGGATGTGCATTATGTTCATATTTTGCTTCATATCCACCAAATATTTTAAAACCTGATAATAATAAATAAGTTTCAGTTGAACAAAAATAATATTTTCCTGAAAAAATTATTATATCTCCTTCATTTAATTCATATTTTATATCGTTTATAGTTATTGTGCATGTTTTTAAAGCCAAACAATAATTAAAATCATTATTTAATAATTTTTTTTTATCATTTGTAATATTTAAAATTACATTTTCATATGGATTTATGCACCATTTTGGTAATTTATATTTTTGTTCAATATGTTTAGTTGCAACACCATATAAATAAGATAAATATATATTGTTTATTATTTTTAATGCATGTATTGGTAAATATGAACCATGTTTTGTATTTTCCAACCATTTACCATTTTTATCATTTATAATTTTTTCGCTATCTTTTATGATATGTTTAATAAAATTTTGGTTTATATTTGAATTTAAAGTATATACATTTGAATATTCTGTGTTTATAAATGTTTTCGAATATATTTGATTATGTATTTTTTTTTTGATTGATTTTATTTCTTCAGTATTTTCAAAATTTGTTATGTATTGTGGAAATGACATTAATTTTATGTATTATAAAATTAATTAATTTTAAACGAAAAATATTTATTGATAAATAAATTTTTATTAATAAATAAATGTTTGTAAATATTTGCAAATGAATATTTGTAAATTTTTATTTATCGTCCTGATTTCAACTTCGTCAATTTTATAATGACTGTGTATAATGTGTTAATCTTTTATGCATTGCTTTTTCGATAATTTTTTCTTTTTCTTCTTTAGAAATAGTATATGTAGTTGGTGTGTTATTTTCTTCAGTAATTTTTCTTATGTAGGTATGCATTTTATCCCTAACAAGTTCAAGAGGAGTAACTGCTTCAACAAGAGTTAAATAATAATATGGTGATGTTGGACAATTATTTGCTTTCAGAAGAGTATCAACTGGTAATCTGTCAAATGCATTTTCAATTTGTGATAATTCATTAATATCCATATTTTCTTCAACAAACATAAACCATTTTTTAAATATAATACAATATTGTGGTGGAAATATATTTGTTTTTACAAATGGATAAAATAATGCATTAATTTTTTTGATTGATATTTTTTTGCAACAAATTAATGTTTTCCACATTAAATCAAAATATATTGTTAACATTTCATCATTCATTTCAACACGATTTTCAATTAAATATTTGACAAGTGTATTGTAAACAAGCACCATTTTTAATGCTAATTTTCTACAAAACATTGTTCCTTCATTTGATTCAACATACCAATTTGCAAACATAAATTTAATAAATGGTTGAATAGTATTTAAATAATCAATAACAGTAATAATTGTTTTTTTATCTGATTTATTATTAAAATTTAAATTATACATTTTTTCTAATTTTTTAACGAGAAAACAATAATATCCTCTCATAATTTTTTTACCAATTTTTAATTCAGTTTTTACATAATCAATATTTTTGCATTTGCATTGTGCTTTAATTAATTGTCTTGATAAAATAGTTGTTAATAAATTTACTGAACCGACACGAATACCATTAAATGGTACTAACATAACTAAATTATCATAACCTTTTTCGCTAAGATAACCGTGTCCATCTCTTGTTTCAATGTAGTTACCATTTTTAACAAAACCATTTAATGAATAATCTTTTAAATCAATTGTAAATTCTGTATCCTGTTTGAATTTATAATCGTAGTATTTTTTTTCACAACCAGTAATTTTAAATATTGATGTTTTAAATTTTATGATGGGTTCTAAAATTAAACCTGTTTTGTATGCTGGATTATTTAAACGGGAACATAAAATTGTTCCATTTAATGTATTTGTTGTTTTTAATAAACTTATATGTGATGCAACAACTGCTGTATCTATTTTTGCAATTGGTAAACATCCAGTATTTGTTGTTGGAGATGTTCCACCACCTTGACAATAGTAATAATTTTCATTATTTTTGTAATATGATATTGCACCATTTGGAGTGTGCATATACCATCCTTCTGTAAAACATGGTAAATCAGTTACATGTGATGCAAGATAAGAGGTTTGATTTACTACACTTACACAACCATCATCTAAATTTTCGTCTGCCTTTTTTTCACCATCTGTGCTGACTTCTAAACAGCATATCCAATTTGATCCATTTATTTCAAGCGAATAATTACATACATTTGTATTTGCCATTATATATATATATATACAATAAAACTAAAACAATTTAGGATTTTTATATTAAAATTTATTTTTAATAAATATTTATAATAGTTTATAAATATTTGTATATTGTTATCTGTAAATTTTATCTGTAAATTTTATCTGTAAATTTTATCTGTAAATTTTATCTGTATATTGTTTATTTGTAAATTTTATTTGTATATCAAAAATATATATTATATTCAATATTTGTTTTATAATTTAAATATATGAATATTCATTATACAACTGTAAAAGGTAGAAGAGACGAAAATGAAGATAATCATAATATAATTTTAAATATAGATGGTAAAAATAAAGAATTGGCGCCAATAAATTATTTTGGTATATATGATGGACATGGTGGTTCGTATGTTTCTGATTTTCTTAAAAAAAATATGCCATCATATTAT
>OBEQ012359118.1_pt1 | contig 12423 bp, 6 predicted proteins | sample 1670901 | NCBI WGS metagenome assembly OBEQ01 (sample SAMEA104232315, study PRJEB22302) | groundwater metagenome | biome: forest; feature: aquifer; material: groundwater | place: USA | collected 2011-08-07 | depth 5.4 m | reverse complement strand
GCCTGCGCGGCATCGCCATCTCGCCCATCGTGCCGCTCGATCCGGGCGCCGCGCGCGCGCTCCTCGACGAGGCGGTGGCCGGCGGGCCGCCCGAGCTGGCCCAGCTGCCTCTGGCCGCGCGCGCCGCCGCCGACGTGGTCGCGTACGCGCGCGCCACCCAGCCCGCGGGCGCCTTGCCGCTGGCGCGCCTGGCCGTCTACCGCCCGGGCGACACGCTCGTCCTCGACGAGTCGTCCAAGACCAACCTCGAGCTGGTGCAGACCATCGTGGGCGCGCGCACGCAGGGCTCGCTGCTGGGCGTCCTCGACGACACCTGCACCGCGCCGGGCGGACGCCTGCTGCGCCGCTGGCTGCTCTTCCCGCTGACCGACGTGGCGCAGATCCGGCGCCGCCAGGACGCGGTCGAGTTCCTGGTCGAGCACGCCACGCTGCGCGCCGCCCTGCGCGACAAGCTGCGCGAGGTCTACGACATCGAGCGCCTGGCCGGCCGGGTCAAGCTGGGCACGGCCTCGCCGCGCGATCTGGCCAGCCTGCGCCGCTCGCTCGAGCGCATGCCCGAGCTGGCCGGCCTGCTCGCGGGCGAGCTGGCGCGCGAGCTCGACCCGCCCGAGCTGCTCGCGCTCGATCCGCGCGCCCTGGGCACCCTGGCCGCGGTCGCCGCCGACGTCGCCGCCACGCTGGTCGACGAGCCGCCCGTGCAGCCGGGCGCCACCGGTGCCATCCGCCCGGGCGCCTCGGCCGAGATCGACGAGCTGCGCGTGCTCGCCGACGGCGGCAAGGACGCCATCCTGCAGATCGAGGCGCGCGAGAAGGAGCGCACCGGCATCGCCTCGCTCAAGGTGCGCTACAATCGCGTGTTCGGCTACTACCTGGAGATCACGCGCTCCAACCTCAAGAACGTCCCCGGCGACTACATCCGCAAGCAGACCCTGGCCAATGCCGAGCGCTACGTCACGCCCGAGCTGGCCGAGCTCGAGGCCAAGGTGCTGGGCGCCGAGGACCGCCTGGTCGGCCTCGAGGCCGCCGCCTTCGATGCCCTGCGCGCGCGCGTCGGCCAGCAGCTGGCCGCGCTGCTCGCCGCCGCCGAGCGCGTGGCCACGCTCGACGTGGCCGCGTCCTTCGCCGAGGTCGCGCACCGTTCGTCGTACGTGCGTCCGCTGGTCGACGACTCCGAGGCGCTCGAGATCGAGGAAGGCCGGCATCCCGTGGTCGAGCAGCTGGCCGCGGCGGGCCAGTTCGTGCCCAACGACTGCCGCCTCGATCCGCGCGGGCCGCAGATCCTGGTCATCACCGGCCCCAACATGGCGGGCAAGTCGACCTTCATGCGCCAGGTGGCGCACATCGCGCTCCTGGCCCAGATCGGCTCGTTCGTGCCCGCGCGACGCGTGCGCCTGGGCGTGGTCGACCGCATCTTCACCCGCGTGGGCGCCGCCGACAACCTGGCGCGCGGCGAGTCCACCTTCATGGTCGAGATGCGCGAGACCGCGCACATCCTGGCCCACGCGACGCGGCGCTCGCTGGTCGTGCTCGACGAGATCGGTCGCGGCACGTCCACCTACGACGGCGTATCGATTGCCTTCGCCGTGGCCGAGTACCTGCACGACGCGGTCGGCGCCAAGACCCTCTTCGCCACCCATTACCACGAGCTGTGCGCGCTGGCGACGCGCCGCCCGCGCGTCAAGAACGTCTCGGTGGCGGTGCGCGAGCACAAGGGCGACGTGGTCTTCCTCCACCGCGTCGTCGATGGCGGCGCCTCGCGCAGCTACGGCATCGACGTGGCCAAGCTGGCCGGGCTGCCGCGCAGCGTGATCGCGCGCGCGCGCCAGATCCTGACCGCGCTCGAGAAGCCCGACGCCGAGTCGCCCCAGCTCGACCTGCTCGCGCCCACGAGCAGCGGCAGCAAGGCCGAATCGCCCCTCGCGGCCGCCCTGCGCGAGGTCGATCCCAACGCCACCACGCCCCTGCAGGCGCTGCAAATCCTCGTGGATCTCAAGCGTTTGCTCTGAGCTGACTCACGGAGGGCAATCGCCCCCAGCCCCCTCCCGGCTCGTGGCCGGCCGCCCCCGAGACACCTTCACCTACACGAACGATTCCCGCAGGTTATCCCTGGCACGGACGCTGCTTATGTCCCCCTCAACGGAGGCGAGCGTTCATGCGCAAGCAACTAGCACTTCTCACGATGGCCACGATGTTCGGATGCGGTTCGGGTTCCACCAGCGACCCGCTCAAGAACATCGATGCGCTGCTCATCCTGCAGCGGGCACCGCGAATGGGCGGGGTGGGGGACGTGTTCCAGTACACCTCCTACTTGCCCGGGGCGCGCCTGGTCAAGCTCGACCCTCCCACCGCCGACGGCAAGATCAGCGAGCTGTGCTGCTCGCAGTTCGGCGCCGCCTACGCTGACATCGACATCCAGTCGTACGACCTGGCCTACGACGCCAGGTCGCTGGTCATGTCGGCCAAGCTCACCAAGAGCGGCACCGAGCACTTCGGGCTCTACATCCTGACCCTCAACGACGCGGGCGAGGCCGCCGGCCCGCCCGAGCCCATCCGCACCGATCCGCTGCGTGACTACGTCTACCCCATCTTCGCCACGCAGAACCGCATCGTCTTCGTGACCAACTCGGTGGTCGAGCCGGGCGCCAAGCAGCACCAGGACGAGTACGAGCGCGGCGAGACCACGCAGCTCGGCTCCATCTCCATCGACGGCTCGGGCGAGATCCTCGGCCCACGCAACCTGTCGCACCGCGTGTCGCCCACGATGCTGCACACCGGCCAGGTCATGTTCACGCAGTGGGACCACCTGGGCAACGAGAACTCGGGCCACCTGATGATGACCAACCCCGACTTCACCAACCTGCGTGAAGTCTTCGGCAAGGAAGGCACGGGCCGGACCAACTCGTACCTCAAGGCGGTCGAGTTCCCCGTCAACCCCGACGAGTTCCAGAAGCCCGACATCCGCCTGGTCACCATCGGCACCTCGCGCGACCGCACCCTGCAGTCGGGCAAGATCCTCGACGTCAGGATCGGCAAGCGCGACGCCGCGGGCGACTGGCGCCAGTCGGAGGCCAACTCGTCCTTCGAGGACCTCACCCCGCAGGTGCCCGCGGATCGCGAGCCCTCGCAGCTGACCATCGGCCGCTACTACGACGCCTTCCCGGTGCGCGCCGACGACAAGTCGGCGTGGGCCGACAAGCCCTACCTGGTGGTCTCGTGGGCCGACGGTCCGGTCGAGGAGTCGACCCTGGCTGCCGCCGGCCTCATGGCCGACTTCGGCATCTACCTCTACGACTCGCGCTCGGGCGCGCGCCGCCCCATCTACAACGATCCCGCCAAGTGGGACGTGCTGGCGCGTCCGTTCGCGCCGCGCACGCCGCCCGCGTCGCCGCAGGCCGAGGCCGGCACCGGCAACGACTCGGCGCTCATCGGCTCGCTCGACGTCTACAAGACGTCGCTCGCGAGCGCCAAGATCCAGCCCGGCGAGGCCGTCAAGGTGCGCGTGCTCGAGGGCTTCTCGGTGGAAGAGGGCGTGCCCGAGGACTTCGGCCTGACCGAGCACGAAGGCGCCGCCATGCTGGGCGAGGCCGACGTCAAGTCGGACGGCTCGTGGGCCGCGCTCGTGCCCGCCAACGTGCCGCTGCACCTGCAGCCCATCGACAAGTTCGGCATGGCCATCGTGAACGAGCCGGTGTGGTTCTCGGCCCGTCCGGGCGAGTCGCGCTTCTGCGGCGGCTGCCACGAGGACCGCGCTGCTACCACGGTCATCCAGCCCGGCCTGACCCAGGCCGTGGTCGCCGGCCCGGCCAAGCTGGACCGTGCGCGCAACCTGCGCTTCTCGACCACCTACACGCGCGACAAGGTCGTGGGCGTGCCCTGGGAGGACGACGCCAGTCGCCCCGGTCGCACCGCGCTGCAGACCATCTTCACCAACAAGTGCGCCGGCTGCCACAACGGCGTGGCCGGCCCGGGCAACCGCTCGCTCACGCTCACCGACGCCACCACCGGCCTGTCGCAGACCATCGTCTTCGACCTGCGCGGCGGCCCGGTCACCTACGGCATCGGCGAGGTCATGCTCTCGGGCTACTCGAGATCGCACCTGTCGCTGCTCGGCCCCATGATGTCCAAGCTCGACGAGGCCGGCCTGCAGATCACCGTCACCGGTGACATGCCCATCTACGTCGAGCCGGGCTCGGCGCGCAAGTCGCTGCTGTTCGAGAAGCTGAACCCGCCGCAGCTCTACCCGGTCGTGGACACCAACGTGCGCTTCAAGCCGGGCGCGCCGGTGCATCCGGCCGACGTGGGCGGCACCGAGCTGACCCCCGACGAGTACTACCTGCTCATCCTCAGTACCGACGCTGGCGGTCAGTACTATTCGCGTGAGAACGCGCCCTCGGGGACCCTGTAAGGAGAATGGATCATGCGTAACTCTCGAATCCATCTGCTCGCCCTGGTGCTGGTCGCGCTCGCCTTCCCCAGCCTGGCTCATGCCGGTCGCGGCTCGAGCTACGGCCAGGGGCTGAGCGCCATCCGCACCGGCAACGCCGACGTGATCATCTCCGAGCTCGAACGCGCCGAGCGCCTGGTCTGCGGCGCCTGCGTCGAGCCGGTCATGGCCCTGCTCGACTCCGACGACTACCGTGTGCGCGAGGTCGCCGCGTGGTGGTTCGCGCGCCGCCCGGCGCAGAAGGCCGAGCTCATCGACATGGCCACGGCGCGTCTCTACGCCGACGACCCGGTGCTGGCGCGCAACGCCGCCGACATCCTGGGCACGTTCAGGCTCAAGACGTCCATCCCGGCGCTGGCCTTCGCGGCCGCGCGCACCGACCTGGCGCCCGAGGCGCGTGCGGCCGCGGTGCGCGCCATCGGCACCATCTCGCATCCTGACGGCCTGCCCGCGCTGGCCACGGCCATGACCGACGCGGCCGCACCGGTGCGGCTCGAGGCCGTGCGCGCCTACCGCGGCATGCGCGGCACGCCCGACGGTGCGCCGCTCACGGCCCGGCTCGCCGACAGCGACGCCGAGGTGCGCCGCGAGGCCGCCGCCGCCGTGGGTTACTTCAAGACCCCGGCCGCGCGTGCGGCGCTCGAGGCCATCGTCGCCGGCGACGCCGACGAGCTGGCGCGCCGCAACGCCGCCTGGTCGCTGGGCGAGATCGGTAGCAACTCGTCGCGCGCCACGCTCGACAAGGCGGCCAAGGACGACGCCTCCTCGCTGGTGCGCTCGGTGGCCCGGGCCTCGATGAGTAAGCTGCGCTAGCTTCCCTTCTGCCTGATAAAGTGAGGACCATGGGACGTGTCTTTGCACCTACCTTCGCGTGTGCAGCGGCGCTCTTCCTGGCCGCGGGATGCGGCGAGGACGCCCGGCCGCGCAACGACTACTTCGAACGCACCATCCAGCCCATCCTGAACGCGTCGTGCAGCGGCAACACCTCGGGTTGCCACCGCGCCGACCCGTCGGATCCATTCGAGCAGGCGGCTGGCAACTTCGACACCACGTCGTTCGAGAACGTCAAGAAGCGGCCGGATCTCCTGCGCACCTACGGCGCCTACCCGGTGCCCATGCTGCTCATGAAGGCGGTCGGCAAGCAGGTGGGTGCCGCCGACGATCTGCTCATTCCCTACAACGGCGAGTTCCTGCCCGTCGAGATCGCGCACGCCTCGGGCGGCATCCTGACCGTGGGCTCGCCCGCGTTCATCGAGCTGCAGAAGTGGCTCGAGAACGGCGCCACGCGCACCGGCCTGCCGCCGCCCCAGGAGGCGGTGAGCGGGCAGGGCAGTTGCTCATCGGATCTGCCGCCCGACTTCGACGTCCAGAAGGTGACGGCGACGATGCAGTGGCAACTGCACTCCGACGAGTTCGCCCAGAAGGTCATGCCGGTGATCGAGCAGAAGGGCTGCAACGCGCGCACCTGCCATGGCGCGCCCCAGTCCGATTTCTACATCACCTGCGGCACCGACGAGGCGCAGAAGGCATTCAACTTCAACCAGATCTGGTCGTTCGTCGCCGATCCGGTGGCCGACTCGGAGTTCCTGCGCCGCCCGGTCTCGCCCCAGGCGGGCGGCATCGCGCACACGGGTGGCGTGCACTTCGCCCCCGGTGACGAGGCGTACAAGGCGCTGTTGAGCTGGGCGACCGAGGTCGGCACGCTCGAGTTCGGCGTCGACGACGCGGGCAAGACCTTCTTCGCCAGGAACGTGATGCCGGTGCTGCTCAAGCGCGGCTGCGCGTCGGAGGGCTGCCACAGCCCCAGCGCCATGAACGACTTCAAGCTGCGCGCCGGCTCGCAGGGTCGCTTCTCGGCGGTCGCGCTGGAGAAGAACTACGATCTCATCCGCAACGAGTTCCTCGCCTTCGAGGTGCCCGACGTGCGGCGCGGCCGCGCCGTGGCCAAGACCATCTTGCCCGAGTTCGGCGGCATCGCGCACCGCGCCGGTGCGGTGCTGGAGACGCCCTACTCGGGTGGCTCGCTGCCGGCCAAGTGCGGGACGTTCGATCCCAACGACAAGACCACCGCGGCGTACTGCATCCTGCTCGAGTGGTCGCGCATCGAGCGCGAGGGCATCGGCGATCCCGTGAACCACCCCGGCCTCATCGAACGCGGCGTGGTCGATCGGCTGGGCGCCGGCTCGACCATCCCCATCGTGTACGTCGAGCGGCAGGCGACGCACGTGGCCGGCACGCTCGAATTCGACAAGTACCAGGCCAGCTCGGACCTGCTGGTGCAGGACGGCACCCTCGACGCCAACGGCGCCATCACGGGCGTGGCCGGGCGGCGCTCGCTGCTCGATGGCTGTCCGGGCGCGGCGAGTCGCGCCAGCGTGGACGTGCGCGCGCCCGACGTCGCCAACGACGGCCGCCGCGTCGTCTTCGCCATGCGCACCTCGCAGAGCGACACCCTGCACGTGTACAGCGTGAACCTCGACGGTACGGGCTGCACCAAGCTGACCTCGGGCGGCGCGCACGACTTCGATCCGGCCTGGACGCCCGATGGCAGCGCCATCGTGTTCGCCTCGACCAGCCGCGGCGGCACGTCCAGGTCGGGGCATCCGCAGAGCGACTTGTGGCGCATGGCGCCCGACGGCTCGAATCCCGAGCAGATCACCTTCCTGTCCAACAGCGAGCTCGCGCCCGCGTTCATGCGCGAGGGTCGCATCACCATGACCACCGAGAAGGGCGACCCGGCGGGCGACTTCTACCAGCTGGCCGGGCGGCGTCTGAACTGGGATCTCACCGACTACCATCCGCTGCTGGCGCAGCGCGCCCGGTCGCCCTTCGGCAAGTTCGGCGACCCGGATCCCAACGCGCCCGAGGTGCGCCCGTCGGTGGGCTACGCGCAGGCGACCGACATCCGCGAGGCCATGGACGGCAACTTCCTGCTCATCCTCTCCGATGTGGGCGCCAAGGGCGGCGCGGGCACGCTGGCCGTCTTCAACCGCTCGGTCGGGCCCTTCGAGGCCGATCGCGTGGGCGAGTCGTACCTGCGCTCGGTGACCATTCCCGACCCGGCGGCGAGCGGACGCGTGGGCGCGCAGAGCCAGGGCGCCTACCGCTCGCCGTACCCGTTGCTCGACGGCCGCGTGATGGCGTCGTACGCCGGGGCCACGTTCGACCTGGGCACGGTGACGTCGCTCGACTTCGACATCGTCGCGGTCGACCCCGCGACGGGCGCGCGCTCGGTCATCATCGGCGGCGCGGGCGCGCAGGTCGACGCGGTGCTGGCGCTCAAGTACCCGGCGCGCACGCTGTACCAGAACCGGCGCCAGCTGGTCTTCGGCGGCTTCCAGAAAGCCGACGACCTGGCCCACGCGGTGGTCCACTTCCCCGACGCGCCCATGCTGGCGACGCTCCTGGGCGCCAACCTGCGCCGCGGCCGGCCCATCGCCGACTACCGCGACGCCGACACCATCGCGTTCCTCGACCCGGGCGGCACGACCATCGGCACGGCGCCCCTGCGCGGCGACGGCTCGGCCCGGGTGCGCGTACCCGCCGGCAAGCCGGTGTTCATCGAGCTGCGCAAGGGCGGCACGCCGCTCTTCACCATGTCGGAGGAGCACCAGTACGGCCCGGGCGAGAACATCTCCATGGGCGTGGGCGAGAAGCTGTTCGACCACATCTGCGGTGGCTGCCACGGCTCGGTGAGCGGCGCGGAGCTGGACATCTCGGTCACTCCCGACGCCCTCACGGGGGCCTCGCAGTCAGAGTCGGCCTCCGCCACCCCGAGCGAGGTAGGCCCGTAGGGGCTTGAATTTCCTGCCCCCCTGGCCGTCCCTCTCCGTAGACACACCCGGGTACAAAGCTATACTCCGACCCGGATCAGTTCACCGGAGGCCGTCGAATGCGAAAAGGGACCATCTTTACCGTGGGCTTGCTGGCGCTGGCCCTGGGACTGGGCGCAGGCGACGCTTTCGCCAAGGGCGCGAAAAAGAAGGCGGCCGGCAAGAAGACCGCCGCGGCCGCCAAGGCCAAGCCGGCGCCCAAGGCCGACACCAAGGCCGTCACCGAGCTGATGGGTCAGTTCAAGTGGGGCATGACCCCCGACGAAGTGACCGACGTGATTGGCAAGGGCATCGACGCCAAGTACGCCGAGAAGCTCAAGGAGACCACCGACGTCTTCGAGCAGAACAAGCTGCGCAAGGCCGCGGTGGCCGAGCGCAAGAAGATCAAGGACAGCTACCTCGAGTTCAAGGACAAGGAGACGCCCTGGGACGTCTCCATCATCGACCGCGAGTTCGACCACAAGGACGACGAGTCGATGTTCTGGACCTGGGAGAACGACCCGGCCAGCGGCAAGGATCAGCGCCGGTTCTACTTCTTCGTCGACGGCAAGCTGTGGAAGATGTTCATCCAGTTCAACGCGGCGGTCTTCGAGGACAAGACCTTCGCCGACTTCCAGGCCGCCATGGAGAAGCGTTACGGCGCGGGCGCCATCGAGATGCGCAAGACCCGCAGCGGCGTCGAGGAGTTCGACTTCATCTACTGGAAGTCGGGCGGCACGTTCCTGCGCGCCATCGACCTGACCAAGTTCTACTCCAGCTTCTGCATCGCCATCAGCGACGACTCGGTCGAGAAGTGGATCGGCCAGCGCCGCGCCGAGCGCAACCCCAAGGGCAACCGTGACAACGCCATCGCCGACGCGGTGGCGGAGGATCCGACCAAGGTCACGCCGAACAAGCCGCCCGAGGACAACTCCGACGCGGTGGACAAGATCACCGGCGGCGGCGGCAAGAAGGACAAGGACAAGGACAAGTAGTCAGCGCGGCGGGTGGCCTGCGGCCCCGGCCCGGGCTCCCGTCCCGCCGCGTAGCCGCCCACCGCGGCCTGCGCCGCCAGCTCCACCCGCGCCACGCCCTTCACTTCTTCCTTGAGCGCGTTCTCCAGGCCCATGGCCAGGGCCAGCTGCGACATCGGGCAGCAGGAGGCGCCACCCACGAAGCGCAGCACCACCACACCCTCGTCCGTGACGTCGACCAGCTGCACGTCGCAGCCATCAATCGTCAAGTTCTGACGTAGTCGCGCCAGCACCGCCTCGACCGTTTCCCGCATATGAACGACCAACGCCATTCCTATCGCATCTGATGCGCGGTTGGCGAGCCAGGTTTCCGTATTGCGTCGAGGGGTTGCCCGCGGTCAGGGGGTGCAAGAACGTCCCACCTGCCCGATGCCGCGCCGCGTTGGAGCCGGGTCGGACGAACCTGCGCCCGGTCGGCGGCGTCGTCGGCAAGGTGTTGGAATGATGACGGAAGTGGCGTGGGCAACGAGGAATGGCCTACAGCGCGAAGCTCTTGGACTTCTGCTTCTCGAGGGTGAGCGCGTTCTGCACCTCGGAGCGCAGCTGCGAAAGGTCACGAACCTCGGCATCGATCTCGCGGATGCGCTGCATGTAGCCGACGGTGTCGACGAACTCCTTGGCGCCGACCAGGAAGGCCTGCTTCACGTTGTTGTCGCCAATCATGAGGATGGTGTCGGTGGCCACGCCCGCGCCGCTCTGGGCGAAGTTGAGGATCTGCCAGGTGCCCGCCGGATCGGTGCGCACCTGGAACTTCTCGGGCGGCTTCTCCGCCGAGCAGCCCTCGGCGCTGATCTTCGTGTCGCCCTTGCAGATGGGGGCGCCGACCTCGACGACCTCGACATAGGGCGACTGCTTCTCGTCGCTGGGCACGCGCAGCACCGAGGCGTACTGGCCGATCTGCTTGGGCACCTGCTTGCGCTCGTCGCCCTTGGCCAGGCGCTTGTGGTTGGCGATCTTGGCGTAGAGCGCGGTCACGCGGGTGTAGAACTGGAACACCTTCTCCGGTGTGCCCTTCGACATCTGCTGCATGTTCGCGCGGAACAGCACCGTGGTGTCGGGCGCCTCCAGCTTGAGCTCCTCGAGCGCGGCGGTCAGATCCTTGTCGTGGGGCACGAGCTGGCCCTTGCCGCGGTCCTTCGCCGTGTCGAGCGCCTCTTCGACCTTCTGCAGGCTCTGGCCCACGTGGGTGAAGTCCTTGAACAGCAGCTCGGCGTCGCCGATCGCGTTGTTGATGCCCTTGTTCGTGTTGTTGATGTCACCGACCACGAGGCCGACGAAGAGCGGCACGCCGACGAGCAGGATCAGCTTCAGCCAGCGCAGACCACCACCGCGGCTGGCGACCTGCTCGTGCTTGCCATCGTTGACGATGACGAACTCGGGCTGCACCGGGGCCGTGCGGGCTGCCGTGGCGGCCATCGCATTCATGGCGCCGAACGGGTCGACCGAGGCATCCGGGATCACCGGCTGCGGAGGCGGCATGGAGCCCGGAGGCGGCGCCACGCCAGGAGGCGGAGGCACGAACGAGCCGCCGATCTTGGACGCGTTGGGTGGTGGCACGCCCTGGGAGGGCATCGAGGTGGTGCTGCGGGGCGCGGCGCCGCCCTCGGCACCCTTCTTCAGTCCGAGTCGGGCCTTCAGGTCGCTGATGTCTCGCGCGCCCGGCTTCTTAGGTTCGCTCACGTTGCGGTCCTCCACGAGCACGGAACATTACGTGCCGTAAAAATACATGTCAATCCCACGGTCTGCACGAGTCAGACAGGTCGAGTCTGTGCCGTTCACGCGACGTGAACGTTTGTTATCAGACAGCAGGATCGTTTAGCCAAGTAGGCGAAAACGCAAGTGCGGTGGGCGCGATTTCGCGGTTTCGTGCTGGCCTCCCGTGTGCAGAAGGTGGCAGCCGGAGGATTCACGATGCCTCGTTTGCCTGCCGCTCTGCTGACCGCCTTCACCGCTGCCGCCGCTCTTGCCACCAGCCTGACGCCCTCGCTTGCCGAGGCGCATGGCTTGCACGTTCGGTTCGGTGGCGGCGTCCGTGTGTCGGGTGGCGTGCTCATCCGGGTGGGTCGTCCGGCGCCTCCGCCGCCTCCGGTCTATTACGCGACCTACCCCTCGTATCCTTCCTATCAGCCTTACTACGCGCCGGCGCCCGCGGTCGTGGCGCCCGCCGAGCCGCGCCGGCCCATGTTCGGCCTCGGGGTCATGGCCTCGTCGATCGCCCTGGGCAACGACAACAGCGACACCAAGCTGAAGGGCGAGGGCGTCGGTCTGCTCGGTCGCCTGCGCCTCACGCGCCGTTTCCAGCTCGAGCTGCAGCTGTCACAGGATCGCTTCTTCGACAACCCGCGCATCGACTCGCGCTTCGGCGCCGCGGCCATCTTCGACCTGGGCGAGCCGGGCGGCTTCACCCCGTACCTCGTGCTCGGCACCGGCCTGAACGTGATCCAGCCGCTCGGCGAGCAGCGCAACGTCGATGCCAGCACGCTGCCGACCCAGGGCTACCTCGAGGCCGGCATCGGCCTCGAATGGGAGATCTTCCCCCACCTGGCGCTGTCCGGCGATCTGCGCCTGCAGGCGCGCCGTCTCGACACGCAGCATTCGGGCGGCGTGAACGGCAAGCTGTCGCCGGTGAGCTCCATGCCGAGCAAGGAAGACGCGGCCGAGGGGCGTGTGAACCTCATCGTGTATTTCTAGGCCGGGCGCCGCGCGCGTCATAAAATGGGGCCGCTCATGGTCCCCGGGCTCACCCACAAGAGCTTCCTCTCCTTCGACGGCACCCGCATCGCGTACCAGGTCCGCGGCCCGGCCGGCGCTCCCGCCCTGGTGCTCGCCAACGGCCTGGGCGGCTCGTACGAGGCTTTCCGCCACATCTACGCCGCCCTGGGCGAGCGCTACCGCATCTTCTGCTGGGACTACCGCGGGCTGTTCCGCTCCGAGCGGCCGCAGGACCTGGCCACGCTGTCCATCCCCAGCCACTGCCGCGACCTGGCCGCGCTGCTCGAGCACGAGAACGTGAGCGAGGCCATCTTCATCGGCTGGGCGGGCAAGTACCTGATCGTGCGATTTGGCGGGGTGAGGGCCTACCGGAAGGCGAGGCCGTTCTTCCTGGGGCTGATCGTCGGCCATCTCACGGCGG
>OBEQ011141591.1_pt1 | contig 12423 bp, 9 predicted proteins | sample 1670901 | NCBI WGS metagenome assembly OBEQ01 (sample SAMEA104232315, study PRJEB22302) | groundwater metagenome | biome: forest; feature: aquifer; material: groundwater | place: USA | collected 2011-08-07 | depth 5.4 m | reverse complement strand
TGATCTTAGAGCAGCTTGGGCTCTACATCTTGGAGTCGGATGTGGTGGTCTACGAGCTGGACAACCGTCCCGGCGCCTTGGCCGACGTGGCCCGACGGGTGGCCCGGGCCGACATCAACATCGAGTATGCCTACTGTTCCGCCACGGAACATCAGGGATCCGGCTGCCTGATTCTTCGCACCGATGAACCGGAACGCACTCTCGAACTCCTCAGCGACAGCTAAAAGATTCACGTGACCCTCGTCGCTGTCATTGCGCTCCTTTTTTTTACCGTTGGTTACCTGGTTTACAGCCGGTTTATCGCCAGGAAGCTGGGATTGGATGACGCCAATCCGACGCCGGCCTGCACGATGGCCGACGGTGTGGATTTCGTCCCGGCCAAAGCCCCATTTCTTCTCGGTCAGCATTTCTCCGCCATCGCCGCCGCCGGCCCGATCGTCGGGCCGATCTTAGCCGGTTTGGCGTTCGGGTGGCTGCCAACCCTCCTCTGGATTGTTTTCGGCGCGATCTTCATCGGGGCGGTGCATGATTTTTCCAGCCTGTTCGGCTCCGTCCGTCACAAGGCGGGGTCGGTGGCCACCATCGTTCAAGAGCAGATCGGCCGGCGGGCGTATCTCCTGTTCCTCAGTTTTATCTGGCTGTCGCTGGTCTATGTGATCACCGCGTTCGCCGACTTGACCTCCAGCTCTTTTGCCGAGCCGGTCTCCGGCGGGGCGGTGGCCACCTCCTCTATTTTATATCTCGCGCTTGCGGTGGTGATGGGAATCTGCCTGACTCGCTTCAAGATGCGGTTGGGGGTGGCCACGGTGATCTTCATGCCGATTCTGGCGGTCATCATCTGGGTGGGCCAGGTGATTCCTTTTCAACTTCCTGCCATAGGCAGGATCCAGCCGATCATTCTGTGGGACATCGTTATTTTGAGCTACTGCTTTATTGCCTCAATCCTGCCGGTCTGGATTTTGCTTCAGCCGCGCGGTTACCTGGGAGGCGTCTTCCTCTATCTGGCGTTGGCGGCCGGCTTGGTGGGACTGGGTCTTGGAGGGATTCCGGTGCGGTATCCGGCTTTCATCGGTTTTACCGGGCTGGGGGGTTGGCCGCTGGTGCCGATGCTGTTCGTGACGGTGGCCTGCGGGGCCTGTTCCGGGTTTCATGGGCTGGTCTCTTCCGGGACCACCTCCAAGCAGGTGGCGAAAGAGAGCGACTGCCGGCCGGTCGGCTACGGGGCGATGTTGTTGGAGGGGTTGGTGGCGTTGATTGCATTGGCCACCGTCATGATGCTGTCACCGTCGGATCCCGGCACGAAGCTGTCACCGGATCGGATCTACGCGCAGGGATTGGCCACCTTTGTCCAGCAATTTGGAATTCCTCATCGGTCAGCGATGGCTTTTGTTCTGCTGGCCTTCGCCACCTTTATCTTCGATACCTTGGATGTGGCCACCCGGTTGGGCCGCTACATCCTGCAGGAGCTGTTTGGATGGCAGGGAACGTGGGGTCGGGTGGCGGCGACTGTGTTGACCCTGGCCCTTCCAGCCTGGTTTGTCACCGCCACCTTGACCGATGCGATCGGAAATCCGGTGCCGGCCTGGAAGGTTTTTTGGACGGTGTTTGGGACATCGAACCAGCTTTTGGCCGCGTTGACCTTGCTGGGCTTGACCCTCTGGCTGCGCCGAAGCGGTCGCCCGTGGGGTTTCGCGGCGGTTCCGTGCCTTTTCATGATGGTGATCACCCTCTGGGCGCTCGGCATTTTGTTGACCGGATGGCTGATGCGGGTCCGCTCAGGCGGGGCATGGATGGATCCGGTGGCGTTTGCCTCCTGTCTGCTGATCGGCCTGGCATCCTGTTTTTTGTGGGAAGGAGGGAAGACATTCTTTTTAAACCGACGGTGAAATACCGCCATGCGGTGTCGCTGGTGAAACAGCTTAGGGCGGAGCGCCATCAGGCTTTTCTGGTGGGCGGGTGCGTCCGGGATCTGCTGATGGGCCGGACGCCGAAAGATTTTGACATCGCCACCAGCGCCCGCCCGGAGCAGGTGGCCCGGCTTTTCCGCAAGGTGATTCCGGTCGGGGTGCAGTTCGGCGTCCAGATCGTGCTGAAGGGAAAGCATTCCTACGAGGTGGCCACGTTCCGGACCGACTTGCCTTACAAAGATGGCCGCCATCCGGAAGGGGTGGTTTTCTCCACGCCGAAAGAGGATGCCCTGCGGCGGGATTTCACGGTCAACGGTCTTTTCTTTGATCCGATTGAGAAAAAGCTCATTGATTACGTCGGCGGGCGGACCGATCTTGAGAAAAAGATAATTCGGGCCATCGGGGACCCTGCGAAGCGCTTTCAGGAAGACCGGCTGCGGATGCTGCGGGCGGTCCGCTTCTCGGCGGCGCTGGGATTCGCCATCGAAGGGGAAACTTTTCAGGCGATTCAAAAAGCGGCCAAGCAGATTACCGATGTCAGCCAGGAACGGATCCGGGATGAGCTGGTCAAGCTTTTCACGGCGCCCAAGCCGGGGGCGGCGCTTGCTCTTTTGGATGAGAGCGGTCTGCTCGAGGTGATTCTGCCGGAGGTGGTCCAGATGAAGGGGGTGGCGCAGCCGCCGGAGTTTCATCCGGAAGGGGATGTCTACATCCACACGAAACTTTTGTTGGACCACTTGCGGGCCCCCTCCACGATCCTGGCCTTCGGCGCTCTTTTCCACGATGTGGGCAAGCCGCCCACTTTCCGCGTGGCCGAGCGGATCCGTTTCGATGGGCACGACAAGGTGGGGGCGGCGATGGCCCGGCGGATCTGCCGGCGCCTGCGGTTCTCCAACCAGGAGACCGAAGCGATTGAAGAGCTGATCGGCGACCACATGCGGTTTAAGGATGTCCGGCAGATGCGGCTTTCCACGCTGAAGCGGTTCATGGCCTCCCCGATCTTTCCCGAACATTTAAAGCTTCACCGGGCAGACTGCTTGGCCTCCCACGGGGATTTGTCCAACTGGCATTTCATGAGGGAAAAGCTGAAGGAGCTGTCCGTCAAGGAGATCAAGCCGGAGCCGCTCATCACCGGCTCCGATCTGCTGGTTTTAGGATATGCCGAAGGCCCATTGATCGGAAACATCCTTCGCTCGGTGCAGGAGAAACAGTTGGAAGGGGAACTCCGCTCAAAGGAAGAGGCATTGCAATGGGTTCCAAAAACATTCCGTTGATCCGTTTTCTGCAGGCCCTTGTTTCGATTGCGGCATGGGCCGCGATCGGGTTCTGGACCGCCTGCTGGAGCACGCTCATCTTTTTGGTCTACCTCAACCGGCGATGGCTCGATCCTCAGCATCGCCGGATCCATCGGATGGCGGCGGTCTGGGGCCGGATGCTGGCGGCGATGGCGCCTGGCTGTTCGGTGGAGGTGATCGGGCGGGAGCATCTGCCGGCGGAGAAGCCGGTGATCCTGATGGCCAACCATCAGAGCTACGTGGACATTCCCGTTTTGTACTGGCTGCGGTGGCCGTTCCGGTGGATGGCGGATGCGGGTTTATTTCGGATTCCATTTTTCGGATGGGCGATGGGGATGGCCGGCTACATTCCGGTCCACCGAGGCAACGCCAAAGCGGCTGTGCGGTTTTTGGAGCGGGCGAAGGAGACCCTCGCGCAGGGAACGCCGATCTTCATTTTTCCGGAGGGGACCCGCAGCCACACCGGCGTGTTGGGCCGATTTCAGACCGGCGGATTCCGCTTATCGATCATGACCGGCGCTCCCATTGTGCCGGTGGTTGTGGTTGGCACGCGTTATCTTTTGCCGCGCGGGAGTTGGATTTTCCGCTGGGGGATCCGGCTGAGTATCCATGTTCTGCCGCCGATTTTTCCCGCCGGCGATGGCCTGCGTCAACTGCGGCCGCTGGCGGCCCAGGTTCGACGGCGGATGATGGAAGTTTACCGGCAAGGATTAAAAAGGGATTCCCGCTTTCGCGGGAATGACGGATAATGACGAACATGAAAAAGAGTTCCCGCTCGCCGCTGGCCCTCATCTTCGGCATTGTCTTCATTGATTTGGTCGGGTTCGGCATTGTCATCCCGATCCTGCCTCTTTATGCCCAGAGGTTCGGCGCCTCGCCTCTGGTGATCGGGATGCTCCTGGGGTCCTATTCCTTAATGCAGGCGATCTTTGCGCCGGTCCTTGGAAAATTGTCCGACCGCTTTGGGCGCCGGCCGGTTCTGCTGATCAGCGTGATCGGGACGTCGGCCGGTTTCCTGCTGATGGGTTTGGCCAACTCACTGCCGCTCCTTTTCCTGGCCCGGATCATTGACGGAGTCACCGGCGGGAACATCGCCACGGCGCAGGCCTACATCGCCGACGTGACCCCGCCGGAAAAACGTTCGCACGGGATGGGGCTCATCGGTGCGGCGTTTGGTTTGGGCTTCATTTTTGGCCCGGCCATCGGCGGGCTGCTGGGCCATTTTTCCCTGGCGGCTCCGTTTCTGTTTGCCGCAGCGCTGTCCGCTGTGAACGCCCTGTTGGTTTATCTGCTGCTTCCGGAAAGCTTGCCGCCGGAGCGCCGCGGGAAGATTCATCACCGGCCGTCGGTCATGGAGATCTTCAAAGAATCCAAGGGCTGGTCCCTTCAGATTGTTTTGGCCACCTATTTCTTTTCCACCACCGCTTTCTCCTTGCTGACGGCGACCTACCCGCTCTTTGCGGTCCACCGTTTTTCCTACAGCACGATTCAGATCGGAGCGATCTTTGCCGGGCAGGGGTTGGTCGGTGCGATCATTCAGGGAGGGCTGCTGGGCTGGCTGGTGAAAGTCTTCAGCGATAAGAACCTGACGGTTGTGGGGGCCATTGTGCTGGCGTCCGGATTGTTCATGTTGCCGCTTTGTGACAGCACGGTCTCGCTGCTTGCCGCCACGGCGATGATCGCCGTGGGGCACAGCCTGATCACCGCTCCGCTGAATGGTTTGGCTTCCAAAAGTGTGGGGGCCCATTCGCAGGGCAGGGTGTTGGGGGCGATGCAGTCCTCTGCCAGTTGTGCCCGGATCGTCGGGCCGGTGCTGGGCGGCTGGCTGTTGAACGCGGATCTGGGCCATCCGATGGCTTCCTTTGGAAGGACGCCCTACTGGACGGGAGGTGTGATTATGTTGTTTACGGTTGCGCTGGCGGTTGCGTTAAAAGTGTCACGCCCGGGTTCTCTCTCCCATGGATCCTGAAATCAAAAAGAAAGCCCTGCGGAAAATCGTTCATGGCGTTTATGTCGCAGGGGTTCAGCAGGATGGGAAACTCAATGCTTTTACGCTGACCTGGCTGAGCCAAGTTTCTTTCGAGCCGCCGCTGGTGGCGCTCGGCGTCCGCGCGGACGGAGTTTCTTTCCGGATGATGGAGGCCAGCCGGGTTTTTGTGATCAACATCTTGGCTGCCGGCCAGAAACCGCTGGCGCAGCATTTCTTGAAGCCGGCCCATCTCGGCGGTGACAAGCTGGAAGGAATCCCGCACCGATTGGGAAAAACCGGCGCCCCGATTCTGGAGGAGGCGGCCGCTTACTTTGAGTGCGAAGTCAGGGCGATCCATCCGGGTGGGGATCATTCCATTGTTGTCGGCGAAGTGGTCGAGGCCGGCGTTCACCGTGATGTGGATCCTCTCACGTTAAAGGAAACGGGGTGGCATTATGGCGGATAAAGCGACCTTAATCATTGCGGCAAGCGAGCAGGATGCGAACCTCTACTATGCCACCCGATTCTGGGCCCCGGATCCGTTCATCTTTCTGCAGATCGGTCGGCGAAAACTCTTGATCATGAGCGATCTGGAGGTGGACCGAGCCAAGACCCAGGCGAAAGTGGATGAGGTTCTCTCGATGTCCAAACTGCAGGCGAAGGCCAGGAAGCAGGGCATCTCTCAGCCCGGCATGATTGATGTCGTTGATTCTATTCTCAAGGAGCAGAAGATATCCGGCATTCGAGTGCCCGGTTCCTTTCCGATCTCTTTGGCCGATCGGATCCGGGCCAAAGGCTACACCCTGGAGATCGGGCAGGAGCCGTTTTTCCCGCAGCGGATGGTGAAGACCCCTGAAGAGGTGGCCGCCATTCGGGAGACGATCCGCTTGACGGAGGCGGCGCTGAAAACGGCGATCACCCTGATCGAACAGTCTGAGATTCGAGGCGAAGAGCTGTGGCTGCGGGGCCAGCCGCTCACCTCCGAGCTGATCCGAAAAGTGATGCATGTGACGCTGATGGGGTCCGACTGCCTGGCGCAGGAGACGATCATCGCCAGCGGGAAGCAGGCGTGCGATCCCCACTGCATAGGAAGCGGGCCGCTTAAGGCCAATTGGCCGATCGTGCTGGATGTTTTTCCGAAGTCGCTGAAGAGCCGATATTTCGCCGACATCTCCCGTACCGTCTTGAAGGGGAAGGCCAGCCCGAAAGTGAAAAAGATGTACGCGGCCGTCCGGGAGGGGCAGGAGATCGCTTTCCGGATGTTGAAAGCCGGTGTGGATGGGATGGCGGTTCATCAGGCGATTCTGAACTATTTTGAGCAGGAAGGATTCCCCACCGGCGAGATGAACGGCCGGATGCAGGGATTCTTTCATGGCACCGGCCACGGATTGGGGCTGGAGATTCATGAAGCGCCGCGCGTCAGCACCGGCTCCGATGTCCTGCAGGCCGGCACCGTTGTGACCGTCGAGCCGGGGCTTTATTACCTGGATGCCGGCGGCATCCGCATCGAAGACGACGTCCTGATCACCGACACCGGCTGCGAACAGCTCACCACCTTCCCAAAAATTCTAGAGCTGAACTGACGTTTTAAAGCATGTTGACCAGACGTTTCCTTGCAGCTTTCCTGATCCTGGTTGTTGCTCCGATTTACTCGGTCCAGGGAGAGGATTCCCTTCGGGAGATCAATGCCGAAGAATCGGACCCCGTCCAGCGGTCGCTTCGCGCCGGCCTGGAGGAACGCAGGGTCGCGGTCCTTCATCCGGATGATCCGAATTACGGCAGGATCTCCCGAGAGATCTTCCGACGGATGGCTGGAGGGCGACAAGAGGATCTTCGGATCGCCTTTGATCGGAAGTTGGCCGGGTATTTGAGGGGATTGCCCTCAGGGACCTCTGTGCTGCTGGCACCCATCCCTCAGACGGTCGAACAGCGCAAGGCATTGGAAGATCTTGGATTCAGGCCCTTGATTGGAACTGGAGAATTGAAGTTAAAGCTGAATCCTCAGTTTCTCAAGGTTCTCTCCATTACAGGACAGGTAATCACCTTAGAACTCAAATCCCCCCTGACAGTCTCTCCTCTACCCCCGCTTCGGGTCATTCGCATTGTTCCTTCGGAGTTGGTGGAGACGCGGTTGTTCAATTCCGCTTCCTTTTCAGACAGTTTTAAAAGGGCCATTTCTCGTCACGCCGATAACCCTGAAAAATTCTTTGGACAGATCCACGAGGCGTTTGAGAAGGGCTTGCTTTCTTTCGTGGATGTCCCTTATCTCTTTCTTGACACGCAAGCCAGGGATCTGTTTGTTCAGCGATTGAAGGGCGTTTCGGGGAAGGAGGGGATGCCTCCGCTTTCCGTGAAGCTGTGCACCCTTCCTAAAGCGCAGCGGATCATCCGGTATGAAACGGGCCGGCGGTTCCAGGTTGAGGAGGGGCGCCTCCTTGCAGAGCTGTCGGATGAGAAGAATCCGCAGGGTCAGCTTGTTCGGGTCGGCCGGTCGGACAAACTGCGCAGGGAGCTTGAGAAAAAACTGGACGATCGCGTCGCCGCCCTGGTTCGGCCGGATCAGGGGGCGGAGGCGGCCGTACGGCGCCTGCTCCAAGAGCTGGCTCCACAGGAGCTCGTTCTGAATTTTTTCCATCCTGGCGGCGATCCGAATGAGGCGAGAAAGAAGATCCATGCTCATTTGGTTTCAGCCGATCAAGAGATTTCACAGAAGATTCAGGATTTGCCGGAGCGGGGCAGTCCCTTGGCACGCTACTTGGATCGGGTGAGCCCATTGTCGCAGAGTCAAGTAGGAGAAACGTGGAGGCAATTGGAGGATGGGCTGGGCAAAGTCATCATGGCCATTGCTGAAAGCAAGGAGAGGCCGGAACCTAAGGCGTTGGAGAAGTTGGTCGGGCTCATTCAGCGGGTGCAGGGGGTGCTTCAAAGGGATGAACCGCAGGATCCCTCGCTTCGGGATCTCCTCCGGCGATGGCAGGCCGACGCGACAGCTCTTTTTGCCGGGTTCGGCCGCCTGGATCATCCGATGCGGAGGGCCATCCTGGAATCGTTTTTGGCCGATTCCTCTTCAATGGAACGTAGTTTTTGGGCGATCTTCTACCTGTATTCCAAAACAAGGATCTCCTTCTGGTCTTCCACGGAAGAGACGAAGTCTTGGAGTAAATTGTTCTATCTGCTGGCTTCAACAAGTAGGCCGGAAAGATACTGGAGCGATCAGCACCTTCTCGAAGAGACGCAAAATCTGCTGCCTCCCTCCATGCCCGATCCTGATAAGCGATCTTTCCTGATCTCTTACCAGGAAACCTGCCGTCGGATGGGAGAGGTGCCGCTGGCTCTGAAGCTGGATTTGCTGGCCGGCCGGCCGGCTGCTTTCCAGAATCTGATGGGGGTAATCGGCTTGATTTTTGCCGGTGCTCTTGAGGCAAGTCAACCCCATGTTTTAAATCAACACGGTCTTCCGAAAAGCGTGGTGGAGGCGATCAATGGGTTTGAAAAAAGCACGCAATTGGATGCCCGCTACCCTTTATGGAAGCCGATTTTCATAGCGGGGCCGTTCGAAGAAAAGCTGCTGGGTTATCTCTCCATGTTGATTCTCGACCTCCAATCCAAGAATTGGCGCCATATCGATGAATCCATCTCGGTTGGCTCGACTCTCTTTCTGCCCCTCTTTCAGCGGATTCAAGATGAAACGATCCCTGTGTTAAGTCATTGGGTCCACAAGTCTCTCAGTGAGGTGGCCTTCAGGATCGGCGAGGCGCTTCAAGAGAGGGCTGCTCCACCCGAGTTTCATGCTTCGCTCCATCAAATTCAAGCTATTGCGATCCGCTGTTTGGCTTGCACTAATTCTCTTTCAGAGAATGGAGATCCGATGGATCATTCCAGAAAGGCGATCGAATATTTTGTCAGCGATCCGGCGGCTTACACCGGGGATGTCTGGTCTTATTTACAGCAGTTTTGGATTGCTCGGTTTGTACGTCCTCCACGTGCTGGCACGTACCGCGAAAAAGAGTTGGGGCCGGAGGCGCAACGAGTCCTTAAGCGGAGCAGCGCTTTTTACTTTCTATTGCTTCTGGCGGACAGCTCCCAGTCTTACAGCCGCATTGATTTCGGCAGCGATGCGCGAGGGAGGCGTTCAATCCAGATCCACGATATGCTGTTGGCGAAATCGCCTCAATCCGGCGATCCGACCACTTTGACGCCTCAGTATGTTGGCGATTGTTTTGATAGCATCTTAGGGGAGCTTGGCAGGCGAATCCCAGGGGAGTATAAGATTCGGGCATTGTTGGGAGATGAGGCGGTTCAAGAGTGCCTGTTTGTTGTGGAAGCTTCTTTGGCTGGGATGGTGGCGGCACGGTTGGGGCTTCGTGAGCTTTCAGAATCTGTGCAGAGAAACCTACAGATTCGTCTTAAAGAACTTCACGCCGCTCATCAGGGGATTCCTCCCTGGTCTCCTTGGCCGGAAGATCAGGCCGGTTTGGAAGATGCTCTGCAGGCCGGCTTCGAAGAAGCGGTCGTCGCCACCCAACTGTAGAGTTATAATAAATTTCCTATGGAGACAGGACATTCACCTTATCTCAAGCACTTCTACGTCTGCCTCAATAAGCGGGAAACAGATGCGGCCTGTTCCACCCATGGCGCAGGGGAGGCGATCAAGGAAAAGCTGAAGGCCTTCGTGAAGGCCAACGGGCTGAAGGGAAAGGTGCGGATCAGCGGCTCGGGATGCATGGATTTGTGCGCCCAAGGGCCAAACGTGATGGTGGAGCCGGATCACCGATGGTACCGCCGCGTCGCTCTGCAGGATGTGGATCGGATTATCGAGGAGCAGTTGGCCCCATTGGTTTCAGCCGCTCAGCCCATTGAGGTTTTTCTTTTTGACTTAGGCAATGTGCTCGTCCGGTTCGATCACATGATTTTGGCCAACAAGGTGATTGCGCACACCGGGATGGATGCCCAGAGCCTCTTTCAGACCTTCTTCGACTCCCCCTTGGTTGCTGCGCATGATGAGGGAAAGATTTCAGCGCAGGAATTTCACAAGGGTCTTCAGCGAGAAGCCGGGCTATCGCTGGACTTCAAACAATTCATGGATTTTTGGAACGGGATCTTCTCCGAAAATCAGGAAATGGTCGCGCTGGTCCGGCAGCTGCTGCAGCGCTATCCCTGTTTCCTTATTTCCAATACGAATCGGGCCCACTTCGAATTTTGCGCCAAAAACTATCCGGTCCTTCAAGAGTTGACTGGCCTGATTCTGTCCTACGAAGTCGGTTTCGTGAAACCTCATCCGGCGATCTATCGCCGGGCTTTGGATCTGGCCCGCGTTCCGCCGGCACGGATCTTTTACATTGATGACCGGCAGGACTTGATTGATGCCGCATCCCGAATGGGTTTCCAGACCCACCGGTTTACCGGGGAGATGGCGCCATTGTTGAAGGAGCTGGAGAGTCGCGGGGTGGCGATCAGTAACGTTCGATCTGCATCAACAAAACGCAGCTAAGATAGTCCCATGCGGCGATCGCCCGCAGGGCCCCCATCTGCCGACGGCGAAAAGCGATCTGGTTCACGCCGGCCGTCTCCAAGACCGCCTCTTCCCGATAGAACTGCAGGTAGTACAAATCAATGACTTGGCGATGGGGTGAAGCCAGCTGTTTTACCGTGGCCATGACCCGTTGGTGATGGTAGCTGTTCAGGAACTGGTATGGCGTGCAGCGCAGGTAGGAATAAGCGGTCAACAGCCGTTGCCGGGCATCGGCCGGATGGGCCAGTTCCCGGGAATTTGTGAGAATTGTCGGCCAGAGTTTTTTGCGGAGCTGCCATCCGAAATCTCCGGATCCTGCCGGGTGCGCATCATCCAGAAGGCGCTCCTTGAAGGCCCGGTGGACAAAGGACTGGAAGTCGTTCTCTCCGAAAACCCGGTAGTCTCCCCGGCAATAGCGTTTTTCCTCAAGCGAGCGGGGAACGAAGCGGCAGCCCTCGGTTGAAAGCAGGTATTCCCAGCAGGAGAGCCCCCACCGGATCCAGGGTTGGAATAGGGCGACCAATTGGCCGTAAGCCTGGCCGAAGCCCGGGCCGTTTCCGGCCTGGTAAGCGGCACAAGCTTGGGCAATGATTTTCTGAACGTGGGGTTTTTTCAGGTAAAAAACCGGAGGGCTGGGCCGGCGCTCGACACGCGGTAAGGCGATGTCCAGCAGCGGCGCCTCTTCGCTGACGATCGGTGCATCCAAAAGTTGGATCATGGTCGTCTGGGCATCTCTCATCAGCACTATATCACCCCTGTCAACCTGGCCTGTTTCCTGTTTTCTAAATCAATTGACAGGGCGGAGGTCTCCTGAGTATACTACCTCTTCGATGCGCAAAATCATCGGTTCGGCAGGGTGTCACCCAGCAGGCCGCAGCCGAAGCTTCACCACTCCCCGATCCGGCTTTCACAGTCAACGTCTACGGGCTTCCCGTAGACGTTTTTATTTTGCGTGCGGTTCATGAGCAAGCGCGTTCTGGTTGTGGACGATGAGCCGGAAGTGACCTTTGCCCTGCAAGCCTACTTCTTCGGCAAGGGCTACAAAATGCTGACGGCCCTCAGCGGCGAGAGGGCGATGCAGCTCCTGCGGGAATCCCCCATTGATCTGGTGATTCTGGACATGAAGATGCCGGGCGTAAACGGCATCGAAGTCCTGCGGTTCATTCATTCGCAGGCCTCCCGAAGCAAAGTGATTGTCGTGACCGGCTACGATGACCAGTATAAGGAAATGGTCGAGCGGATCGGCGTTGACGGATTCCTGACCAAGCCGTTTGGCATTGAGGCGCTGACCGCCACGATTGAGGGTGTTTTGGCCGGCCGGCCGGCGGGAAAGCCGTCTGTTTTCGAAGAGCCCCGGCCGGCGGTGAAAGGCCCTAAGGCGCGCGCCCGGCTTCTCTTCGTCGAACCGTCGGAATACACCTACAAGCTCAAAGAGGTTTTCTTTTCCACCCCGGATAAATCGAAGGGAATTTATGAGGTGGCGGCGGCTTATTCCACCGATGAAGCTTTGGAGCAGCTGGGAACTTTTCAGCCCGACATCCTCTTGGTGGACCTCTCCATGCTTGGCCCTTCCGGTGAGCTGGCCTTGAAAGCGATGTCTTCCGCGAACCGGCCCAAGGAGCTGATCATTCACGGATCCGGTGGCTCCTTATCTTCTTCCCACACCGCCCAGATGGAGGATTTGAGCAAGCGGGGGGTGAAGGTGGTCTACAACGAAAGCTTCACCCGGTCGGGGCTCCT
>OBEQ010925120.1_pt1 | contig 12426 bp, 4 predicted proteins | sample 1670901 | NCBI WGS metagenome assembly OBEQ01 (sample SAMEA104232315, study PRJEB22302) | groundwater metagenome | biome: forest; feature: aquifer; material: groundwater | place: USA | collected 2011-08-07 | depth 5.4 m | reverse complement strand
GTTTCATTTACAATGTAATAATCATCAAAACTAAAATTAAAATCTGGTTTAATTTCAAATATAAATTTCATTGTTTCAAAATTACTTCTTTCGGTTAAATAACAAATTAATTCATCATCGTCATTATTCCATTGTTCATCATTATCATCAGTATTTCCATCAATATTAACTTTGTCAAATATTTTCCAATCATCATTGTCATGTTCAAATAGCCATTTTGAAATTTCAACATTATTATTTTTACATGATTCATAAAACATATCAGACACATCAAAAAAAATATCATCATCAAATACACAACTTAATGAAGAAATCCAGTTAAAAGTTGTTAAATCCATATTTTTATTTGTTGTTGCAAAATACATTGCGCAACTAATTAATTTTTTAATATTTAATAAATATTTAATTCGGTCATTTGTATAATAATATCTGTCATAAAATATCATTTTGTTAGCATTGTCACAATCATTTACATCATTGTCATAATTATCTACATCAATATCATTTATATGAACATAATCTTCACAACAATCATAGTTACCATAATAACCGCAATCATCATCATCATTATTATCATTATTATCATTATTATCATTATTATCATCATCAACATCATCATTACAATTATTATTTTCTTTGAAAATTTCATTATAATTTTTAGATTCATCAAATACAAATTTAGGATTAATATTTATTTCATCTAAAATAATTTTATTTTTATCAATATTATCTTCATCATAAATAATATTATATTTTAATGTATCATTTTCGTTTGGTATAATTTTAATTGTTATATCTTTGTAATCGATTTCATTTGTATTTATTTTTTTAATATGTAATGTTTCATTAAATATCCATTGTGCTATTTCAATATTTTTAAATTTGCATGCAATACAAAATGACATACATAATGATGAATTTGTAAAAATATTTTCATTATTGTAATATAAGTATTTTGCATAATTAAAATATCCATATTCACATGCATATTTAAAAATTAGTATGTATTTGTTTTGTTTAATATCTTTATTGTCATATTTAGATAATATGTTACAAAACTCAACAAGTCCATTTTTTAAACAAGCTGAATATGTATTACTGTTTATTATATGAATAGAATTGCGTAATGAGTAAAACATTTTATTAGTTATTTGATATATTGTGAATGATATTTTCAATTTTTTTATTTATGTTAAATAAAAAAATTTAATAAAAAAAATTTGTTAATTATTATTCGGTAAATAATCTTGGTGCAATATTCATTGCCATTAATTCTTGAAATAATAATTTCGCTGCATATGGTAATGCAATTTGACTTGTTTGTGATGTTCCTTTGCAATTCATACAATAATATGTATCTGTTGATTGTGGATATTTTTTACTTGTTAATTTTAATTTTCTTGTTGCAAATAAACCACAAATATCACAAACATGACATGTATATGCATCTGACATATCCATAAGTCTTTCTTTTGTAAATCTTGATATTCCGTGTGCAATTAATGTGTCACGTTCCATTTCTCCACATCTTAAACCTCCTTCTTTTGATCTCAATAATACCAAACTCTTTTGAGTATTTCCACTCAATGTCATTGTTCTCAACCTTGCTTAAGGGTTGACGTTGTTACCAACGGGTTTAGACTATATCTTAAGCCATTAAAAATTGATCAGAATTCTTTGAATTCTTCAAAGATTTATTTTCATAAATCTGATCTGATTGTTTTATCAAAATAATTTTTAATAGCCCACTTCCATTTAGTCGTTGAACCTTCATCCTTTATTTTTTATAGGATGCTTGGCTGCGGATTGTCCCATTCTAATTTAAACTTTTTACCATTGGGTTCGATAATTAACCGAGTTCCTCTTATAAATTACTTTGTAAGAGTGGTATTTAAATTAGGCGTAATTTTTTGTTTTTTAATTGAAATTTAAATTTGTCATTTTTGTTTTTACATAATAATTTAGATAATAATTTAGATAATAATTTAGATAATAATTTAGATAATAATTTAGATAATAATTTAGATAATAATTTAGATAATAATTTAGATAATAATTTAGATAATAATTTAGATAATAATTACAATATGTTTATTGTAATTTGACTGCAATATTTTTTGTTAATGTTAAATTTAATTAACATTAATGTCGTCATCATTTGCTTTTTTCCATCCATATTTTGTTGTTTTACCTGCACTTTTTTGTTTTCCTTTTAAACATTTACCAATTGATGTAGAATCTTTTAAGCCAACTGCTTTGGCAGCATCAGCCATGCTATCAAATGTATTAATAATGGCATTTGTTATTAAATCAATTTGATGAACACGAGTACCAATATTGTTGTTTTCAGCATGTTTTTTCATATTATCTGATCCTGTACACCATTCTAAATTGGCAACACAATTATCTTTTGTTTTTTCATTTATGTGATTGACTTCTGGTAAATTATCAGGATTTGGTATAAATAGTGTTGCAATTAAACGATGTGTACTATAATCGGTTATAACACCTGAATTTGATAATCTATGTCTCGAATAATCAGCATTTACATCTTTTTCGGCTAATTTTTCACCATTATCAAATTTATAAATATATCCATCATTTGATATTAAATATGCAGGAAATTTTTTTAATATTTTTCCTTCAACTGTAATTTTATTTGAATTTACAAATTTTATTATTTTATCTTCATATTCATAATCACCGATCAACATTATTTTTTTTTGTATGTCATTTTTAATTTGTTTTTTTTTGTCTTTATTAATTGTATTAATATCGCCATTATCATTATTATTATTATTATTATTATTATTATTGCCATTTAATTTATAAATATATTTTAATTTTAATCTGTCATTGTCATCAATATCATCAATATCACACTTATCTTTTTTATCAGCATTTTTAGATTGATAATCTCTTTTTAAATTTGTATAATGTAAATCTTCAAGTGTTTCATATTTTTTAATAAATTTTATTATTCGCTTATGCCCATTTTTTTCTGGAATCATGTCAATAAATGCATTTGCAACGTGTGTATGAATCATAAATGTTCTTCTATATCGTGTAATTATGTCAGTATTCGGAACATTTTTTTCATCAACATCTAATGTAAAAGAACAATAACCTGTTCCAGATTTTCTCATTGAAATAAAATTTTTCTTTTTTTTGTGTCTTACAATACCATAATTGCATATTTCATATGTTTCGTTAAAATATGGTTCTACTGGAAAATTTACCCAAATTACATTGGGTTTATTTTCCAAATAATCATTTGGTATGTCAATTTTGTGTTGTTTTATTTCTTGTTGATTTGTTTCAAGTTGTTTTATTTCAGTTTCTGGTTGGTTTGTTTCAAGTTGTTTTATTTCAGTTTTTTTTGTTTTAAGTTTTTTTGTCTTAAGCATAATAATTATAAATTTTATATAGATTTTAAATTTCAATTTTTTTTTACATTTGGAGTTTCCCGCAATTTGAAAGTGTTGCATTATGTACACTGCAACAGTTATAACATACATAACACTTGCATATATTTTTTGAATATATACAGGGGTAATTTTTTGCCCTCAGGTGGTTGATGTGTCAACATCGTAACAAATCCTCTTGCTCGTGAATTTCCAGTCCAACAAGCTTTTCCATTAACTCTAACCATAAATACCTCAGACGAAACAGTAACGCAAAACACATCACTGTTATAATCATAGCAAGTATAATTATCGTTATTAAATTTGTCATTATTTGTAAAATTTAATTTCCAACTATCATTATTTTCATTAACAATGTTGCAAATTAAACCTGCATGAATGGATAATTGCATTAATCCATCCACATAATGTTTATTGTGAATATAAATATTTTGAATATCAAGTAATTCAAATAACAATAAACATTGTTTTCTACTTAATAAAAATAACCATTTTGGCATTTTATCAGTTTCAAGTAATTTTTCATAATATTTTGTATATTTTTTGTCAATAACAATTAAATTTTCCATTACAATATAAATAAAATTTAATTTATTTAATGTGTCAATAATTATTTCATAATCATTTTTACAATTGTTAATGTTAGCAATTGTAATTGTTATATTTCCAAATTCATTAAACAATGTTTTGTATTTAATGAACATTACAAATAATATAACAAATAAATTTGTATTATTTTTTTCATTGTGTTTGATATCAATTATTTCACTGTCTCTGAAATAATAATCATCTGCTAACCATTTTGCATCTTTTTTATAATAATAATTTTCATCATTATTCATTTCTTTTGCAAATCTAAAATGATAATTATCATTTTCATTGTTATCGTTATTGTCAGTTTTCACATACATTCTATGATCTGCTGTAACATGTAATTCAATATTTTCATTATTAACACAATACATTTTGCCTTTATATAATGGATAATAAAATATGTCTAATGGTATTTGATATGTTAATTCGCCATTTACAAGTGTTGCAATTTTATCTTTTATTGTAAATTCTCCATATTTTTTCCATCCACGATTTGTTAATACTTCTGTATTATCTACTCTTAAACAATACATTTTATCTGCTACAAGATGTTTTAATCTTTGATAATATGTCGGACCTATAAACATTTTTGATTTAAATTTTTGTCCAGTAAATCCACAATATACCGTTTCTGTTCCAAAACGATTATATCCTAAATGTTCAAGTTCGTCGCATATTTCATCAACATTTACTTCACTAAAACATGTTCCATCTCCTTCTCTACATGATATAGCTGAAACTTTTCCGAGCAAACATTCTAATAAATGACCAAATGTCATACGTCCAGCAATTCCAACTGGATTTATAATTAAATCTGGATACATACCACTTTCTGTAAATGGCATTTCTGATTGTGGTAATATTAAACCTATTACACCTTTTTGTCCATGTCTGCTATTCCCACACCATACAGGATAATTGTTACGTCTAACATATATAACTCCTTCTCCTTCAACTGAACAACAATAAACTTTGCCATCAAAATCTTCAATCCAATTATCCAATCTACCTGTTCCATCTTTTTTAATATTTTTATTAACAAGTGGTGTATTTTGTGTTTCAATAATTGTCATTCTATAAGCATCAGTTGTTGATGTAATTGTTTTTGTTTTGCCAACCGCAACATGTCCAGCTTCATATTTAAGTGTAATATTTGTTGAATATCCTGCATGCAAACATAATTTTTGAAAATCATTTGCTAAACTTGTTGATGACGTATCATATCTACGTGTGCCATTTGTCATTGTATGTCCATCACCAAGCATCATTCCATCAATTAAAAATTTACAATCGTTCATTTTTAATTCCCAAACCCATTGTGGCAAAGATTTATTTACAGCTCCAACACTTAATGGTTTAATATATGTAACTAATCTTTTATCAGTATATACCCATGCATTACGTTCTTCATCATTTGATTGATCTTTATGTTTATGTGTATTAAAATTTAAAATTACATTTATTTTTTCAAGTTCGTCTTTAACACGTTGTTTATGTGTTGCAAATGATACACCATAATCACGTAATGTGCAACCTTCTGCTATCCATATACCAAAAAATTTTAACCATGCTTCTAAATTTAATTTTAATTCTGGTAAATTATCTGTTTTTGGTAATACAAATGTATAATCGTTATAATCAATAAAACCTGTTTTTGTTTCAACTGGTATGTAATAACCAATATTTTTTTGATATTGATATGCTTTACCATAACATTTTTCTGCTTCAACAATTTTAAAATTATCCCAATTTCTATGTTTAACATACATTCTATGATTTGGTGTGACCATTAAGTCAATTTGATTTGACTTTACATTATACATTTTACCTTTATAGTCATATTGTTGAACTGCTATTGGTTTTGTGTATTTTAATTTATTTGTTTCAATCATTGTTGCAACATAATGGTTAGTTGTAACATCTTTTATTGATACCCAACCATCAGTTGTTAAAACATCATGATCTTCAGTATAACAACAATTACCTGTCCACACATTTTTACCATTTTGTCTAATCATAAATACATGTGATGGAACTTCTAAACATTCAACTGGACCATCATAATCATATATTTCATCTTGAATTTCATCATAATTAATGGTTGGTTCAATACCTTCATATATAATTTGAATAAATTCATTTTCTAGTTTATATGAACAACCCGATTGAATTATTAAATGTGTTAATATATTTATAATTTTTTCATTTGTTTCATTTACATTTAATTTATATTTATTATCTTGATTATTGAAAAATTTAGAACACATATATTTCAATTCATGTTTGTTATATTTTAAAATTTTATCTATAATTTCAAGCATATCAAAATCATTGTATGTAAATGAATTAATTTTTGCAATTGTATTATTAATTGACATATTATCAATTAATATAAATTGTTCATTTTCGTTGTTGTTATTGTTATTGTTGTTGTTATTGTTCCAATTTGTTTTAAATTTATATTTTTCACCAACAATTTTGTGTGCTGACAATAATTCAAATTCTTCACAATCTCTTTTTTTGACATACATTTGATGATCAATAGTAACATCAATGTCAACTTGTTGTGATCGTACTTTATATATTTTACCTGTGTAATTAAATTGATAAATTCCAGTTGGATTTTCATAAACTAATTTATGTCCATCAACTAATGTTGCAATTTTATCTTTCATTGTTATATCTTCTATATACTGCCATCCACGATTTGTTAATACTTGTGACATCCTTTTGACCATACAAAATTTATCACCAATCATTGGTATTTCTTCTGCTCTTGTTCTGATTTTTTTCATTTCGTAACCATCAGAATCAAAAATATTATTAAATACTTTATCAACAATAGCTACTTCATTGTGTTTATAAATTTTTGATGAATCTTTAAATGGTTTAGTTGTGTTTCCCGTTTGTTGAATTGGTGTAATTTTACCAATTATAACATCACCATCAACAATTTCAGTTTCTTCATCAACATATGCATCATCATTTAATTTTTCATAATTTGCATTATTATTTATTTGAACAATGCTTGGATCTGGTTTTTTAAATATTTCATCTTGTGATGTTGATTGATTTTTTTCAATTTTACTTTCCCATTTTCTTGTTGAAATTGATCTAAATAAACCACGTTCTATTGCTCCTTTATTTGCAATAATTGCATCTTCTTGTCCATGTCCAGTGTAACATGCAAGTAACACAACACAATTTTCACCACATGGTAAAATATCGGTATGAATATATCTAGCAAGTCTTGATGAAACAATTGGACGTTGTGTATTATATAAAATATAACTTATATCTGTTCTATTTCTATAATTTGAAGAATAAATTCCCATTGCTTGTCTTCCCTGTGCATATTGAAATATATTTCTTGGTCCTTGATTGTGATCAGGAAATGGAATATTTGCCGAAATAATACCCAATACTAGCGATTCATGTATTTCACAATATGTATACTGTGTTATTGTTGCATCATCATATCTGTTTATTACCAATTTATTATTGTCTGGATATACTTTATTTTGTCTATTATACATATCAGTAACATTTTTATAACAAAATGATACAACACTATAAAATCCTTCATCATCATCAACAAAATTAATTGTTTCAGGATATTTCATCATTAAATAATCCCATTTTGTCATATTATTTACATCTGTTTTTAATACTTCATCAATGATTTTATCCGTTAATAAAATTTTGTTATCTCTTACTGTTAAAAGTGGTCTGTATAATCTTCCACTCTCTGTTAACACTCTTATTTCTAAATTTTTAATGTCATATACAACACTGTTTAGTTTATTAATAATATTGTTTAACTTTAATTCAAATAATTCTTTGTATAATTCATATCCTTGTTCAGTTATTCCAATCCAATCACCATTTAATAAAATTTTTGTGCATTTGCTTAATTGTAATGCGGAATGATTGTCTAAATGTATGAATTTATTGTTTGTTTTAATTAAATTATATACGATGTTGCCTTGCTTACTTGTTGGACATGTGATGGATGATGTAATTGTAAGATGCTTGATCTGACCAACGTTAGCATGCTCTGGGGTCTCTACACTGCAATTCGAAATCAAAATGGATGCACCCCAAAATGTATGTGTTTCATATTCTGTTTCAAAGTCATAAACATTTTCTTTTGGAATTTCAATAATTTTGTTAATTTTACAATATAATGTTTTATTTTCAGAATTTATTTTATTGGTATTGCAAAATTCAAAAAATGACAAAACATCATCACTTGATGATGTCGGTCTTGGTTTTACAATATTATTTTTTTTTAATTCTTCTATGACACGTTTGCAAATACTTTGTTTAACATTTAATGTTTTAGATATTTCTGTTGTTTTTTTACCTTCCTTTGATAATTTAATAATATTTACGTATTGTTCTTTTTTTTCATTTAATATTTGATTTCTATATAATATATATTCAATTGGTAACATTGAATTTTTTCTTTTATCATTACAATAATAATAATCAATAATTTGAACAAAATTATATATATTTTCAAATGAATTTTCAAAATCAATTGAAATTTGATATTTGTTATTTTCATCAACAGTTTTACTTTGTATTACTTTAGATAAAACATTATATTTTTTAAATATTTCTGAAATTTCAGTTAAATATGTAATTGTGTCTTGTAAAAATTCTGGTGAGGTTGATTGTGTAAAATTACCCATTGCTAATTTGTTTGTTTCACAATTTTTTTGAAATGTGATTCTACATCCATCACCTGAAATTAAACCATTTAAATATGCAATTTGAATTTTATTATTTGCATTTTTAATCCATTCTGGTACATTTCTTTTCATTTCTGTTTTTTTTCCAACAAATGCTCCCATAAGATGCATCAAATATGCAAACGCACCATTTTTTTCAACTTTTATTGTTTTATAAATTGTGTGTTTACTGCTATTTTTATTTACATGTGTTGTTTCATTGTTAGAAATTGATGCAGTTCCAAATGATAATATTTGTATATCATAAAATACTTGAAATGCATCAATATTTTCACCAACACAAAAAGAACAATTATAATAACCGTCTTTTGTTATTCCTACATTTCCATCAGTTACGTTTAATCCAATTAATTTTGCAATAATTATTAATTTATTTTCACTAAAATTTCTGTCTAAATATCCAAGTTCATCTAATTGTCTTTTATATTGTTCATTAACATTTGTAGTTGTGCTGTTTATTTTATATATTGTTTCTTTATCTTTTGCAATATATTTTGCGTAATGTTTTACAATAATGTTATGATTTGTTGTTAAATTTTTTGCTTCAATCATTGTAAATTCATTTGTTTCAATATTGACTGTTAAAATTTTATGATCGGTTGTGCATTTAATTTTACGTCCTGACAGTGTTGAAATTTCCAATAAATTATTTTCTGGCATTTTACAAAACCAATTTTTAATTGGACTTGCAATTTCATTTAATGTGTCTTTGTATGCAGTCATAACCCAATCTCCATTTCTTACATCTTTAATTAATTTTACACTTCCATCTGACATTAATATTTCTGTATCTCCTGTCACACATAAAAAGCCAAATTGCGATGGATGATAATGTCTTGGTCCAGTTAATTTGCTCATACTTGTATCTGTGTTTGGTGTGTTAATTCTCATAAGATATGAAATTGATTGTAAAAATGTAAGTCTCGGATAAACTTGTGCAGCGCCAACTTTTTTGCCTAATGTTCCTAATGCAATTGCTGAATCAATATTTTGTTTAATTGTAGATGGTTTTAATTGATTAATAATATTTAATGGTTTAATATGATTTGTTTCTGAACGTTTATTAAATACTTTGCTATTAACATCTTTTAAAACTTTATTGTGATTTTGTTTAAATAAATCAAATATTAAATCACCTGCCATATCAATTCTTTTGTTAATAAATGAATCTCTGTCATCAGGTTGTGTTCTACCTAAATAACAATTTAATAATTTAATAATCATAAATCCTAAAAATATTGCTTTTGTTTTTAAAATATCATTATGTTTGTCTGGCGAAACATGTGGCATAAAAATTGTTTCTAACAATGATAACAAATGTTCTACTTTTTCATCATGTTCCAATTTTACATTTTTGTCGACAAATTTTTTATTAACTTTTAATTTATTAATTAAAACATTTATTGCGTCATTTTTTGATAATATTAATTTTTTGTCATTTTTTTTTGATGAATCAATTGATATTTTTAAAATGTTTAACATATCAACATCATTTTTGTCATATATTACATATTCCATTATTTCTTTGTCTGTTTCTATTCCTAATGCTCGAATTAACACAAAAACTGATACTTCATTGAAGATAGGCACTGATAACATCATATCATAATTTTTTTTTAATACAACTTTAATGCTTTGCATCATTATATATGAATTTTGTGGCTTTGAATTTATCGATACAGTGTATATATTTGTCTCACCGTCTTTTTTCAAAAATACTAGTGGTTTATTTTCAATCATTCTTTCAATTGATAATATAACTTTTTCTGATCCATTAATTATAAAATATCCACCAGGGTCCATATCGCATTCATGTTTTTCTGTTGAATTTTTGTTTATTGTTAATGAGCAATATTTGCTTCTTACCATCACTGGCAATGATAAAGCCTCATCTTTTTCGTTAATAGCAATAATTCTTGTTTCGATTGTTTTTTTTAATTTTAAGTCATATAATTCCTGTATTTGTGTTATTTTTGCCATAAAACGAATGCTGTATGTGATATTTTTGTTTCTTGCGTCGTTGCCGTACATCAAGGTCTTCCCGTGGTCCAATGTAGCAGGGATTACTAATATATCTTCGTACTTAATTTTGTTTCTATACAGTGTATCGCCGACGCGACTTTCGTTAAATATATTGGCATTTGTCTTTAAATAATCAATAATGTTATTTACACATTCATTGTATGAATTGTGCAAATGTTCATACAATATGTATGATTTATTGAATCTTTGATCGAGAAGATTGAATATCTTCTTTGTTGTTAATTCAGTTGATTTTTCTTCCGTTGTTATAGATTTAGACATATAACTAAATATATATAAATAAAATTAATATCAATTTTTTTTATATTTTTAATTATTTTTACTTAAAGAAATAACGACATAAAATTTGTTTAAAACGCTTATTTATGTTTATACAACATAAAGATAAAAAAAACGAAAAATAATGCATAATATAAAATTTATTTTGTAAAATATTTACAATACTGTTCACCATGAATAAATTCTGTCCACATATCATAAATAATTTTTGTTTTCATGATTTGTGTTTTTTTATTATATTTTGTTATTTGATGTGATATCCATTTGCCCAAAAATTTAAATTCTTTATTTTCACTATGTAATGATGGTTTTTCATTATGTATGTCAATATGTTTTTTAACAGAATCAAAATTAATAAACCACTGTTCTTCATTAGATAAAAAATATTTTTTATATTGTTCATTTTTAATAAATCCATCCCATGTGTTATAAATAATTTCAGTTTTCATAATTTCTGTTTTTTTACGATAATTTGAAATTTGTGCTAACATCCATGTACCTAAAATTTTAGTTACAAAATCTTCATTAGTTGATGACGGTCTTTCATTATATGTATCAATATGTTTTTTAACAGAATTAAAATTAATAAACCATTGTTCTTCATTAGATAAAAAATATTTTTTATATTGTTCATTTTTAATAAATTTATCCCATGTGTCATAAATAATTTCATTTTTCATAATATATTCTTTTTTACCATAATTTTTTATTTGTGTTGATATCCATGTACCTAAAATTTTAGTTTCATTATTTTTATCTGTTGATGATGGTCTTTTATTATTTATGTCAATATATGTTATAACCAATTCCAAACTGTAAAACCATTGTCCTTCATTGGATAAGAAATATTTTTTATATTGTTCGTCCTTGATAAATTCATCCCATGCATCATAAATACTTTTATTTTTCATAATACATTTATTGTTTTTATAATTTGTTAATTGATTCGATATCCAACTTCCTAAAATTTTTGTTTCTTCATTTTCATTTTGTAATGGTTTTTCATTATATGTATCAATATATTTTTTTACCGAATCTAAATTGTCAAACCATTCTTGTTCATTAGATAAAAAATATTTTTTATATTTGTCATTTTTAATAAATCTATCCCATGTGTCATAAATAATTTCATTTTTCATAATATATTCTTTTTTATTGTAATTTTCTATTTGGTGTGATATCCAACTTCCTAAATTTTTAATTTCTTTATTTTTATTGCATTGTGATGGTCTTTTATTATTTTCATCAATGTATAGTTTAACTCGTTCTAATTTATTTTTCCAAATTTCTTCTCCATTTGTCAAAACACCAATACTGTTATAAATTTG
>OBEQ012394260.1_pt1 | contig 12427 bp, 8 predicted proteins | sample 1670901 | NCBI WGS metagenome assembly OBEQ01 (sample SAMEA104232315, study PRJEB22302) | groundwater metagenome | biome: forest; feature: aquifer; material: groundwater | place: USA | collected 2011-08-07 | depth 5.4 m | reverse complement strand
GCCGAGATCGCGGTCAAGGCCGCGCTCACCGGCCACCTCGTGCTGTCGACGCTGCATACCAACGACGCCGCGTCGACCATCTCGCGCCTGCTCAACATGGGCGTCGAGCCCTTCCTGGTCACCGCCTCGGTCAACCTGGTGGTGGCGCAACGTCTGGCGCGCAAGATCTGCGCCGAGTGCCGCGAACAGGTGGAGAAGAACGAAGAAGCGCTGACCGACATGGGCATGGCGCCCGAGGACGCCGCCGCCTGCAACCTGATGAAGGGCAAGGGCTGCAAGACCTGCAGCAACACCGGCTACAAGGGCCGCATCGCGCTTTACGAGGTCATGCCCTTCATCGATCCGCTCAAGGAGCTGGTGCTGCAGGGCGCCTCCGCCGCCGAGCTCAAGGCCGAGATGATCCGCAACAACATCAACACGCTGCGTCTGGCCGGCATCCGCAAGATCATCGAGGGTGTGACCACGCCCGAGGAGATCCTGCGCGTCACGGTGGGGGACTAACCAAGATGGCCGTCCCCAACCTGCACCAGCTGCTCAAGGCCATGCTCGACAAGGGCGCCTCCGACCTGCACATCACCACCGGCTCGCCGCCGCAGCTGCGCATCGACGGGCACTTGAACCCGCTGCGCACCGACCCGATGTCGCCGGTCGACACCAAGCAGCTGTGCTACTCCATCCTCACCGACGCGCAGAAGCTGCGCTTCGAGGAGGACTCCGAGCTCGACCTGTCGTTCGGCGTGAAGAACCTGGCCCGCTTCCGCGCCAACATCTTCATGCAACGTGGTGCGGTCGCGGGCGCCTTCCGCATGATCCCGTTCAAGATCGTGCCGCTGGGGGAGCTGGGCCTGCCGCCCATCGTCGCCGAGCTGTGCGAGCGGCCGCGCGGCCTGGTGCTGGTTACCGGCCCGACCGGCTCGGGCAAGTCGACCACCCTGGCCTCGATGATCGACAAGATCAACTCGGAGACGCGCGACCACATCGTCACCATCGAGGATCCCATCGAGTTCCTGCACCCGCACAAGGGTTGCCTGGTCAACCAGCGGGAGGTCGGCGCCGACACGCAGTCGTTCAAGCGCGCGCTCAAGTACATCCTGCGCCAGGACCCCGACGTGGTGCTGATCGGCGAGATGCGCGACCTCGAGACCATCGAGGCCGCGCTGACCGTGTCGGAGACCGGTCACCTCGCCTTCGCCACCCTGCACACCAACGGTGCGGTGCAGACCATCAACCGTATCGTCGACGTGTTCCCGCCCTACCAGCAGACGCAGATCCGCGCCCAGCTGTCCTTCGTGCTCGAGGGCGTCATCTCGCAGACGCTGCTGCCGCGCGCCTCGGGCGCGGGCCGCTGCCTGGCCGCCGAGGTCATGGTGCCCAACGCCGCCATCAGGAACCTCATCCGTGAGGACAAGATCCACCAGATCTACTCGCAGATGCAGATCGGCCAGACGAAGTTCGGCATGCAGACGTTCAACCAGTCGCTCCTCGATCTGTTCCTGCGCAAGGTCATCACGCTCGAGGACGCGATCGGCCGCAGCTCGGATGCCGATGAGCTCAAGACCATGATCGCCAACGCGCAGGCCGGCGTGGGGCCGGGAGGCCAGCCTCCCGCCGGAGTGCGGCCTGGCCAGCCGGGTCGCCCGCCCATCGGGAAGGCCACGTAGCAGCAGGAGGAAGCCCGGATGCCGACGTTCGCATGGGAAGGTAGAACGCGCGCCGGTGAGACGCGCCGCGGCTCGATCGACGCCGAGAACGAAGGCGTCGTGATGGCGCGCCTGAAGAACGACAACATCCAGGTCACCAAGGTCAAGAAGCAGACCAGCGTGGCCGGGGGCGTGTCGTTCGGCTCGGGCGTCAGCACCAAAGAGCTGGTCATCTTCACCCGCCAGTTCGCCACCATGATCGACGCCGGCCTGCCGCTCGTGCAGTGCCTCGACATCCTGGCCGCGCAGGCGGAGAACAAGCGTTTCCAGGCCTGCCTCGAGGACGTCAAGAACCACGTCGAGTCGGGCGCCACCTTCTCCGAGGCGCTCAAGCGTCATCCCAAGGTCTTCGACGAGCTCTACGTCAACCTGATCGCCGCCGGCGAGGTCGGCGGTATCCTCGACACCATCCTCAATCGCCTCGGTGACTACATCGAGAAGGCGATGAAGCTGAAGGCGCAGGTCAAGGGCGCCATGGTCTACCCGATCTCGATCTTGTGCGTCGCCATCCTGGTCGTGGTCGTGCTGCTGACCAAGGTCATCCCCGTCTTCCAGAACATGTTCAAGGAGTTCAAGTCGGGCGCGCTGCCGGCGCCGACGCAGTTCGTCATCAACATCTCGGAGGGCTTCAAGCACTACTGGTTCGTGTGGATCGGCATCCTGGTGGGCGGCTTCTTCCTCTACGGCTACATCATGCGCTCGGACAAGGGCCGCAACGCCTTCGACGCATTCATCCTCAAGGTGCCGGTCATCGGCCCGGTGATCCGCAAGGTCATCGTGGCCCGCTTCACGCGCACCCTGGGCACCCTCTTGTCGTCGGGCGTGCCCATCCTGGACTCGCTCGAGATCACCGCCAAGACCGCGGGCAACCGCACGGTCAAGCGCGCCATCATGTTCGCGCGCGAGAAGATCTCCGAAGGTAAGGACCTGGCCGGGCCGCTGGCGGAGACGCGCGTGTTCCCGGCCATGGTCGTGCAGATGATGGGCGTGGGCGAGCAGACCGGCGCCATGGACACCATGCTGCAGAAGATCGCCGACTTCTACGAGGACGAGGTCGACGTCGCGGTCAAGGGCCTCACCGACATGATCGAGCCCATCATGATGGTCTTCCTCGGCGTGGTCGTCGGCGGCCTCATCATCGCCATGTACCTGCCCATCTTCGAGCTCGCCGGCAGCATCAAGGAGTAGCGGAAGGGACTCCCCGCCGTGTCCGGCATCGAGCTACGTCGCCGCCTGACGCAGCTCATGCTTTTCCGCGTCGTGCTCATCACCTTCGTGCTGGGCGCGACGGTGGTGCTGTACACGGCGTCGGCGGACGAGTCGGCCGCGGCGCACTCGATCTGGCTGTTCGGCATCGTCGGCGTCACCTATCTCATGACGCTCATCTATGCGCTGTGGCTGCGGCGGGTGGCCAACCTGTACCGCTTCGCCACCTTGCAGTTCGCCGGCGATCTGCTCATCACCACCGTGCTGGTGCACCTGACCGGCGGCGCGCAGAGCGGCTACACCTTCTTCTACCTGATGACCATCGTGGGCGCCGCGCTCATCCACTACCGGCAGGGCGCTGGCATCGCGGTGGGCGCGTCGCTGCTGCTGTACACCAGCGTGGCGTTGCTGGGCTGGTGGCAGATCTTGCCCGTGCCCGCGGGGCTGCGCCTGGTGCCCTGGGATCTGCCCGCGGCCGCGCTCCTGCGCCAGCTCGCGCTCAACGGCGCGGCCATGGTCGCAGTCGCCTTCCTGGCCGCCAAGCTGGGCGGCCAGCTGGCCAGCGCGGGTGCCAGCCTGGAGAGCCAGCAGGCGCGAAGCGCCGACCTGGCCGCGCAGAGCGCCGACGTGATCCGCTGCCTGTCGAGCGGCCTGGTCACCATCGACGCCTACGGCGTGGTCACCGCCTTCAACGAGGCGGCCGCCGAGATCACCGGGCATTCGGCGCGCAGCGCGCTGGGCAAGCCCATCGAGTCGCTCGCGCCCGAGATCGCCGAGCTCCTGGCGCGGGCGAGTGGCGGCGTGGGTCTGCGCCGCGAGGTCATCGCGGTGCGCCGGCGCGCGGGCGAGCGGGTGCTGGGCGTCTCGGTGTCGCCCTTGACCAACCATCGCGACGAGCCAGTCGGGCACATCGTGAACTTCTCGGATCTGACCGATCTTCGCCGCATGGAGGCGCAGGTGCAGCGCGCCGAGCGCCTGGCCGCGGTGGGCCAGATGGCGGCGGGCGTGGCGCACGAGATCCGTAACCCCCTGGCGTCCATCTCCGGCTCCATCGAGCTCCTGCGCTCCACGCCCCAGCTCGACCCCGAGAGCGGCGCGCTCATGGACATCGTGCTGCGCGAGGTCGACCGGCTGAACGGCCTCATCACCGAGCTGCTCGACTACGCGCGCCCGCGCGAGCGCGTCTTGACGCCCATCGACCTGGCCGTGCTCATCGAGGAGACGCTGCGCGTGTTCGCGCAGGACCGCTCCTACGCGCACGTGAGCACCAAGTTCGTTGCCGCCGCCGACGCCGGGGAGGTCGAGGTGCAGGCCGACCCGGCCCAGATCCGCCAGGTGGTGTGGAACCTCTTGCGCAACGCCGCCGACGCCATGCCGCAAGGCGGCGCCGTCACGGTGAGCCTGCGTCGCGACGCCGAGCTGGTCGAGTTCGTCGTCGAGGACACCGGCAAGGGCATGTCCCACGACGAGCAAGATCGCCTCTTCGAGCCCTTCTTCACCACCAAGACCCACGGCACCGGCCTCGGCCTGGCCACCGTGCACCGCATCGTCAGCGAGCACGGCGGACACATCCTCGTCGACAGCCAGTCAGGCCGTGGCACGCGCATGACGATCCGCCTGCCGTATACTGGCCGCGCATGAAGCTGCCCATGAGGCTGCGACGATGAGCTCTCGTTTCTGCCCCACCTGCGGGCGCGCCAACCTGCCTCCCGAGGCAGCTGCCACGATGACCGGCGAATTCGCGGCACCGGGCGAGCTCGAGGAGCCACTTCCCGTGCCCCCGAGCCTGCCCTACGCGGGCTCCGATCGGTGCTCCTGGTGCGGCAAGACCGAGCCGCAAGTGAAGAAGCTGATCACCGGCCCCGGCGTGCAAATCTGCGACGAATGTGTACGATTTTGCGCCCTGATCCTGAGGGACGAGGGCGTGTAGCGCTCGCGGCTGACCTAACGCAGAGGCGCAGAGGCGCAGAGAGCGCAGAGATCAGAGCCAGATTTTTGTTGGTGCGTAGGATTGGCGCGAGGCGCATACGGGCCAAACCCAAATCTGGATCTGGCTCTGCGCCTCTGCGCCTCTGCGCCTCTGCGCCTCTGCGCCTCTGCGCCTCTGCGTCGAAGCGCTTCATACGGCGTCAGCCTCTCTTCGAGCCGCGGGGAGCCTGCCAACAGCATCTCCTGCCAGACGGGCCCAGGGTGACGCAGGGGCGACCGCGCGCGCCCGGAGGAAGTAATCTCGCGCGTAATCGGATTCGCCTTTGCGTTGCCAGGCGATGCCGAGGTCGTAGCAGCGCTCGGCCTCGAGCAGGGGCGGAAGGTCCTCGTCGGCGAGCTTGCGCCAGACGTTGTCGAGCTCGTGGATGGCGTCGTCGAGGCGGCCCAGGGCCAGGAGGGCGATGCCACGGGTGTGGCGGAAGCCGGCCACGTCGGGGCGCAAGGCCATGGCTTCCTCGGCGTCGAGGAGGGCGGAGGCGGGGTCGATGGGGCCGCGGGCGTTGGCGTAGGCGCGGTTGTTGAGCCAGGCCGCGCGCGCGGACGGGGCGAGGTCCTGGCCCGAGACGCGATCGAGCTCGGCCAGGGCGCCGCGCCAGTCGGAGCCGGCCAGACGGCAGCCGGCCAGGGAGACGTCGAGTGCACCGCGCACACCCGGATCGATGACGAAGGGACGCAGGATGCGGTACAGGCGGGAGGCGCGCTCGAACTCGCCCCGCTCGAAGGCACGGTGGGCGGCACGGGGCAGGAGCACCACGAAGGCGAAGAGAATCAGCACGATGAGGGAGAAGGTGCCCACCGCGGCGCCAGGGCCGAACTCGCCCGCACCGACGATGGCGGCCACGCCGACACCGACGATGAGCAGGGCACGAAACAGGCGGCGGGCGAGGGCTCTCGTCGACATGGCGGCCGGAACGGGAAAATGGTATCAGTTCCGCCGGTATGTCCGAAGGGCTGCTGCAGCTGGGTCGTCGAAAGCTCGCCGAAGAGGCGGACACGGCCGGACCCGCGCCCGCAGGGAGTCAGTTGCGGCTGTACATCGAGACCTACGGCTGCCAGATGAATGCGGCCGATACCGACCTCATCGCCGGCCTGTTCGCACGCGGCGGCTGGGCGCGCGCCGAGGTGCCTGCCGACGCCGACGTGATCCTGATGAACACCTGCGCGGTGCGCGAGAAGGCGGAGGAGAAGGTCTTCGCGCGCGCCGGCGAGCTGCGCCAGTGGAAGCGCAAGAAGCCCGGCACGGTGCTGGCGGTCACCGGCTGCATGGCCGAGCACCTCAAGGACAAGCTGCTCGAGCGCGCGCCCTGGGTCGACGTCGTGGCCGGGCCGGACAGCTACCGCCGCCTCGACGCGCTGGTCACACGCGCACGCCAGGACCTGCTCGACGGCGAGGTGCGCGCCGAGTCGCGCATCGACGTGCGCCTGGACCGCAACGAGACCTACGAGGGCCTCGACCCGGCCCTGGGCGGCGACGGCGTCTCCGGCTTCGTGTCGATCCAGCGCGGCTGCGACAAGTTCTGCACCTTCTGCGTCGTGCCCTACACGCGCGGGCGCGAGCGCGGCAGCTCGCCGCGCGAGGTGCTGCGCCAGGTGCGCGCGCTCGCCGAGGCCGGCTACAAGGAAGTCACCCTGCTGGGCCAGACGGTCAACTCGTACCGCTGGGAGGACGTCCGCTTCTCGGATCTCCTGCGCGCGGTTGCGCAAGTCCGGGGCATCGAGCGGGTACGCTTCACCTCGCCCTACCCCATCGACTTCACCCCCGACGTCATCGCCGCCATCGCCGAGGAGCCCAAGGTCTGCAAGCACGTGCACCTGCCCGTGCAGTCGGCGTCTGACGCGGTGCTCGAGCGCATGCGCCGCGGCTACACCATCGCCGAGTACGCACGCCTCTACGTGGCGCTGCGCATGGCCGCGCCCGACATCGCCATCACCACCGACGTGCTGGTCGGCTTCTCCGGCGAGACCGACGCCGACCATGTGGCCACGGTCGAGTTCATGGCCGACGCGCGCTTCGACTCGGCCTTCATGTTCGCGTACAGCGAGCGCGAGGGCACGCTGGCCGCGCGCAAGCTGCCCGACGACGTGCCCGACGCGCTCAAGAAGCGCCGCCTGGCCGAGGTCATCGCCCTGCAGGAGCGCGTCTCGGCCGAGACCAACGCGTCGTTCGTCGGCCGCCGCGTGCGCGTCATGCTGCACAAGCAATCCAAGCGCGACGCCGAGCAGCTGGTCGGGCGCACCGATCACTTCCGCGCCGTGATCGTGGCGCGCGGCGCGCACAAGCCGGGCGACCTGGTCGACGTCGAGATCGAACGCAGCACCGGCGCGACCCTGTTCGGCCAGGTGGTATGAGCGGCGAGCCGCAGGCGAGACGCGCTTGTCGCACCGCTTGAGCGTGCGCGTCGTGGTGACCCCGGGCGACGCGCCCGCCGACCCGACCCACGGTCACACGCTCGGCCTGTGCGAAACGCACGCGCACCCCGAGCTGCTGCTGGTCGGCCTGCCCGCCCACCTGGTCGACGAGTTCTTGCGCCACGCCGCCGCGCTGGTCGCGGCCGGTCGCCGCTTCGAGCACGGCCAGGTCGCCACCGGCGTCTTCCCCGGTGCTCCCGCCGCCGTCCGGCGCGTCGGTGAGCAGCACTACCAGGATTACTTGACCGACGCGCTCGCCCACTACGGCACGCCCGAGTTCGCCGCCCTGCAGATCCTGTTTCCCGACCGTGACGGCCGTTACCCCTGGGAAGCCGGGGCCGACCTGCGCATGCGTCTCTGCCAGCCGGTGCTCGATGGAAAATTCCGCAAGTGTCGCTGGTCGTGTGGCTGAGCTGCAGATCGCGTCGGCCGCTGACGTTACACTAGCCGCGTGGACGACGAGGACGTCGAGAGCACCGGCACGACGATGGACGCGCTGACCGCAGCCGCGCCGCGCCTGCCTGCTTCGGCCGAGCTCATGCCCGGGCAGCGCCTGGGCCGCTACGTGATCATCGACGTGCTGGGCGCGGGCGCCATGGGCATGGTCTACCGTGCCTCGGATCCCGAGCTGTCGCGCCACGTCGCCATCAAGATCCTGCGCCGACGCAAGCGGCGCGACGATGCCTCGTCGGGCCACTGGAGCCACCGTCTGCTCGCCGAGGCGCAGGCGATGGCGCAGCTGCAGCATCCCAACGTCATCGCCGTGTACGACGTCGGCGCCGTCGGCGACGACGTGTTCATCGCCATGGAGCTCATCGCCGGGCGGACCATGGACCGCTGGCTGTCGCGCCAGCGCACCGTGGGTGAGATCCTGCACGCCTTCATCGACGCCGCGCACGGTCTGGCCGCGGCGCACGCGGCCGGCATCGTGCACCGCGACTTCAAGCCGTCCAACGTCATGATCGCCGAGGACGGACGCGTGCGCGTGCTCGACTTCGGCGTCGCGCGCGCCACCGGCGACTCGCTCATCGATTCGTCGCCCCAGGCGGAGAGCGAGGAGCCGCGCAAGGGCGGCTTCGCCGGCACGCCCAGCTACATGGCGCCCGAGCAGGCCACCGGCAACCAGGCCAGCCCGGCCTCCGACCAGTTCGCCTTCTGCGTCTCGCTCTACGAGGCGCTGTGGGGTCGGCGGCCGTTTCCGCCCCGACGCGTCGCCGAGGTCAAGAGCTACGTGGCCGAGCGCAGGCCCATGGATCCGCCCCAGCGCTCCGACGTGCCGCCCTGGCTGCGCCGGGTGGTCATGCGCGGCCTGGCCGCCGATCCCGCGGCGCGCTACCCCTCCATGGACGCGCTCATCGACGACGCCGCGCGCTCGGCCGCGCAGGCGCGCCGCCGGCGCCTGCTGCTGGCGGTGGGCGCGCTCGTCTTCGCCGCGCTGGTGACCACGGGCGGCGCGCTGGGCTGGCGCGCCCACAGCCTGCACGAAGCGGCGCGGGCGCGCGAGGCCGCCGCGGCGCAGCGCCTGCAAGCCATGGAGCAGCGCGTGACCGAGCTGGTCGCCAGCGATCGCCTGGCCGACGCCGACAGCGCCTTCCTGGCCTACGCGCGTCTGGACGAGAACCGCGGCACCGACGCGCTCGCACGCGCCTGGCTCGACCGCGCGCAGCTGGTCCAGGAGCAGGGTCGGCACGCCGACGAGCTGGACGCGTGGGCCTCGGCGTGGCGGCAAGCGCCCGCGCCCGGGCGCCAGGTGGAGGCCGTGCTCGGCCTCGCCGGCGCCTTCGTGCGCCGCTGGGACTGGGACCGCCTCGATGCGGCGCTCGACCTGCTCGACGGTGACCTCAAGCCGCACGTGGCCGTCACCCAGGTCACGCCCCTGCGCATCGCCTCGTTGCTGGCGCGCCGCAACCTGGCCGCGGCGTCGCGGCTCATGAACGGCTACAGCATGCTCGACGGCGCGGGCGGCGCGCTCGACGCCGGTCCGGCGATCGCGGCCATGTCCCACGCCGCGCCCACCGCGCTCGCGGGCGACATCGTCGTGCCCGCGCGCGTGAACGGCGGACCGGCGCTCTTGCTGCTCTTGCCCGGCGCGGAGCGCATCGCCGCCGTGCGGGTCGATCGCGCCTTCACGCCCCTGTGGACCGCGCGCGTACGCCACTCGAACGGCGAGGTGCTCAAGTTCTGGGCCCTCGAGCCCAGCCCGGGCGAGCTCTACCTGCTGGTCCTGCAGCGCGCCGAGGGCAGCCCGCACGCCGTGCTCTACCGGGTGCAAGACGGTGCGCTGGTCCCCGAGTACGACTGGGTCGAGAACGATATCGGCGCGGCGCGTGTGGTCGACGTCGACGGCGACGGCGCGCCCGAGATCCTGGTCGGCACCGGCCCGTACACGCGCAACGTGCTGGCGCTGCGCCGCACGCCCACCGGCTGGAAGTCGATCGAGTACTACCCCGACCTGGGCAAGGGGCTCTCCGACGTCATCGCGCTGGGCAGCTGGGATCTCGACGGCGACGGCAAGCCCGAGATCGTGCTCGGCGTGGGCCCCTGGCACGCCTACGACGTGCGCGTGCTGCAGGCGGGCGCGAGTGGTCTGCGCACGCTGGCGCGCCAGCGCCTGGGCGCGGTCACCGCGGTCGAGCGCGTGCTGACCGGCCAGGGTCCGCGCCTGGCCGTGACCAAGGCCGACATGTGGCCGAGCAAGCTGGTCTTTCCCGACGGTGAGCACATGGGTGGGCAGCTCGGCATCCACCTCTTCGCCTGGCAGGGTGGCGCGCTCGTGCCCTCGGGCCTGGTGCCTGCGCCGCGTCCCGAGACGGGCGAGCGCGCGCTGGGCGTTGGCCAGCTGATCGTCGCCGACGTCGATGGTGACGGGCGCGAGGACATGATCGCTGCACTGTCTTCGGGCACGTTTCCGCGCCACGCGCTGGTGGCGCGCCAGCGCCCCGACGGCAGCTTCGCCGCCGCGCTGGTGGGCGGCGTCGAGGTGCTGGCCGCCATCGAGCTCGACGGCGACAAGGGCGCCGAGCTCCTGGCCCGCTTCTCCGACGATCAACGGCTGTGGGTGCTGGGCATGGGCGACACGCCCACGCCCACCTTGCCCGGCCGGCTGGTGCCCCGGGCAGCGGGCGCGATGCCAGGCGCGGCGCGGCGCGACCCCGCCATCGCGCGCATGTGGAGCCGCGCCGACGACCTGGTCGCCATGGGCCTGGGGGCACAGGCGGCGCAGGTGTTCGACGAGGTGGCCGAGCTGGGCGGCAGCACGGGCGCCATGGCCCGCCGGCGCGCCGCCACCCTGTGGGAGGCCGAGGGCGAGCTGGCACGCGCCGCGGATCGCTTCGAGGCCTCGGGCAAGACCGACGCGGGCGCAGCGCTGCATGCCGCCGAGCTGCGCTCGCGCCTGCACGACTTCGACGCCGCCGAGCCGCTGGCGGCGTCGGTGGTCAGCCGCGCCGATGCCTCGGCCGAGCTGCGCCTGTCGGCGGGCGCGCTGACCAGCGAGCTGTCCCCGCGCACCGCGGCCAGCGTCATCGAGACCACCTTCGCCACGCCACTGGCCGCGGCCTGGCGCATCCTGGCGCCCGAGGTGCTGCACCGCGACCTCAACACGCGCGCGCTCAGCGTGGACGCATTCGGCGATCTCGACGATCTGGCCCAGCTGCCCGTGGTCGTCGACGCCGACTGGATCCGCATCTCGGTCGAGCTCGAGGTCAGCCGCACCGAATGGGGCTCGGGCCTCGAGGTCACCCTGCACGCGCCCGGCACGGTGCACGCCGACGGCCTGGGCGTGGGCGTGGCCGCCTTCGGCGGCGGCAACCTGCTCGAGCGCCGCATCGGCTGCATCGTGCCCGGCGACGGCACCATCGTGGGCACCGTGGACGCGATCGATTCGGTGTCCACGCCCGGCTCGTACGTCATCAGCGTCGACTATGTGCCCAGCCGCGCCGAGGCCTGGTGCACCATCTCGGTGCCCGGCGGCGCCGTGCTCCGGCGCCGGCGCCTGGCCGTGCACGGCACCCTGGCCGCGGGCGGACGCCTGCTGGCCATCCGGCGCGGCGGCGAGCAGGCGCTGACCAACCCGGTGTGGGCGCAGGCGCGCATCAAGCGCATCTCCACGCGCGGCCTGCACATCAGCGACGACGGCAACACCGGCGACGCGGCCACGGCGGCCACGCAGGCCGGGCACCACATGTTGATCGACGGCGACGCCGCGGGCGCGCTGGCCGCCTACGATGCGGCGCCCCTGGCCGCGCGCCAGGATCCCGCGTGGGTGATCGGACGCGCCCAGGCGCTCGACGCGCTCGGCCGCCGACCCGAGGCGCTGGCCGAGCTGCGCGCGGCCATGCGCCGCCGCCCGCCCGAGCCGCCCGTCGAGGCTGAGGCGTCGGTCGCGCAGGCGCGCGGCAACGACATCGAGTACCGGCTGTGGCACCTGGTGCGCGTGCACGATCGCGTGTTCGCGCCGCTGGCGCAGGCGGTGCTCGGTGCCGCCTACGTGCCGCGCTTCGTGGCCGTGTGGCAGGACGTGCTCAGCATGCACCTCGACGATCAGCGCATGCAGGAGCTGGTCACCAGCACCAACCTCGACGCGGAGGCGGTCAAGTCGGGCACGCGCCAGGAGGGCTTCGCCGCGGTCGTGCTGCTCACCCACCGCGGCGACGCCTGGTGGCGCCTGGGTCACTTCGGCGCGGCGCGCGCCGATCTCGAGCGGGCCCTGGCGCTGGGCGCGCCGCTCATCGGCACGCCGCCGCCGCGCGCCTCGACCCAGCCGCTGGTCGAGTACCTGGCCGACGCGCACGTGCTGCTCGCCGCCATCCTGGTCGCCTCGGGCGACGAGGCGGGCGCGCTCGCGCACGGACGCGCCGCGCTCGCCATCACGCCCCACCCCGAGTCGACGCGCGACAACATCGCGCTGCATCCCGGCCTGGCGGCCATGCGCGGCCACGCCGGCTGGGACGAGCTACTCCCACAGTAGACGCGCGATCACCTCGCGCGCCACGCGCGGGCTGGCCAGCATGGCCAGGTGACCGAGGTCCTGGAACTCGATCAGCTCGGCGCCGGCGAGCGCTGCCTGCGCGCGGCTCGACACCAGGCCGTCGGCGCGCGACCCGATGGCGGGGAAGCGCACG
>OBEQ012037477.1_pt1 | contig 12428 bp, 13 predicted proteins | sample 1670901 | NCBI WGS metagenome assembly OBEQ01 (sample SAMEA104232315, study PRJEB22302) | groundwater metagenome | biome: forest; feature: aquifer; material: groundwater | place: USA | collected 2011-08-07 | depth 5.4 m | reverse complement strand
CCGCGCAAATCTTTCCAAAATTCCATTTCTACTTTGGTTTCAATACTACTAATCGTGCCTATGCCTTCGGGTACGGGTGAGCCAGAACCAGCACCAGGGATGGGCGTATTGTAAATAGATGTGCCGCCAACAGTCACCGTGCCCACAGAATTACTGATTTGCCCAGTTGTTAATTGGGTATAAGATCGTCCTTTACGTTGTACATCTAAATAATTCACGTGAAATAATTGTGTTTCTAATTGTGGCGGTAAAATTTCAAAACCATATGATGTGCGACGATATTGATATCCATACACATCACGCACGGCTTCCATGGCTTGTTGTAAAGTGACATCTTTTAATGTCAGCGAAATTGTTCCATTAATATTGGGATGAACCACAATGTTATAAGGTGTGCCCGCAGTCAAACCCATAAAAAATTCTTTCGCAGGTACTTTATTTGCGGTTACATCAAAACGAGGCGGCGCCGCTTTTGCAGGTTGTGTGTATTGTGATAAAGACGGTAATAAAGCATTGTTATTTAAGCGTGGCGGTGGTTCATAAGCAGGTGGTGTTTCGCGTTTTTTATCAATATTAATACTTTGTTGCATGGTATCGACAATTTGATTGCCTGATGTTTCATATCTTGGGTGAACGGTTTTACAACTGATTAAAAATAAAGACAAGCCAACCATCATGGTTAAAATAGGTAAATAGAGTAGTAATCCTTTACTTTTCAATTTTAATGTCCTTCAGTTGTTCTGTAGGCGCGGCTTCTTTAATCGGAGTGAGTAAATGTAGCGTTTCCCGATTATTTTGTGGATCGGTCAATTCTACCGTATAAGTATCAATGGTTGTAACGATATATTCATTAATATGATCACCTGGTTTTAATGCAACTCCATTGATAATTGCAACGCGATAGCTAGGATAAATAAAGATAGCAGTCAATGCCAGCGGTTGATTAGATAAGGTGTTCCCGATATTGGACGGTCGCGTCGGATCAGGCAATGACGTCGCGCCCAATAATAGAGTAAATAAATATGTCATTAAAAAAAACTTAATCATTCTTTTCATAAAAAATCGAAAACTCCATTTCGACTTTCGCGACAGGATATTGGGCCACTTTATAATGCAAATTGTCCCAATGAATATTTGGTAATAATTTTTCTAAACGTTGCAAATAGGCAATTGTGTCAAAATAGCGACTATAAATAACGAGTAATAATTTTTGTTGATAAATATTGGTTTCTTGATTGGCGGCGCCGGCAAAACGATAAGGGCTTTCCGTAAAATTTTTTACTTGAACAAACGTCACATTGGGTTGTGGGTATAATAAAATTTTGACGATATTCTGCCATTGTTTAGAAGAAGACGTTTCTAATAAATATTGATATTGATTCTGTAAAGTAGATAACGATTGATATTGTTTTTGCCATTTTTTGTAGATAGCTGATTCTGCAATGTTATTTAAACTGCCGATTTGTGTTTCCCAATTGGTAGTTTGATTTTTTAAATCTTTAATGGCGTTATGTAATTTAGTTTTATTTTTTGCAATAGGAGTAAAAAACAAAAATGAAAAAATAGCATATTGAAAGGCAAATGCTAATCCCAGCACTAATATTTTTTCTCTAATGCTGCAATGTTCATACCACTTTTTAAACGCGATTAAGTATATTTTCATCGGTATTTTTTACTAGTTCAATGGCGAAAATTAAATTGTCACCCACTAATTTTTTGTCAACATTTTCGATATTATCCATGTTCATATTAAAATTTGAAAAAAAAGGTTGTTTAGCTAAAGCGGATAAAAAAGTTTGTAAAAACTCCATATTTAAACTATGTCCTTGCAACGAGATATCATTACCGCCTTGTTTAATAGTGATTTCGGTGAGCCACACATTGGGAGCAATGGCTTCCGCAAACGTCGTCAAAATTTGAGAAAATGCCGTATGATTTGTCATGTTTTTTAATACTTGCTCACTGGCGCCAATGGATTTTTTTAATTGATCAATGGATTGATTAGCATCTTCTGAAAAGAATAATGCAGGATAAGTGCTTTTTAGGGTAAAAAATTTCTTTTGTAAAGTAGCGACTTGAATGGTTAATGTAGTTTGTTGCGATACCAGTGACTGGACTTGTAATGTGCCAAATAAATAAATAAATACTAACAAACAAAAAAATAAAGCGTTACCTGCTAAAAATAATTTCCAAGTGAGAAATGACTGGGTAGGTGGTGAGGACTCGAATGATTTATAAAGATTAATTTCTTGTCTAAACATGATTAGGCATCTCGCGTAACGCACCACCAATAGTAAGTAAATATTTTTTTTCTATGGTGTTAATGTCTTTTTGAGAAGAAAACACAGACGGTAATGAATAGGGTTGAATAAAGACATCTAAATAAGATGACAATGATTTTGCAATGATTTCAACGTCACTATTTTCTGCTGCGATATACATATGACTAGGACTGGGATGACGCCATTGACTTTGATAATAGTCAAAATAACGTAAAATATCTAAACTTATTTTTTCATAATCAAATAATTGTTTATCAGATTGTTCTTTTTCTATTGCTAAATTAATATCACGTGTGAAATATAAAATTTTTTGACGAGTGATATTTAATACTGCCATGTTGTCGTAAAAATAAAGAAACGCAATACTCTTTTCATCATTCTCATATAAGGCACTTAAATTACGGAGTGCGAGTTCAGGAATATCAATGGCCGCCACATGTAATTCACTCGTTTGAAAAAGCGGTAATATTGTTTGCAGATAATTTTTTTTTGAGACGACGGCGACTACCAACGGACTTTCTGTGGCTAATTCTTTTTTAAGTGGTAGTCTAAAATAATCAATCACGGCTTCATTCATTGGATAAGTAATCAAACTACGTACGCGCCAATTCACGGCTTCTTTTAATTCTTCTGCTTTGACGGGCAAAGATTCAATTAAAAATAATTGATAATCTTGACTGGTTAAAAGCCAATTCACGGGAACAGTGGATAAATGATATTGCTTCACCACATGTGATAAAACAAAAGGTAGATTATCTACATCGTCGTAAGGAATAGTTTCGCAAAAATCAATCTGAGTAGTATTTCCGATTTTATTAAGCGAAGTGAGCAGAATTTCTTTTGTTTTGATTTGCAAAGCGCAACAGTGCGTCGTGGTTTGTGGCAATGGTTCTTCAATAAATGGTTTTGCCCATTGCCAAAATGCAGTAAGGTACTTATGCGCACGCGCTTGCATTATCGCTCCTTATGGTGATTGCTTATCATCCTGTGCAGAGAATGCAGATCAAATGTAGCATAATGCTTCTCCATTCGTTAACATTATTTTATTTTTCATGGATGAACATGCAGCGATCATTTTATCGATTACATTCATGTGGGTTTACATTGCTGGAATTGACTTTTGTCATGATGGTGATTGCGATTATTAGTGTGATCGTCATTCCTTCGTGGACGGCGACATCATTAAGTTTAGAAATGGAAGCAAAACGCGTATTGAATGATATTCGTTATGTACAAATGCTCAGTATGAATTCGGGACAACGTTATCGCTGGGTGCGTGTGTCTGCATCGGTTTATCAAATTGTAAATGAAAGTGGTACGGCGATGATTATGCCGTCGGGCGCGACTCAAGTGACGATGACCAGTGGCGTGACTATTGGGACATTGACGAATTTACCTAATAATTTAATTGCATTTGATTCACAAGGGATTCCCTATACGACTTCTACTTATCCTGGGACGGCACTTGCCGCGACCGCCAGTATTCCGCTGACAGCGGGCGGAGTGACACGCACGATACAAATCACTGCGCAAACTGGTTATGGAGTGATTGTATGAAGCACGTCAGGTGGAAGAAGAAATCGGCAAGCGGTTTTACTTTTATTGAAATTATCGTTTTTATTATCGTATCGAGTTTACTCATGAGCACTTTTTTATTGAGTGCGCGCACGGCATTATTAGCAGCGCCGGCGACGCATTATCAATGGGTTGCTATGGAAACAGCGCGACAATGTATGGAATGGTTTTTAGGGCAGCGCCGCTTTAATGGCTATACCACACTCACTTGTCCCAGTACGCCAACGGCAACGGCATGTGCTGTACCCAGTGGATTTTCTATTAGTACTTCTGTTGCTTGCACAACTTGGAATAGTGATAGTAATTATAAAACCATTACCGTGAGTGTCACTGGATTAGCCACCGCATCATTGTCTGTACAAGTGGGGGCATCTTCATGAGTATGAGCATCATAAAAAAGAAACAAATATCACGGGGATTTACACTGATCGAATTAGTATTAGTCGTGGCACTCATGGGTATTATCAGTGTCGTATTAGGCCGCGTGTTAATGCAAGGTTATAAAACATTTATTACGTCACAAGAAATTTTAGAAACCGACAGTAAAGCGTGGTTGGCATTAGAAAGAATCAGTGATGATATTCGACAAATTCGTTCTGCATCTGATATATCAGTGACACAAACCAGTGCCATGACATTTGTCGATGTGACAGGCACCACCATACAATATTCATTGAGCAGTGATTCGTTATTGCGAAATGGGCAAACATTAATTAATGGCGTGCAGAGTTTGACTTTCGATTATCTCACGAAAGCAGGTGGGGTGCCGGCTAATTCTTCATTAGTACGTTATATTTCTATTTCTTTAGCGGTGACTCAAGGGTCACTCACGCAATCATTAATTACAACCAGTGCAACACGCGGATTTCCGTAAGGAAAAAAATGTAATGAGTATTTTTTTTAAACTTTCTAAAAATAAAAAATCAGCGATCGCAGGTTATTTTTTATTAATTGCCGTCATTCTTATTTTAGTGATGGGAATTGTGGGTACGATCATCATGCATTTATTTTCTAATCGCATGCAATTAAGTGTGGCGCAATTAAATGGGTTACGCGCATTTTATATGGCGGAATCAGGATTAGAAATAGGGGCGCGTTTATTGACCATGCCCAGTTTAAGTGGTACGCCAGCGCGTCTCAGTTGCAGTGCAATAGCAGGTACTGCGGCGGTCACGAATGCGTCATTTGATTCTGGTCAACTTACCGTTACTGGTTCGGGAACATATGGATTAACTTTATTAACTGGAGCGCTTTCTTCTTCTGCGACGACGATCAATGTGTCGAGTACTTCAGGATTTGCTAGCAGTGGCCGTATTTTAATTGATAAAGAAGCCATTGATTATGCGGCACTCTCTGGCAATTCTTTTGTAGGGGCGACACGCGGTGCAAATAGTACGCTTGCAGCGAGTCATGTTAGTCTTGCGCCAGTGAGTCAATATCAATGCGCATTAGATGTGACGACGGGTGTACCTACATTAACGTCACCAACAGCGCAACGTGAATTGCAATGGAATGTGCAATTACAAGATGGTTGGTATGTTGCTAATGTGTCGAGTAGTAATTTTATTATGGGACGTTGGAACCGACCTACTGAAACCGTATGGAGTACTACATCATTAGGTGCGGGTTCAAATGCTGGCAATCTAAATAGTGTGAGTATGTTATCTAATGCAGATGGTTGGGCCGTCGCCGATAAAACAGCCACCAGTTATATTTTTTTACATTGGAATGGATTGGCGTGGGCGTTGAATGCAATCGCAGGGACATGTAGTCAAAATTTATTGGGTGTGAGTATGGTGTCATCGCGTAATGGTTTTGCAGTTGGGGTGCGATATCGAACAATTTGTGGCAATTCCGGTACACCATTTCTTTATACGATGATGCAATGGAATGGTACTACTTGGATTTTATTAACTGCCCCCACTATTACTTATGATAGTTCTACTCCGCAAGATTTACAGAGTGTTCATGTGATAGATACCAATGGTGATGGGGTGGGAGATTTTGGATTTGCGGTAGGAGTTGGTGGTGTTATTTTGCAATATAACGGTACGACATGGGCGCCTGCTTCAAGCCCGACCACTAAAGATTTAAATGGTGTATTTGTCGTGTCATCATCCGAAGCCTGGGCAGTGGGAAATAGTGGCGTAATATTGCGTTGGATTGGCGGTTTATGGAATACGCCAGCGTCGCCTGTGACGACACAATTGAATTCTATTTATATGTTAGATACGGATGGTGATGGTACGGCAAATGTGGGTTGGGCTGTTGGCAATAGCTCAAAAATTTTAAGTTATAATGCTGGCGCATGGTCAGCAGTGGATCTGGGCGGTGATAACTTATTTGGCGTCGCTGCTTATAATGCCAATGATATTTGGGTAGTGGGTGCAGCCGGCGTAATTTATCACGGCGATGGCAGCACGTGGACCAGCGTCAGTTCCAGCACAACACGCGCACTCAAGGCAGTTGGTTTAGTGGGTCAACAAATCAAACCAGTATCAGCATGGCGTCAAGTGTTTCATTGATGATGGCAACATTATAAATTAATAAAAATATGCAAAATATATACTGGTAGCACTATACAAATATTTTTTCCTCATTAAAATTCAATTGACGTAATAACAAAAGGTAACTACAATTTATGCAGTTCGAATGGAATAATAATAAAAACCAAATTAATTATGAAAAGCACGGTTTGAATTTTGAAGATGCTGAACTTATTTTTTCAAGTAAAACTGTTACATTCAAAGATAATCGGGAAGATTATGGAGAAGAACGTTTTATAACACTTGGAGAATTAGGAAATCGAATTGTTGTTGTACATACGCAACGTAATTTTATAACACGTATTATTTCAATGAGAAAAGCCAATGAGCGCGAAAAGAAAATCTATTTCAAGCGACTTAAAGAGATTGGATAAAATGAAAGATGCGGATATTGATTATTCTGATATACCGGCGCTTGCGGAATCTTTTTTTGAAGAAGAGGTCATTATTCTTCCACAAAAAAAAGACAGCATTACTTTAAGAGTGGATCATGATGTACTCGAATTTTTTAAACATCAAGGAAGAGGCTATCAAACACTTATAAATGCTGTGTTAAAAACGTATATGTTTGCTAAGCAAAAACGCTTAAGGAATAAACGAAAAGGTAGTTAATTTTCTGTAAAATTACATAAAACTATTCAAGCTTTCAAAAATATTATATCTTTCCGTTCACAATAAATAATGACAATTTTTAAAGGAAGATATATGCCTCAAGAGATTTACCCCGTGCCACCCGCACTTGCGCGTATCACCTATATCAATCAAGCAAAATATAAAGAATTATATGAACGCTCCATGAGTGACCCCACCGCATTTTGGGCCGAACAAGCACAAAAATTTATTACCTGGAGTAAACCATGGGAGACTGTCTTAACCGGTCGTTTTGAAACCCATGATGTCCGTTGGTTTCAAGGTGGCAAATTAAATGCAGCGCATAATTGTTTAGATCGCCATCTGGCAAAACGTGCGCAACAAACGGCGCTCATTTGGGAAGGTGATAGTCCGCACGAATCTCATTCATATACTTATAAAGAATTATATGAACGCGTCTGTCAATTTGCGAATGTATTAAAACGATACGGCATTAAAAAAGGCAGTCGTGTTTGTATTTATTTACCAATGATTCCAGAAGTGGTGATTGCCATGTTAGCGTGCGCGCGCATTGGCGCAATACATTCCGTTGTATTTGCAGGTTTTTCCGCAGAAGCGTTAAAAAATCGCATCTTGGATGCGGATTGTGAATTGGTTGTTACCGTCAATGAAAGTGTTCGTGGACGCAATGTGATTCCGTTAAAACAACAAGTTGATACTGCTTTACGCGAATGCCCGCGCGTGCGTACGGTGATTATTGTCAAACGCACAGAAACATTAGTACCACTGCATCACGGACGTGATGTTTGGTATCACAATGTCATGTCGCAAGCACATAGTGAATCTCATGTTGAGAATATGAATGCTGATGATCCATTATTTATTTTATATACCTCTGGTTCGACCGGAAAACCCAAAGGAATTTTACATGGAACGGGTGGTTATTTAGTATATGCGGCGATCACGCATAAATATGTGTTTGATTATCACGAACACGACATTTTTTGGTGCACCGCCGATGCCGGTTGGATTACGGGTCATACTTACACAATTTATGGGCCTTTATTAAATGGTGGCACGACATTAATTTACGAGAGCATTCCCAACTATCCAACTGCATCGCGTTATTGGGACATTATCGATAAACATAAAGTAACTATTTTTTATACGGCACCGACTGCTATTCGTGCGCTACGTCGCGAGGGCGATAATTGGGTTAAAAAAACGAGTCGTAAAACATTACGTATTTTAGGATCCGTGGGCGAACCCATTAATCCAGAAGCATGGCGTTGGTATTACGATGTCGTCGGTGAAAAACATTGTGCGATTGTAGATACGTGGTGGCAAACAGAAACAGGCGGGATTATGATTAGCCCTTTACCTGGCGCAACACCATTAAAACCCGGGTCAGCAAGTTGGCCGTTTTTCGGTGTGGTCGCAAAAATTGTTGATGAGGCAGGTAACCCTGTTGCCGATGGCACCATGGGACAATTGGTTATTACGCAACCTTGGCCTGGCATCATGCAGACAGTTTACGGGGATCAGCAACGTTTTATTGATACTTATTTCAAAACATTTCCCGGTTGTTACGTAACAGGTGATCAAGCATATCGTGATCAAGACGGTTATTTTTGGATTACAGGTCGCGATGATGATGTGATTAAAGTGTCTGGTCATCGTATTGGTTCGCAAGAAGTGGAAAGTGCGTTGATTGCTCATCCCAGTGTTGCGGAAGCGGCGGTGGTCGGGATGACGGATGAAGTGAAAGGCCAAGTGATTTATGCGTTTGTCACCTTAAAAAATGGCATAAAATCATCGATAATTTTGAAAAAAGAATTAGTGGAAGCGGTTCGAAAAAGTATTGGTCCGATTGCGACGCCGCAATTTATTCAATGGAGTGAAGCGTTACCAAAAACACGTTCAGGAAAAATCATGCGGCGATTATTGCGAAAAATTGCGAATAAAGATTTTACCGGATTGGGTGATTTATCAACGTTAGCGGAACCAGCAGTGATTGATGATTTAATAAAAATACGGAAACACATGGTGTGATAAATATGCTCAGGATGACAGCAGCTCATGCTCGAGATGACAACTTTTTGGAATTATAAAAAAAATTGAATAAATAAAAAGAGAGCAACAATGAAAAAAATAATGAACATGATGAACATAATAAACATGATAAATAGGAATAGAATGAACATAAGAATAAAAAAATTAATTTATTTATTCTTATCTTGTCTTGCTACTACAGCATATGCACAAGAACCCACATCAACACCCGCTTCAATCTCAACACCATCATCTATTATTTCAGAACCAACTTCATCCACGCCATCTGTGCCAACCAAACAATTTGTGCAACAAATCATTAAACCGTTGATGCAAAAATATGACATTTCAGGGGTTGCCGTAGAAATTTATATCGATGGCAAACCAAAATCATATTATTTTGGTGAGGCCAATCCTAATAAAAAAATATCGGTCAGCAGAAATACCATTTTTGAAATTGGTTCTATTACCAAAGTCATGACGAGTTTTTTAATCGCAAAACAAGTGGATGCAGCTAAAATCCAATTAAATGAATCCATCACTAAATATATTTTTAAATCATCTGACGGTTTAGATGATATTAATTTTCAAGATTTAGCCACACACACCTCAGGTTTGCCATTTAAAGCGCCTGATAATATTAAAAATAAAAAAGCGTTAGAAACTTATTTCAATACGTGGACAACAGATAATGCGCCAGGAGAATATTGGATTTATTCCAATTTAGGAATCAGTCTGTTGGGCGATGCATTGGAAAAAATAACGCATCAATCTATTGATGAACTTTATCGTCGTCAATTATTAAAACCATTACATATGCAATTAATTGGCATGACTGTGCCGGCCGCATTAAAAAAATATTATGCACAAGGGTTCGATAAAAATGGGCAACCTGTACCGCCGATGACACCTAATCTTTATGCATCAGCAGGCGACATGAAAGCTTCATCCGGTGATATGCAACAATTCTTAGCGGCGGCGATTGGGTTGCCCGGCACACCGCAACGCGTGTTATATCCAATGCGGATGACGCAAGCGGCGTATGTGAAATTGTCTGATTATATGCAAGGATTGGGTTGGCAAATTTATCCGTTATCTTCACCAGAAGAAGCCGCGCGATTATTAGATATACCCGAAAATTTAAGTTCAATCGGTCCCCCGATTGTTGTTGAAGAAGTCTTTGAAAAACCGATTTTTAATGGTGATCGTTTAATTGATAAAACCGGCGGCACCGATGGTTTTCGTGCTTATATTTTACTGATTCCCAATAAAAAATCAGGCGTCGTGATTTTAGCCAATAAATTTATTCCTGGTAGCGCCATCATGAAAGCAGGCCGAGAAATTTTATTTCAAATTGCAAACGTAGCGGTCAATACCACATCACATGAAGCAGTCATCACCGAAGCATCATGATGACGTTATCAATATGGATATTGATTGATATTGCAAGCGCAACACTTGGGATGATAAATAGACATAAATTCATTTAATTAATAAGGAATCTTTCAATGCTTGATCGTCGTTTTACCCCGCTTAGTTTATTGATGTTAAGTATTAATGGTATGGTTGGATCAGCATGGTTGTTTGCGCCATTGTATGCCGCAAAAATTGCCGGCGCTGGCGCTATTATGGCTTGGATATTGGGCGGTGTCGGCACGGTGATTATCGCACTCACTTTTGCTGAGTTATCAGTCATGTTTCCTGTCGCCGGTGGTACTGCGCAAATTCCACAAATCAGTCATGGTACGCTCACCAGTTTTGTTGTCGGTTGGATTGCGTGGTTATCTGCACTCACGATGGCACCGATTGAAGTGCAAGCTATTTTGCAATATGCCTCTACTTATTTCTCTTCACTGACCACGTTAGAAAATGATGTTCCCGTGTTAACCAAGATGGGTTTAGTCTGGGCAACTATTTTAATGCTCGCATTTTGTATTATTAATGCGGTGAGTTATAAAGGTTTAGTACGATTTAATTTTGTCTTATTTTTATTTAAAGTCGTCGTCATCATTGTGGCGGTATGGGCCATTATTCAAACTAGTTTTCATACCTCAAATTTTGCTGGATTATCTACCTCTACTTTTTCGGTAGATGGTTGGCACGCTATTTTAGCTGCAATTGCAACCGGTGGTATCGCATTTGCATTTACGGGATTTAAACACGGTGTGGAATTAGCCGGTGAAACCAAACGCTTGGCGCTCGCAATTCCACTCGCAATTGTGGGTTCAGTAGTGGCTTGTTTACTTCTTTATGTGGGTTTGCAAATTGCATTCATTGGCGCTTTAGAACCTGAGATGTTAGCAAATGGTTGGGCGAGTCTTTCATTTGTGGGTGACGTCGGTCCATTTGCAGGTCTTGCGATTGGCTTAGGATTAATTTGGCTAGTGAAATTATTATATATCGATGCTGTTGTTTCACCTTCTGGTGCAGGTTTAATTTATGTGACATCGACAGCGCGCATTTTATATGCCATGAGTCAAATTGGTTACATGCCGCGTTGGTTGTCATATCTCAATAAACAACATTTTCCGGCCGCTGCCATTTTAGTGAATTTTGTGTTAGGCATGTTTTTGTTTTTGCCGTTGCCAGGTTGGCAAGCGATGGTGAGTTTTTTAGTGTCCGGCATGGTACTTTCTTATGCGATGGGGCCGATTGCGTTGCTCTGTTTACGTTTGGAATTACCCAATGAAAAACGCCATTTTCGTTTACCTTTTGCAACCTTCATTTGTATGATGGCATTTTATTTTTGTAATTTATTAAGTTATTGGACCGGATGGGAAACTATCTATAAACTTGCGATCGCGATGGTGATTGGATTGATATTTTTTGTAGTTGCCTGCGTACGCGGTCATATTCCTGCTAGCAGCCGCGGCTTACGTAATGGCATATGGATTGTGCCTTATTTCTTCGGCTTAGTATTCATTTCCTATTTAGGTGCGTTTGGTGGTGGTAAAAATATTATTCCATTTGGTTGGGATTTTGTCGTGATTGCGATTTTTAGCATAATGACTTTATATGTTGCTGTGAAAAGTCGTGCAGTTATTTCAGCAGATAAAATGGTTGATTTACGTTTAGCAGAAATACCGTCAGTATAATTGAACATTGTCTCCTGAGTGTTTGTTGTTAACCTCAGTGTGAATGGCTAAATTGGTTACAAATTTATAATGGAGAAAATCAGATGAATAAATATTTTTATAAATTATTTATTTTACTAGCAACAATCATCATGTCGATGTTACTTGTCAGTTGTGCAGGTATGTATTCAGAACCATCAGCAAATACCGTGCCACCACCTGCTACGATTCAAGGAACTTCAAAGAGAGATAGTTTAGTAAATTGGCAAACATTGGCGATTAAAGCCATTGATAGTAAAGAAATCGTT
>OBEQ010704817.1_pt1 | contig 12428 bp, 10 predicted proteins | sample 1670901 | NCBI WGS metagenome assembly OBEQ01 (sample SAMEA104232315, study PRJEB22302) | groundwater metagenome | biome: forest; feature: aquifer; material: groundwater | place: USA | collected 2011-08-07 | depth 5.4 m | reverse complement strand
GGCGCGGCCGACCGGCACGCCGCCGGCGCCGTCATCGCCGACGCCGACCGGCACGGCCCCGGCACAGCCGACGAACACGCCACCCAAGTGATCCTGAATCCCCGGGTTCTGGACCCCGGTTCTCCTCAGATGCTGTGGCGAAACCTGCCAGGTATCTAAAACCTGATTCCTATTGCGCTTGAACAGACAGAGCCGCGGCTGCCTGGTACCTCACGGGTGCGATTGATGTGAGCCGATCATCGGCCGGCTACATCGGAGGCGAAAAGTTCTCTAGGAATGGGAACCTTTTCGTGCGGACTGACTCTGTCTTGTCAAGAGCGTGATGAGACTGGCGGCCTAAGGCATTCGCAACTCAAGGAACGCCGTGCCAGTAACAGGATCATCGCGCTAAGAAGGGAAGAACGTATGCAGCCTAGAAGCCGGACGTGGATCAAGATGTTCAGCATTGCCGTCATACTCATCGGTGGTGCTCAAGTTGGCAATGCGGCAGGCGCGTCGTTTGTCGCGGTGGGTGCGCGTCGTAACTCGGCGGTCCAGCACCCCCGAGCGGCGTCGGTAAATGCCGCAAGACTCCGTGAGGACATGCGGAGGTTGTGGTCGGATCACGTCATTTGGACGCGAGAGTACATTGTGGCGGCGATCGAGGGCTCGCCCGATGCAAACGCCGCAGCGACCCGACTGCTCAAGAATCAAGACGACATCGGCGGAGCGGTCGCGGGGTTCTACGGCAAAGACGCTGGCGACAGGCTGACGGGCTTGCTCAAACAGCACATCCTGATTGCCGTCGATCTGGTCGCGGCTGCGAAAGCCAACGATCAGGCCAAGTACACCGCAACAGACCAACGGTGGAAGAAGAACGGGGAGGAGATCGCCGACTTCTTAAGCCAGGCGAACCCGAACTGGCCCAAGGCCACTCTGGCCAGTATGATGGCCGCGCATCTGGTAACCACCACCAAGGAAGTCGTGGCCAGGCTCAACAAGCAATGGGATGAAGATGCCGCAGCCTTCGACGAAGTCTACACCCACATTCTGCACATGGCCGACGCATTGTCCGATGGGATCATCAAGCAGTTCCCGCAGAAGTTCTAGTCGGATCGTGTTCAGTCGCGACAGGATGGTGGCGGCATTCGAGCGGACCGTTCGGGGGATGGCGTGGGAAACCCCGCGGAATCAATTTGGCCTTGGTAGACCCGACTGGTCGATTGCCTCGATTCGTTCGAAGACTGCCGCTACCACTCGGTCGCATCGTGGAGCTTGAAACGGAAAGGCCGCCCCACTCTCGATGCCAGCGCGCTCGTACAGGGTTTCGCGGAGCAACATTCGAGCTCGGTGCAGGCGAGTCTTCGCGGTTTCCTCGGTGATGTCGAGACACTCAGCGGACTCGGCCGTGCTCATGCCTTCGACCTCACGCATCACGAACACCGCCCGATAGTGCTCTGGCAGCGCCTCGATGGCGGATTCGATCAACGCGCGTAACTCACCAGCGAACGCTTGGCGCTCCGGGTCGGCCCCCGGCGATTTCAATGCGCCCATGGCTTCTCCGTCCCAGTCAAGGACGGCCCCCTTTTCATCGAATCGCCCTCTCCGGCGAGCGCGGGCTAACGCTTCGTGCACGGCGATCTTCGTCAGCCAGGTCGAAAACATGGCCCGGCCTGCGAACTGGTCGAGGTGCCGGTAGGCGTTCACATACGCCTGCTGCGTGACGTCCTCAGCCTCGGCATCGTCTCGGAGAATCGCGCGGGCGACCCGATACAGGCGCTGATTGTACCGACGCATGACGATTTCGAAGAGACCGGTCTCCCCGGCACGTACGCGCCGCACGACTTCTTCGTCCGACACGGGAAGGTCCTTGGCGTCCTGTCCGAGTAAGGCGCGGTTCGTCGAGCTCATACAGCGATTGACCGCAATGCTCCAAGAATACTGAGTCTCAACGTGGAAAAAGGTTCCCGGGCTGTCACCTTTTCAGGCGCCGGCACTCTGTAGCCATGTCTCCGATTGTGGCCGAATCCGGTTGAGAGACAAAGCGGTTTCAGGGACGGAGATGCACAGTATGCTGGAGCTGATGCAGGCCCGGATCTTCTGACGTTCACGGTCCGGAAGGCTACGGCCTCCGGATGCTCTCGGGAGGATGTATGGCGACGAAACAAACGCTCCGTCGGGTAGTCCCGGTCGTGGCCGTGATCACGGTCATGGGATGGCACCGCTTGGAGACCGGGCTCAGCGCCCAACGCAACACACCTACGGCCGCTCCGAGCGCCGATCGGCTGATCAATCAATACGCGCAGCGGATGATTGATCAGGGACGGCAGATCTTCCGCACGGACACCTTCGGCAGCGAAGCGTTCTGGGGTGATGCCCTGCAGCTCCACAGAGCCATCGCGGGGGAGAAGAACGGCGGTGTCGGCGGGGGCGTGAGCCCGAAGACGGCGTTGTCCGTTGGCCTCAAGGTCGACGCGGATGTCTTACCGGCCGCACTGAAGCAACAGATCAAAGACGGCAAGGTCGACCTCGACGATCCCGCCACCACGCTCGCGTTGCTCAAGCTGAATTCGGTCGTGGGCGTGAAGGGCATCTTCGACAACGGCGGACGTCTGCGGTCGATGGGGATCCAATGCGCCTTCTGTCACTCCACAGTTGACGATTCCTTCGCGCCTGGCATCGGCACGCGCCTGGACGGTTGGGCCAATCGCGACCTGAACGTCGGGGCGATCGTCTCCCTCGCGCCGAACTTGAAGCCCTTCACCGATCTGCTTGGCGTCGACGTTGCCACAGTGAAGAAGGTGCTCGGGAGCTGGGGCCCTGGAAGATTCGACGCTGAGTTCGACAAGGACGGCAAGGCGTTCCGGCCCGACGGGAAACAAGCGGGCACACTCATCCCACCGGCATTCGGACTGGCTGGTGTGAATCTCCATACGTGGACAGGATTTGGATCGGGGCCGTACTGGAACGCCTACGTCGCCGCGACAGAAATGCATGGCACGGGTACCTTCTTCGACGCGCGTCTGGCTGACAAAGCCCAGTTCCCGGTCGCGGCCAAGAGCGGCTCGGGCAATACGCGTGGCACGCCCGATCGAGTCACGTCGAAGCTGGCGGCTCTGCATTTTTACGAGCTTGCGATACCGGCTCCCAAACCGCCGGATGGCAGCTACAACAAGGTGGCATCGGGACGGGGGAATGCCCTGTTCGGTGGGAAGGCGAAATGCTCGACGTGTCATGTCCCGCCGCTCTTCACGGAACCTGGCAATAACTTGCACACCCCAGCCGAGGTCGGTGTCGATGCGTTCCAGGCGGACCGGTCGCCCACGCACATGTACCGGACGGCTCCACTGGCGGGACTGTGGTCCCACCAGAAGGGTGGGTTCTATCACGACGGCCGATTCGCCACGCTGAAGGACGTTGTCGATCACTACAACACGCTACTCAAGCTGGGGCTGACCGAGCCCGACAAAGCCGATCTCATCGAGTACCTGAAGTCACTGTAGTTGGTACCGCTCCTCCGGAGGTCGTCGATGAATCTCTCGCAAGTCTCAGGCTTTCTAGGCACGGGCCTGGTGATCGCGGGCTATGTGCCGCAGATCTACCACCTGATCAAAGAACGCTGCACCGCGGGCCTGAGCCTCCCGGCGTTTGCGGTCTGGTGCTCGGCGTCGCTCCTATTCCTCCTGCATGCGACGATGATTCGCGACGTGGTGTTCGTTGGCGTGCAGATTGTCAATCTCGCCGCGGGCGGTATTATCGTGGCGTTTTGCAAGAAGTATGAGGGGCACGTCTGCCCCTTTCACATGGGAGCGCATTCGGCCGGCGCGTGAACGCGTCGGAGGGTAGGTTCGGACTGTGAAGGCAGATCCGATTGAATGACGTACCTATTGCTGGGATGATCGATTCGCGCGATTCGAGGACGGACAGCATCATGTCGCGCTTCACGACCCAACTGCGTCGCCGTGAGCTCGTCGCCGAACAGACGATGGCCTTCCATTTCGAACGGCCATCAGGGTTTCAGTTTAAGGCTGGTCAGGCGCTCGATCTCACCCTCATCGATCCGCCAGAGACTGACGCCGAAGGGAACACCCGCACATTCTCGATTGCGAGTGCGCCTCACGACGCAGACCTCGTCATCGCCACTCGGATGCGCAAAAGCGCGTTCAAGCTGGTGCTGGCTTCGGCCCCGCTTGCCACGTCCGTCGAAGCCGATGGGCCGATGGGATCGTTCACGCTCCACCACAACGTGACGAAGCCTGCGGTCTTCTTCGCCGGCGGCATCGGGATTACGCCATTCCGAAGCATGATCCATGACGCGGCCGCGCGGAACCTTGCGCAGCAACTCTGGTTGTTTTATTCGAACAACCGTCCGGAGGATGCGGCGTTTCTCGATGAACTGCAGAAGGTCGCCAGTATCACCCCGTCGTTTCACTTTGTGCCGACGATGACCAAGATGGTGGAGTCGAAGGAGCCGTGGCGCGGCGAAACCGGCGTGATCAATCGCGAGATGATGAACCGACACCTTTTGAATGTGTACGGCTCCGTGTACTACGTCGCGGGTCCACCCGCCATGGTGACGGCGATGCACGGGATGCTCTTGGCCGCTGGTGTCGACGAGGACGATGTGCGCTCCGAAGAGTTTGCCGGCTATTGAGACGGTGAACACCCGGTCGGAGACCTGCCGTCGTGCCCGCGGCTGATTTCTTCAAACGTGAGGAGGTGAGATGGCTCAGCAGCTCGTGACACACGTCGGCGCCATCGCCCCTGGCGCCGTGGCGGCGTTCGATGTGGCAGGCCGGCGGATCGCGGTAGCAAATGTCGGTGGCACGCTCTTCGCGTTCGACGATGCCTGCACCCACCGTCATTGTTCACTAGCGAAAGGTCGGCTATCGGGAACGACCGTGACCTGCCTGTGTCACGGGAGCGAATTTGATGTAAGAACGGGAACCGTTCTGAAGCCTCCCGCAGCGCAGGCGGTGGGAAGCTATCCTGTAACAGTCGAGAACGGCGCAGTCAACATTGAAATCTGAAAGCGGCGCCTCTCCGAGGCGGAAGTTGCGTTGATTGGCATGAGGCTTACGCGCCGTTCGCGTCGTGACGTCGCCGAGAAGCAGCGTTACGGAGAGAACCTCGAGGGCAACGGCGAGAACCTCAGGCTTCACGAAGCGCCGATTGAAGACGAAGCACGGTCAACCTGCGCCGTGCTCGGCTCGGGCTGTTGCCGACAGCGCCGACGGCGATGATGTCAGGCCGATGACAAAGGCCATGGCTTGGATCGCGCTCGTCTTAGCCCTCACCGTATCGGCCACGTTTGTCGACGGCCGCGTGTTCGCGCAAAGCGAGACCACGGGCGGAGTCGGCGGACAGGTCGTGGATCCGAGTGGCGGCGTGATCGGTGGCGCCACGGTCACGATTCTCTATGTCGAGACGGGCTTCCGTCGGACCGTCCGGGCGGCCGCCGACGGGCGCTTCTCGTTTCCGCACCTCCAGCCCGGCCCTTATCGTATCGAAGCGGCGGCGCCCGCGTTCGAGCACGTTCAGCAATCTGTCACTGTCCCGTTAGGGCGTGTCGAGACCGTCGCGCTGACCCTGCCGATTGCGGGCCTGACCTCGTCGGTCAGCGTCTCCGCGGAGCCGCCGATTCTGAATACGAAGAACCCCAACACCACGACGACCTTTACCGCCGCCGCGATCGAGAGTCTCCCGAATTCCGGCGGCGATATCACGTTTCCGGCGCAACTCGCGGCCGGGGCGTTAATGAACTCCGCGGGCTCGGGCAATGATTTCGTCGGCGGGCCAAGCGGTTTCGGCAACTTTCAAGTCAATGGCCTGCCGGGCACCTCCAACGGCTTCATCGTCGACGGTCTCGAGACCAACGATCCCTTGACGAATCTGAACAGCGGGTTGTCCACCAACCTCGTGCTCGGGATGAATTCGATGGAGGAAGTGACGGTGAACACGACCTCGTACCGCGTAGATCAGGGGCGGTACGCGGCGTCGCAGGTCAATTACGTCACCAAGTCGGGGACCAACACCTTCCACGGCAACGCGTACGAACTCTGGAATGGCTCCATCTTGAACGCCGCGAATTTCTTCACGAACGCGTCAGGCGGCCAGAAGCCGGACACGCAAGTGAATCACCATGGCGGGAGCCTCGGCGGACCGCTACGCCACGACAGACTGTTTTTCTTCGCCGATTTTGAGCAGGTCCGGATCACGCTGCCGATCGCAACGACGATCACGGTGCCATCGACCGCGTTTCAGCAGTACGTGCTCAACCAGTTGCCGCGCGGCGGCGTGGACGTCGTGTCCGGCGCGACCTATCCCGCTGCGCCACAGCTCGTGCCCTTCTACCGGAACCTCTTCTCCCTATACCGCAGCACGGCGGGGCAACCGCTGCCCGTGCTGGGCTGTCCGTTGACTGCCGCCGGCGGCATCGCGGCAGGCGCCGTGCCCAACGGTGACGGCTGCGCGAACCGACAGAACGTCACGCTCAGTAGTCCAGATCACGAGCAGGTGTTCACGCTGCGACTCGATCACAACATCAACGGCAACAATTTGGTGTGGTATCGGTTTCAAGCCGACACGGGCCTCCAGGCCGCCTACACGGATCCGATCAATCCGCTCTTCAACGCGATCTCGCCGCAGCCCTTGTATTCGTTCGTGTCTGGCTACACGCACGTCGTCAACGATCATCTCGTGAGCCATTTCAATCCGTCCTTCTCCTGGTACTCCAGTGTGTTCGCACCGTCGGATCTCGGGACGACGCTGTCCGCATTCCCGATCGTCCTGCAGGCGCAGGGACCGAACGTGCCCTTTAGCCCGGTGGGCGGGCTCGACGGCTTGTGGCCGCAGGGTCGCAAGGCGACGCGGTTCCAGGCGAACGACGATGTGACGTGGACCAGTGGTCGGCACGAGTGGCGGTTCGGCGAGAGCATCCGCTGGCTCCGCTTTGCCGACTACGATTTCGGCGCGGGGACGACACCGGTCGTCTCCTATACGACGCTGCCGCAATTCATCGACGGCGTGGCCTCCACTGCGACGCGCGCCTTTCCGGCCGCGCCCGTCACGACGTTCAGCGTGGCCAACATCGACGTGTTCGCTCAGGATGCGGTCAAACTATCCGACCGCGCGACGTGGACCATCGGGCTGCGCGCGGCGTGGATGTCGAACCCCTCCAGTCCGTCGTCGACCCTCACACGCCTGAACACGTCCTTCGATCAGATCGCACACGATGTGAATCAGCCGATCAGCGCGGTCATGGCGACCGATCAATCGCAGGTGCTCAACACGCGGCCGGCGGCCATTTGGCAACCGCGTACCAGCATTGCGTGGCAGGTGCATCCCCGGACGCTACTGCGCGCGGGCTTCGGCGTGTTCGGCGATCTGCTGCCTGCCGGCAGCCTCATCGATGCGCTGGCCCCCAATCCACCCTTCGTGAACACCTTCCAAGGCGGCCTGCTGGGACAGGCCGGCGGCCTCGCCATCGCGCCCGGCGTGCCCAACAGCGCAGTGGATGCGACGGCCGCTGCCAACCAAGCGTTCCTCTCGGGATTCCGCAGCGGCGCACTTTCCTGCGCCTCGCCACACGCGAATCCGAGCACCTGCCTGCCGCCCGTTGCGGTAACGGCGCTGCCGCCCGGCGGGCTCGCGGTGCCGTACTACCTACAGTGGAGCGCCGGCGTCGAACGCGAGTTACCCGCCCCGATGATGCTTCGCGCGCAATATGTTGGAACGCGCGGCTATGACCTCGCCTATCAAATGCACGTCAACGGCTATCAGACCGTTTGCCACGGATGCTTCGCGCCCTATCCGTACGGGAAGCCGTCCGATCCACGGTTCGGCGACGTGATCCAGTTCATGTCGAACGCCACCAGCCGTTACAACGGGTTGCAACTCACCCTGGAGCGCCGCCCGAGTGCCGGGTTGTCCTGGATCGTCAACTACACCTGGAGTCATGCCCAGGACGACGTCTCGAACGGGGGTTTTCTGCCATTCGCAGCAGGTGGGCTGCTGTCGCCGTTACCGGGCGAACTCGCGAGAAGCTGGGGCGACGCGGATTACGACGTGCGGCACAATCTGACAGCGACGTACACGTACGAGCTGCCGCTGCACGCGTCGCGCTCCTGGCTCGCCGCGTTGGTGAATGGGTGGCAAGTGTCCGAGACATTCTTTTGGCATACCGGCATGCCCTTCACGGTGCAGAGCGCACCGTATACGGCGAACGGCAACGGCATTATTGACGGCGGCGGCCCGCAATTCGCGAGCCTCGTGGCCGGCGTGCCGCTCTATTCCACGACGCCGGTGCCCGGCGTCACGGCCCCAGGCACCCTCCAATGGCTCAATCCGAACGCGTTTGTGTCGGCCGTCGATCCCAGCACGGGCGCCTGCCGCGGCGGCGACTCGCCGGCCACGTGTCAGTTTGGGGATCTCGCGCGCAACAGCGTCCGAGGCCCGCAGTTTTTATGGAGTGATCTGTATGTGACGAAGCGGATCGCTTCGACGAAGCGCACGACGCTGCGTGCGGAGTTGCAGATCTTCAACCTCTTCAATCATCCGAACTTCGCGCTGCCAACCTCTATCGCGGGCATTCCGGGTGAACCGAGCACGCAGACCGGCTTCGGGGCGCTCACCGACACGACCTCACCGCCAACGGGGTTGCTCGGCGTCGGGCTGGGCGGCGACAACTCGCCCCGAATGATTGCGGTGCAGTTGAAAGTCGCGTTCTAGCGTAATGTAGCCTCGGACCGCCGAGCAGGCTTTACCGGCGGCTCTCCGGTTAAGATCTGGGCGACGACCTGCGCCTTCTGTTGTTCGCGTCCGGCTTCCGCCATATACTTTGTCTTGAACGTCGGGCGGCAATCTGTTGTCAAGTTAAAACATCAGAATCAACGACGCAGAAGTGGATGGTCTAGCAGACGAACCAGCGTACACGGCATCGTAGGCCAAGCAAAAGGCCAATCAGCCCTCTGAACGCGGAAGTGGCGGAACTGGCAGACGCACCAGCTTGAGGGGCTGGCGGTCGCAAGACCGTAGGGGTTCGAATCCCCTCTTCCGCACCAACAACTTACGGAGATTTTTGCGGTCCGTACGTTGTCAAGTTGTCAAGTTTGTTGTCAAGAAGTCGGTCACTAGGCCGCAACATCCCGCATCAACCTCTCCCAGAGGTCACGTTCCCGCTGATGGGGGTCGCCAGCAAGGACACGCTCATCATCGGTCAGCTCCATCAGGAATCGGAATCCCCGAGCGCAATCGGCGGTAGTCCTATCACGATCAATCACAGCCGTCCGGCGCACGAGTTGGGCCAGATCGGTCCAGTCGAACTCGCGGCCGTCAACAAATTTTCTCATTAAACGTTCCGGATCGAAGCTGTCGCGGGCCTGCCAGAGCTTTAGAACCACGAGCCGGCGCACGAGCGGCTGGTCGAGCGGTCTTGTTGCGAACATGCCAAGGTCGTAAATGTCGCGCGCCTTGTTGCGCTGATAGCAGGCGCGGATTTTCTCGGCGATGATTTCCGGCAGTGCCAGGCAGACGATCTCTGCGGGCGTGAAGGGCAGGTGCTGGAAGTAACTCTGCTCAACGTGCGCCCGCCGTTCGGTCGGCAGCGTCGGCGTTTCGCGGCGGCTGATCTGCAGCTTGATCTCGCTCCTTGCGGCATTCCATTCGTGGACATACGCGGGATTGACGCCCCATGAGAGCCCATCCTGCGTCTCGTAATAACCCTCGTCGGGAATCGAGAATTGGATTCCGTGAAAGGGCTGCTCGAAGGCCTCCATCATATCGACGATGACGTCTTCGTGGTCATGCTCCTCGAGTCCGGTGAAGTCAAGATCCGTTGAAAACCGGCCCTGGCTGCCGACGAACATCTTCCGCAGGCAGGTACCGCCCTTGAAGGCGAGCCTTGCGAGAAGGCCGCGGTCCGACAGGAGCTGCAGGAGGTATGTGAGCACCACTTCCTTCTCCGCAATCATGATGTCGCGAAGGCCGGATTCGGTGGCGTAGCGTTGTACCCGCGGCCGGGTGAGCACGCTAATGATCCTTACTTCAGCGTTTTGCGTTTGCCTAAGCCCGCGCTTCCGCTCAGTTCTTCGGCTGTCACATTGACGAACAGGCGCCAGGTTTCGTCGAAACCGATTGCGCGCTTGACGCGCGCGCGCGCCGGATCAGATCCAAGCCATGTCTTGCGGCTGTGTGCGGCAAGGTCGAGCAGGTGCGCGCGCACCTCCGGAGGGATGTCGGCCTTGACGTGGTCGAGAAGCCAGCCGAATCGGTGCGCTAAGGGGCCTGAGCCGATACGGTCAACGTAGGCGGCGGCTTTGGTCCAGTCGAAGCGGCGGCTTGGGTTCGCGATGATTGTTGTGGCTGCGCGCACGCCGCCGGTCAGTTCCGGGTGGTCGATGCAGTCGAGGACGGTCTTTTCCCGGTCGGACATCATCACCTGCTGCCCGAGGACGTCCACCGGCTCAAACCCGAAGAATTTCTTGGCGGTTTGGTTGACGATTTTGATCCGTGATTCTCCAAGTTTTCGTCCGCGCACACGCGCGGGCGTCACGAGGAAGATGACATTGCGGTGCTGGGTCGTCAGACCATAATGCGCGGCGGCTGTGCCGAAACCAACGTAATAGGAGTCAGCGGTCCGGCTCGCGAGCGCGAGAAGGTTGCTGTCGCCGAGGGCGTCGGGGCCTTGGTCGGGAGGAACGAGCACGTACTTTCCCCAAGTCGCGCGCTCCAGCCAGCCCTTTTTCCGTAACGCCTCAATCACGTTGTCTGCTGCCTTCGGACTGACGCCAAGGAGGCGGATGATCTCCTCTCGCGTGGCGTTGCGGCGCCCCTGCTCGGTCAGAGCGAGGACGACCCGGCTTTCCTGAGGCGATAGCGAGCGGGTCGTGAATCCCATTGCATTTCCTACATCAAAACCCCCTTTTTCAGGGGGTTTGTTGATCATTATGCAGAATTACAGATCAGATTGCAACATTTTGTTCGACAAAACCCCCTTTTTCGGGGGGTTTCGTCGAACAGATTGCAAACCCTGAGAACGTCAGCTCAGGATTAGGAGCTAATCTGGCCTCGATGCACCTCAAGAACGGCCCCTCCGGACGTCATCGAGGCGTTACGCCAAGCGGAAGCGCAGGCCGACGAGTGCTGGCGTGCGCTTCAGATCCTGCAGAAAGCCGCCCGCGGCCGGTCGGAACTCTCGGGAGTGGAACGGATAGAGCTTGGAACGCCGAAGTCTCTTCCGAATGCGACAGGGATCGTCACCGGATGGCCGCGGCTGCAGGCGCGGTGAGTCGCGAAGTGCGAATAGAGCCGGTTCGCCGACGTTCTGCGCTGGCGAGGTCGCCGTGAAAATGGTTCGTTACGCGCTTCGCCCGCTGGCCTTCAGCAGCAGCCGGATCATCGAAAACATGCGCTGAAAGAGATAGTCGATGTGAGCGGAATCCACGATCGGCACTTTATCGACTTCCGTGTGGCGGATCATGAACGTGTTGCCAATTTCGGTCAGCTCGCGCGCTTCCTGCTCGAGCTTCGCGCGTAGCGTCGGTTCGGAGGCGGCCTTGTCGAGCAGCTTCCCTGCGCTTTCACGTTTGTCTCTCCCCGACTCCAGCGTCTTCAGCCGCTCCCAGGCGTCCCACAGTTTTTCGAGGGATTCGCGCCGGACGTCGATTGAGCGGTTCATGAACTTCTGTCGGGACGCTTCGAGGAATTCGTCGAGCGCGGCATCACCCGTTCTGAACACGGTTGAGGCGAGAACCTCGTGCAGGATGGCAGGCGCGAGCCTGATTACCTCACCGTTCATGAACTGAACTAGGGGAATGTCGGCGTGATGCGAGTACCGCCGGGCGCCGCCACTACCGCGTCGCGGTAGTCGTGGCCGTGCTCGTGAGCTTGATCGGCTGGACGAGTGCGCCGTTGCCGGCTGCGTCCCACGCGGCGAAGCGCACCCACTTTTTCCCGGTTGCGTCGAACGGGATCTGGAAATGATGCTGGCCGAACGCCGGCAGATCGCTCGTCGAGATGATCTGACGGTCTGTGTGCTGTCCGTCACCCCAGACGACCTCCACGAAGTCCAGCGGGAACGTCCATTCCACATCAGCGACAATCGTCCGCTTGTTGCCGCTTCCCCGTACCGCGTAAGAGGGAATCAACACCTCACCGGACGACACGAAGTAGTCTCCGCGCATCAGCGTCTTGATGACCGCGCTCGCATCATCGGGCGCCGGCAGCGTGTCGAGTTTGATGTAACTGATCGGCGCGCTCGAGTAGATTTCATCCCCGGGCGCCTGCGTCTGAACCTCCGAAAGGGCGAGCAAATACTTGGGCGGCGTCGGCAGATCGGCGTACCAGTTGCTCAAATCATCCAGCAGCGTCAGGCAGCGATACTCGCACAGCCGTCGCTCCGATCGATCGACGCCCATGCCCCAGCGGAAGCCGATTCCCTGGAAGTGCGG
>OBEQ012581152.1_pt1 | contig 12429 bp, 16 predicted proteins | sample 1670901 | NCBI WGS metagenome assembly OBEQ01 (sample SAMEA104232315, study PRJEB22302) | groundwater metagenome | biome: forest; feature: aquifer; material: groundwater | place: USA | collected 2011-08-07 | depth 5.4 m | reverse complement strand
GCCAAACTAACCTACCTCCGCAAAAAAAAATAATAACCCTACCTTGTCATTCTCGATCCGATCGAGAATCAAGATCCTCGCTTTCGCGAGGATGACTTGCTCGTTATAATGTTTCCATGGTCAAGCCAACACTCGACTTAGAAAATTCCCTGTGGTTAAAAGGTTATAACTCTATTGTCGGCATCGACGAAGTTGGTAGAGGATCATGGGCCGGGCCGCTCGTAGTCGCCGGCGTAATTTTACCCAAAGATTTTAAAATTCCAGACGGTCTTGCCGATTCCAAACTGGTTAAACCCCAAACCCGCGTCAAACTTTCCAAGGTCATCAATCACTCAGCCCTCCGAATCAGTATCGTCCAGATCCAGCCAAAAGATATCGACAAGGTCGGCGTTGGCCGCGCCACCCCCATCGCTTTTCGCAAAGTCGCCACCGCGCTCAAGCCTGATTTTTGCTTGATCGACGCTTTTTATATCAAGCATTTGGCCAGGAAACGTCAGCAAGCCGTCAAAGATGGCGATAAAATCTGCGCCTCAATAGCCGCCGCATCGATAGTTGCTAAGGTATATCGAGATAAACTTATGAAATCCATCAGCCCGAAATATCCCCAGTATGGTTTCGGCAAACACAAAGGTTACGGAACAAAAATGCATCAGGAAGCCATTAGAAGATACGGTTTCACCAAAATCCACAGAATGTCCTACAATCTAGATTTTCTCTTTGCATGAAATCCATTGGTCAACTCGGTGAAGACTTAGCCGCCGACTTTTTAAAAAAGCTTAAGTATAAAATCATCGACCGTAATTTTCGAATTAGGGGAGGGGAGATCGACATTATTGCATCGACGGTAAAACTCTCGTCTACGTCGAAGTCAAAACTCGCACGTCGCACCAGTTTGGCTTGCCGGAAGAATCCGTCACTCCTTACAAAATCAATTTTTTAATAAGAGCTGCCAAGTTTTACAGAAATGCCCGCCAAAATCTTCCCCAGAGCGAAATAATCGATGTCGTTTCCGTCGATTTTACAAATGGTGATAAACCCCAAATCAACCTCATCAAAAACGCCGAGTTTTAGCTAACCTTTACTAGCCCAATTGGCTCTCGGCCTTCAAAAACGTCAATAATATTTTGCGCCGCAATTTTGGCCATCGCCTCGCGTGTCTCGTAAGTTGCCGAAGCGCTGTGCGGCGTCAAAATCACATTTCCCAAAACCCTTAGCGCGTGCGGTATATCATGTTCGTCTTCGTAAACATCCAACCCAGCGGCTGCTATCTTTTTCTCCCTCAGCGCGCTAACTAATGCTTCTTGATCGACAATTGCTCCGCGCGCCGTATTAATTAAAATCGCCTCTTTTTTCATCATTCCCAGCTCTTCCCTACCGATCAAGTGACGAGTGGCATCGGTGAGTGGTACATGCAAGGTTACAATATCTGCCTCTTTCAAGATTTTCCCCAAACTGGCGGGTTTGGCTTCTGTTAAAAGTTCAAAATCTTCGACTCGGCAAACATCGTGATAAAGAATTTTCATTTTAAATCCGCCGTAGGCAATATGCCCAACATACGCGCCAATTCTTCCCAAGCCCACAATGCCAATCGTTTTACCCCAGACTTGATGAGAAAGAAAAAGGTTGGCGCGCCATCCCTTGAAATTGCCTCCGCGGACGTATCTGTCTGCCGCAATTAGCTGTTTAAAACACCCCAGAATCAGGGCAAAAGTATGCTCAGCCACCGATTCTGCCGCCACACCCGGCGTGTTAGTTACACTTATGCCCCGTCTTTGCGCCGCCATAATATCGATGTTGTCCCATCCGACAGCAAAGTTGGCAATTACTTTTAATTTTGGCGAAGCCGCTTTTATGATTTTCTCATCGATTTTATCTAAGACCGAAGTTAAAACCGCATCATAGTCCAAGACCGCTTGCATCAAATCGGCTTGTGTGGCCGCTTCCTTATCGTTTACAAAAATCTCCAGCCCCGCTTTTTTCAAAGTGATTATTCCAATTTCCGGAATCGGGCTGGTTATGTAAACTTTCATATTAAAATTCGACTGGTTTCAGTTTCAGTTCCTGTCTTTGTTTTTTAAGTGCGTCAGCGCCAAGTAAACCAACCTGGGTACCGATATGCCCAATTACAGAGGCCGCGTTGATTGCGCCCCAAACCATTGCTTCTCCCATGTCGTGACCGGCAATTAAGGCCGCCAGAAAACCGCTCGCGTAAGCATCCCCCGCTCCGGTTCGCTCAACCACCTCAGTTGGCACGGCGCCGATTTTTAAATTCGTGTGCCCATCGGCAGCATATGAACCGTTAGCGCCATCGGTAATCACTATCTTTTTTGGCCCCAGCAGCAAAAGTCCGGCCACCAAATCCCGAACTTCACTCATTTGGGTTTGGGCGATACCCAGTATTCTTTTTGCCTCCTCCAGGTTAACTATCAGCGCTTCGCATCGCTCTAAAATCCGCGGATACCGCTTCACGTCCGCCTTTAGTTGATACGTACCCGGACAATACACTAATTTCGCTTGCGTCTTTTCCACAAAATTCACTACCTCGTTCATGATGTTGGAATTTGTAAAAGTTTCGGCCATTGAGGTTAAGTAAACCCAAGAAGTTTTCTCTAGGTTCGGCAGGTGATAAGACCAATCTTGATGATAGACAAAAATCGTTCGCTCTCCCTGGAATGTTAAAACTACCGAAAGATTCGATTTTTTGTCCGGGTCAACTTTCACATATTTTGTGTTAACGCCCTCTTTTTCAAACGCCTCCAAAATTGTTTTGCCTTGCGTATCATCGCCTAAATTGGTATAGATGGCACTCTTAAACCCCAGCTTTGCAACGCCGACGGCCACATTAGCCGCATCTCCGGCCACGCCGTAAGCAATGCCGTCAACCGGAATTTTACTGCCGTACGCAAAGCAAATTTTGCAATCTTGCTGATTAATATCGCACTCAACACGAGCGTCGTGGATCTTTATAAAAGTGTCAATCGTCGAATCCCCAATAGAGATAAGATCAAGTTGGTTGGCAGTTTGCATATTTATATTTCGAAATCCGCCCCTGTATGGTTATGGGCAACGCCCTCGGCCGCTTTTTCAAAATCGTCAATGGCCGAAAGTACCCCCTCCGGCGTTGAGACGATCTTAAAAACTTGCCGCTCCTCCGACCGGATATACATATTTTTTGTAAAAGCAAAAATTATCTCTTGCCAGAAATCGCCGTACAAAATTAAAGGTTTATGATGGCCACAGTAGAGCTTGGCCAAGCCCCAGGCCATTCCAAATTCCGAAATTGTTCCTGTTGCGCCGTTAAAAATTATAAACACTTGCCCTGCCTCTAAAAGTTTCAAAGTTCGCTCCAGATAATTATCGCAGACCACCAGCTCGTCCACTTGATTGGATTCATCGCGGCCCTCAAAAACTGGGATGTCTTTTGGGTAAAAAGTAATGCCCAGCGTCCTGCCCCCGACGCTTTTTGCGCCCATCGTTGAAGCCTTCATTACCCCCGGCCCGGCACCGTTAACCACCGTGTGTCCGCGCGAGGCCACCGCCGCCGCCACCATAAAAACACTTTGGAAAAGTTCTTCGCCTTCTTTTGTATCGGCGTATCCTAAAAAAGTAACGTTTTGAATTCTAGGCATATACCCATTATTCGAGATTCTATCAAGAATGACAAGTATGATTCAGTCCAGCAGTTCCAAGTTCGTCGAAGGAGTACTGTCTTTCAGTCGTTCTTAACTAAATTGGCAATCTTCTCATAAGCTACATAAAAATCAGGGGCATCAAAAATCGCCGAGGTCGACACCAAAAAATCTGCCCCTGCCGCACTTAACTCTTTGGCGTTTTCAAAATTGACTCCGATATCAACTTCTACCGAAATATCGAAATAAATTTTCTTCCCCTGCCGAATTTTGTCATAAGTCCAATCAGATAACTCTTGCCCGGAAAATCCCGGTTTGCCAGCCAAGATCAAAAAAAGGTCAATGTCGCCAAAAAATTCTTTAACCGTAGAAGGCGCAGTTTCCGGATTCACCGAAATCCCTACCTGCTTATTGTGCTTCTTAATTTTGTAAATCACTTCTCTCACATTTTCTTTGGATTCGTAAGGAAAAATAATCCGGGAGACAAAGTCCAGCGGCCCCAGATCGTCGATATACCCACTTGGGTGATTGACCATTAACTGAATTTCCAGCTGGTTTACCGGTGGGTATTTTTTTATAATGCTTCCAGCAACAGTCACGTTATTGGCAAATTCTCCATCTATTATGTCTATTTGAATAAGCTTAGCCACGTGGTCCGCTTTGGCCAGCCGTGTTCTATATACATCTTCATCTGAAGTCAAAATTCCAGGAACAATAGTAGCCATCAATTTAAAATATATTCCTCGCCCGTCTGCGGCATAATAGCCTCCAAACCAAGCTTTTTGTGCAGATCTGATGTCAAAATCATTGCCTGCGATGTTTCCCCGTGTACCAAAAAAACTTTCTTCAAATTCTTCATTTTAGAAATCCACGCCATAATTTGCGGATTGTCAGCGTGTGCGCTGTAAGAACCAATTGCCAAAACCTTGGCGCGGACCTCATAACTTTTGCCAAAAATTCTAACCTTCTTATCACCGTCCAAAAGCCTTCTTCCCAAAGTTCCTGCCGCTTGGTAACCGACGATCAAAAGTGTGTTTTCCATTTCCTCGATGTAGTTTTGCAAATGGAAAAGAATCCGCCCGCCATTCATCATTCCCGAGCCGGCGATTATCACCTTGGGTTTTGGCGCGCTATCGATTTGTTTAGACTGCTCTGCACTGCTTGTCATTTTAATTCTTTCAAGTCCAAAGATATCACTCTTGTTGGCATTTCTCAGTCGCGCGTTCAAAAATTCCGGGTACTTTTCAAAAACGCTCGTTACTTTTTCCGCCAGCGGGCTGTCCAAATAAAAATTGGGGATCGTGCAATTGGCTTCCTGGCAGAAATACATAATGTCATGTAGCAGCTCTTGCGTTCGCTCTATGGCGAAGGTTGGAATCAAAAGCACCCCGTTTTGGGCCACCGTCCCATCGATAATGCTATTTAACTTTTCGTGTCGTTTGGAAATATCCTCGTGTACCCGCCCGCCGTAAGTCGATTCGCAGATTAAATAATCGGCCTCTGTAACATCTTCCGGGGGGTCCAAAAGCGCTGAAGGTGCGTTGCCAAGATCGCTTGAATAAATCAGCTTTTGGCCATCCGCTTCAATCTGCGCAAAAGAAGAGCCCAAAATATGGCCGGCGTTTCTAAGCGTCAACTTTATGCCGGGCCAAATCTCCAAAGTTTTATCGTACGCGGTTGCTTCAAAAAGTCCAATCACCCCGCTAACGTCTCCCGGTCCGTATAGCGGTTTGAGTCCTCCTCGTCGGGATTCTTCATTCATCAGTTTTTCGTTATCCGTCATCACCAAGTGGGCTAGCTCAATTGTGGGGGCGGTAGCAAAAATTTTGCCGCGAAATCCCTCAGCAAATAATTTTGGCAATCTTCCCACGTGGTCCAAATGCGCGTGGCAAACAACTACAAAATCAATTGTGGTAGGGTTGTAGGCAAACGGCTGCCAATTGCGTTCTTCGTTTAATTTGCTTCCCTGAAAAAATCCGCAGTCCAAAAGTATTTTTTTGCCGGCCGCCTCAATCAGAATATTAGAACCAGTTACCTCGCGGCAGGCGCCGTAAAAAATTACCTTCATTACTTAAGTATGAATGATAACTATCAGCCCGCGCAATTCCCGTAAAGGGTTTTTACTCGTGTCTTAAAGCCACAATTGGTTCCAGCCGAGATGCGCGAATTGCCGGCGCGACGCCAAATACAATTCCCACGACACTCGAAAAGCCGATTCCCAAAGCAACAGCCCAAAAAGGCACCAGCGTTTTAATAAAAGGCGATAAGGCCAAAGAGCCAACGTATCCAATCGTCAGCCCCACCAGGCCGCCAAATAAAGAAAGGATTACCGCCTCAATCAAAAACTGATTTAAAATATCGCGGGGTCTGGCGCCCACCGCTTTTCGAAGCCCGATTTCACGCGTGCGTTCTGTTACCGAAACAAGCATGATATTAGAAATCCCGACGCCTCCTACAATTAAAGAAATTCCCGCAATACCCCCAAGCGCCAGAGTCAACACACCCAGAATTTGCAAAATCGAAGACAGCAATTGCTCTTGAGTCAAAATTGTAAAATCATCCCCCGTCAGATTGCGCAGGAGCACTTTTTCCACCTGCGCTTTAGCCTGTGGAATTGTCTCTGTAGAAGTCGTGCGCACTAAAATACTATTTACCTGATTTGCTCCCGAAAGTACACGAGCTGACGAGAGAGGAATAATCACCTGATTGTCTATATCTACCCCGCCTGCGTTTCCCTGAGTCGCCATCACGCCAATTACGGTAAAAGGTTTTTTGGAAATCGCTATTTTTTGCCCGATCGGGTTTTGCGATTCATAAAGTTTCTTTGCCAGTGTTTGCCCAATTACCGCTACCTTTTTAGCAGCCAGGTCATCCTGTTTATTAAAAACCCGGCCCTGGGAAGCTTTTATATCGGAAAGTGCAAAGTAGACCTCGCGAGTCCCCACCAGCGTCGTAATTTCGCTTTTGTTCCGATAACTTGCCGTTATGTTTCGCTGAATCTGCGGCAGGACTTCGCTTATGTACGGGCCCTTTCCCCGCTCCAGCGCCTCCACGGTTTTAAAACTAAGCTTGTTAATAGATTGCGGCGGTCCTCCTTGCGGCCCAACGCGCACTTTCCCGGGCAGAATAAAAATGGAATTGGTCCCCAATTTTTCAAATTGTCCAGAGATATAGTTTTGAAGGCCGGAGCCAATCGATATCAAAAGAATAATCGCGGCCACTCCGATAATAATCCCCAGAGCAGTCAGAGCCGACCGAAGCTTATTAATTCTTAAAGACTGCACTGCCGATTTAAAGACTTCTAAAATATCCATATTTGTTACTTTTTCTTTTTTGCTTTTTGGTCCTTTACGATTTTTCCGTCCCGTATTGTCACAATTCTTTTGGCAAACTGGGCTACTTCCATCTCGTGAGTAATCATGACAATCGTATGGCCGCTCCGATTCAAATCGCCAAAAATGTTCATGATCTCTCGCGTTGATTTTGAATCCAGATTTCCGGTTGGCTCATCGGCAAAAATAACCAGTGGGTTGTTAATAAGAGCTCGGGCAATTGCCACCCGCTGTTGCTGACCGCCGGAAAGTTTAGCGGGCGTTGATTCCAGCTTCTCGCTAAGGCCAACAGCCCTAAGTCCTTCTGTCGCCCTCTTGGCTCTTTCAGCTGCGCCTACGCCTGCGTATACCAGCGGTAGTTCGACGTTTTTTAAGGCGCTTGTTCTCGCCAGCAAATTAAAAGACTGAAAAACAAAACCGATCTTGCGATTTCTAATTTGCGCCAGTTGGTTTTGGTTATATTTGGAAATTTCGCGGTTTTCAAAAAAGTACTGGCCGGATTCTGGCACGTCCAAGCATCCCAGAATATGCATCAGGGTCGATTTACCCGATCCCGAAGGCCCAATAATTGCCACGAACTCACCGTTTTTAATGTCTATGGAAACACTGTCAAGGGCTAAAGTCTGGCTGGAGACTTCCCCGTAAACTTTTGTCAAGTTGCGTGCCGAAATTATTGCCTTCACTTTGCAAAAATTCCTGTGATTTTTTGAAGCAAACTTTTCTTATTGATTTCGTTTGTGCCGCCAATAACTATCTGGTCACCGGCTTTGACGTTTTTGGTAACTTCTACCTCAGTATCCGATTCCAAACCTTTTTCAATCTCTTTTTTGTGATATGTACTGCCCTCTTTGACCCAAACGTATTTGCTGTTTACTATTGCCTCTTGAGGAATGACTGCCGTTTCACCTGTTCTTTGGGTTATCACTCGCGCCTCACCGCTCATGCCAAGCCTGAATGCTTCACCTGCTGGTAAATAAAAAGTCGCCTCAAACGCCGTCGCCCCGGTTGTCGAAACTTTAGATTTTGTGCCGAGCCTAAAAACAGTCGAGTCAAATTGTTTACCGCCAAAAGCGTCTAGTAAAATTTTCGCGTTTTGGCCCTCTTTAAGTTTATTAATTTCCGTTTCGTCCACATCTGCTACAAATTCAATATTCCCTAAATCAGCAATTTCGGCAATGTCAGTCATTGGCTGAATTTCTTGTCCCGTAGTAATTGGCATTGAAACAACCGTTCCCCCAAACGGGGCGTAGATTGTCGACTCTCTAAGGTTTTTTTTGGCAGACAAAAGGGCGTCGTACGCTTGGTTTTTGGCGCGTTCTGCGTTCGTCCTTCTAATCTTTTGGTCGAAATTTTCCGCTTGAGTGTATTTTTTCATATCATCGTAAACCTGTGAAAGAACGGCGTCGGCCGCCACCACATTTTGTTCTGCCTGCCGCACCGCAATTTGTAATTGCTCACCGTCAAGCGTTGCAATCGCCGTGCCCGGCCATACATATTGACCTTCAGTAATGTTTAACCCAACAACCCGGCCAGCGGTCGGGAAGTGCATGACAACTTGAGAGACAGATTTTACCTTCCCCGAAGCTGTTACTTCAGATTCAATAGATTTTTGCTGAGCTTGTACAGTCTTAATTTGTCTAGTGTCACCCGCGCCTCGGTTAACGACAAACCACAAGACGAAAAGTGCCAGCACAAAAAGCAGAAGTTTTTTACTTCTTAGCCGCTTCGGGATTTTAGACTTTATGCTTCGCAGCCGAATTTTCATAACGAGCGGGGATTATACAACAATTTCTCCTTCAATTCAAACCTATAGAAATAATTACGTACTATTACGGGGTATGTATGCGGTGGGTCAGCTTACCATCAGGTTAAACCCAGGGTATCGGCTATCAGCTTTTGGTCAAATCCCAAAATGGTTACCCGTTCGCCGTTATCTTTGTCTATAACCGTAAAAGGCACGCCCATCTGACCGGAAATCTCCACCATTTTCATAGCCTCGTCCGGCTTCTCGTCCACAAATATCTCCTCGTAAGTTAACCCTTGAGAATCCAAGTACTTCTTCTCCAGCATGCAAAAAGGGCAAGTACGGGTCGTGTAAATAGTAATTTTATCCATTTGATTCATGAAAGGCTTCAACGTTATAACTCAATTCTCCAGGAACACCCCATTCCGAAGAGTTGTAGCCAATCTTTTCATATCCGCAATTACGACATACGCCTAAAGAGGCTTGTCCTGCAGGCGATTCAAAAACTATATGATGTGGAACCTTAAGATCTGGCACGCAAAAATTCTTCTCGCTTTTTGGCTTCTGCGCAACTTCTGCCGCCTCACTTGTCATTGCCGAAGTTGATGGTTGTTCCGACATATAACAAATTATAGCCAAAATCGGCTTACTTGTTAAGCTTTTTAGTTTTTTCAAACAATATCATCAAATTTTAGTAGGGTTCACAAACGGAGAAAAATAACTAAGGCGGGCCATACGACATTTTACAACCCGCCAATTCCAGTTATGTTAATTACTCAGCAGCTGCTTCAGTTTTAACTTCTTCGGCTACTGGTTCAACTTTAGCTTCTTCAGAAGCTACTGTTTTTGTGTCATCAATCATATATTTCACCCCCTCCCAAAAATATCGGCAAGTCTTATGCGCTAAGATTATGGTTTATCAAGTAGAGCAACTGGTCTGGATTCTTCATCAGGTTCACTTCGATCCAGCAGTCATAGTTATCGTGTTTCCTAAGCGTGTTCTTTTCCGAATCAAACAGCTCATCATCCAGCCAGAAAAACCTTTTGTTAAAATCAATAGCCTCGGTCTTGTCCAGCGCAAAACTAGTCGGCTTGAACTCTTCCAGCAAGGCAATCGTTTCCGGAAGCAGAAACTGCGATAAATACTTAACAATGGCACTGCTGTCGCCGTTACACCTGGAAGTCAGCCAAAAAACAGAGTAGTTTTTTAAAATGTGCTTTAAAAACTTATCAAGGTGCAATGCCGGTGTCACGCCTCTTGTCAAAATTACTCCATCAACGTCAATATAAATATTTTGAAACGGAACTTTCTTTTTTTTCATTAGCCGACAAATGTTAAGGCCGTACCTTTTTTCAAAGCACGGCCTGTTCTACCAATCCTATGAATGTAATCGTCGTAAGAAGCGGGCATGTCGTAGTTAATTACGTGGCTAACGTCTTCAATATCGAGTCCGCGCGAAGCCACATCGGTTGCTAGAAGTATCCGAATTTGGTTACTGCGGAATTGGTCAAGCGTTTTTTGTCTTTGGCTCTGACTCTTATTGCCATGAATTGCTCCTGCTTTGAAACCGCGTTCCGTAAGCTCGTTTGCCAGTCTTTGGATTCCCCATTTTGTCCGGCCGAAAATCAGTACCTTATCAAAGCCATCGGAAATCAATAAATCGTGAAGCTTTTCAACTTTTTGCTTGCTGTTTTCAACCTTAATAATTTCCTGGCTGATATTATCTACCGTGTCTCTTTCTTTTACCGAAACCGTGACCGGATTGGTAACAAACGTTTGAATAATTTCTTTAACTTTTGAAGACACTGTCGCCGAAAAGAAAAGTGACTGACGCTTTTGGGGTAGAAGCGAAATTAAATACTGTATATCTTTTATAAAGCCGATATCCACCATGCGGTCTGTTTCGTCCAATACCACGCTTTCAAAATTAGAGAGACGTAAACAGTTCTGGCGAACCAGGTCGATTATTCTTCCCGGAGTTCCAATTACAAAATGAGGGCCGTAAGAAATATCTGATCTCTGCCTTCTCATGCTGGTTCCGCCTATGCAAAGCGCCGCTTTTATGCCTAAACCCCTCGCAAACAGCAAAAATTCGTCATGAATTTGCAGGGCAAGTTCACGAGTTGGCGCAATGATAAGCACGTTTTGGTTTTTGTCGCGCGCAACTTTATCAACTAGCGGAATTAAAAAGGCCGCCGTTTTACCGGTACCGGTGTTGGCAATCCCGATTATATCCTTGCCTTCTAAAATAGATTCAATTGCTTGATCTTGAATTGGGGTGGGTGTGGTGTAGCCTTTAGACGCAATATTTTGCGCAATGACAGGCAAAATATCAAAATCTTCAAATTTATGCGTAGGAACATACGCCGCGTGTACAGGTGTATCGCTTGGCGCATTTTGGCTTTGACCGGCTGTGATTGCCCACAAAAGGTCTTGGTTACTATTATTTTGGTTGGGAGAAGAGAATCTTCTTCTAAAGCCTCCTCTTGCCCTAAATCGTTGTGACATAGATGTATTCTTTTTAAATTAAAGAAACAAATCTACTTAATTAAGATGTCATTACTGAATAGGGGAAAAGATACTTTGAAAGTAAATAGACTATCTTTATCTTGTCTAATCAAAAATTATTTCGAAGTTAAGCAGGTTAATTACCTCAATCTGCAAATCTAAAATACAGTATAACACAAAAACCCGCCCCAATTCCACTATAGGGTGAGACATAGTCTATATGTCCTTAAGGAGCGCTGCGGGTATTCTTGTTGGTCTTCCTTGCCCGTTTATAAATACCGCTTCTACCAAATCGTCTAGTACGACCTTTCCGTCTCTTTCCATTGTGTGGAGGAAATACAATCGGGCGCCGTCGACATACAAAGTGGTAGAAACATTCACGCTTTCATTTTCATATACTTGTGAGTGATATCTAGCATGCTGTTCTCTTACTACTGCCAAAATACCTAATTCAAGCATCCGTTCCTTCGGAAACATCTTTAATCTTTCCGTCTCAAAAATTACTAAGGCGCGTGCTTCATTTAGATGGTTGCCATAGGTATCAACGTATTCTTTGGAAATAGTCCAAGGATTTCCTAAAACCAAAATTGGCTCCATCCCACTTAATGCCTCTCTTTCTAATTTCATCAGGAGATTTTAGCTTAAATGATGCTGAAAAATAAGCTGTGGCTCCACGGGGAGTCGAACCCCGCTCTGGACCGTGAAAGGGTCCCGTCCTAACCGATAGACGATGGAGCCATGGCCAAGGTCGATAATACCCAAAAAGCCACAGGAAAGAATTTTAGCATATTTTGTGCTAATTTTCTTTCCCTCAGGGTCTACTTTTTGAACTTCTCCCAAACAGATTCCAAAAGCCCTTTGGCAACACCTTGACCCCCAAGACCAAAGGCTAAACCGCCGGCGAGGGCAAACATGGCTACTACGCCTGCAAATAAAATTTGCAAAAGCTGTTGGGCGACACCTAACTGGTGAAGTACCAAAAAGGCCACAAAAGTCAGAATCGACCATCTGGCCACCAAACCTACGGTATGGGCGTTGTCCTTTCCAAGCGAGCGGCTGGTGTTATAAGCAATGCTGTAGGCAAGTTTTGCAAAAACCAAGCCGACAATTGCCAAAACCACAGCGACAATCACGTTTGGAATGTAAAGAAGTACGCGCGACAAAACCGAATTGACAGCGTCCAGTTTCCATGTCTGCAGGGTTGGGATCAAAAAG
>OBEQ010628095.1_pt1 | contig 12430 bp, 15 predicted proteins | sample 1670901 | NCBI WGS metagenome assembly OBEQ01 (sample SAMEA104232315, study PRJEB22302) | groundwater metagenome | biome: forest; feature: aquifer; material: groundwater | place: USA | collected 2011-08-07 | depth 5.4 m | reverse complement strand
TCCGATCTAGCACCTCGCCCGCGACCGCGACCGTGACGTGATACGTCTTCCGGTGGGGCGGCCCTTCCGCCCGCTCGACCGCGTAGATGGGTTCCGCGGAGAAGGTCTCGCGCACGAGCTGAGACAGTTTGGACTTCGGGTCGGGCTCGAAGATCCGGGTCTCGCGGTAGGCCACGATCGAAGGTCCGATCGTTTCGAGGATGAGGCGTCGCGCCGCATTCCTTGTGATTGCCTTGGGTGCTGCAACGGCGTGGACGGCGACTGCAGAAGCTGCTTCGTCAACACCGGCTTATTCCGGTGTCGCCGATATCAAGCAGGGCTTGATTGGTCATTTACAGGCGCTTGATGCCCTGGACGCGGAGATCCTCGCATTGAAAAGCGATGATGCCGCTGCATTTTCCCGGACGCAGGAAAAAATGGACAATCTAACGGCGGATGTCAGTGAGCTTGCCAAAGCGCTCGTGCAACAGGTGCCGGGCATTGTCATCCCTTCGTCGACTTTCCATTACCGATGGGACAAGGATCTTCGTTTCGGTATGGAAAATAATAAAGATGTGCGGGCGCTCCAGTCCGCATTGCAAAAGGAAGGTTGTCTTGATGGCGCCATTACTGGAAATTTCTTCGCGAAGACCAGGGTAGCCGTCATATGCTTCCAAAGAAAGCGCGGTTTCAGCTCTATTCCTGCCTCCGGTTACGTGGGGCCGTATACGCGGAAGGTCCTGAATGACGCGTATGCAGGCGAATAAGCCATGAAGAGCGGTGCATTCACGGTAATAAAACGGGTTGCGCCACTTCTTGCACTCATTGCCGGGTTGTTATTTATTGCATTGTCCAGCAACAGCGCAATCGCCTCAAAGCGACGTTTCCTCGCCGCATTGTTTTTTCCAGAAAGCGTCTCTTTTCTGGATCTGCAGGCCAAGCATCAGCACCATGCGTTGCGCATTCTTGTCGTGCCCGGACACGACGAGGAGTCGTGGGGGACAGAATTCCGGGGTGTGAAAGAGGCGGAACTGACGCTTGCTGCCTCGCACTACCTCGTCCGTCTTTTAAGCAAAGACCCGGCCTTCCAGGTTTTTACCGCGCGGACAGGCGGGGATTATGTTCCTGGGCTCAAGGATTATTTTCGCACCCAGGAAGCCGAAATCAACGCATTCAAAAAAGAAAAGCAACAACTGATGAAGACGGCTTCCCAGGCTGGTTTTGAGCAGCAGGACAAGCCTGTGTACCATGCGACAGCGAAGCGTTCGACGGTATTTAAGCTGTATGGGATTAATAAATGGGCGAATGATAATGCCATAGATGCCGTGCTGCACATCCATTTCAATGACTATGCCGGCCGGCGTCCCGACAGGGTCGGAGAATACGCTGGTATGGCGATATATGTGCCGGATCGGCAGCTTCCGAATGCGAAAGCGAGCCGGCAGCTGGCGCAAGCAGTTTTTGGGCAACTTGGTAGTATATTGTCGACGAGTAATCTGCCACAGGAATCCGGCGGTATTATAGAAGACCAAGACTTGATCGCGATCGGTGTCAACGCGTCTCTTGATGCGGCGTCAATGGTAATTGAGTATGGTTATATTTACGAAACGCCGCTTCGGGAGGCAGCGATACGGAATGCATTCCTCGAGGAGCTTGCGTATCAAACATACATAGGCATCAAAAAGGGGCTTGACCCGGATTTCAAGGCAGAGGGACTAGGTAGCGCGCTATTGCCGCATTCTTGGAACAGAAGAATGGTTTCTGGCTTGAAAGCGGACAAGGATGTGCTGGCGTTGCAGATGGCGCTAGCAAAAGAAGGGGTGTATCCGCCTGCCGGCAGCGATTGTCCGGTGTCCGGTAATTTCTTTGAGTGTACGGAGGCAGCGCTAAAGCGCTTTCAGGAAAAATATGCGGACGAAATCTTAAAACCTTTTGGGTTATCCAAGGGTACGGGTATCGCGGATAGAGCGACATTAAAAAAGTTAAACCAATTGTACGGCGTGCTTTAAGTGGTTGTTTGTGGTATGGTGATGATGCATGATTAACAATGAACTTGTAGGGTATATTAAAAAATCCCTTGCCCATGGCATGACAGAGACGCAGATACCTGATGTTCTGAAAAGTGCCGGTTGGGACGATGTGAGTATTCATGGTGCGTATACAATTGTGAATACAGAATTACATGTACCGAAACCGCCACCCTCTAATGACACTCCGTTGGAAAATGAGGAGCGCTCTGATGTGAAGCACGCTTTGACTGACCAGAAACAGCAAATTTCTCATCAGGATATCAGCGTGAATTCCCCTTACAGTATTATCATTTCAGTAGGATTGTTGTTATCCCTTTTAATTCTAGGCAATCAGTTGTTTAGGGATATGAGCGATATTAAAAACATAGCAACGAAGCTTATAGTGGAAGCGATTGTAATTACACCGGTATTGCTAATCATTTTTCTCCTCAATAATTCTTTCCAAGATAGGAAAAAGCGCTTTCAGATTCTTATCCAGCCGTACTACATGGTAGCAATATGGATGTTTCTAAGATTATTTGTCCAGCTGCTCTTCTACTTGTATGATAAAGCAGCGGCTTTTGGCATCTATGTAGCACTCGGTTTGATTGTTGCATTATTGACCGGGGTCATTATTTTTGCCCAGAAGAAGTATCACGAGTACAAACACAACTAATAATATGGAATTTCTTTTTATAATCATCACTGCAGGAACTGTCGCATACTTACTTGCAGGAGTTTTTCACCCCTTGTTTCTTGTGGTTGGAGTTATTTCAGCACTTGCACTTTACTTTGCCAGCAGCGAGAATCATTTTTCCAAGCCGAAGATTTTACCTGAAAAGTTCAGCCCGCTTAACATGGTAATCGTAGTATTTCTTTTAATAGCCCTGATTGCTCTTGGGGAACGAGCGCTTTATGATGTAGCCCGCTTTTTTAGCGGTCCTAATTACGATTATTTTGATAATTTACAGACGATTGTGGTGCAGGTAATGCTTATTATTCCACTCCTAATTGTGTCTATTATTGCTAATGTCCTTGTAGGGGAAAATAGACAAAAGTACGCGATTGCGCTTATCCCATACCTTATCACTACAGTATCTTTAGTTATCCAAATTTCTCTGCAGATTATGGTGTATTTTTACAATCACCATACAAATTTCCAACTATATTCTGCTATGTCGGTGCTTGTTCTAATTTCTTCCGTGTCTATTTTCTTAATTCAAGAGAGAATGGATCTGCTGGAAAAGGGGGTTTAAATTTATATCCCAAGCACCATAAGATGTAGTGCCATATCTGAATAAGATGATGTCTTCTTCACGAGAAAAAACGCAAATCCTTGCTATTTCGTTCGCAAAAAAAATTCTCAAGGAAGGAGTTGGGAAAACAGCGCGAGTATGTGCTCTCCAGGGGGATTTAGGTTCCGGAAAAACAACCTTTGTGCAAGGATTTGCGAAGGGGTTAGGGATTACGCGTACCATTACCAGCCCGACCTTTTTAATGATCCGGCGTTATCCCATTCCTCAAGCCACGAGCCATAAGCCAAAAGCCATAAAGCCATTAGCCAACTCCGACCAACAAAGCGTCGGGGTAGTCAGAAGTTTTATGAATTTTTATCATCTGGATTTGTATATGATCAATAATCCAAAAGAGATTATGGATTTAGGATTTAAAGAAATCATCAGTAATCCCAACAATATCATATGCATTGAGTGGGCGGAGAAATTAGGATATGAATTACCGGCTCATACGGAAAAAATTACTTTCAGCTACGGGAAGAAAGAGAATGAGAGGGTAATAGACGTGAAGAAATAAAAGCCCCTTGATATTACGCGGGGCTTTTGTCTTAAAAGGTGAGAATATCAGCTAGCGGTCTTTTCAGTATTAGCTTGAAGATTTAACTCCGAGCTAAGCGTCAAATGGTACAATACCTATATGAAAAAACTCCTATTAATTGATGCGAATTCCCTGATTCACCGGGCTTTTCATGCCTTGCCGCCATTGACGACACCCCAGGGAGATCCGATTAATGCCATTTATGGACTTTCCAGCATTCTTTTGAAGGTGTTGCGCGAACATCGGCCGGCGTATGCTGCCGCTGCTTTTGACCGGCCGGAACCGACGTTTCGCGACGGGATGTATAAGGAATACAAGGCGCATCGTCCGCCGACAGCGAATGAATTAGTTTCCCAGTTGATACGGGCGCGGGACGTATTTGTTACTTTTGGCATTCCAGTATTTGAAAAACCGGGTTATGAAGCGGATGATCTCATCGGTACGCTGGCGGAAACGTTCAAACGCCATCCGGCGCTGGAGGGCGGGAAAGTGATTATCTTTTCCGGCGACAAGGACAATCTCCAGCTCATCGACAAGGGCGACGTGGTGGTGGAGTTCCTGAAAGTCGGCGTCAGCAAGACCGTCACGTATGACGAGTCTTTGTTTTTGCAGGAATACGGATTTTCTCCGCGGCAGCTTACGGACTACAAAGCGCTGATTGGTGATGCTTCGGATAATATTCCCGGCGTTGCCGGCATCGGTCCGAAAGGGGCGTCAGAGCTCATTCAGCAGTACGGCACGATCGAAAAAATGTACGAGGATATCGAGCTTATTTCCAAAAAAGCCCTTAAGGAAAAACTGGTTGCGAACAAGGAAAATGCTCTACTGTCCAAGCAGCTGGCAACCATCGACCGCCATGTGCCAATCGGGGCAAAAATAGAAGATGCAGTATGCGTTGGTAATAAATCGGAGGAATTGAAAAAGCTCTTTGAAGAGTTGGGCTTCCGTTCGCTTGCAGTGCGTCTTGCAACGGAAGGTATTTAGTAAATATGCTGATCGATTTTGACATAAAGGAAAAAATAAAAGCCCTAATGGCGGAGGGCAAGGAAGTCCCGAAGGAGTATTTTGACATCGGCGTCGCGTACTGGCTCATCAATCCTGACGAAGGGGATTATGATCCGGCAGCGCTTTCGAAAAAATACCTCAAGCGTACATACAAGGGAAAGGAAAGCGATATCGGGGCGTTGCAGAAGTTCGCGGTGAAAAAATTGAAAGAATACGGTTTAGAAAAGCTGTTTTATGAAGTGGAGATGCCGCTGGTTGCCGTATTAGCGGAGATGGAGCGTTGGGGGATCGGGCTTGACCTTGCGGCGCTGAAGAAAATTGACGCCCGGCTCAGTAAGGGGATTGAAAAAGCCGCAGAAGCCATTTACAAGGAGGCCGGGGAAATTTTCAACATTAATTCACCGAAGCAGCTCGGGCAGGTATTGTTTGAAAAGATGGGTATTGATGCCGCAGGCGTGAAAAAAACCAAAGGCGGCGCCATTTCCACCAACATCGACACGCTGATGCTGATCAAGGATCGGCACCCGGCGGTGGGGCGCATCCTGGAATATCGCGAGCTTTTCAAGTTGCAGTCCACGTATGTCCGCCCGTTGCAGGAATTGGCAGATGCTTCCGGCCGCGTGCACACGACATACGTCCAGACGGGAGCGGCAACGGGACGCTTGAGCTCTCAGAATCCGAATCTGCAGAACATCCCCGTCGGCAACGAGTGGGCAACGGAACTCAGGAAATGCTTCATTGCCGGTGAGGGCTATGCGATCGCGGCCTTTGATTATTCCCAGATCGAGCTTCGGATTCTGGCGTCGCTTTCCGGGGATGCGAAAATGCTCGAAGCGTTTTCTAACGGAGATGATATCCACGCGCTTACTGCCGCGAGTGTGTTTAATGTGCCGTTAGAAAAAGTGGCGCCGGATATGCGCCGGCTAGGAAAGACGCTTAATTTTGGCATTGTCTACGGCATGGGCGCGGTGGCGTTTGCTAAGCAGACTGGTGTCAAAATCGCCGATGCGCGGAAATTCATCGCCGCTTATTTCGAGAACTTCAAAGGCATTAAGGTGTGGCAGGAGGAAATCAAAGCTTTTGCCCGCACCTACGGGTACGTTGCCAGCGCCAGTGGCCGGCGCCGTTGGCTGCTGAAAATTGCGTCCTACAATCATTACGAATCCGCGGAAGCAGAACGGGCGGCGATTAATATGCCGGTGCAGGGCTTGGCGGCTGACATCGTCAAGATCGCCATGTTGAAAGTTGCGCAAGCACTCCAGGAAAAGGGCTGGTGGGGGACAGAGGTGAAAATGCTTTTGACCATTCACGACGAATTGTTGTTTGAAGTTAGCGGGAATATAATAGAAGAAGCGGCCGGGCTCATAAGAAAGACGATGGAGTCGGCGTATCCGCTGGACGTACCACTGAAAGTGACGGAGAAAAGCGGTGCGAGTTGGGCGGGGTAGAATTCTTTTGAATGTTATGAAAAATTATTTCACGTCACCGGAGATGAAGCTGTCTTGGCTTCTTTTGTTTTTATTGCTGGCCGCCGCAGGTATTGGCGCAGCTTTTATCGAAAACCTTGCAGTGATGGGGGTTTTTATTGTTGTGACGATTTTAGCGGGGGCTGTGATAGCGGCGAATACTATCCGTTCCGCCCGGCTTAATGTTGAGCTTGCGGGAGAAAAGCACCGCCTAGACCAGATCGTTGCAAACAGCGCGGACGGCATCATCGCGTACACGCAGGATTTCAATATCGTACTTTTCAACAAGGCGGCAGAAGGGATTTTTGGCATTTCCGCAGCACAGGCCACGGCAAAGGCGATCGGGCCGGAAAGCGTGAATGATTCGTCGCTGCAGTTGCTGGCACAGACCATCTTCCCTTCGCTTGCCCCCTCCGTTGTCAGCCGTTCCGAGGAAAACGAATATCCGCAGCTCATCGACATTTCTTTTGAAAATCCTCAGCTGGAATTGCGGGTGACGACCAGCCGGATGCTGGACGGGCAGGGGAATGTGGCAGGGTTTTTGAAAATCGTGCGCGACCGGACGCGGGAAATAGGATTAATGAAGTCAAAAAGCGATTTCATTACTGTCGCTGCTCATCAGCTCCGCACGCCGCTTTCTGCAATTAACTGGGCATTTGAAGCACTTGCAGGCGAAAAACTTGAGGCAAGTCAGAAAGAGTTGGTGACTACCGGCACTAATGCTGCTCAGAATCTTTTGAAGGTAGTTGAGTCGCTTTTGAGTACGAGTAAGATCGAAGAAGGGAAATTCGGCTATGACTTCCAGCCGATCGACCTTTCTGCATTCCTTGGCGAGTTGCTTGGCCAGGCGGAGCTGACCGCGAGAGAATATAATGTCAATCTTTATTTCGATGCTCCCGCGGAAACGCTGGAAGTGACCGGCGATCCGGAAAAGCTTGGCATGGTGGTTTCCAATCTTTTAGATAATGCGATCAAATATAATGTCACTAATGGCAAAGTCGTCGTCAGTGTCCGGCCGGTGCCAGGCAAGCCGTATGTCGAAGTGCTGGTGCAGGATACCGGCGTCGGCATTGCCGAAGATGACCTTCAGAAATTATTTACGAAATTCTACCGCGGCGCGAATGCGGTCAATAAGGAAACGAGCGGTTCCGGTCTTGGCTTGTATATTGTGAAGAACATCATCCGCAGGCACGGCGGATCCGTTTGGGCGGAGTCGGTGCTGAATCGCGGCACGACATTCCATTTCACCCTCCCGACCGACCCCCGCCTCGTGCCGTCCAAGGAGATAGCGTATGGGGAATGACGGATGAGCGACTAGCGGATAGTGATTAGCGAATAGCATTTAAAATGATTCAGTCATACCGCGATTTGATCGTGTGGAAGAAGTCAGTGGATTTAGTGAAACAGGTTTATGCGGCAACGGATGCATTTCCTGCTGCTGAACAATACGGTTTAGTTTCCCAAATGAGGAGGGCGGCAATATCCATTCCATCCAATATTGCGGAGGGATTTTCCCGAAATTACCGGAAAGAATTCAGTCAATTCGCATCTGTTGCTTTCGGATCCGGAGCGGAACTCGAAACCCAATTATTCATCAGTAAGGAATTGGACTTTATAAAAGATGATGATTTTGCAAAGATCCAATCGCAACTCCAGGAAATCATGAAAATGCTGAATAAGCTTATTTCCAGTCTCAAATCAAAACCGATTATTAATACTAGTCGCTAGCCCCTATTCGCCAGCCGCTTTTCTTTATATGCCAGAACTCCCTGAGGTTCAGACCGTAGTGGATGATTTGAATCGCAAGGTTGCCGGGCGGACGATTGCCGGCCTTTGGTTCGATTGGCCCAAAGCCCTCAAGGATCCGCTGGACCAGCAGAGAGACGAAATTGCGCATGCGTACGTCGAAACATTCAAAAAAACGGTTATCGGCAAAAAGATTTTACGGGCCGAACGCCGTGCCAAAAATATCCTTATCCGCCTTTCCGGCGGATATCTGATGCTCGTGCATCAGAAAATGACCGGGCATTTGCTTGTGGGGAAGTGGGGCATTGAAAACGGCAAGCCAGTGCCGATTGAGCCGAAGGAGATGGTTGAAGATTCCTACAACGGCTACATCCATTTGATTTTTTATCTGGACGACGGGCGGATGCTTGCCCTATCCGATTTACGCAAGTTTGCCAAAGTCCTTTTAGGAACGGCAGAGCAGATCGAAAATCTCAAGGAATTGACGGAGCTTGGCCCGGAGCCGCTGGATCCGAAGTTCAGGTTCGCGGCTTTCAAAAAAATCATTCTCGGCGAGCGCCGCAAGATCAAGCAGGTTCTCATGGATCCGTCGGTGATTGCCGGTATCGGCAACATCTATTCAGACGAGATCGCTTGGCGCGCCTACGTCCACCCTTTCCGTCCGGCAAATCAAATCAACGGCAAGGAATTGAAGACGATGTTTGCTGCAATGAAGGCTGTTTTAAAACAGGCCATCAAGCTTCGCGGTACTTCCTTCGGCGACTTTCGGGATACCGCCGGCAAGCGGGGGCTGTTCGGCGATGTCCGCAAGGTTTATGGCCGCGAACGCAAGCCTTGTCCGCGGTGCACAACCGCGATAGTCCGCCAAAAAATCGGCGGCCGCTCCGCCCACTTCTGCCCGCGATGTCAGATCTTATAATAATTTGTCCGTCCAGCGTAGTGTGATATATTTCATTAAATAATAATATTATGTGGATACTGGGAAAATCACCATCTACCTCAGTAAAAAATATAGGATCTCTTGGTATTGAGATTCTGTTCTCGTTTTTATTTTTTAGGATCTCTTTTAGGAATTTTCCTGGCTTTCCTGCCGATGCCCGGGGGAGAGTTTGCGAATGCTATTTTTACAGTACTTCTTCCATTGCTTGTGCCAACTTTTATTTTTACCGGCATTTTCTTTTTTAAGCTTGCGAAAGAAAAACTTCAAGAAACTTTAATTATTTTACTTCTTACGGGAGTATCTATTGTCATGGGGTGCTTTTTGGTTTTCGGTTTATAGATCGTGGAAAATTTGCCCCGCCCATTTCTGTCCGAAGTGCCAGAGATTGTAGATGTCTTTTATTTCTCTGAATCAAAGCAGGGTTTTTACTTGGAATTTAGATAAAACTCGTATAACCGTTCAAATTTAATACTCTCAAGACACTCTTTAAGAATATCGAGGTGTTGCTTGTTAAGCGGAACAGAAAGATCTGCTGGGGTAAAATCTTTCTCTGTTTTTTGAAGTCCTGCGGCAAACCATACACCCTTCTCTTCAAAAAGATAAAATCCTTCGAATTTTACTTTTTCTTGCACAAAAGTAGCACGCACTTCATCTTCGCGCCGCTTAAGTTCTTGAGACCAGCTTTTCAACTTTTCAAGCTTTCCTGGCCGTACTTTATAAAAATGAAATCGCAGCATAAATCAAAGGGAGCTTTATTATAGAGAAGCCCCCGAAACTCTTACTCTTTATGCTTGTACTACTCCGCCATTACAATCGGCGGGACCCATGCAGATTACCCGCGCTTCAGCCCAAAGCGGACTTAAGGATCCGAACAAGGCTTTGAGATGCGGCAGGGTTTTGGCAGCGTAATCAATCACCAGCTTCTTTTGACCATCTTCGTCAAAGATCGGCAGATGGTGTAAAAAGCGGCCGAATACTCTCTCTGAGAAGCGGGCATAGTCAACCGTGTCGAGTACGTGCGCATGCCAGACGTCGTCCACTTCTTTTGAAACAGGATGTGAAGTGTTGAAGGTTGCGTTGATAGCCATGTACTTCCGATACTCTTCGATTCTGGCATCAGCTTCAGCCGGATCGAGTTTATCATCGCGGGTAAGTAGATTCTTTACCCGAGAAAAGTCCCAACTGAATATTGCGGCAATGGACGGGTGTGCGGCGGGCGATGCGTGGGTCATGTAACCCTCCTCTCATTATTCTTTATTCGCTGAAAGTAGTGTAAAAGTATGAATTCCAAGGCTGGACGCCAACGGATTATTTCATCGCCTTTCACTTTCTTTCTAGTTAATGAATAGCATAATCTTTGTTCAGATTGCAACAAGAAAAAACCATTTCCAGAAGGAAATTTATGAGTCTCTGTAAAAGCATTTCAATAAATAGGTATACTGGAATTAATGATCATCTTCCTCTACGGCCCGGATTCGTACCGGCGGCAGCAGAAATTGAACGAGTATGTCGAGCGCTATAAAGCGAAATTTCCGGGCGTCCTGCCGGCGGCTTTCGATCTTGGCGAAGAGGAGGGGCTGGCGAAGCTTGTCGATTTTGTGCGCTCCTTTTCGCTTTTTTCTGCGTCGCGGCTTGGCATCGTGAGGGGAATCGAGGAGTTGGAAAAAGCAGGGAAAAAGGAGGCTGGTAAAATGCTGAAGGATATGTGTGCGACGAAAGAGGTGACGCTCATTATCCTTGCGGACAAGAAGCCGTCTGCGGAACTTGCATTCTTATTGGAAGCGCCGGCAATCAGCCATGAGTTCCCGGAATTGAAAGGCGACGGCATCCAGGAATTCATCAAGAAGGAATCCGCCGCCCGGGGCATTGCCCTTGACGTCGAAAGCCAGTATCTCCTGATGCAAGGGTGTGGCGCAGACGCCTGGGCGATCGCGCAGGAATTGGACAAGCTCGCATTGCTCGGCAAGCCGGCAGTGACGAAAAGGATGACAGAAGCTCTGACGGACCTTTCCGCGCCAATCAATACCTTTGCTCTGATCAATGGCCTGCGGGACGGGCGCCAGCGCGGCGCCCGTCTGGCCGCACTTGAGGAATTATTGGAGAAAGGCGGGGATGCAGCGATGGCATTCAATATTATCGCCGCCTCCCAGGGGAGTTCCGAGTGGAAACAAAAAATGGCCGATTATGATGCGGCCATTAAGTCTGGGAAGCTCGAGTACGAAGAGGCGCTTGCGGACTTAGCGCTTTGATACCAGTGCAGTCAGGCGCGATTTCAGGCGAGAAGCCTTATTCGGCTTGATTGTGCCGGCTTTGGCGGTTTTGTCCAGGACTTTATAGACTTTCGAAAGCTCAGTTTTCGCGGCATCAAGGCTGCCGGCGGTGACGAGCTTCTTGAAGCCCTTAATGGCCTTCTTCATAGCTGCCTTCCGTCCTTCATTTACGGAGCGGCGGGCGATATTCTGCCGGTTGGCCTTCTTAGCGGATTTCGTAATCATATAGAGTATAGACTATAGGTTTTTGTCCTGTCCGTCAACCGGATCGGACGGTTCGCCGAAGGAGTGATCGGTAATTTCTTTTTTAATAGCTGTCGGCCGCGCGCCTGTTTTTTTATTGTGCTGCACCTGGATTTTCCGTCGGCGTTCCGTCTCATCGATCGCTTTCTTCATCGAATCCGTTACAGTATCGGCATAAAAGATGACTTTGCCATTGATGGAGCGTGCTGCCCGGCCGGCCATCTGGATAAGGCCGCGATAGTTGCGGAGGAATCCTTCCCGGTCAGCGTCAAGGATTGCTACCAGGCTTACTTCCGGCAGGTCGAGGCCTTCTCGTAGAAGATTGACGCCGACGACTACGTCAACATTGCCTTTGCGCAGGTCGTTCAGGATTTCCGGCCGCTTGAGCGTTTTTACTTCCGAATGGAGGTAGTGGGTCTTGATGCCGTGCTTCAGTAAAAATTCCGTAAGGTCTTCCGCGGAGCGTTTGGTGAGTGTGAGGGCGAGGATCCTCTCGTCAGCGGCGATGCGCTTCTTGATTTCTTTGAGCAGGTCGGCGACTTGGGTTTCCAGCGGCCGGATCTCGATTTCCGGATCCAGGATGCCGGTCGGGCGGACGAGCTGTTCAGCGATGTGCGTGCCGGACTGCTCGAATTCATACGCGCTTGGTGTGGCGGATACGTATACTGTCTGTCCGATTTTGGATTTGAATTCCTCGAATCTGAGCGGCCGGTTGTCGAGCGCGGAAGGGAGTCGGAAGCCGTAATGGATAAGTGTGGATTTGCGACGCCGGTCGCCTTCGTACATGGCGTTGAGTTGGGGGACGGAGATGTGCGATTCATCGATGAAAAGGAGGAATGGCTTGGGGAAATAATCTATGATAGTTGCCGAAGGCGCTCCTGCTTCGCGAAATGCTAGATGTCTGGAATAGTTTTCGATGCCGTTCACGTAGCCGTTTTT
>OBEQ011926626.1_pt1 | contig 12431 bp, 9 predicted proteins | sample 1670901 | NCBI WGS metagenome assembly OBEQ01 (sample SAMEA104232315, study PRJEB22302) | groundwater metagenome | biome: forest; feature: aquifer; material: groundwater | place: USA | collected 2011-08-07 | depth 5.4 m | reverse complement strand
GTCGGCATCGTGGCGCTGCCACTGTCGATGGCGCTTGCGATTGGCGTGGGCGCGCCGCCCCAGCACGGCCTTTATACGGCAGTGGTCGCCGGAATCGTCATCGCGGTCACGGGGGGCTCGAAGTTTCAGATCACCGGCCCCACCGCGGCGTTCATCGTCATTCTCGAGCCGATCCTCCGTGACTTCGGTCTCTCGGGGCTTCTCACGGCGGGGCTGATGGCGGGCGTGCTGCTCATCGCCATGGGGGTTGCGCGGCTGGGGCGACTCATTCAGTTCATTCCGCATCCGGTGACGACCGGATTCACGGCGGGGATCGCCGTCGTGATCGCGACGCTCCAGCTGAAGGACGCGCTCGGGCTGCGCGTCGAGAAGATGCCTGACGGGTATGTCGGAAAGGTGGCAGCGCTGTGGGCCGCGCGTGGCACGGTGTCACTGGCCGAAGCCACCGTCACCGCTACCACGCTGGCACTGCTCATCGTCATCCCGAGGTACGTCAAACGCATTCCCGCGCCGCTCATTGCGCTGACCCTGGTGGGGGCCGGCGCGTACGCGGTCTCTCGGTTTTTTCCGACCTTTCACGTGGCAACGATCGGAACGAAGTTCACGACGACCATCGGGGGCCACACCTACGCGGGAATCCCGCCCCTCCCGCCTCGGCTGATTCTTCCATGGGGTCAGGGCGATTTCACCTTCGCCATGGCGCGCGAGCTCTTTCCTGCCGCGTTCACCATCGCGATGCTCGGCGCGATCGAATCGCTTCTCTCGGCGGTCATCGCCGACGGAATGACTGGAAAGCGCCACGACCCGAACGCAGAGCTGGTGGGCCAAGGCATCGGCAACGTCGTGGCGCCGTTCTTCGGCGGGATCGCGGCCACTGGCGCACTCGCGCGTACGGCAACGAACATCCGCGCGGGGGCGAAATCCCCGGTGAGCGCGATCGTGCATTCCCTGGTCGTACTTCTGTCCATCCTGATCCTGGCGCCGCTCGTCTCGTACGTTCCGATGGCGTCACTCGCAGCGCTGCTCTTGCTCGTGGCCTGGAACATGTCCGAGCAAAGGCATTTCAAGCACATCCTTCAGGTCGCGCCGAAGAGCGACGTCATCGTGCTGCTCACGTGCTTTTCGCTGACCGTTCTTTTCGACATGGTCAAATCGGTGACCGTCGGAGTCGTGCTCGCGGCGCTCCTCTTCATGAAACGCATGGCGGAGCTCACGCAAGGCCGCCTCGGACTCGGGCGCGAAACGGGCGACACCGATCGCGACTTGCCGGAAGGGGTGGTGCGCTACGAAATTGCCGGCCCGCTTTTTTTCGGTGCGGCGCAGCATGCCATGGGACAGGTGGAACGCCTCCGGCCCGACGTACGCGTGATCATCCTCGACCTGTCGAGGGTGCCAGCCATCGACGCAACGGGCCTGGTCGCGCTGGAGAGCGCGTGCGCACATCTCTATGCGAGCAAGCGGCGTGTCATCATCTCGGGACCGCTCCCCGAACCGCGAAGCGTGTTCGACAAGGCGGAGCTCACGCGCGCGCACCTGACTCCTTCGCTCGACGAGGCAAAGGTGCTTGCGCGCGAGCTGCTCACGAGTACCGCCGAGAGTCGCCCTTCGCGCTCGAGTCTCCCGGTACCGACGCCTACCCCGCCCAGCGACGAAGCGCCGGTGTGAGTCTTCGGATCGGGTGCGATTCCGATTCTGTTTCTACGCGGAACGGCGTTCTTCGTATGCGAGGATGTGCTCGAGAGCGTCCGTCATGGCACGCGCGAGCTCCTCGGGCTGAGCCGGTGCGGCCTTGAGCCGCCGGCCGGATCCACGAGAAAACGCCTGGCTTGCGTCCTGATGTGAGACGTCGTCGGCGTGAGCGGAAGCTTGGGTCGCGGTTCGCATGTGATCCAGCTCGTATCCTTAGCCCAAGCCGCGCCTCTTTGGGAAGTAACGTGGGCTATTTAATTCGACCATGTTCTTGCCGCAACGCGGCAAGCCCGCCTCAGGCGCGGACGCGTGGTTAAGGACGGTCTTCGGCGAGGGGACTTTAGCTGGTCTACGATCTTTGTTCATACTGGACATTTTCGGTGGACCAGTGCTCGCCCAAGCTACGAGGCATGGACGATGAGCGCCGCTACGAAACAACGGCTCGCACGCAAGTTCACCGGCTCAAGGACCGCGCGTCGTACGATCGGGCAGTCGTACACGCGATCTTGGATGAAGCACTCGTGTGTCATGTGGGCTTCGCCGTGGACGGGCAGGTGTTCGTCCTTCCTACGACGTACGCGCGCGTGGGCGAGCTTGTCTACATTCACGGTGCCGCTGCGAGTCGCATGCTGAAGGTTCTTCGTGAGGGCATCTCTGTGTGCGTCACCGTGACCATCCTCGACGGCCTGGTCCTCGCGCGCAGTGCCTTTCACCACTCGATGAACTACCGCAGCGTCGCTCTGCTCGGCCGAGCCACCGACGTGACCGACCTCGAAGAGAAAGAGAAGGCCCTTTCGGCCATCGTCGAGCACGTCTCGCCAGGCCGAATGAAGGTCGCGCGCCCGCCCAACTCCAAGGAGCTGGCGGCTACGCGCGTTCTTGCCTTACCGCTCGAGGAAGTGTCCGCCAAAACACGCTCCGGCGGCCCTCTCGACGACGAGGCGGATTTGGCGCTGGACGTGTGGGCCGGCGAGATCCCACTGAAAATGATGCGGATGGACGCTATCGCACACCGCTAGACGGCAGCGCGTTCCAAATCATTTGAAGGCCCCCTCAACCGGCCAAGGATGGGGCCGTTCTCTTGTATCATCGCACCCTGGGAGGGCCTACATGGAAGCCGAGAATTGGGACTGCATCAGCGAAATGGTGGCCGACTGCACACGCGAGCTCTTCGCGTCGATTGGCACGGATCTGGTGCGACAACGGGGCTCGAGCCTTGCTGCAGACCAAGAGAAGTCGGCGTTTTCGGTCATTGGATTTGGAGGCCAGCAAGTTCGCGGTGTCCTCGTATTGGGCGCGCCGATCGAGCTGCTCGCCAAAGCACATCCCATGCCGGATGCGCCGTCCGAAGATCTGTTGGACTGGTGCGGTGAGCTGTCGAACCAACTCGTGGGGCGGCTCAAGAACAAGCTCCTCGGTTACGGCATTATCATCCAGCTGAGCCTTCCGACGACTCTCTGCGGCGTCCTCATTCAGCACTGGGTGCGGAGCCGGCACGCGGGGTTCGCGCACCGTTTCCAAGCGGACGGCCACTGCGTGAGCACCGTCTTCGAGGGAGTGGCAGAGCCGGGCGTGGAGCTGGCGCCGATCACGGGCTCGCCGGAACCGACCAACCCCGAAGGCGACTGCCTGCTCTTCTGAGCGATTCATTCGCGCGGGGCAGCGCGCTCCAATCGTGACGGCTCCACACGTCGCGTCGCAGATGCCGTAGAGGCGTCGCCCTCCACGTGCGGTCCGGCCTGCCGCGCGGTGGCGCGCAGCGCGGGCTGGCGATGTGATCGCCTCGCACCTTTGACCTGTGTGTCGCGCACGTGGTCATCTGGCGCATCTGGGTGGTGTGATCCCCGAGATCGCAAGGCTGACCAGGCTGAATCGCGGCACCGGCCCGAGTACCCTTTTCAACTTGGGCTACTTCGAAGCGCGAATGAAAATGAATTCCGTCGCTGAGAACTTTTCGGCCTTCTGGCTCGAGAGCAGCGAGCACGCCCGAACGAATGTCGCTCTCTTTTGCGAGCTTGATATCTTCGAGTACTTCCAGAACGGGGTTTACGTCGGGTCGATGCACAATTGGACCCAACCCACGGAAGAACACAACGGCAACAACTGGCACCCACTTCCGAGCGGCACGGATTTCAGCCAGTTTCACACCTACGGTGTGCTGTGGACGACGGCCGAAGTCACTTGGTACTTCGATGATCAGCCGCTCATGTCATGGCCGACGTACGACATATGCAAAACCCAGGACATGTTCCTGATCTTGGGAGCCCAGAGTCACGGCGGCCCCAATGACGTCGATATGACCGGCGACTGGGTCCACGTCTTCCGATGAGCGCGCGGCGCAGGTCAGCGCGATGATCGGGCTCTTGCAATAGTAAAGAGTCATCGCGCCGACATTGGACTTCCTCGCTCTCTGGGCTATTGGCTCGCATGTCGAGTCGAAGGGGGGCAGGCGTGTCCGAACCGATGGCATGGTCAAGCAGCCTGATCACCAAGTTGGGTGGGATCATGCTGCTCCTCTTGTCGGCCTCAACCTTGATCTTGATGGGCAATCTCTACTCGCTTTCGACGCTCCAGGGGGATGCGGCCGCGATCAACTACGGAGGTCTCGGCCGTATGCAAACATACCGACTGCTCTATTTGACAGAGCGCCTACCGGAAGAGGCCGGAAACGCCAGGATCGCGCTGGAGGGTGAGCTCAGGGACACCATGAGGGCTTCGGAAGAGCGATTCCCGAAGCTGCTCGACGGAAGCAAGGAACTTGGGATCCCGCCCGCCACGGATCCTGTCATCCGCGCGAGCGTCGAGGCCCGCAAGCAGTTCTGGCACGCAGAGGTACGACCCGCGTTGGAGCGCTTGGCAGCGACCACTGGAGATGCGGAAGCCCGGCAAAGAAACGCCATGCTCGCGCCCCTCTTGCACCGGCTCGTTCGTGAGATCGATGAGATCGTTCGGCTCTGCCAAGAAGCCTCCGAGTACAAAATCGTTCGGTTTCGAATGCTTCAGCTCGGATTTCTGGCCATCGTGTTCCTCTCTTTTGGATTCGTGACGCTGGTCGCGCTCGACATCCGGCGCCGCGTGCTTTCGCTCATGACCACGGCTCGCCGAATCAGCGAAGGAGACCTCAGCCGCGCGACGCCAGTCCATGGGACAGATGAGATTGCGGTCCTCGCCAAGTCATTGGGCATCATGACGAACAAGCTCACGACCCTCATCGAGGCGCGCGACGAGTTCGTCGCGGTGGCTTCGCACGAGCTGAAGGCACCCTTGTCGACGCTCGTTTTGGTGCTGAACGGCCTAGAGAGGGCAGCCACAAGCGAGCCGTCCGCGAAATTGGTCACCCGTGCCATGCGCCAGACGGATCGACTTACGACCCTCCTCAATAACTTGCTCGATGCCGCTCGGATCGCCGCCGGCAGGCTCGAGCTCCGGCGCGAAGAGGTGGATCTCGCGTGGACCGTTCGAGAGGTCATCTCGAACTTTCGGGAAGACGCGGAGCGAGCCGCCTGCGAGCTCATGCTTCGTTCCGAGACCCCCGCGGTGGGGCATTGGGATCCGCTCCGTATGGAGCAGGTTGTGACCAACCTTCTTTCCAATGCGCTCAAATACGCACCCAATCACCCGATCGAGATTCGCGTCGAGCCGGGCGAAAAGGTGGCGAAGCTCACCATCGCCGACCATGGGCCAGGCATCCAGCGAGACCAAACGAATCAGATTTTCGAGAGATTCGGGCGATTAGCCACTCGACGTAGCCCCGTTGGATTCGGTCTCGGTCTCTACATCACGCGCCAGATCGTCGAGGCTCATGGCGGTGAGATCCGTGTGGAGAGCGAGCTCGGACAAGGGTGTACCTTCATCGTGGAGCTCCCGCTCAACTAAACCGAACCCGAACCCGAACCCGAATCCGACACCGACTCCGGGTGATGGCGCCTGTCGAATTCCGGGCGCGATTGGCCGCGTGAATCCCACCCCCGCTCCAACACTCACTTCGCCCGCGTAAGCGTCACCTCGACCTCACCCTTGTCTTGCCCGTACCACTGGAGGTGGTGTCGGAGGACGATCTTGTCTTGTGCTACCGAAACGATTTGATCGGCGCCGCGATACGGTCGGCCTACGAAATCGGGGTGGAAGACCTCGACGAACACGCACGCGTCGCCATTGGGCGAACCTGCCATGGCGATCGTTCCCGTCCGGATGGACGGTTGTGTAGATGGCAATGGGATGTCACTCGTTTCGGTGTACGTGCCATCCGCAGCGACGGTGAGCTGGTGAAATTTCCCGCCGCGGGGTAGCACATCGCCGCCCCCAAGAAGCATCTCGTCTGTGGCATGCGCAGAGGTGACATCCCACGTACCTTCAAAGGCCGAAAGCTTCGTCGATGCGGAAGTCTTGTAGCTGGCGCGCACATCAAGGGTGCTGGCGAACTTCGCGTCCGTTGGATAGGTCGGAAACGTCATGCTCGCGAGAACCTTGCTCCCCTGCGCTTGCAGCGACAACTTCACGGGAGTGCCGACCTTCTTCGCACTCTCAACCGAATCGGTACGGTCAACTTTCGGCGTCAGCATCACGCCGCCGCTCGTTGGCACCCATGTGCCGTGCATGCCCGACCAATGCGCGCCCTCGCTGCATTCGTACCCTGGTTCCAGCGGGCCGTTTGTTCCGCACCGCGGGATACCTGCCATCGTCAGGTGAAACGTGCCGTCCACGCGGAGATCGACCTCCTGGATCTCCTTGCCCCAGGACGTGTAGTCGCCCGCGAGTGATGCGGCCGTCATGACCGCCTGGTCGTCTCCATTTTCCGCACCCGAGTCTGGCGCGGCACCGCAACCGACGGCCGCAACCAATGCGAGTGAGGCAACTGAGAACAGGGTGGGACGCATGAAGAAGATCTCCTCGTGTAGTCTTATGTGTGCACATGTGATGCCAGGTGTGTAGGCATTAGATGTCAGGGGTTTGCGCCCTCTTTGCGTGTTGTCGCGGTCCATCAGCGGGGGTCCAGGGATCCAGCTCGGTTACGTGCTGTCGTTTCCGTACGAGCTATCGGCCTTGGCGGCGACTCGTCTGGAAGTACTCTTGAAAATTGTGCCGCGTGTTTGGGGAGCGTGCGCGGTCGCCGTCGGCGATGGGCGAAGAGCGTAGAAGCCATCGAAGCGGAGTCTCCCGACGAGGTCGCGGCCACACGTCGTGGTGTCGGGCCTGATGACGCCAGCAGGGTCGCCGGCGTCGGTGCTCGCACGAGTTCGCTTCTGAGATCCACTCGTCTGTTACGACGCGCGCATTCTGGCCGAGCACCGCGACGTGACGGGAAACGCGGCACTTCCGCGAAGCATGCGGCGTCGCCATCCTCACGCCGAAGGGGCTCCAAGCCACTCAGCGTTCCCGAAAGGGACCAACTTGCACGTCGGCGACATGGCCAGAGCATTCGAAGGCATCCTCTCGGTCCCACACACGTGAGCGCGCCGCCCACGGTGACACCGTCCCCAAGATAAAGGACCTGCCTGCGCGGAGCCGCAGTGTTCGGGGACACTGAAAAAGCGTCCGGGCCACCCGCGCCACCCCAAAACACGCTATATCCGGCAGCGTCTCGTCTGGCATGTGCATTGCTCTTCCGGCGAGACATGGGCATGCCCGCCATTTCCATCGATCCCGCTCATCACATCCCCGATTCGAACGAACTCGACGCGGTGCTTCGCGATCGCTTCGGCCTCGAAGCGTTCCGACCGTGGCAGCGCGAAGCCATTTCTGCCTTGCTCGAGGGTCCGGGACGCGCGCTCGTCGTAGCACCCACCGGAGGCGGCAAGTCGCTCACTTATCAGCTGCCGGCCACGGTACTTCCCGGCACGACACTCGTCATCTCCCCACTCATCGCGTTGATGGAGGACCAAGTTCGTGGCCTCGAAGCGCGCGGCATCTCGTCCACGTTTCTCGCATCGACGCTCGATCTGGACGCGCGACGCCACCGCGAACAAATGCTCCGGCTGGGGCGCTACAAGCTCGTGTACATCGCGCCCGAGCGCCTCGCCTCCGACGCGTTCGTGCATCTCATTTCGGCCTGCGATATCCCGCTCATCGCCGTAGACGAGGCGCACTGCATTGCACAATGGGGGCACGACTTTCGGCCGGACTACTTGCGCATAGGAGCGCTGCTCGAGCGCTTGCGCCCGCCGCGAGTCCTTGCCTGCACGGCCACCGCAACGCCAGAAGTGCGGCGCGAAATCGCGGCGCAGCTCGGGCTGGACAAGGCTCCCTACAAAGAGGTGCTGCGCGGCTTCGCGCGACCGAATTTGCACCTCGCCGCGCGCTTCGTCGACGGCCCGCGCGAGGCCCGCGGCTCCATGCTGACGGCCATCGAGACGGCCATCGGACGAGGAGAACGCGGCGGCGCCATCGTGTACGCCGCGACCCGGAAGAATTCCGAGGAGACCGCGTCGTTCTTGCGCGAACGCGGCTACAGAGCCGCCCACTATCACGCAGGCGCGCCGGCGGAGGAGCGCTCGCGCGTCTCCCAGGCCTTTGCGGCCCGAGAGGTTAACGTCGTCGTCGCAACGAACGCGTTCGGCATGGGCATCGATCGAGCCGACATACGAACGGTCGTGCACGTTCAACCACCGGCCTCCATCGAGGCGTATTATCAGGAAGTGGGCCGCGCGGGGCGCGACGGCGGAGAGGCGCATGGCTTGCTCCTCTGCTCGGGGCTCGATATCGCGCTCCGGCGCAGGCTGGCCGAGCTTCCGTCGGGCGACGTACCGGATCCCGCGGCAGCCGCGCGCGCGTGGCGTCTTTTTCGCGAGCTCTTGCGCTACCTCGATGCGAGAAGCTGCCGACACGACTTCGTCTTGCGCTACTTCGGCGACGAGCAAGAAACGCTCGGCGGCTGCGGTCATTGCGACGTGTGCGAGGCGCTCGACGAAGCCGCCCCGAGCACGCCCGAAGAGCGCCCAGAGGCGACCGAAATGGTGCGTATGGCCCTGTCGGGCGTGGCGCGCGCGCAACGGCGAGCGGGCCTTACGGCCATCGTCGAGATGTTGAAAGGAGCAGACACCGAGCGCACGCGAAGGTTCGGCTTCACCCAGCTCTCGACGTTCGGCCTCATGAAGACCCGCTCGCAGGCGTTCATCGTGGCGCTGCTGCGCGCGCTCCTCGCCGCGGGCTGGATCGATCTGACGCCGACGGAGCACCCCGTGCCGTTCGTCACCCGCGCGGGCGGCGAGGTCATGCTCGGACGCGCTCCTGCGCGCCTGATGTTGCCCCAGGAACCGCGAGCACCCGGCAAAGGAGCCACACCGCGCTCGAAGCGAAGCGCCCCACCGGCGCTGGATGAGGCCCACCTTTCACTGTTCGAGAGCCTCCGCGCGCACCGCGCTATCGTGGCAAAGTCCAAGGGCCTGCCCGCCTATGTCATCGCGCACGATCGCACGCTGGCAGAGCTGGCCACGCGACGCCCGCGCACACTCGGCGAGCTCTCGACGATTTTCGGCTTCGGACCGAGCCGGATCGAGCAGTACGGCGAGGGGTTTCTGGAGGCGATCGGGAAGGGGTGATTGGGGGTCGGGCTCGGGGTCGGGGTCGGGGTCGCCCCCTCTCGGTGGTAGGCTCGCGCCGACGTGTTCTACTTCTTGTCGAAGGTTCTCGATGTTCTGCTGACACCCCTCGCGTGGGCGATGATTCTCTGCTTGCTGGCTTTGCCCCGAAAGAACGCGCAGCGCCGCGTTGCCCGCTGGGCGCCGCTCGCCTCGGTGACGATCCTGTACGTCTTTTCGATCGAGCCGGTCGCCAACGCGCTGACGCGGTGTCTGGAGACGCCCATCACGAAAACCGCCAAGGACGACGAGACCTACGACGCCGTGGTGCTCCTCGGCGGGGTCGTCGACGATCGCGCCACGTTCACCTACGGGCAGCCGTCGTACAACGACAGCGTCGAACGCCTCCTCATGACATACGATCTCTTGCGCGCAGGCCGGGCAAAGAACGCCATCATCTCGGGCGGCCCCTTCGACACGACACGGCAGGAGGTGGTCGACGCGCGTGTTCTGGGGAAGCAGCTCACCGATTGGGGGATCGCGGCCGAGCGCATCGTCGTCGAAGATCAATCGCGGAACACCCGCGAAAACGCCGTGCTGGTGGCCGACATCGTGCATGCACGTGGCTGGAAGACCCTCGTCGTGGTGACGAGCGCCATGCACATGCCGCGCGCGCTCGACTGCTTCCGTGCGGTGAAGGTCGAGATCGACGCGCTTCCAGTCGACTACCACAGCTTCGACACCCAGCGCTTTTCCTGGAGCTTGCTCCCGCGTGCGGGCTTCTTGAGCCAGAGCACGGGGGCCATCCGCGAAATGATGGGACGTCTTATCTACCGAGCGCAAGGATACGGCCGGGGCGCTTGACATAGACTTCGGCCGTGCGCCCCTCGCGGCTCTTGGCGATGCAAGACGTGGCCTCGGCAATGGCCGCCGCGGTGACCCCCAACGAGGTCGCACGCGTAGCTGTCGAACAGGGGGGCGCGGTGATCGAGTCGCCCTCGGCGCTCTCTTCGCAGGAACGAAGGAGGGTGACCTCCAGCTGCTCGCCTCGCGCGGAGTGCCAGACTCGCTGCGTGAAGAGCTGCGCGTCGTCCCTTTTGAACGCGAACGTACCCGCGGCGCACGTGATGCGCACACGCTCACCCATCTGGATCGAGTCGCAGCGGGAGTACGTAGCGCTCTGGCCGCTGCTTGCCGGTCGCGAACGATCCCGGCGATCGCACTGAGCGCATATGCCAGGCCCGAAGACGCAACACGTGCATTGGCCGCGGGTTACGCCCCCCACCTGCCGAAGCCGGCGGACGCCGCTCTTCTCGCTATGGCCGTGGCGAAGCTATTGCGCCGCTCGCCATGACGTAAAGGCTTCCTTCGCCGGCGCGCCTATGACACGTTTGTACATCCGGGGGCCCTGTCCCCCGGTGCTGCGACTTGAGCATGAACCGGATACGCATCATCCGAATCGCCCTGGTCGCGCTCCTTGCCGCGATTCTCATGGGATGCGGCGGCGATCGCGTCCTCGTGCTGGACGCATGGAAGGTGACGCTCCCGGGCTCGCCGGCAGAAGACGTTCGGCTCCCCGCCCACTTCGATCGGGGCCTTCCGGAAGCAAACTCCACGTACGCGCTCGACACCAAGGTCGACGTACCGCCCGAGATGCGCGGCAAGCCTTTGACTCTCGCCATTCGGCATCTGCCCGCGATATCCACCCTGCAGGTCGACGGCGAAGAGGCCGTTCTGCTCGACGCCAGCATGCTGGATCGCTACCGGCGCGTCGGCCCGCAACGATGGCGCATCCCCGAACACGCAAGCAAAGATGGGCAGCTCGCGCTCAGCCTCACCGTGGAGCATCGGTGGGCGCAGAGCGCATGGGTGCTCTCGCCGCCCGAGCTCAGCTCAACGCTCGACGGCGGTTCGCTCTTGCTTTCCATCTCGGCCTTCAACACCACCTTCGCGGTCGGCGCAGTGTGCGCTTCGGCCTTCGTGGTCCTCCTGTTCGGATTTCTCTTCGTATCGCTCTCCGGTGCGCGCCGCATCGCGTACGGCCTGTTTGCGCTCGGCGGCGCTACCGGGATGTTTTACCCGGCGTTCGCCCTCGGACTCACGCAGCCGTTTTTCGGTGCGTACGATGCCGTCGTCACGGCCGTCATGCTCACCGTAGCGGCCATCTCCGCCATTCATTTCTCCCACGCCTATTTCAACCTCGAGCCGCCGCACAGAGCGTGGAAGCTCGTGCCCCTGTTGGCGTTCGGCACCGCCATTTTCGCGCACAATCCTTTCACCGCCAGCCAGTACCTCGGCCCCATCGTCGTCGCCGTCACGGCGCTCAATGCATCGATGCAGCTTTGGCTGCTGGTTCGGCTTCGCAGTCCAAAACCCCGGCCCAAAAACCTTTATTTGATCGTGCTCGCGTGGCCTGCGACCGCAGTGCTCGGCGTCCCGGACTTCGTGGCCGGTCTGGGCGCGGGCGATCCGCTCTTGGGCCTTCGTACCGCGTCGCTCGGGATAACACTCATCTGCCTCCTTCAAGCGACAGCGCTGTCGCGCGAGCACCTTCTATCGCTGAGGCGCGCCGACGATCTGAACGCCGAGCTCGCCGCGCGTGTCGAGCTTCTGGAGTCCAAGCGCCGCGAGGTCGAGGTGCTCAACGACGAGCTCAAACGCCAGATCGCCGCCAGATCGCGCGAGCTCGCGGAGTCGCTGGTCGAAGGCAAAGAGCTCGAGGGCCCGGTGAAGGCGCTCGAACCGGGCGACACCATCGACGATCGGTACCGCATCGTTCGGGTCATCGGCGCCGGCGGAATGGGCGCGGTGTACGAGGCCGAGCGCCTCGCCGACAACAAGCACTTCGCGCTCAAAGTCTTGAGCCTGATGACCGATGGCGCCGCGCGCGCACGCTTCGCGCGCGAGGCGCAAGTTGCTGCCACGGTGAACCATCCTAACGTGGTGTCGATCGTCGACTTCGACCAGGCAAGTGATGGGTATCTGTTTTTGGTGATGGAGTTCGTGGAAGGCAACACGCTCCACGACGTGAGGCGGCGCCATCTCGACGTGCCGTGGACACTCTATGTGCTCGCGCAAGTCGCCTCTGCGCTCGACGCCATCCACAAGAAGGGGATTGTGCATCGCGATTTGAAGCCCGGAAACGTGCTCCTGTCGCGAGGCGCGGACGGCCGAAGGCCGCTCGTCAAGATCACCGATTTCGGCATCTCGGGCCTCGTCGACGCG